>Ga0075030_100001421_pt1 | contig 21543 bp, 20 predicted proteins | sample LitLauG_LLR_2012_FD_71393 | JGI IMG/M metagenome (GOLD analysis project Ga0075030, IMG submission 71393) | Freshwater sediment microbial communities from Pennsylvania, USA - Little Laurel Run_MetaG_LLR_2012 | ecosystem: Environmental > Aquatic > Freshwater > Creek > Sediment | place: USA...
GCCCCGGTCGCGTTCGGACAGGTGCAGGGCGGTCTGCAGGAAATGGCGCTCGGCGTGCTGCTTGACCTCGACCAGCAGCGCGTCGAGGTCAAGTTCGCCGATCCGTCCGGTCAGCTCGTCGATGGCCGCCGCGAGGCCGTGCACGGCCCGCGAAGGGGGCTGGGCGGCGGTCGGCCGCGCGCGGATCGTCAGGCCGATCGACTCCTGGTCGCCTTCGTCGATCAGTGCCGCGGAAACCTCGATCGCGGTGCTCGAGCCGCGCAAGCCGCGCAGCGTCATGGCGCGGCGCGCCGCGATGCCGCGGTGGCGCGCCTCTTCGATCAACTCGGCCAGCTCGGTGCCGATGAGGTCGGTCAACTGGCGGCCGTGGGCGTGCCGTTCGTCGGCGAATCCGGCCAATTCGATGAATGCCGGATTGGCCATCCGGATGCGGCCGCCCGGGTCGGCGAGGACGATCGAATCGGGTGTGCACTCGATCAGCTTGACCAGCGCGCCGCGCGCGTCGCCGCCTTCGGTCGACGGCTCGGCGAGGCGCCCGCGCACCAGCAGCAGCATGGTATCGGCCGAGCGGAACGGCATGGCCGACAGGCGCGCACTGACCTTGCGGCCGGCGAGCCAGGCGCGGATCTCGCCCGGCAGTCCGGTGGCGCGCGCCGCGGCGAGCAGTTCCCCGACCGCCGAGCGCGAGTTGCGGTCTATCGTTGCCACCGCCTCCATGCCGACCAGGTGCGTGATCGGCATGTCGAACAGCCCGCTGGCCGCCTCGTTGGCGTCGATGATGCGCAGGTTTTCGGCGTCGACCACCAGCACCGCGTCGGTGGCGACATGGAACAGCACGCGGTAGCGCGACTCGGCCTGCCTGACCTTCCAGTATTCGCGTTCGATTTCCTGCTGCGCTTCGAGGAACTGCTGCTGGATGCCGGCGATCGCGCGCATGTCGCGGCCGACCGCCAGTACCGGCCCGTTGGTTCCGAGGCGGACCGCGGCATAGGAGACCGGAATATCGGCGCCGGCCGGCGTCGGGTGGTTGATCTCGCGCCGCCGCGAAATTCCCGTTGCGCCGACTTCGCGCAGCAGCTCTTCGATCTTGACCCGGGTCTCGCCGGTCGCGGTCTCGGACCACAGGCGCCCGACCCAATCGCCCGCGCCCGGGGCCAGCGCACCGCTCCCGCCCATCGCGACGCGATCGATCACGCCGTCGGGGCCGATGACCAGCGCGATGTCGCTGGCCAGCGTGACGAACGTTTCGGCGAGTTCCGGGGCGAGCTTGGAGAGCGCGGCCAGATCGACGACCGTTCCGGAGCGTGGCTTCACTGCGCGGACCCCCACGGGCAACAGCTGGTCGATCCGGGGCGGCCGTTGAATGCCGCAGCGCCGGCATGCGGCGCGTGCGTCGCGCGGCGGGATCACGCCGCGCGAGGGCCTGGGGTCGGCGTCGAGGCTGCGCAATCGAGCTCAGCGATCCGGCGACGAAATAGGCCTATTCTAGTTCAATCGAGATCGGGAAAAAAGGCGTTGCGCCGGTCCGGGCAAGGCAAGGGGCGCGGCCGCCGCTGCGAATGCATCTCGTTCGCTGCGCCGTGCCGGTCCGGCGTCGACGCCCTGTTCGGGTGCGCGCCGGCCGCCCTACGCCTGCCCGTCGCCGGCGAACGATCCGTCGCGGCGCGTGACCGCATGGCGCGTGCCATCATCGAAGACCAGCTCGGCTTCCGGCCAGCGGATCGCGCCCAGGCGGGTGCTGGTGCCCGGCCGCAGCCGGCGCTCGCGTTCGAGAAAGCGGCGACCGATCGAGTAGTCGACACAGAAGGCGTTGTGCCGCGGCCCGAGCCACTGGTCGAAGCGCGTGCCGGCGAACAGGTCTGGGCCGCTCCGTTCGTCCGTGGCGTCGGCCGGTGCCGCCAGGGGCCGGCGCCAGAAATGACCGAAGACCACCGGGATCGGGTCCTGGTATTCCTGCCACCAGGCGACGCGCTCGACCATGCGCCACCTGCCGCCGCTGTAGAACGGCGCACGCGCCGGGCGCTCGATGCCGGAGGTGAGCACGCGTACCGGATTGGCCATCTGGCGCCGCGCACCGAATTCGGCGATGGCCGGCAGCAAGGGCGGCGCGGCGCGCGCATCGCGCAGCGCCGCGCCGAACTCGTGGCGTTCGCGCTGGTATGCCTCCAGCAGCCCGGACTCCTCGAGGAGGCGCTGCGACGAGGCGACGAAACGCTCATCCGCGGCCACCGTGCCGGCATCGCGCGCCGTGCGCAGCGCCTCGATCGACGGCCCGTGCCAGCAGGCATGGACGACGCGCAGGTCGCCGCGCTCCAGGGCCAGGGGGAGCGTGGCAAAGAACTGTTCGATGGCGGCGCGGTGGTGATCGAGCGCGCTCAGGCTGGCGCGGAATTTTCCTTCGGCATGGTCGTGATTGACCGGCAGGACCCAGCCATTGCCCTCCTTGGGCGCCTTGCGCAGGATGTTCAGTTCGTGGTTGCCGGCGATGCACTGGGCCCGGCCGTCGCGGACCAGGCGGGCGACCTTGAGCACGACCGACACGCTGTCGGGCCCGCGATCCGTCAGGTCGCCGACGAACACCAGGCGGCGGCCCTCGGGGTGGTCGCCCGCCGCGTCGTAGCCGAGGGCCTGCAGCAGGTGATCCAGCGCCTCGTGTTCGCCGTGCACGTCGCCGACCAGGTCGAGTGCGCCGTCGAACAGGGCGGCGATGAAGGCGCGGCCGGCGCCGCGGCGCGCTGCGTCCTGGTTCACGGGGGCGGTGTCCTTCATCCGGCGATTCTCGTATGGCGCCGCCGGCTGCGGTGCGGCGGATAGGCCGGGGAATCCGGATCGAGGCGCCGCCGGCCGCCGATCAGCGCGGACGGCTCGCACCCTCGGTCGACCCCGGCCCGAAGGTCCGCGTCCCGACCTCGGAGGGCGGCGCGTACGCTGGCCGCACCGCCGAACCCTGGCCGAAGCCGATCTGCATCTGGCGCGCGAAGGCGACCTGGCGCTCGTTCTCGAGCCCGGCGACGATGATTCGTCCGGCCGGCAACCCGGCGACCCTCGCCTCGACGACGAAATCCTGCCAGGCCTCGAGGCGCGGCGAATTCGGCGCCAGGACCTTGGCGAAGCTGGGCTGCAGGAATTCGAGCGCCAGCAGATCCATGGTGATATGCGGTGCGCTGACCCGGTACCCGACCGGCACCTGCTGTGCGCGCAGATGTTCGATGAAGGCGCGCACGCTGTAGCGCGAGCGCAGGCGTTCGATCGAACCGCGCAGCATGACCACCAGTCTTTGCCCGACCAGCGCGTGGTCCTGGAAGACCCGCGTGATGTCGTCGAGGAAGCGCTCGACCGTACCGAACGACAGCGTGACGCCGACATGGTCGGCATGCTCGCGTTCGAGCATGTGGCAGGCGGTTTCCAGGGCCATCAGCTGCATCCGTGCGCGCTGCGTGGTCGAGGCCTGGAAGCCCTCGGTCCAGAGATAGATCTCGTCGTACCAGCGCTCGTCGCTGGTCAGCGAGCGCGTCGGCCAGATGGTCGCGCAGATGCTGCCGGATAGAGGCTGGGCCGCGTCCTTGCTGAGCGCCGCCGCCGGCCAGCGCTGGATCGGTGCGGTCACGATCGGGCCGCCGGGCCGGGCGGCCGCGGTGCGGGACGGCGAGTCGGGATCACGGTTGGGCGCGGCGCTTGGCGGATGGGTCACAAGGAGCGGGTCTCGATCGGGAGTTCGGCGAACCGGGGGCGGTGGACTCTCAATCCGGATGCGGACGCGCCATTTTCGCTGCGGCGCGGGACGCTGTCCACCCTGACGGTAGACTGATCGTCCCCCGCCGTTACCGATCGCACGATGGCGCCCACCCGAAGGACCAAACGGCTGCTCCTGCTGTCCGTGCTGGGCGCCGCGGCGCTCGGGCTGCCGGCCGTGCCGGCGGTGCGCCAGTCGGCGCTCCAGGCCGCCGGGCACTGGCTGGTGAGCGACGATCCGCTGGCCGCCGCCGATGCGGTCATCGTTGCGGTCGACGCCCGGGGCGCGGGCGTGCTCGAGGCCGCGGACCTCGTGGCCGCCGGATTGGCGCCCAGGGTGGCGGTGTTCGGCGAGCCGCCCTTGCGCAGCGACGTCGAACTGGCCCGGCGCGGGCTGCCCGGCTACGACGATGCGTCGATCGCGATCGGCCAGTTGCGCACCCTGGGGGTCGCCACCGCCGAACGCGTCGGCGTCCCGGTGCAGGGCACTGAGGACGAAGGGGCCACGCTGGCGCTCTGGTGCGCGGCACACGGCATCCGGACCGCGATCCTGGTGAGCAACGCCGATCATACGCGGCGCACGCGCCGGATCATGGCGCGCGCGACGGCCGGCAGCGCGGTGCGCATCCTGGTGCGCGCGTCGCGCTACTCGGATTTCGATCCGGACCGCTGGTGGCGCAGCCGGCTCGGGCTGCGCACCGGGATCGTCGAGCTGCAGAAACTGCTGTTCGATCTGCTGCGCCATCCGGTCGCCTGAGCGCGGCCGGTTTGCCTTGGTGGCGGTTCGCCCATATTCTTGCGGGCCCGGTATGGCACGGTAGCCGGCAAAGGGATCCATGACCTTGCGCAAGAGGATTTCCAGAATCTCCTGGCGCGACCTGGCGAGCACCGCCACGCCGTTCCTGATCGCGCTGGTGGCGGTGGCCCTGGTGGCGCTGCACTTCCTGCAGCCGGCGCCGCCGACGCGCCTGACCATCGGCGGCGGGCCGGAGGGCAGCAGCTTCCATCGTGCCGCCGAGAAGTACCAGAAGATCCTCGCGCGCAACGGCGTGACGCTGCAGATCGTGCCTTCGGCCGGCTCGCAGGAGAACCTGCAGCGCCTGCTCGACGAGCGCTCGCCGCTCGACGTCGCCCTGGTCCAGGGCGGGCTGGGTGCCACCGTCGAAGCCGACCGCCTGGCGTCGCTGGGCAGCCTGTTCTACGAACCCTTGTACATCTTCTACCGCGACGCGGTGCCGATCAAGCTCCTGTCGCAACTGCGCGGCCGGCGCGTCGCCATCGGCCCGCAGGGCAGCGGAACGCGCGCCCTGGCCCTGTCGCTGCTCGAGGCCAACGGCCTGGGCGCCCGTGGCGCGGTGCGGCGCGCCGATCTGGGCGGCCGCGAGGCCGCGGCGGCGCTGCTCGCCGGGACGATCGACGCCGCCTTCTTCATGAGCGATTCGGCGGCACCCGAGGACATCCGCGACCTGCTGCATGCCGGGTCGGTGCGGCTGTACGGCGTCACGCAGCCCGATGGCTACCTGCGCCACTTTCGTTACCTCGCCCGCCTCGATCTCGGACCGGGTGCCTTCGACCTGGGGGATAACCTGCCGGCCGCGCCGACCACGCTGCTGGCCCCGACCGTCGAGCTGCTCGCCCGGCCGGGCTTGCATCCGGCGCTCTCCGACCTGCTGATCGAGGCGGCACGCGAGGTCCACGGCCGCGCCGGGCTGCTGCACGAGGCCCGCGAGTTCCCGGCGCCCCTCGAACACGAGTACCCGATCAGCGATGACGCGCTGCGCTACTACAAGTCGGGGAAGACCTTTTCCTACCGCCACCTGCCGTTCTGGCTGGCCAGCCTGGTCGACCGGATCGTCGTCGTGGTCGTTCCGGCGCTGCTGGTCCTGGTCCCCGCCCTGCGCCTCGTGCCGCTGCTCTACAACTGGCGCATCAACCGGCGCATCCATCGGCGCTATGCCGACCTGATCGCGCTCGAGCGCGATACGCTGGACTCCCATGACACGGCGGCGCGCGCCGCCCTGGGGGCGCGTCTGGAGCGCATCGACCAGGAGGTGATCCAGTTGAAGGTGCCACCCTCGTTCGCCAACCAGCTCTATGTCCTGCGCCAGCACATCGAATTCGTGCGTGAACGGCTGGCCGGGGCCGTGGCCGCCCAGGCGACCACGGTGTCGGGCGCCTGAGCGCACCATGGCAACGCCCGAACTGCGCACCACCCCGCTGGACGGCATCGCGGCCTGCGTGTTCGATGCCTACGGCACGCTGTTCGATGTCGGGTCCGTGGCCCGGGCCGCGGCCGCCGCGCTCGAGGCGCGCGGGGTCGACGTCGCCGCCTTCTCCGATCTCTGGCGGGCACGCCAGCTGCAGTACACGTGGCTGCGCGCCTTGACCGGCCGGCACGCCGATTTCTGGCAGGTGACCGGCGACGCGCTCGACTACGCGCTCGAGGCGCAGGACCTGTCCGACCCGACTTTGCGCGCCGGCCTGCTGCAGCAGTACCTGGGCATCGGCGCCTACCCCGAGGTGCCCGCCGTGCTGCAGCGCCTGCGCGCCGGCGGCATGCGCCTGGCGATCCTGTCCAACGGCACCCCGGGCATGCTCGATGCCGCGCTCGCCAACGCCGGCCTGGCCGGTGTGTTCGAGGCCGTCATCTCGGTCGAGGAGGCCGGGGTCTACAAGCCGCATCCGCGGGTCTACGCCATGGCGACGCATCGCCTGGGCGTGGCCGCCGAGGCGATCTGCTTCCTGTCCTCCAACGGCTGGGATGCGTGGTCGGCCAAGGCGTATGGCCTGCGCGTGCTCTGGTGCAACCGCGCCGGACTGCCCGGCGAGCGCCTGCCGCAGGCACCGGACGGGCAGATCCGCGACCTCGCGGCGCTGCCCGGACTCGTCCTGTAGGCCGGCGCCACCGCGGCCGGCGCGCGGCGCCGGCGCGGGCTCAGGGGATCATCCAGGGCCACACATAGGCCTGCAGCACGGTCACCACGCCGACGATGGCCGCCAGCAGCAGGCTGTGCTTGAGCGTGAAGCGGAACAGGTCCGATTCGCGCCCGACCAGCCCCACGGCCGCGCAGGCGACCGCGATCGACTGCGGCGAGATCATCTTGCCGGTGACGCCACCCGTGGTGTTGGCGGCGACCAGCAGCGTATCGGGGACGCCGATCTGGTTGGCGGTCGTGGCCTGCAGGTTGCAGAACAGCGCGTTGGACGAGGTGTCCGAGCCGGTGAGAAAGACACCCAGCCAGCCGAGAAACGGCGAGAAGAACGGGAAGGCGCTGCCGCTGCCGGCGAGCAGCAGCGCCAGGGTGGCCGACAGTCCGGAGTAGTTGGCGACGAAGGCGAAGGCCAGCACCATGCCGATCGAGTAGATCGGCCAGCGCAGCTCGACGAAGGTGCCGGCGAAGGTCTTGAGCGCCTCGGCCGGACGCAGGCGCAGCATGATCACGGTGACGATCGCCGCCAGCAGGATGGCCGTACCGGTGGCCGACAGCCAGTTGAATGAATAGCTCGCCGCATAGGGGCTCGCCGCCTTGACGATGGGCGGCATCTTGATGACCAGCTTGTCGAGCATCGGCACCGGGATGTTGACGACGGTCCAGGCCAGCTCGCCGCCCTTGGCGAACAGCGCCTTGAAGGGCTTGAGCGACCACACCGTGACGAACACCGTCAGGATGGCGAACGGCGACCAGGCCTTGAGCACCTCGCCGCGCGTGTAGGCCTGCGCCTTGACCGTCACTTCCTGGCCGGGAAAGCGGAAGATGCGGCGCGGCTTCCAGACGCGCAGGAACAGCGCCAGCAAGACCAGGCTGACCAGCGCCGAGGTGATGTCGGGTAGTTCCGGACCGATGAAGTTCGAGGTCAGGAATTGCGTCGTGGCAAAGCTGGCCCCGGCGACCAGGATCGCCGGCCAGGTCTCGCGAACCCCGCACACGCCGTCCATGACCAGGATCACCCAGAACGGCACGATCAGCGACAGCAGCGGCAGCTGGCGGCCGGCCATCTGGCCGATGCGGAAGGCGTCGATCCCGGTCACTTGCCCGGCAACCGTGATCGGGATGCCCATCGCCCCGAAGGCGACCGGCGCGGTGTTCGTGATCAGGCAAAGCCCGGCGGCATACAGGGGATTGAAGCCCAGCCCGACCAGCAGCGCGGCGGTGATCGCCACCGGGGCGCCGAATCCGGCCGCCCCCTCCAGGAAGGCGCCGAAGGCGAAACCGACCAGCAGCATCTGCAGGCGCTGGTCCTCTGTAAGCGTGACCACCGAGGCGCGGATGATCTCGAACTGGCCGGTCTTCACCGTGATCTTGTACAGGAAGACCGCGGTGAGGATGATCCAGGCAATCGGCCACAGGCCATAGGCGAAGCCGTAGGCCGCCGCCGCCAGCGCCATGGCCGGCGGCATCCGGTAGAAGAACACCGCCAGGGCCAGGGCGATGGCGACCGTGAGGGTGCCGGCAAGATAGCCCTTCATGCGCAGCAGGGCCAGGGCGATGAAGAAGAACACGATGGGCAGTGCCGCCACCAGGGCGGACAGCCAGAGCGTGCCCAGCGGGTCGTAGGTCTGCTGCCAGTTCTCCATGTCGCGCCGTCCCTCCGGTAGGGAACCGCAGGATGCGCAGTTCGTATTGTCGGGTTGACTGACCCGACCACCGACGAATGTATCTTGCGGATCGAAATCGAGTCAATGCAAGAATCCGATCCGGCTGGCGGTGCGTGGCCGCCGGCCCACGCCAAGATCGCGCGATGGCCGGCGCCGGCGCCATGCTGCGGATGGCGGGGGCGGACGGCATACTAGCGGGATCCCATGCATCGATCACGACCCAGGAGCGAGGCGCGATGACTCCGGTTTCCCAAGGATCGCCCGCGGCGCCGGCCGCATCCGGTCCTGCCGGCGCGATGAGCCGGGAACAGCGCCGGGTGATCATCGCCTCGTCGGTCGGCACGGTCTTCGAGTGGTACGACTTCTACCTCTACGGTACCTTGACGGCGATCATCGCGCGGCAGTATTTCGCGCCGCTCGCGCCGACGCCGCAGTTCATCATGGCGCTGCTCGCCTTCGCCGCCGGATTCGCCGTGCGGCCGTTCGGCGCGATCGTCTTCGGCCGGCTGGGCGACATGGTCGGGCGCAAGTACACCTTCCTCATCACCATCCTGGTCATGGGCGCCTCGACCTTCCTGGTCGGCATCCTGCCGGGCTACGACACCCTGGGGCCGGTGGCGCCGGCCATCCTGATCACGCTGCGCCTGCTGCAAGGGCTGGCGCTGGGTGGCGAGTACGGCGGCGCCGCGACCTACGTCGCCGAATTCGCCCCGTCCAACCGGCGCGGCGCCTACACCGCGTGGATCCAGACCACGGCCACCGTCGGCCTGCTGCTCGCCCTGCTCGTGGTCAGCACGGTTCGCGAGGTGCTGGGCAAGGAGATCTTCCAGGACTGGGGCTGGCGCATCCCCTTCCTGCTGTCCTTCCTGCTGCTGCTCGCTTCGGTCTGGATCCGGCTGTCGCTGAGCGAGTCGCCGCCGTTCCAGCGCATGAAGGAGCAGGGCCGCACGTCGCGTGCCCCGGTCAGCGAATCGTTCGGCCGCTGGAGCAACCTCAAGGTCGTGCTGGTGGCGCTGTTCGGTGCGACCGCGGGCCAGGCCGTGGTCTGGTACACGGGGCAGTTCTACGCGCTGTTCTTCCTCACCAAGACCCTGCAGATCGACGAGCTGACCGCGGATGTCCTGGTCGGCGCCTCGCTGCTCCTGGGCACGCCGCTCTTCGTCCTGGTCGGCTCGCTGTCCGATCGCATCGGCCGCAAGGAAATCATCCTCGGCGGCTGCCTGCTCGCGGCGTTCACCTACATCCCGCTGTTCCACATGCTGGCGCACTATGGCAATCCGGCGCTCGAGGCGGCCCAGGCGCGCATGCCCGCGGTCATCGTGGCCGACCCGGAGGGCTGCGCCGTGCAGTTCAATCCGGTCGGCACCGCGGCCTATACCGCGCCCTGCGACATCGCCAAGAGCACGCTGGCCAACGCCTCGGTGAGCTACCGCAACGAGGCGGCCGCGTTCGGCGCGCCGACCGTCGTGCGCCTGGGTTCGGCCCGCGTCGATTACGCCGCGGTGCTGGCGCAGAGCGACAACGACCCCCTGCGCGCCGCGCTCGCGTTCAAGAAGGCGATCACGCTGGCGGTGCAGGGCGCCGGCTATCCGGCGCGGGCCGACCCGGCGCAGATCAACCAGCCGATGATGGTGCTGGTGCTGACGACCCTGGTGGCCTATGTCGCCCTGGTCTACGGTCCGATCGCGGCGCTGCTCACCGAGCTCTTTCCGACGCGCATCCGCTATACCTCGATCTCGCTGCCGTACCACATCGGCAACGGCTGGTTCGGCGGTTTCCTGCCGGCGACCGCCTTCGCCATCGTCGCGGCGACCGGCAACATCTATTCCGGCCTCTGGTATCCCATCCTGGTCGCCGGCATGACCTTCACCGTCGGCCTGCTGCTGCTGCCCGAGACGCGGCTGCGCGGCCTCAACGCGCGCGACTGACGCGCCGTCCGCGGCGCCGGGACGCTCCGGCGGCGCATCGGTGCAGGAGCGGCGAATTGGACCGGACCGCCATCTATCGCAAGACCGCCCGCGGCGTCGCCGAGCTGGCGGCCAGCGCCGGCACGGTCGAGCGGCGCCTGCGGCCCCTGCTGATCCTGATCGACGGCCACCGCACGGTGCTGGCCATCGAGTCGCTGACCCGCGTCATCGGCATCCACGAAGAGGATTTCGACCTGCTCGAGGCGGGAGGCTACATCGAAGCGCTGGCCCGGCCGTCCTGGCCGCCCGCCGTGCCGGCGGCGGCGCCGCGGGCGCCGGCGCCGCCGCTGCCGCTGCCGCCGGGCGACGCCGCCGCACCGGCGCCGCGCACGTCCTTCGAGCGCTACGCCGACGGCAAGCGCTATCTTTGCGAGACGGCGGCCGACAAGCTCGGCCTGCTGTCCTACCTGTTCATCCTGAAGGTCGAGCGCTGCGGCTCGGCGGCCGAGCTGCACGCCCTGCTGCCGGAATTCGAGAAGGCCCTGGCGCGGCGCCTCGACCCGGGCTACGCCTTTCATTGCCGACGCATCGCCGCGTCGCTGCTCGGCGACTGAGGGCCGGTGCGCAGCGCGCCGCGGCCGGGCGGCCGCGCGGAGGGCGATCCCATCACGTACACTGCGCGCCGCGGCAGGCCGCCCGCGCCGGGATCCGGGCGACCCGAGCGGCCCGCGCGCCGGGTGGGCAGGGGGAGTTCCGGGATGAAGACCGTCGCGCAGTTGCTCGTGCCCAAGGACATCCTGCTCGACGTCGCGGTCGCCGGCAAGGCCGACCTGCTGCGCAAGGTCGGGCGCCACATGGAGTGGGTGCACGGCCTGCCCCAGGACGCCGTCGTGGCGAGCCTGGCCTACCGCGAGCAGATCGGCTCGACCGCGCTGGGGCATGGCATCGCGATCCCGCATGCGCGCCTCAAGGAGCTCGACCGCATCCAGCTGGCCTACCTGCGGCTGGATCCGCCCATCGCCTTCGACGCGCCCGACGGGCTGCCGGTGGCCGACGTCCTGGTGATCCTGGTGCCCAAGATGGCGACCGAGGAACACCTGCGCGTGCTCGCCGAGAGCTCCGAGATGTTCTCGCTGGCACGCTTTCGCGAGCAGCTGCACCGCTGCAAGCACCCGGCGGAGGTCAAGACCCTCTTCGAGATCTGGCCCAAGCCCCTCTTCTGACCGACCGGACCCATCATGCCCATCCTCGGCATCGGCCTGCATGTCCTCGTCGCGATCTACTTCGCGGTCCATGCACTGCGCTCCGGCCAGCCGCTGTACTGGCTGATCATCCTGTTCTCCTTCCCGCTGCTGGGCAGCCTGGCCTACTTCTTCGCCATCTACCTGCCCGATTCCCGGCTCGAGCATGGCGCGCGCAAGGCGGTGCGCGCGGCCGCCCGTTCGCTCGACCCGACGCGCGAGCTGCGCGAGGCCCGTGCCGCCTTCGAGTTCACGCCCACCGCGCAGAACCAGATGCGGCTGGCCGACGCGCTGCTCGAGTCCGGTGCCGCCGAGGAGGCGGCGCGCAACTACGAGGCCTGCCTGAAGGGCCCGTTCGCCGCCGACCTCGAGATCCAGTTCCATGCTGCGCGCGCCTTCTTCGAGAGCGGCCAGGCGGCGCGCGCCATCGCCCATCTGCAGCAGATCCGTGCGAGCCAGTCCGAATTCCGCCCCGAGCAGGTCGGCCTGCTGCTGGCCCGCGCCCTGGGCGCGGACGGGCGCGCGGCCGAGGCCAAGGCCGAGTTCGAGGCCACGCTGGCGCGCTTCGCCAGCTTCGAGGCGCGCGTCGAGTACGCCATCTGGGCCCTGGCCACCGGCGACCGCGCCACCGCGGAGCGCCTCGGCGCCGAGATCGACCAGACCGTCCGCCGCTGGAGCCGCCATACGCGCAATTTCAACCAGGCCCTGCTGCGCCGCTGGACCAGCGCACGCGACGCCGCGGCCAGGGGCTGAGCGTGATCGAAGGTTTCGCCGGGCACCGCATCGCCGTCGACGGCGCGGTCATCGCCTGCGAAACAGGCGGCAGCGGGCCGCCGGTCCTGCTGCTGCACGGCTACCCGCAGTGCCGTGCGCTGTGGTCCGCGGTCGCGCCGCGCCTTGCCGAGCGCTACACCGTGGTCTGCGCCGACCTGCGCGGCTACGGCGATTCGTCCAAGCCGCCGCAGGCGTCCGACTTCTCGAATTATTCCTTTCGCGCCATGGCCGCCGACCAGGCGCAGCTCATGCGAGCGTTCGGCCATCCGCGCTATCACCTCGTCGGCCACGACCGCGGCGCGCGCACCGCCCTGCGCCTGGCGCTCGACCACGGCGGGGCGGTCGCGTCGCTCGCCCTGCTCGACATCGTGCCGACCCGGACCCTGTTCCTCGAGGCCAACCGGGCAAGCGCCGCGACCTACTGGCACTGGTACTTCCTGGCGCTGCCGCAGCCGTTTCCCGAGCGCCTGATCGGCGCCGATCCGGACTACTTCTACGAGACCTGCCTCACCGGCTGGGGCGCGGCGCGGCTGGCCGATTTCGCGCCGCAGGCGCTCGCCGCGTACCGCCGCGCCTGGCGCGACCCGGCGATGATCCACGGCTCGTGCGCCGACTACCGCGCCGCGGCGACCATCGACCTGGAGCATGACGCGGCCGACCTGGCCCGCACGGTCGACTGCCCGGCCCTGGTGCTCTACGGTGCACAGGGCGCCATGGCCCGGCTGTACGACATCCCGGCGCAGTGGCGCGATCGGCTGCCGCGCATGGGCAGCGCGGCGCTGCCCGGCGGCCACTTCTTCGTCGACCAGCAGCCGGAGCGGACCGCCCAGGCCCTGCTCGAATTCCTCGACGCGCAGCCCTGGCCGGGCGGCCCGACCGCCGCGCGTCCATGAGCACGGCGGCGCGCCTGCGCATCGACAAATGGCTGTGGGCCGCGCGCTTCTACAAGACGCGGTCGCTGGCCGCGGCGGCAATCGAGCTGGGCCGCGTGCGCGTCGCGGGCGAACGCATCAAGCCGGCACGCGAGACCCGCGTCGGCGACCGCATCGAGCTGCAGCAGGGCGACGCCCGCATCGAGCTCGTGGTGCGCGCGCTGTCCGAGGTGCGCGGTCCGGCGCCGCAGGCCCGCACCCTGTACGAGGAGACCGCGGCGAGCGCGCTGCGCCGCGAACAGCGGGCCCAGGCGCGGCGTTACGGCGTCGAGCCGGCCGCGGCGCTGGCCGGGCGACCGACCAAGCGCGACCGGCGCCGGCTCGAGCAACTCTGATCGGCGGCGCCATCGGCCGCCGCACCGACGATCGCCCGCCCCGAGCCGCACGATGATCGATCCGGCAACGCTGCGGGCCTACCGCGAGACCGAATACCGGGTCGAAGCGCCGTACCCGCTCGTGCTGCGGATCGGCCTCGCCGACCCGGACCTGCTCGCGCTCTATCGCGCCGCCGGCGTCGACTGCGCTGCGCTGGTCACGGCCTGCAATCCGCGCAGCCGGCGCTTGCCGCAGGCCCAGAACGCGCGCCGCGAGGCGGCCCTGCGCGCGGGCTTGTTGCGCGACGGCTGGCGCTTCTTACCGGCGAGCGGCGCGCACCCCGCCGGCGGCTGGCCGGCCGAGCCCGGGGTCTTCGTCCCCGGCCTGGGCCGCGACGCGGCCTGCGCCCTGGGGCGCGCCTGGGCGCAGGCCGCCATCGTCTGGTGCGGCGCCGATGCGGTGCCGCAGCTGGTCCTGCTCGACGGACCGGACGCGGCCGGGCCGGGCGGCGCGGAGTAAGCTCGAACGCCGCGCGGCGGGCCGGCAGGCCGGGCCGGCCATGCGGCCCCGCATCGCGCCATCCCGGACCTGCCGCGGGTTGTCCTCGGAAGCACCACGATGCCCCACACTGCCGCCGCAAGCGGGCCGGCCGCCGGACCGCCGAACCGGCTGGCGCAGGCCCTGCAGCCGCGCCACGTCACCATGATCTCCTTCGGCGGCGTCATCGGCGCCGGGCTGTTCGTCGGCAGCAGCGGCGCGATCGCCAAGGGCGGACCCGGGGTGATGCTGACCTACGCCGCTTGCGGCCTGCTGGTCTTCCTCATCATGCGCATGCTGGGCGAGATGGCCATGGCCAAGCCGGGACAGGGCACCTTCGTCGAGTATTCGGCCATCGCGCTGGGCCGCTGGGCCGGCTTCGTCACGGGCTGGCTCTACTGGTACTTCTGGGTCTTCACCGTGGGCGCCGAGACCGTCGCCGGCGCCAAGCTGCTCCAGGCGGCGGGGGTCGACGCGCCGCTCTGGGCCATCGGCTCCTTCCTGGTGGTGGCCATGACCCTGACCAACCTGCTGTCGGTGCGCGCCTATGGCGAGATGGAGTTCTGGTTCGCCGTGATCAAGGTGGCGGCGATCGCCGCCTTCATCGCGATCGGCGCGGCGTTCCTCGCCTTCTTCCATCCGCAGGACGTGCTGCCGACGCTGCTTGGGCATGGCGGCTTCCTGCCCCGGGGGCCGGGCGGCCTGCTCATCGCGGTGCCGGTGGTCATCTTCTCGATGATGGGCAGCGAAGTGGCGGCGATCGCCGCGGCCGAGTCGGCCGACCCGGCGCGCAACATCGCGCGCGCGGCGCGCTCGGTGGCCCTGCGCATCCTGGTCTTCTATGTGCTGAGCATCGCCGTCATCGTGGCGGTCCTGCCGTGGGACCGCTACATCCCGGGACTGTCGCCCTTCACCCCGGTGCTCGATCGCATCGGCATCCCGGGCAGCGGGGCGCTGCTCTCGCTCATCATCATCACCGCGGTGCTGTCGTGCCTGAATTCCGGGCTGTACATCACCTCGCGCATGCTCCATGAACTCGCCGCCCATGGCGATGCGCCCGCCTTCCTGGCCGGGACGGCGCGCAACAAGGTGCCGATCGCCGGCCTGCTGATCGGCTGCGCGGCGGGGTCGGCCGCGGCGCTGGCCCAGATCTTCCTGCGCGAGGACGTCTTCACGCTGCTGGGCAGCACCTCGGGCGACATCATCCTGTTCATCTACCTGCTCATCGCCTGGGCCCAGATCCGCCAGCGCCGCCGCCTCGAGGCCGACGGCGTGGTCCTGCCGCTCAGGATGTGGCTGTTTCCCTGGCTGAGCTATGCGGTGATGGCCGGCCTGGTCGCCGTGCTCGTGCTGCTCGCCTTCATCCCCGACCAGCAGAGCACGCTGGCCCTGAGCGCCTTGACGGTGGCCCTGGTCTTCGTTGCGCTGTGGCTGCGCGAGCGGCGCAAGGCGCAGCGCCTGGCGGCCGGCGGTGCGTCTTGACGGGACGTCCCGAGGTGGCGTCCCGAGGTGGCGGGCTGAGGTGACGTCCTGAGATGGCGTACGGAAGTGGCGTCCTGAGATGGCGCCGCGGCCGCAGCGCGCGCCGCCCGCTTGACGCTCAGCCGCCGGAGCGCCGCACCGTGTGCCCGGCCTGCGTGAGCAGGCGCAGCACGGATTCGCAGTGGTCGCCCTGCAGCTCGATCAGGCCGTCGCGCACGGTGCCGCCGGTGCCGCAGTGGGTCCGCAGGCGCCGACCCAGTTCGGCGAGACCGGCGGCGTCGGCGTCGACGCCGCGCACGACGGTCACCGTCTTGCCGGCCCGGCCCTTGGTTTCGCGACCGACGCGCACGATGCCGTCACCGGGCGGCCGGGGCGCCGCCCGGCCGCAGGCGCATTCGGCGACCGGCCGGCGGCAGGACGGGCACATGCGGCCGCTGCCGGTCGAGTAGACGAGGCCGCCCTGGCCGGGTTTGCGCATGGTCTTGCCGCTCCTGCGGGAAACCGGCGCATGATCCGGCACATTGCGGCGCGCCGCAACCGCCGGTCGCCGCCACGCCGGGTCCGCGGCGCGCCAGCCGATGTTGTACTGTCCGGGAAAGCCACCCGCCACCTGCCGTCCGCCCCCGATGTCCGAGAAGAATCCCGAACCCGTCACCATGGCCTTCGGCGCCGGCCACGTGCCCAAGGGCCGCGCGCTGGCGCTGTACCGGCGCTTTCTCGACTGGATCGTCACCGCGCTGGTCTTCGTGATGGTCCTCACGCTGCTCGCCGCACTGGTCGGTCTGGCGATCGATTTCGTCGCGGCGGCCGTCGAGTTCCACGGCGACGTTCGCACGCACAACCTGTCGCACGGCGTGGTCGACGGCCTCGATCGCGAGCTGGTGATCGATGTGCTCTCGGTCTTCGTGCTGATCGAGCTGTTCCGCACCTTCACCGACTACCTCGAATATCATCGCGTGCGCCTGCGTGTCCTCTCCGAGGTGGGCATCGCCTTCATCCTCCGCGAGGTCTTCATCGGCCTGTACGACAAGAGCATCGCCTGGGAGCAGATCCTCGCGCTGTCGGTGCTGCTGGCCGTGCTGGTCGTGGCGCGCATCGCGGCCGTGCGCTTCGACACCCACGACGGCGGCGGGACATGAACCGCCGCGCCGCCAGCCCGGAACCCTCCGCCAGCCAGGAACCCTCCGCCATGGCGATTCCTTGCCCTGCGCCCCTTGCGCCGCGCCGCGCGCCCGCCGTGGCGCTCCTGCTGCAGGTCGGCGCGCTGGCCCTGCTCGGCGGCGCCGCGACGATCGTGCCGGCGCCGGCGCGCGCGGCATCGGTGGCGCCGGTGGCGGCCGAACATGGCATGGTGGTCACGGCGCAGCACCTGGCGACCGCCGTGGGGGTCGATGTCCTGCGCCAGGGCGGCAACGCGGTCGACGCGGCGATCGCCGTCGGCTATGCGCTCGCGGTCGTGTATCCGGCGGCCGGCAACCTGGGCGGCGGCGGCTTCATGACGATCCAGCTGGCCGACGGCCGGCGCGATTTCATCGATTTTCGCGAGACCGCGCCACGGGCGGCGACGCGCGACATGTACCTCGATGCCCAGGGCCGGCCGATTGCCGGGCTGAGCACCCGCGGCCACCTTGCGGTGGCCGTTCCAGGCACCGTCGCCGGCCTGGAACTCGCCCGGCAGCACTATGGCACGCGGCCGCGAGCCGCCCTGATCGCACCGGCGGTCGAGCTGGCGCAGTCCGGTTTCGTGCTCGACGACGGCGACGTGCAGATGCTGCACGTGGTGACCGACGAGCTGCGCGCCGATCCGGCCAGTGCCGCGATCTTCCTCAAGCATGGCGAGCGCTTCGAGGCCGGTGATCGGCTGGTCCAGGCCGACCTGGCGCGGACGCTTCGGCGTATCGCCGAGCAGGGTGCCGCCGGCTTCTACCGGGGTCCGGTGGCCGAGGCCATCGTGGCCGCCAGCCGGCAGGGCCACGGCCTGCTCAGCCAGGCCGACCTCGATGGCTACCAGGCGCGCCGGCGGGCGCCGGTCGAATGCGACTATCGCGGCTACCACGTGGTCTCGGCGCCGCCCCCCAGCTCCGGCGGCGTCATCCTGTGCGAGATGCTGCACGTCCTCGAAGGGTATCCGCTGCACGACTACGGCTTCCATTCGGCGCAGGCCGTCCACGTCGAGATCGAGACGATGCGCCACGCCTTCGTCGACCGCAACAGCTTCCTGGGCGACCCGGACTTCGTCGCCAATCCGGTCGAGCACCTGCTCGATCCGGCCTATGCGGCCAGGCTGCGCGCGGCGATCGATCCGCGCCGCGCGGCGCGCTCGGCCGACCTCGACGCCGGGGTCGCACCGCACGAGGGCAGCAACACGACGCACTATTCGATCGTCGACGGCCAGGGCAACGCGGTGGCGGTCACCTACACCCTCAATGGCTGGTTCGGCGCCGCCGTGACCGCCGCGGGCAGCGGCGTGCTGCTCAACAACGAGATGGACGATTTCACCGTCAAGCTGGGCGAGCCGAACAGCTATGGCCTGGTGCAGGGTGCCGCCAATGCGATCGCCCCGGGCAAGCGGCCGCTGTCGTCGATGACGCCGACGGTACTGAGCAAGGACGGCAAGGTGGTCCTGGTGGTCGGCACCCCGGGCGGCAGCCGGATCGCCACCACGGTGCTGCAGGTGATCCTCAATCTCGTCGACCACGGCATGAACGTCCAGGAGGCGGTCGACGCGCCGCGCTTCCACCAGCAGTGGCAGCCCGAGGCGACGCTGCTCGAGCCCTACGCACTGTCCCCCGACACCGCGGCGCTGCTGCGCGGCATGGGCCACCAGCTGGTCGACGGGCGCAATGCCAATCACGTCGCGGCGATCGTGGTCGGCGCGCCCTCGCTCGGCGGGCGTCCGTCCGGGCGCTATCGGTTCTACGGCGCCAACGATCCGCGCCACCATACCGGCCTTGCCCTGGGCTATTGATCGGGTCGATACTTTGGCCACGGGCGGCCGTAGCGCCGGCCGGCTCCGGAGGGACCCATGGAATCGAAGCCATCGGCGCCGCCGCCGCAACCGCAGGACGAAACCGCGGTGGTGCAGGCCCGCGGCAGCTTCCGCGTCGGCGACGCGACCATCGAGCTCGAGGTCGCGCTGCCGGCCGGCCCGACCAGCGCGCGGGCGATCCTGCCCATGCTGCGCGCCTTCTCCGGCGAAGTGGTGGCCGTCGCCGAGCATCGAGAGGCCGGGCAGGGCCGGCAGGTTTCGTGCCGCGCTGGCTGTGGCGCCTGCTGCCGGCAGCTGGTGCCGCTGTCGATGACCGAGTCGCGGCAGCTGCCGGACCTGATCGACGACCTGGAGCCGGCACATCGCGACCGTGTGCGCGCCCGCTTCGACGCCGCCGTGCTGCGCCTGCGCCAGGCCGGCCTGCTGCCGCGCCTCGAGCGCCTCGGCAGCTTGGATCGCGCCGCGCGCGTTGCCCTCGGGCTCGAATATTTCGCGCTGGGCATCGCCTGCCCCTTCCTCGAGGACGAATCCTGTTCCATCCACCGGCAACGGCCGCTCACCTGCCGCGAATACCTCGTCACCTCTGACCCGGCGCATTGCAGCCGGCCTGGCGAAGGTCAGGTGGTCGGCGTGGCGATCGACGCCAGCGTGCTCAATGCGCTGATCCGCGCCGAAGCGCCGGCGCCCGGGGCCGGACGCTACCTGCCGCTGACCCTGGCGCCCTACCTGCGCCCGGCCGCGGCCGAGCCGCTCGACACCGGCCCCGGCTGGGTGCGGCGCGTCATCAAGGAACTGAGCGGCGCGGACGTGGGCGACGTCGGCGACGCGGCCACGGGGCTGGGTGCGGTGGGGGCCGCGCCGGTCCGCACTTGATGGGCCACTAGGGCACGCTGGCGCGCCAGCCGATCCGTGCGCCGCGCGGCAGCAGCTCGAGGAAGAACGGGCTGCGCTCGCGCGTCGCGAAATAACCGACCGCGCTGCCCAGGGCCCAGCCGGCCAGCACGTCGGATTGCCAGTGCGCGCCCTCCTTGACCCGCGCCGCGGCGTCGTAGGCCGGCAGCAGCTCGAGGGCCCAGACCAGCGGCTGGCGCGCGCCGTACTGGACGACGAACGGCGTGACGAAGCTCGCCTGCAGCGTCACTTCGCCGCTCGGGAAGCTCTGCGCCTTGAGGCCATGGAACCAGGAATCCGGATTCGACGTCTGGCTTGGGCGCTGCCGCCCGAAGGCGTACTTGCCGGCCTGGGCGGCGAGCTGGCCGAAGACCTCGGCGTCGAGCGACTGCCAGAACGTCCAGCCGAGCGGCTCCGCACCCCCCAGCCAGAGGGCGCCGCCGACGTCGACCGCGACCACGCCGAATTCGAGCCCCAGCGTGTCGCGCCGCGCCCAGATTCCGCGATCGGTGGGCGCCACCGCGTGGTCCAGGCCCAGCGGCCCACCTGCCCGGGCCGCGCTGGCGCAGCCCAGGGCAAGGCTGGCGATCAGCAAGGCGCTGGCAAGGCGACGCAAGGGACCGCTTTGCGCGCGGCCCGGCGCCGGCCGCGCGGCGCGAGGAGGGATGTCCGGAGGGGCCGCCGAGTCCAGCTGCGGCACAATGATGCATCGATCGCTGCGCCGGTCCGGCGCGGGAGGACGCAAGCCATGGCGGGAACGCGGCGCGCGGCCGGCGCCGTGCCGGCTGCCGGATCGTACAAGGCGCAATTGCGTGCCGTGCAGATCGAGCTCGTGCGGGCCCACCGGCACATCATCCGCCACGGCTGGCGCGTGCTGGTGATCGTCGAAGGTCGCGACGCGGCGGGCAAGGACGGCGCGATCAAGCGCATCGTCGAGCACCTGAGTCCGCGCGAGACCCGCGTCGTCGCGCTGGGCGTGCCGTCCGACCTCGAGCGGGCGCAGTGGTATTTCCAGCGCCATGTCGCCCACCTGCCGGCGGCCGGCGAATTCGTGCTGTTCAACCGCAGCTGGTACAACCGCGCCGGGGTCGAGCCGGTGATGGGCTTTTGCACGGCGGCCCAGGCCGCGCAGTTTCTGCGCGCGGTGGTGCCCTTCGAGCGCATGCTGGTCGAAGCCGGCATCGTGCTGCTCAAGTACTACCTGGACATCAGCCGTGACGAGCAGCGCCGGCGCCTGAAGGCCCGCGCGCGCGATCCCCTGACCCAGTGGAAGTCGAGCGCCGTCGACGCCGCGGCGCAGGAACGCTGGGACCCTTACAGCCTGGCCCGCGATCGGATGCTGCGCCGTACACATTCCCGCGAGGCCCCCTGGATCATCGTGCGGGCCGACGACAAGCGTTCGGCACGGCTCAACCTCATGCGCGATCTGGTTCGACGCATCGAGCTGCCCGAGCGCCGGCCGGTCGCCCTCGCACCGGACGAGGCGGTGGTCTTCGAGTTCCGCCGCGATCGCGGCGCGCGCCTGGCGCGCTGAGCCGATGCGCCGCACGCGCTGCGGCCCGCCGCCGACTGGCGTATTGTACCTTCGAGCCTGCATCCGGAAACGCGCCACCATGCTGGAACTGTACATCGCCAACAAGAATTATTCGTCCTGGTCCTTGCGGCCCTGGGTGCTGCTGCACGAACGGGGCCTGGCCTTCACCGAGCGCCTGCAGCGCTTCGAGCTCGACAACCACGAACGCTTTCGCCGCTTCTCGCCGACCGGCAAGGTTCCGTGCCTGGTCGAAGGTTCGACCACGATCTGGGATTCCCTGGCGATCGCCGAGTTCCTCGCCGAGCGCGACCCCGGGGTCTGGCCGGCCGATGCCGCGGCGCGCGCCTGGGCGCGCTGCGCCGCGGCCGAGATGCATTCCGGATTCGCGGCCCTGCGCCAGCACTGCTCGATGAATTGCGGCGTCCGCGTTCGGCTGGCGCAGCGGCCCCCGGAACTGCAGCGCGACCTGGCCCGGCTGGAGGAACTGTGGGCCCAGGGGCTGGCGCGCTTCGGCGGGCCGTTTCTCGCCGGTCCGGCCTTTTCCGCCGTCGATGCGTTTTTCGCACCGGTGGCGTTTCGCATCCAGACCTATGGCCTGCAGCCGGGCCCGGC
>Ga0075030_100001422_pt1 | contig 21540 bp, 17 predicted proteins | sample LitLauG_LLR_2012_FD_71393 | JGI IMG/M metagenome (GOLD analysis project Ga0075030, IMG submission 71393) | Freshwater sediment microbial communities from Pennsylvania, USA - Little Laurel Run_MetaG_LLR_2012 | ecosystem: Environmental > Aquatic > Freshwater > Creek > Sediment | place: USA...
GAGAAACGTCGCCGAGTCCGGCACGGCCATGGTTTTAGCCGAGCCACACCGGAGGCAATTGATTCCAGCAGGCACGGGATGGTTTTACCTTAATTGCATCCGTCTCGGCAAGCAGTCTTGCGCCGGCATTGGAAGTCCTTGATTTAATTTTGCTGTGCGGATGGTGCCGGCCAGCGCCATTCCGCCGGGTCCTGCTGGTAGAATCGTTTCAGTTCGTCATAAAGCGCCGGATGTTGCTGGCGCAATGGCCGCGGTTTCTCAAAAAAACATTCCGTGACCACGGCAAAAAATTCGGCCGGGTTGGTCGCACCATACTCGTCCAGTACGGATTTCTGTCCTGCCTGGGTGGCTTGGCAAAGCTCGGCGTATTCTTTGGACAAAATCTGCGCCCAGGAACGGTATCGGCTCAACTGCTCAGGCGGGGTGCATTTGACGCACAACGGCGGCACGCCGTCGGCCAGACCGTTTTCCTCATCCAACTTGTGGGCGAATTCATGAAACACCACGTTATGCCCGTCCGAAGGATTTGACACGCCTCCCAACACGGAATCCCAGGCGAGGATGACCGGCCCGCGCAGCCAGGACTGCCCCGCCAAACCTTGCGCCGCTTGTTCGTCCTCCTCCGTGATGCGGGAATAATAGGTGCTGGGATAAACCAGGATGGATTTGAAATCGGGGTAGTAATCCGTGTCCCGATGCAGCAACAGCAGGCAGGCCTGGGCCGCAATGGCGACGCGGATTTCGTCCGTAATGACCAATCCGTCGCAGCCTTCGAACTGTTTCTCCTCCATAAACACCTGAATTTGCCCCTCCAATTCCCGCTGATCTTCGGCAGGCAAAGAGGCCAACAACGGAAAACGCCGGCGCAGGATCTCACGCCACTATGGGGGAAAGGGATTAGCGCGAAGTTTTTGGCGACGGTGTTTGTTAGTTGAGAAAATCATGGCGATCCAAGGTTGGCATAATGCAATGCCGACTCTGATTCATTTGCTCTCGAAAATTCCTTTGCCGTCCGCCGCCAAGGCGTCGGCCAATTGCTCAATTTGCGCGTGGTCAATACGGCGTTCTGCGTCCATTAAATCATGCCACGGCAGAAGGTCGGGGTGGAGATGACGGTCATCGTCTCGCTTGTTGTCCTGTCTCCAGTCGGCCAGCCAGCGGTCGGCGCACCAACGGGCGTGTTCCATCTGGGCGAGAATCCGCTTCTGCTCTCGCTTCAAAGTCCTGATCGGTTTCAATTCGTGCTTCAAATTGCCAATGTGGTATCCGAGCGCGCGCGCCTTGATGGCGATATGGTCGGCGGCCTGCCGGTTCGACTCCCTGAATTCCTCACCTAGTTCTTCCCAAGGCTTCTCGGCAGGTCTCTTTTCGATTTTTTCCCCAGCCGCCCGCCTTTTTTTCAAGTCCGCGAGGTAGCCGATATGCAAAGCGCGGGCAACCGGCTCGTTGATCTCGTTGCGGAACGAGCCGTCGCAGCAGGTATTCTCAACCATCCCAAATGCAACAAGGCGCGGACCGTTCGCTTGTGCTTTTTCAAGAATGGCGGCCGGTGACGCGCGGGTTTTCAGACGCACGAGCAGGCTGCAATCGGGGCGTTCCACCAACGCTTCCTGCAGCCGCAAACCCACCTCGATGGCGCTGGTGTTGTCATCCATGCAGATAAACAAGTGAAGCAAAGTATCCGCCTCGGCGGCCCAGCCTTTGATGCGCTGGCGCGCGGCGAACGATTCCGCCTCGGCCTCGTAAAACGTCAACCGGCAGATGTCCTGCTTCTCAAGCATCGGATAGCGGAACAAAAACCTTTCCCGTTGCAACGAGGCGTGACGGTCAATCACGGAGATGCGCATTTGTTTTTGGTTGGCAAAGTGCCCCATTTTCGCCGCGCGCAAGGCGAGGCTGCGCCCCATCCGGCCAAAGCCTAGGATGACGACATGAACGGTGCGCGGGTCGTCTTTGCCGATACCATGGCCATCGAGCGGCAGTCTTAGTAGAACTTTGCGCGCCTCGTGGTCAAAGACATCAAAAAATTTCAGTGTGCCGCCGTTACTTTCCCCGACGGAGTTTCCGGGCAACTGCTGAAGCCGTTCACGCAGGTGAATGTTTTCCAAATGGACGAAACATGCCAACTGCAAGTTGCCGTTCGCGCTGGAGAGACGGCGGATTTCTGAGGCGATGCGGACGTTCGTTTCGTCAACTGGCGTGATGACGAACGCCTCGCGAGCGCAAGAGACATTAGACTGTTTCAGCCACCGCTCTTCAGCGGCGTCGCCGGTCAGCACGGGCACGCCCAACCTAGCACATTCGTCTATTAGTTTTTCCTCTGGATTGGGGTCAATGACAACCACTCGTACATAACGGTCGTATGATTTCTTCTTGGCGTCGAATTTCTTCCTGCAGCGAATGACTTCCATGCCTTTCTGTCCCAACCCGCAGACGACAATGTGGTCTTTCCAAAACCAAAGGTGCACCAGCTTGCATTCATGCCAAAGCCGTTTCCAGAGCAGCATGAGCGTGGTGCCCACCAGCGTGAACGCGCCGCACCAGCGACCGGCTTCCAGCCAAACGTTGGTCTTTTTTTCCAGGTGGGGCGTGTGAAGAATCAACATTTGCAAGGCGTGGTAGAGTGAAACAAAGAAGCACGCCAACGGACCGTTTTCGCCGACCGGTGGCTCGTGTTCGTATTGCCAAACGCCGAGGGTGCCGAAGAACAAAGTCAGCACGCCCGACACAATGACCACCCACCAATGCTGGCGGGAGGATTTTACGTGATCAAAGTTCCCATGAGCCATGCGATTCCTTCCGTTATCAAAAAGTTCACTTTGGTTTCAGCCTGAACCACGGACCATTTATCGCACTGCCAACCGATCTGGTCGAGCAGGAATTACCAGGTTGGTTCAGGTGCCGTCAAATCCAGAGTTTTAAGGGTAGCGCACCAGCAATTTGCTGACTTCGGAAAGCCAACGCGTGTCCCTGGTGGCTGTAGCTGATAAAGATGCGGGGACTTGCGGACATAAAAGAGTCGGAACTTCTATTCGCCTTTGGATGGCTTTACCAGCACGAGGCCTTTTTCTGTAAGGAAGGCGAAAATGGCCTTGATGATTTCATGATCCAGTTTCTGTTCTGGTTTTTGAAGTTGCGGGAATTTACAAATGTCCCCATGCAACAAGAGATCATCCGAGGTGCACGCTCCATAAGCCCAGCCATTTATCAATTTCTCGCGCATCCAGCGGCGGTGTTCACTTTGCGCCATTTTCAAAATTTCCTTTTCGTCAACTTCGGTCACGGCATTTCCATTCACCTGATCGGTCCGGACAATTCTGTAGCCGAGACTTTCCAGACGCAAAACTGCAAGACGCGCCGGGAGACGGTTACCCTCTTTCCCAGCACCATTTAATTGATTATAAGGTTTGCAAAGTGGATGGGTTTTGGGATTGGAGTTATCGTTTCGCTTGTCACCAAGAACATAACCTTGCGCCGCTTTCCCATCCCACCAGTTTTTGTGTTTGATCTCGGCCAGCTTTTCAACATCAGAAGGAAGCAAGTGGTAATAATCGGCACCGCTCAATTTCTCGCCAAAATCCTTGCTGACATGAAGGTGAATGACTTCCTGCGGCGGCAGCTCGGAAGGACCCAAATGGGGTGTTCCGTGCAAATGGCACAAGCTGACGATGGCCTCCATGGAACGGGAGCCGTGCCGGTATTTTTCCACGCCCAAAAATGCAGCGAGCACTCGTGGGTGGATGATCAATTCCTTAGATTCGGGATGAATCGCCTGCGGATGATGCCGCTCAATCAGCGCCCGGAGCAGGATTCCTCGGCGAATAATGCTGACCTCATCGGCCTGACCGCCAGACGGATTTGGCCCTTTGATGTTCACAAAGCCACGCAGCCGGCTGACAAAATCAGGCCCTTTGACTTTCCGAAAATCTTCATCTTGTTCATCGCCAGAGCGGTCAAAATCCTTGAAGGTTGTCTTGGTGCCGCCGGCGAAAATAAAAATGCACTTCCCAAAGGGATGAGTTTTTCCGTTTGCCTGAAAATTTGCATCCTGCATCGGCGCGAGAAATTCCTGAAGCCAGCCAAGTGGCAAGTCATTGCGTTTGCAGTCAAATTCGTCCCAAAAGACCAAAGGAATCTGTCGTTGCACAGACCGGTCCCGCACTTCATGAAACGCTTCGTGCAAGTCATCAAGACCCCGGAACTGGGATAAGTTGTTTTCCAGCGGGGAGCGTTGTTCGCCAAAGGCAGCCTCGGCGAGTTGCTTGATCGCGAAAGACTTTCCAGATCCAGGAGCGCCAAATACCGCGATGGAAAGCGGGCGGGGATCGCTGCCGGTGCGATACTCCTCAATCAGGTTTTTAACGGTGTTAAGATTTTCGATTTCTTCCCGGTCAACCGTGAAATATTTACCACATTCAAGCCGCGGCACATCAGCCAGATATTGTTCTTGACCAAAGCGCACAATGTTTTCAGCCGTTGCCATCAAAAATGCCCTGCCGCTGCCGACCGCATCAGTGAGCAATGATTCGGATTCCGATTTCGCAGTCAAGATGGGTGAATCTAATAAGTCGCGGGGGAATGCCGACCGAAAACTGCTCGAAGGTTTTTCATTGGAGTCCATAGAAAAAACAGTGGTCTCGGCCTCGTCCACCTTAAAACCATCCGGATCATGTCCTGCCCCGCCTTGATGCATTTTACGGGTGGCTAACAGTCCTTGGGAAACAGTCAGATGGGTGGATGGCTGGCATTTTTCCCCGGCAAGTTCGCGTCCCACTAACGCCGCCGTCATCAACGAACCCGTGCCGAAAGTGATCCCTTCATATTGAAGCGACCAGGTGTCTTCAAGGTACTTCGGATCAAAGACAAACCTCTCGAACTGCAGGACGGAAGGTTTCGTGTCCTCCTCCATAGGCGATCGGGGACAACGGCTGAACACAGCTGCGCCGGAACGACCGCACGTCACCACTACCCGGCGACAATGGCGCAACATCGAAACACAGCCGGCCTGTGAGTATTCCCTCTGAAAATCCTCGATGGCCCGGTCCCATGAAAGTCCCCGTGCTATTGTAGCGCCCATGTCACGCATCGCAGCGACCGAAATTACTACCGTTAGATTTTCCACCAGTTTTAAATTGGGATTGAGAAGCTTTTGCCAAAGTGCTGAGGTAAAAGGCGGAGTTCCTTTTACCACGATTGCCCCAGAAAAATTCTGAGGCTCCCGCAGGCACTTTGGCCAACATTCCTCATGATTGGCGAATCCGAGTCCAAGATCATCAATCACCAGGACGTCGGGATTCGCCGGCTCATTATTGACGACTGGACAAGGCCGTTTGCTATTCCATACCGCTGCCTGACAGCCGAGGAATTCTGTGATGCGCCAGGTGCCTGGCTCCGCCGGACCTTTCGGCCATTTGAAAATGATTGTCGGTTCCTCATCCTGTTTTTTACCTTTCAAAATCTTGGCGGAGGCGGTCTTCTTTGCGCCATCAAAAAATTTCCAGATAGAAAACCCCTTGGCAATTCCCGAAGGGCAGTTTTCCCCTTCAACCAATGAATGCTCAACGGGCTCCGGGCAAAACACTTCGGCGGCCAATGATTCCCTGGTGTGCGTTTGGTCGGGGGAAATGTGTTTAGCCATCGTGGCATTTTGCGCCTTGATCAATGCCTGGATCACGTCCCGCAAATACCAAGCTCCTCCCAGCCGGTTGACAAGCTGAGTATGCGAATGGGTCTCGAAATAGCCAAGCCCGGTCACCGGCAGGCGCGCTATGTGTGTATCCCATACCAAATCTCCGGTAATAAGAATCTTTTTGCTCATAAATCGTGATGGTGTCGGTTGGTCAGCGAGAATCTTCGGACGAAAAGTTTATCTGTCGAGCAAATTTAATAAAAAACTAACCGCTCGCCTCCAAGTGGGATTTAGAGCAGACTTTCTCGCGGTTCAATCTGGAATGAAAATCGATCGCTCCAAAACCTCCACGCCGCACCGCATCGAAGTCAAAGTGCGCGAGAAATCCCAGTTGTTCAATTCCATGGACCCGTCGCCGTTCCATGAAAAGGACCTCGACCCCGACGCCGAGGAATTTATCGAGAGTTGGGCAATGGAATATCCACACAAAGATCCGGTGCAATTGATCATCCATTTGGAAAACTGCCCGGCGGGCACGGAACAGGAAATCGAGAACGGCGTGCATCATCACTTCGCCATCAAGGAGAAGCTGACCTGGCTGGAGTTGAAACGGCTTTTGCGTCGCGGACGCGCCAGCCTTTTCATCGGTTCTACATGTTTGGCGTTGTGCCTGCTGGCCGGGCAATATCTGCGAAAACAAACCGGCACGGGCGAAAGCATGTTGCGCGAAAGCCTGACCATCGCCGGTTGGGTTGCCATGTGGCGGCCTATGGAAATATTCCTCTACGAATGGTGGCCAATCCGACGTCGTGCCCAGATTTACCGCAAATTAAGCCGGATGCCCGTGGAAGTGAAAAATAAATGACTCAACAAATTGAATCCCGACGGCTGACAATCAAGTCCCGTGGCGCATGTATTAGAAAAAATGATTACGAATTCTTGGGTCTTTGCTTGGAGCATATTGAATCTGTGCGGCAGAAGGGAAAACGGGGATTTCTTATCACGCCCTTCTTCAGCCCCATTTGCTGGTCGCCCTCAAAGAATTGCAGCAGCTTCACGAATTGATTCTGCCGGGGTTGCGGTGACCATAAACAGATGCGCCAACGCCGCAGGGTTCACGCCCCCGCCGAAGGTTTGACAACGGGTAGCTAAATGCTACCATGGATTCATGAGTCAACCGGTCAAACTCTCCGATGCCTTGGTCCTCGACGCCCGGCTGGCGGGGAAGGCGCTGGAACGATCCATTGCCGGCCAGGTGGAATTTTGGGCCCGGCTGGGGCGGGCCATCGAACCCCTGCTTCAAGGCGCGCAGGCACTTACCCTGAGCCGCAACGCCGCCGCCCGGCCGCTGTCGGCCTGCCTTGATGCGGTGGATTCTCCTCGGGGCCGACGGCAGGTGCTTGAATTTCTCCAGACCCAGCCTTATCCCCATTACGAGCCGGCGGCGGATGCCCCAGGACTTCTGGTCCGCATCGAAGCCGACGGCAAACGCACGACCGGCCGCTTCGTCAACCGCCAGTTCAAAGCCCTGAAAGCCAAGCCCGCCAAGCGATGAGCGTGCCGCTGGATCAGCGTCCCATCATCGTTGCGCTGGCCGGACCGAACGGCGCGGGCAAGACTACCTTTTACCACGCCCACCTTAGCCCGGTCGGACTGCGCCTCGTCAATGCTGACGTGCTGGCGCGGGAACTCCGCCTTGATCCTTATGACGCCGCGAAAGTGGCGGATGCCCTGCGTCGCCAACTGATGCAGCAGCGCGAAAGCTTCGTGTTCGAAACCGTTTTCTCCGATCCCGTGGGCGACAAACTGGCCTTCCTGAAAGCGGCAGCGAAAGCCGGCTACACCGTGGTGCTATGTTTCATCGGCATTTCCGGGCCGGACGTTTCCGAGGAACGCGTGGCCATGCGGGTTTCCCAAGGTGGCCATGATGTGCCCACAGAAAAACTGATTGCCCGTTTCCCCCGAACCCAGGCCAATCTCCAGACCGCACTCCGCGACCTTCCACAGGTGTTTATTTTCGACAACGACGACTTGCGAACTCCTTTCCGACAAGTCGCCAGCTTTCAGAATGGCCGGCGCGTGAGCCTGAATCCACCAGTGCCGAAGTGGCTCAAGCCACTGCTGCCGTAGCGAACTTGGAGGCAGCGGATTTGACGCAGCCCCGGGACGCGGTGTCATCGAGATAGTTTTCAACATTGTAGGTGGCGAAGCTGAAAGTCTCTGCCCAGGCAAATGTTCTTCCTGCTGCGTTCTTCATTTTGCGGTCTTTTTTTGCGAAGCAGGGATTTCTTCCACCTCGGCGAGGGAAATGCGGCGTTTGCCGTGGTAAAGATTTAGAATGCACGACAGATGGGCGGCGCTAAAAATAGCGCGTCTGTCGTCAATCAGAACAACTAGTTGGTTCAAGTTTGATGACATTTCACTGACACGCTCAAAAATCATGTAGGTTTTGTTTTGGCCACGTCAGTAGGTATTTGTCGAATAGTCGAATTTTGGCTCGCTGTCTCCCATATAATCGGGACCAGCCCAAAACCAACTCCAATAACAATTCGTGCAAAGAACTATGCAGTTGTCATAGTATTCCCCACTACCGGAATCTATTGTTCCATGAACAATCGAATGCTGACCACATTCTTTGCATAGCGCTTTGGGGTCGTAGGCTGTGTGCTCCAACATACGTAAGCACGTCGTAAAACAGTCGATGTTTTTAAGAATATTCTGAATCTTTGGTTTGGGGTGGCGGTGGTCTGAGACAAACTTTTCAAGGCGTTCCTTAAAGAACACACTGGTTACATAGCCCTCTCCCGCCACTAACCGAGAGATAAGCTTAAAGTCACAGATCATATCTTCAAGAACGTCAAGACTATCAGCGCTTTCCGCATGGAAAAATATGCGTGGTATGAAATAGCCGTCATTCGGCCCGGTCGGCCAGCCGTCGGGGCATTTCTTAGCGTAGGCATCGAGAAGTTTTTGATGAAGCAACTTTGGTTCGCCAGCAACCCGCACGGCATAGTCGTGCAGCAAATCATGCAGCCGGAATCGGCGACGGGTCCTTCCGTCAGCGTCGGTTTTCTGATCCAATTAGATGAGCGAGCGTTCAAACAGGTTGATCAGCAGTTCCTCGGTGTCCAGGTCGTCGAGGTTGCCGGTGTGTGACCAGAGCGTGGCCGCAGTGGCCTCCGGCACGTTCTGGTCGGTGACGAACACGGACAGTTCGGCGAAGCGTTTCTGCTCGTCGTCCGGCAGCATTTCCACGCTGGCCTGCATCGCGCGCCAAATGCTGCGGTGCTGTTCGTTGATGGATTCGCGGTCGGCGATCTTTTCCAAATCCGCCCGGCGCAACCGTTCGAGCACGGAATGAAAATCGCCGCCCCGCTTCCGGGCCATGCCGCCGCACAGCGCCAGGGCCAGCGGCAGGCAGCCACATTCGCGGGCGACTTCGCGCGCCTCGGCCGGCAGCGCGGCCGCCGCCAGATTGACGGCATCGGCCAGCAGTTGCAGCGCTTCCGGTTCGGTGAAGAGCGAGACCGGCACCAGTTCGCCGTGGAGCGCGTCGAGAATGCCCTTGTCGCGGGTGGTGACGAGCATCCGGCAGCGTGGGCCAAGCACGTCGAAGGCTTGCGCATCCGCCGCGCGCCACACGTCATCGAGCACCAGCAGCACGGCCTTGGCGGCGAGCAAGGGACGGAGCACGCCTTTGCCTTGTTCCAGCGACGAAAAGTTTTCGTCGCCGCCGAGATGCCGGGCCAGATCGCGTTGGCGCTTGAGCAAATCGTCGTCGTTCAATTTCTGGCCGCAGGCAATCCAGACGATGCCATCGGGATAGGACTGGCGCACCTGGCGGTTGCGCGCGAGCGCGGCGGCGAGCACCGACTTGCCGATGCCGCCCATGCCCTGCATCCCCACGCGGGCGTCGGCCCCGGTGATGACCTGCGGCTTCTGAAGATCCACCAGCAGCGCGTCGCGCACCCGGCGCATCAGGTCGGGGCGTCCGAGGAAATTGGGCGGCAGGCCGGGCACGGCGAACAGCGCGCCGAGCTTGGGATTGGGCTGGCGCAGGCTGGCAATCAACTTCGCGAGTGCGTCGGGGTATTTTGCGTCGTCACGGAAATCCTCGCAGTGCAGCAGGCTCAACTCGCCCGGCACATGGTCGTAATCGCCGAGCCGGAGAATCGGGGTGGTGACAACGTGATCGCATTCCAGCGCAAATTGCCATTCGGCGCGGACGTAATCGGAGAGCGCCGCCTTTGGCCCGCCGATGTAGATCAACCGGTCGGTTTCTTTGAGGATGGCGTCCTTGATTTCCTGGTGGAATGTCAGTTGCCGTGACGGCAGCGAAACACGGTCGAACCAGACGGTGAAACCATTGGTCGTGAGATCGGCATACAACCGCTTAACGAACGGCTCATCGTCGCCCCGGGCGTAGGAAAGAAAAACCCTAGTCTGGGTTACTTGTTTCTGAATGTCGCTCATGGCATTTTCCCTCGGCTGATTTATTTTGATTCGCGCACGGCTTTCATCGGTGGCTGCGATTGTGCCACCAGTGACGGGATGAGTTCAACCGCTTTCCGGGCGTAACGACTTCCTGACGGACAACTCTTGGCCGCACAGGGGACAGCGCGCCTGCTTGGGATTGGCGGCAGTGACAAAGGCTCTGGGCCAGACGGGACGGAAGGCCGTGCAATTTACGCTATTGGCTAGTCGCTCGTGAAAGAATGTGATGTATGCGCAGCCAAGCAGGACTTGTCCATCCGCCAATTCGAGTGATCGCGCTCAGTATTTCAAGAGTCAATCCGACTTGTAGCTTCTCGAAGGCCGGTGCCCATGAAGCCAGATAGCGTATTAACACAGATACACGATCATGCAACTCTGAAACACTGCTGAGATCAAGCGTAGAGAGTGCTTCATCAAACTTTCCAGACTGCGCGAACGATTTTGCAATAAGATTCCATGCTTCGATTCGATAACTTGACGCACAGTCGACTGACATTTCCTGGACAACTTCAAGTGCTAGTGGTCTTTGGTTTAGTTCTATGAGATCTACTATAATGTTTTTCAAGACGCCGTCTCGTGCTCCATTGTAAGTGCCAACCAAACGTGCTTCTACCAGCAGCTTCTCGAATAATGATGTGGCTCGTTGGTCTCCTGCAAGAACGAGCGACTTAAATAAAGCCTGAAGCACGGGCGTTCTCCGCCAACCTCTTTCCACCTGGTTGGCTATTTCTACAGCCCATTCGAAATTTCCGGACTGGGCCAAGGCTTCACCGACTAGCTGCATTGGATAGGATTGCCCATTCTCGCTCTTTGCCTGCAACGCCGAATCCACTGCTCTCCGAAAAATTTGAGATGCTTGTTCATTTTTAGCTTTGGCAAGCACTAAGGCCACATCCCTTAAAGATTCTGCGCGTTTACCCGGGTCTGACATGCTTTCAGCAAGTTTCAATGCTTGGCCGAGAAACTGTGCGTTGCGTTTATCTCCTTTGTCGGCCAACTCAACGGCCACTGCCGCAAGCGCACGCGGCACCCTCGATTCATGTTGAATTTGGCTTGTTGCCGCATAGGCACGCTCCACCTGTAAAGCTTGAGCGAACTGTATGGCAATACCTTCCAAGATGAACGCCTGTTGCCAACTGAACACCCTGGGGATATCTGCTGCGGCAAGAATTGCCCGCTCTAACACGTCAAGTGCAGTCTTGGTTTGACCTGCATTTTCCAGCGCCAAAGCCGCGCCACATAGCGCTTCAGCGCGACTTGCACTATTGGAGACGATGGCATCGTCAATGGTTCCGTCTTTAATCTCCATTGCCACCGACAACGCATTGTCAAAGTGCCGAGCTTGAGCTAACGATATGGTAATTTCCTTCAAAGCCTCAGCCTGTGTCGCGACATTCACCACTTTTCGTGAAATCGCCAGTGCTCGATCGAACTGCCCCAATTGGGCTAGTGCGACGACGATCTGCTTTAGTGCCGCGGACTGCTCTTGTCCATCCGCCATTTGCGTTGCCAAGCGTCGAGACTGGTCGAATATGCGAGATGCTCGTTCATCCCCGCCGTCAAGAAGAAGCATCGCTATTTCCTTGAGCTCGTAGGCTTGCTCGTTGGGTTTCTCGTCACGATTAAGCGCTTCGATAGCTCGGGTGAACATCGAGGTGCAGCGCCTATCTTGGGCTTTGGTCATTGCCAGTCCGATCTTTGCTAAAGGGAGAGCTTGCAATTGCGGACGTTTAATGTGATCAATGAAGATCAAGGCGGCGTCAAACTTGCTTTCGAGAACCAATGAAGAGGCGATGGAGGCCAATGCCTCATCGTGAGTCTGAACCAACTGAAGGCCTTGGTTTAGTCTTCCAGTTGTGACCAGTGTCTTTGCAATCTCTTGAAGCGCTTCGGAGCGATAGTGATTGTCTTGAATACAACGAGCGCGCGCCATTGCGATGTCAAAATCACCAATTTGTGCGAGAGCCTTGGCTATCTCGCTCCTTGCTGAGTTGCCTTCAGAGTCTTCTAGTTTATCCGTAATAGCAAGAGCCTGCACCAGTGCATCTGCAGCCCGCTCGTCTCCAGCTTGGTGCAATGCGAGCCCAACGCGCACCAGCGCCCCAACACGTCTTAAAGCATCTGGAATCTGATGGGTTGCATTGACGGCTTGATCGAATGTCGCAGAAGCTTGTTGATCGTTGCCAACCTCGGCAAATGCCGAAGCTATTGCTAGAAGGGCTGATGATCTAGATTCGGGGATTGCTGTGGCGTCACCAATCCATCCGATGATCTGCGAGACCATATCGAACATCTGTAGTTTTAAGAGAAATTGTGCGATTTCCGCCAAGCATGATAGCTGGCCACCGTCATCATTACCTAGGTAATTCTTGATCCGAAGCGCCACTTCGAAGACTCGGTCAGATGCTCCCTGATGTGCCCAGGCGGTGGCGATGGCCTTATGCACCCAAAATCGTTTCCAAGGAGTCGCAATTCGATCAGCGATTTGCAAGGCATCTTCGAGGACTCTTGTGGCCTGATCATCCTTGAGTCGGATAAGTTCTTCGGCGATCTCCGTCATCACGGATGCTTGATTTGCTGCACCTTCACTTGGATCTTCGATCTGCTTTGTCACCTCGAGTGCATGAATAAACGTCGATGAAGCCCGTTGGTCCCCAACTCGCGTCATTGCAACGGCAATGGCCTTAAGTGCTCTTGATCGGTAAAGCGCGCTTCCAATCTGGTCTGCTATCTCAGTTGCCCTCTGAATCGCGCCGGTTTCAGCCACATGGCTTACGATCTTATCTAGCATGGTGGCCCGACGATAATCATGCTGAATTCGGTTTGCGCTCGCCAAAGCTGTTTCCAGCAAACCGAGGTCGGGCTGGTTCTTCACCTTTGCCTCGTATATAGCAATCAGGCTGTCACACTGATCTTCGGGTGCCGAGCGAGACTGTGCTACAGCGAATGCCTCTTGTTCTCTCCCAAGCCTGACCAGTATCTGCAAATCATCGTTGTGATAGTGACGGATTCGCGAAGAGGCGGCTTCTTTGGCGGCGCGGATTTTGAGCAACGTCAACAAGTTGGGGTTGGTCTGCATTGCAAGCATTAGATCATCTATGTATGAGACGGAGCTAGCACTGACAACATATAGAGCATTCATCCAATCGGGCGATTCCAGTAATAGAGCATAGAGTTCGTCCAACCGTTGCGCGCCGGCCAGATGGAACGCCACTTGGAAAAACGGACGAGGACTTTCGCCTTTCCAGCTTTGGTTGTTCTCCGGGTCGGCCTTGTCGCGGAAGTATGTGGCAAGTTGGTCGTGCGCCGAGAATCGTTGAGATTTCGACGTCAAGTAGGCGGTTACCGTCGCCTCGCGGAACTGGCCGTGGTAGAAGTCGAGCAGTTCGCCACGGCGCATGAGGTAGGGGCGCAGGAGGCGGAGGAGGGCGGCGACATTGCCCAGCGGATCGCCGGGGTCGAGCAGGGCGGTGAGTTCCGCCGGGGAAAGTCCGTGGCGGCTGACGCCGAGGCAGGCGGCGAATTTTTCCACGAGCGCCGCGCCGCAGGGCCGCCCCTCGCGGTCGCGGAAGCCGGGGTCGCGGGCGAGGCGTTCGGTGAGAATCCAGCCGAACAGCTCGCGGGCGTCGCCAGGCAGTGTGCGGATGCGGTCGGTAATCTCCTCGTAGGTGCCGAGCGTGCGCAATTCCTCCAGCGCGGTGAGGACATAGAGCGGGAGGTTGCTGGCAGGTTTTTCCTTGAGCGCGGCAACTTGTTTCGAGTCGAGTTTTTTGGAGTAGCGCTTCAAGAAGCCTTCAATAATTTCGAGCGTATCGGCCTCAGCAAGTGGCTTCAACTCTTCGACGTGAGAGTCTTTGCGATTCCGCAAAATGGCGAGGATCTGGTGTTCCTTTTCACCCTTAGCCGGAGCGATGACAGAGGCGATGATGCGCACGCCCGGCGGCAGATCGCGCGGCAGCCAGTTCAGCCAGTGCGCGCCGTCCGTGGCGTCGAACTGGTTGAGCGCATCGAATACGAGGATGACGCGCTGTTTGCCGGCGGCCTCGGCGAGGAGCTTTTGGAAATGCGTGATGAGTTCCTTAATGTCGAGCGGCAGCGGCTCGGTATTCCCAGCGGCCCTGGCGAGTTCGTGGCAGAGGCGGCGAAGCGTGCGGCGGAGATCGGTGGAGCCGGTGCTGGCACCGATGAAGTGTGGAATTACGAACGGTGATGGACGGACGGAGGCGAGGTCGCGCGTGAACTTGGCGAGAAGGGCGGATTTGCCGGAGCCGGGGTCGCCGGTGAGGACAAAGATGTTCGGAGCGCTGCCAGCGGCGGCGAAGGCGAGCATGTCGCGCAGTAGCGTCTCCCGGCTGCCGGTGATGTATCGCTCGGTGCGTTCCTCGATGAACGTCTCCATCTGCTCCGCTTCGTCGGTGAACTCATCGAGTGCTGCCGTGCTGCGACTCGTGAAACGCGCGGCGAGTTCAGGGTCGTCCTTCAGGCTCTGGAGCAGATCGGTGTGGACTTGGCTGCCGAATACTTCGAGTCCGGTAAGCCGCTTATGCGCGACGTCCCATTTTGCCGGATAAATGAAAACCGGGAGTCCCTCATCGGTGACGGACTTCTTCAAAGCCGTGAGCTTCGTGGCATTGTCGCTGCCGTCCGGTTCGCGGAAATCGCCGGGAGTTTCCTCCTCCATTTGCGCGGTCGCACTGTCATCGCGGAAGTAGAAGAACGCGTGTCCGCGTTTCTCCGCCTCGCGACCCAGCACGCCGTAATGCACTTCATCCGCCGTGATGGATTCTTCACGGCCTGCCGGCACGCAGCCATAGCGTCCGCCCAACATGCACATGAAACGCGGGTGGCACTGGTCAATGACTTCGCGGCATACGTCGAGTGCATCCTGATCGCCCGTCACGCCCCAGCGAAGATCCACGTCTACAAAGTGGATGCGATATTTCAGCAATTCCTCGCGCAGTTTTGGAAACACAAAGCGCACCAGCCAGTCCCGCTCCGCCTGCATGTCGCGGAAGGTGCTGCTGATGAACACGCGGATGGTTTTCCAAGTGGCGCTCATGGCTTGATAGGTATCGGAATTACTGACAGGGCGCAAACCGCTTTATGTGAAATTCATCCCACCGGTACTTAGGTGTTGAAAAACTGGGCCAGCCAATTTTCGACCATCCGTTCGGTCGCAGCCGACACACGGGCATTTCCGGCGGCCTTTAGCTCGCCAAGTTCCCAGGTGCCATGGTCATGGCGGACGATTGAAAGGGTGGCGCGTTCTGGAAAGAGAACGCGATAAATGAAAATATCGCCGTCTTCCACTTGCTTGGCATAACTGGCGACACAATTCGATTGCATCCTCCCTTCTTCAATGAGGTCAGCCGGACTGCGCAAAGGAACAATGCAATTGGTCGCGCCGGGCAGAGGCGGACGCGGGAACACACAGTTTTTAACCTCCTCGGGTGCTCGGCGGCAATATTCAAGTGTCAACTCGTCATGAAATTTTTGCAATCGTTCCCGCGACTGAAACGTGGAACACCGACCCGGCCGGACGGTTCGTTCCATGATCAAAATTTGGTGGAGCGATTCGGCGGTCTCCGCGCGGTAATTTTCCGCCCGGTGTCCAGCCACTTCCTGCAACAGTCTCGGGGCTGTCTGCCGCCACAATTCGGGATCTCCAACCAGCTCGATCACGCCCGCATTGATGACCTCCAGATGCGACAAGTTCTTTTGGATTTCAGGATTGGCCAAAGCAGTGCGTAACTGGATCAATCGGCGGGAGTTCAAGGATTCTGGCGGCACCTTTCTGAGGATGTTGACCGCCGCATCCGTCTCGGGAAATCCAAACTTATGTGCGAGGACTTTTTGTTTGATGTGGCTGAATCTGGGAAGGTCGCTTCGCCCCTTAATCTGACCCTTGCAATGTTGCGCCAGCAAAAATCCGATGGCCGGGTGAGTGGAGACAAGATCCACCGCATTGGGATCATCCTTGAGGAGGTGGAGAATCGCCCATTGCTCGCAGAGAAATCGTTCCACGGAGGCGGCGATTGGCTTGGGAAAAGAAAACCGAAACGAATCCAGCGCACGTTTGCGTTCCGTAGCGGGATCGATGCTAGCACCAATCCCCAAGTCGAAGGTGAGCTGCTGAGCCTCCGTTTTGGCCTTAGGCGCAACGGGGCGTCGATAGGGTTGTATCAGCCGAAAGTATGGCCAATAAGCACGCCAACGCTTGGCCAATGCGGTCTTGCTGACCGCGTTCAATTCCGGCCAACCGGTGATGACAGTCACCTCCTCTTCGTGGAAAATAAACAACTTTCCGTCTTTGAAACGAAAACCTGGATTGTAGCGACTTTGCTTCACGGGCAAACCTCAATTGTAGTTTAAATACTTCTCCCAAAGAAAAACCCAAAGGCAAACGATTGCAACCATTCTGACTGCTGGGACATCTCCATGCAAGTGAGCAAAATGGCTGCCGCCACCGCGCCAACCACTGATAAAATTGTAAATTTTGAATCCGCCATCCGGGGTTATTCCCCGATTAAACATAAAGTAATATGATATTTGGCACGTTTGAATTTCTCAACCCGTGCGTTCGATCTGCGCCCCCAGCCTACGCAGACGTTCATCTATCCGCTCAAAGCCGCGGTCTATCTGGCCAATATTCTGGATTACGGATTCTCCCTCCGCACACAGCGCGGCGACGAGCATCGTGATGCCGGCGCGGATGTCCGGGCTGCTCAATCGCGATCCGTGCAATTTCGCCGGTCCCATCACCACAGCACGATGCGGATCGCACAGAATGATGCGTGCGCCCATCGCGATCAGGCTGTCCACGAAGAACAGGCGCGACTCATACATCTTCTCGTGAATGAGGATTGTGCCTCGACATTGTGTGGCCGTCACAAGCGCCACCGAAGTGCTGTCCGCCGGGAAACCGGGCCAGGGCGCATCGTCAATCTTCGGCACCGCACCACCGAGGTCGTTCGCAATTTCCAGCGATTGCCCCGCTGGCACCAGCAGATCATCGCCGAGCGCAGCTGTCTCGATGCCCAGGCGTCCATACACCTGACGAATCATCCTCAAGTCAGAGTGTTTCACGCTCTTGATGAGTAATCGTCCGCCCGTCACCGCTGCCAGTGAAATGAAACTGCCAATCTCCAGATAGTCCGGCCCGATGCGGTGCCGCGTGCCGTGCAAGCGGTCCACGCCTTGTATATGAATTGTGTTGGAGCCGATGCCTTCGATATTTGCGCCCATCTGCACCAGCATCCGGCACAGCCCTTGAACATGCGGCTCGCACGCAGCGTTGCGCAGGATGGTTTCGCCCTTGGCCAGCGCAGCGGCGCAAACTGCATTCTCAGTGGCGGTCACTGAAGCCTCGTCAAGCAGCACATCCGCACCGGTGAGCTGACGCGCCCGCAACTCATAACCGTCCCGTCTCACTTCGACCTCCGCGCCGAGCGCCTGCAATGCGAGGAGATGCGTGTCAAGCCGACGACGCCCGATGCGGTCGCCACCGGGCTTGGGCAAAAAAACCCGGCCCACCCGGGCCAGCAACGGCCCCGCCAGCGTGACCGCACCACGGAGCCGCGCGCAGAGGGCCGCCGGCAAATCTCCGTCCGGACGGGTCGCCGCCTGCACCACACATTGGCCTGTCTCGTGGCTCACGCGCACACCAAGGAACTGGAGAATTTCCTGCATCACCACTACGTCCGCGATGGCGGGCAGATTCTCCAACGTAACGGGTTCGTCGGTGAGGCAGGCCGCTGCCAGCACCGGGAGGGCTTCGTTCTTGTTGCCTTGGGGAATAATTTCGCCCGCCAACGGCACTCCGCCGGTGACACGAAACGAGGTTTTATCGTAGGCTTGACTCATGGTGCTCGGATTTTCTTGCTCAATATTTTCCTAACAAGTCTTTCACCCGCTCATTTGCAATTAATTGCTTTTGGTTGGCGCAGCCATCCACTGGGAACGGTAGCGCTTGAGCCACTGGCGCTCGTCGAGCTTTTCCCGCCACCAGAAATATAAAAAGATCGGGAAACAAGTCGCCGCCAAGATCAAGCCAACCGCACATTCCAGTCGCCGGTTCCATGGGTCGCCTAGGTTTTCGTCAGGCAGATGATGCAGAATGCCAGCGACCGTATTACTAATTTCCTCAGGAAGATTGAAGCCTCCGGGCGCAGCTTTCCGGTGCACAATTTCCAAACAAAGACGCTTCAAATCATCGCGATTATACCAACCCATCATACAATCAATCGCCTGTTCCGGCTCGGAAATCACGCCACCACCGCATGGCAGCACATACACCCCGTGTCGGAACAACCGGCACAGAAACAGTGCCAACTCATCTTCCGGATCCATGGTCGCACGTTTTTTCATCAATTTAGTTTTCCTTGCGGGTGCTCTGCCCTTCGGCGATGCCCCAGCGTAACTCCACCTCGACCAGTTCCACCTGCCGCTTACGGCAGAATTGGCGCTGTTCCGGCCCGGCGTTGGGTCATCAACTCATCGCGCTCGCCCATTATGTCGCGGTACGTCGAGGAAACAAAGACGCGGATGCGGCGGTTGTCATTCATGGAGCAATCTTCTGGTCAGCGAAATTACTCGCTTGGCCAAGAGGTGTCGAGCGGAACGGGCGGTTGGTTGCGCCTTTCGGAAAATGGGGCGAGGGCGGATAATTTGGCGCTGTCGTTCAACCTGGTGACGCTGGCGGTGAGGAATTCCGCATTGTGATCGCTGGGTTTGGGTTTCAAAAACCCTAAGAAAATGGAGATGCCAATAAAGAAACGAAAACAAAAAGAATTCGCGTGCCGCGTCCGCCCGCACCGCCGGCAAAATTAAACAGATCCGATCGAAATGAGTTTTTGAAAGTCCATCTATGTCCATGACAAGAATGAGTTGGGCACAGCTATGACGATAGAACCTTTGTAAGAATTCTTTATGCAGCAAATTACCAATTCCTCTTGAAGCATCATCAAATCGCTGAATAAACTCCTCACATTGCAATTTCGTTATGGCTGAACTGAAATTCTCCTGCAAGACCTGTGGCCAGGCCATCGCCTGCGACGAGGAGTATGCGGGCGTGGCGGTGAACTGCCCGGCGTGCAAGGTTCCTTTGACCGTTCCCGCCGCTGAAACGGCAGAGCCACTAGTCGCTGAAATCCCTTCGGAAAAGATGGATGTGTTCATCAGTTACCGACGCGAAGGGGGTGAGGACCTGGCGATGCTTGTGCGGCAGGCATTGCAGCAGCGCGGTTTCGGGGTGTTTGTGGACGTGGAGAATCTCAAGAGCGGAAAATTCAACACGGCCATCCTGCGAAACATCGCCGCGTCCACAGATGTCGTCTTGATCTGTAGCAAGGGCGCGCTGGATCGCTGCGTGAACGACGATGATTGGGTGCGTCAGGAAATCCGCCACGCGCTGCGCTGTGGAAAAAACGTGGTCCGGCTCATGGACAGGAATTTCGTGATGCCGCCGAAGGAATCCCTGCCGCCGGACATCGTAGCACTGGCCGACAGCGTGGAGTTATCGCCGGCGGCGGAATTGTGGGAAGCCAGTATGGACCGGCTAGTCGAGCACGGCCTGAAAAGCCGGCCGGCGGCACCCGCAAAAAAAGCGGTCAAGGCTTCGCAACAAAATCGGGCGCTCACCAATATCCGCATGCGAGCCATGGTGGCACATTGCATCGGCTGGTTGGGACTGCTGCTGGTGCTGTTCTGCCTGCCGTTTTGTTTTTTTGCGCCAAAGCCTTTGAATCTGGTCATCATGCTGATCGTGGTCATCGCAGGGGCCTGCAACGGCCTGATCGTGTTCGGTGCGCGATTGAGCGATCGTGTTAATCCGCTGGGACCGAAGTTCGTGCTTTTCGCGTCCATTGTGATGCTGGTGGCAAACCTGATATGCAGCTTCAAATTCATGAATGCCGCCGACCAGACTGGAAAATTCAATCCCTCGCCAGTCGCAGCCTTTAAGGTCAACAAGAGAACACCACCAGCGCTTACTTCCGCCAAAAATCACGTAATGGATTATTTGTTTTGGTCAGTGAACATCGCACCGTTCGCGCTGCTGGTGTTTTTGCACCGAAAAGGCAGGTGATGCTAGAACCCAACCGTTATGAGCGAAATCCATTTTCCCTGTGATAACTGCGGTCAAAAAATCCCCGTGGATGAGTCCTTCATCGGCTCGCTGGTGGATTGTCCTCTGTGCGGAAAGCCGGCGGAAGTGCTGGACACTCGCGGTTGGGAGGCCATCCCTCGGCAGGACGTGTTTGTGAGCTACCGGCGCGACGGCGGGGAACATCTCTCTCGCCGCGTGATGGAGGCCTTGCAGGAACGGGGATTTTCCGTCTTCGTGGACGTGGAAGATTTGAAGAGCGGAAAGTTCAGCCCGACAATCTTGAGAAAAATCGAGCTGGCCACGGATGTCATTGTCATTTGCACCAAGGATTCGCTCGACCGCTGCGCAAATGAGGATGATTGGGTGCGGAAGGAAGTCCGTTACGCCATCCGGCAGAAGAAAAACATCGTGCCGGTTTTCGAGCGGCATTTCGTCGTGCCGCAGAAATCGGCTTTGCCTGCCGACATCGCGGAGTTGGTGGATTACAACGCACTCACACCGACTCCGCAACTTTGGGAAGCCAGCATGGACCGTCTGGTCACGGATTTTCTGGAAAGCAAATCTAGCATTGAACGGGACGAAAATCTGCTGGAGCCCGTTCACGCGCTACCGCAGGCGGTGTTGTTCGGGCTGATCGCGTGCTTCGGCATCATGCTCGGAGTCAGCCTGCATCCATTCACCGGCATCGATTTCGTGGTGAGGCAACATCCCGGCCTCGCCCCGGTCTGCCAGGCGGCACTCTTCTTCTTTATCGCGCTGGATTTTTTGATTTTGATCGGCGCCGGTCTGACTTACGGCCTGAATGCCTCGGGTTTGAAACTGGTGAAGTGGTCCGCCCTCAGCCTGATGCTGACGAATACCCTCTGCGCTATGCTGTATTTCATCGTCGCGCGGAAATACGCGTTGCCGGCGTGGGTGGCGGGCGGCCCCCCGCTATTTTTGTGGATCATCACGGGCATCCCGCTCGGGGTGGTCATCAAAAATTCACTGCGATTATCAAAAGAACATGCCCGGGGAAATGCGTAAGGTCGCGACTCTGGTTTCAACGAGAAACCAAGCTTAAGCGTCAGACACTCCGGGGATGCGAGAATTTCTGACCATTTGGAATCTTAAATCCAACGATTCAGGTTTTGCCTCCCAGCATTCGTGGAATCTATCGAGTGCGGATAAATTGGTGCGGGCATTCAGGGTGGCGAGGAATTCTGCAGGATGCTCGTCAAGTTTGGGTTTCATAAACTCGATGAAATAGGCGGTATCCCAATGGACGGCCACGTCGCTGGCCACGGGAAGTTCCGGGCCGGTGAGGAGGGTT
>Ga0075030_100001424_pt1 | contig 21532 bp, 15 predicted proteins | sample LitLauG_LLR_2012_FD_71393 | JGI IMG/M metagenome (GOLD analysis project Ga0075030, IMG submission 71393) | Freshwater sediment microbial communities from Pennsylvania, USA - Little Laurel Run_MetaG_LLR_2012 | ecosystem: Environmental > Aquatic > Freshwater > Creek > Sediment | place: USA...
TCCGGCGCGGTTCGCACCATCGGTTAGTGCTCGGCTACGCGGTTTCAGCAAAGAGTCGCTCACTGCAGAGTCCCTTCGATGGCCAGCAACTGCTGCCATCCAGTAATTGACAAGACCAGAAAAAACTGAGGCCATCATCCTGTCCTAGATGATGGCCCCGAAAGCTTCCGGTGATGCTGTCCTAGGCCGCCATCATCCGCCTGTTGCACCCCTTACGGGGACGGGAATAATTCCTACAACCATTGGGTATTCGATTCGAGCAGTATTTTCCTTCGCGAGTATCCAACCGTTAACGTTGGCGAGGCGAAACATAAGTGATCGCCATCAAACTAGCAGCATGGAGCGGGGAAGTCAATGAGTCAAATTAATAGTAATGCTAAATCAGATAAATCTGGCTTATGGGACGGGCTTCGATGAACGAAGCTCTTGCCTCCCTGCCGGGGTGTGCGAATTTACGGATCTCGAAGGCATCTTCCTGGCCTTCCTTACATCTAACTAGCATGCGTTTCTGTCATCCAGGTCAGAAGCGATCAAAGGAGATCGTGTGACGGACGGCACAGATGTGCTGGTTATTGGCGGTGGGCCTGCAGGATTGGCCGCGGCCATCGCCGCACAGATGAAGGGTTTTGAGGTGACCGTTGTGGACGGCGCCAAACCTCCTATAGACAAAGCGTGCGGCGAAGGCCTGATGCCCACCACCATGTCGGCATTGCGCTCCCTGGGTGTCGCGATTGGTCCTGGCGATGGACAGGCTCTGCGGGGAGTGTGTTTCAAGGATGAAGAAACCACTATGGAAGCTGACTTCTCGGGTTCCCACGGTTTTGGCATCCGCCGAACCGCCCTTCACCAGAAGATGGTAGACCGGGCGGAAGAGTGTGGAGTAACGCTGCTCTGGAACACGACCGTCGCAAGCTTATCCAAGGATGGCGCCCATTTTGGCGATCGCGTCTTGAAGGCAAAGTGGATGATCGGGGCAGATGGAGTTCATTCGCGCGTGAGGCGCTGGGCCGGCCTGGAGCCAAAAGGGCGGCAGGCCATGCGCTTTGCCCAGAGACAACACTTTCGCGTGAAGCCCTGGACCGATTGCATGGAGATTCATTGGGGCGAGGCCGCGCAGGTCTATGTTACGCCGCTAGGTAACGATGAGATTTGCGTCTCGCTGATCTCGCGCGACCCGCGAATCCGCCTGCAGGGTGTCTGGCGAAAATTTCCCGAACTGGCTCTTCATTTGAACAACGCGGAAGCAAGCAGCGCGGAGCGCGGCGCTGTGACAGTGACGCGGCGTTTGCCCCACGTCTATCGAGGCAATGTCATTTTGACGGGAGATGCATCAGGAAGTGTCGACGCTATCACCGGGGAAGGGCTTTGCTTGAGCTTCCACCAGGCGATCGAGCTAGCCGAAGCATTGACAAAAGGCAACCTCGCGAGTTATCAACGAGCGCACCAGCAAATTGCAAAGCGGCCGATTACGATGGGTCGGCTGTTGCTCTTGCTGGATCGATATCCATCCTTGAGAAAGCGCGCGTTTCGCGGAATGGCTGGAGAGCCGAGTCTGTTCTCGCGCCTGCTGGCAGCACACCTTGGCGAAGCTTCGCCGAAATTTCTGGCGGCCACCAGTTTGCGCCTTGGGTGGCAGTTTCTGACCGCATGAATCAAAAGAGCGAAATATGAAATCTACCCGAAGCCGCCCAGCAACGGTGCTCTATCTCCTCGTAGCTGCACCTGCAGCGATGCTGGCGCTCAGCGCCCTGCCGCAGCATGCGGCGCCCCAGCCTCCCGCGAGAGAAATCGTTCTCGGCATCGATCCGGCACAAAGCAAAGTGCACTGGACCCTTGGTACAACGCTCCACACCGTTCATGGGACTTTTGCATTCAAGAGCGGGACATTTCATCTTGACCCTACTACCGGTAAAGCCAACGGTGAAATCGTCGTTTACGCGACCAGCGGCGACAGCGGCAACGATTCACGCGACAAGAAAATGCACAAAGAGGTTCTCGAAAGTGCGCAATACCAGGACGTCATTTTTCGACCAGACCGCGTGGAGGGAACAATTGCGGCGCAGGGCACACTCACGGTCCAAGTCCACGGAGTTTTTGTTTTGCATGGCAGCGAACATGAGATGACTGTGCCGGTCCAAGCGGAACTTGCCGGAGATCATTGGAAGGGCAGCGCGAAATTCGACGTGCCTTTCATCGACTGGGGTTTGAAGAATCCAAGCAGCTTTTTGCTCAAGGTTAACCACGCGGTTGGGATCGAGCTGGAGTTGAAAGGCAGTATGCAGAACAGCGCTGCGCCATAGAGCGCAGCTACTCTTCCGATTCTTGCGTGACAATGTGGACGTCCACGGCCGGCGATTCGCGCAGGAAACGGTGCACTGCCGATAAGTAGAGGTACTTGCGCCAATCGCGAATCGCCGCGCGCCCAAAAATGACCTGGGTGATGTGTTTGGAGCGCACAAATTCCGCCACACTGTCGGCCACGCTTCGGCCTTTTAGCCTGACCACGCGGGCCCCGAGGCTCTCCGCAAAACGCAAATTGGCGTTGAGCGCATTCTGGTTTGCTTCTTTCACGCCTAGCTCGCGGTCCACGTGTACGACGTAGAGTTCGGCATCCATGCGGCGCGCCATGCGTGCACCCCGAGCGATGAGGTATTGCCCTGCGGGATTCGACGAGATACAGACGGCCATTCGTTCCCTCACTGCCCAGTTTTTCCGGATGTCCTCCGCTTCCATGTAGGATTCCAGGCTGCGGTCAACTTGCTCGGCGACTTGACGCAAAGCCAACTCGCGCAGAGCAATGAGGTTGCCGCGCCGGAAGAAATTCTTGAGCGAGCGCTCCACCTTCTCGGAACTGTAGACGTCGCCGCGTTTCATGCGGTTTTGCAGCGCTTCGGGCGTGAGGTCGACCATCACGGTTTCGGTGGCGGTGAGGGGAACCCAATCCGGGACTGTTTCGCGCACGGTGATCCCGGTGATGGAACGCACCACGGGTGCAATGCTTTCAATGTGCTGAATATTGAGTGTAGACACGACATCAATCTTCGCGGCCAGGATTTCCTGGACGTCTTCGTAGCGCTTGCGGTGTTTGCTTCCGGGGATATTGGTGTGGGCCAGCTCGTCGACCAGAACGACTTGAGGGCGGCGTGTGATAATCGCGTCGATATCCATCTCCTCAAAGACCGTTCCCTTGTATTCGATTTTTTTTCGGGGAACCGACTCAATGCCCGTGAGGAGCTCTTCGATGCCCTTGCGGCCGTGGGTTTCCACGACACCGATTACGACGTCTTCACCGCGGCTTCTGCGGCGGAGCGCCTCGCTCAACATGCTAAAGGTCTTGCCGACACCCGGGGCGTAGCCGAGAAAAAGCTTGAAAATGCCGCGTGACTTTTGCGGGGGAGAGGCGATCTCCAACCAGTCTTCCGGCTTCTTCGGCAAAGGATTATCTTCTCCCCGGCAAGTCAATGGCCTGCGCTAGAATAGAGCAATGCAGCGATTTCTCGCCGGCCGGACAATTGGATTTGCGGTGTCCATCACGATCGTTGCCGGCATCGCTTTTCTTTACCGCCAGGTGCTGCTCGTCAATCAAACGACCGTCGCCCTGACGCTGCTGCTCGCAATTCTAGCAGTTTCGGCGGTCTGGGGAATGGCTGTCTCCGTCTTCATGTCCGTGGTCGCGATGCTGGTCTTCAACTATGAGTTTCTTCCTCCCATCGGGACGTTTACTATCGCCGACCCACAGAATTGGGTAGCCCTCGGAGCATTTTTGGTGACGTCCATTATGGGCAGCCAGTTATCGGCGCGCATCCGCCGACAAGCGGACGAAGCCCACAGCCGCCGCCGGGAGATTGAGCGGCTTTACAAATTCAGCCAAAAACTGCTGGGCGAAGGAAACGTCATCCAGTTGATGAACGCAATTCCAAATTACCTTGTGGAGAGCTTTGAAGCGGGCGCCGCCGAACTATTCCTTCCGCAGAAAGAAAAATTCTACCGGTCGGGATATGGTGCTGCTCATCTGGATGAAGAGAAAATGAAGACGGCCTACCTTCGCGATGAACTGACCATTGAAACGCAGCAGAGCGTCTGCTTTGTTCCCGTGCGTCTCGGCGTAAGGGCCATTGGCAGCCTCGGCATTTCTGGTGCAAGGTTGTCGCGTCAAACGCTCGATGCGGTCAGCAGCCTGGTGGCTATCGCCATCGAACGCGCGCGAGCCGTGGAGCAACTCAGCCAGACGGAAGCCGAGCGGCAAGGTGAGCGACTGAAGTCCGCGCTGCTGGATTCTGTCACTCACGATTTCCGCACTCCGCTCACCTCCATGAAAGCGGCGGTGACTAGCCTGCTCGGCGGTGGCTGCGAGCAGATCGCTCCGCAAGCGCACGAACTGCTGAGCATCATTGATGAAGAGTGCGACCGGCTGAACCATCTCGTCGAGGAGGCCTCGGAGATGGCCCGGCTCGAAGCCGGCGAAATCGAATTGCACTACGCGCCGACTTCCGTTGAAGAGATCATTAACGGGGCTCTTGCAATCTCCAAGTCTTCGCTGGGAGGGCGGGAGATTCAGGTGAACGCGGCGTCCGATCTTCCGCTGGTGGAAGCGGATCTTGGCCGCGCTCAAGACATTTTGGTAAAACTCGTGGACAATGCCAATCTGTACTCGCCGAAAGAGGAGCCCATCACGATCACCGCGGAACTGACCGGGGATTACGTCACCACGAGCGTGGCGGACCATGGCCCGGGCATCGACGATCTCGAGCAGGGAATGATCTTCGACAAATTTTATCGCGGAAAAGATCAGCGCTATCTTGTGCGCGGCACTGGGATGGGCTTGCCCATCGCGAAAGCCATCGTGGCGGCGCACAAGGGGACGATCGGAGTGACGAGCCAGCTTGGCCATGGCTCGGTCTTCTCTTTTTCTCTGCCGATTGCCCGCAACGTGGAGCGAACATCATGACGGACGCTTCCATCCTGGTCGTGGACGACGAGCCGCAAATTCGGCGAGTGCTGCGCTCCACTCTCTCCAGCCGGGGATACGTAATCATGGAGGCAAAAACGGGTGAAGAAGCCGTGGAAGCGGTTCGCAAGGAGAAGCCTGATCTTGTCCTCCTCGACGTGAATATGCCGGGCATCGGTGGCATCGAGGCGTGCCGGGAGATTCGTCAATCGACCGAAGCGCCCATTATCATGCTCACCGTCCGGAACGCGGAGCGCGATAAAGTGCTCGCTCTTGACGCTGGCGCCGACGACTACGTTGTGAAACCCTTTGGTATTGAAGAATTGCTCGCACGCATTCGTGCCGCGCTAAGGCGCTACGCTCCCGGTGATGTCTTGCCTCCGTTTGTCTCGAAAGATCTAGCGCTGGATTTTGAGAGCCGCCAATTGATGGTGCGCGGTCAGGAAGTGCATTTGACCCCGAAGGAGTTCGATGTTCTCAAACACCTGATCGCCAATCAAGGCAAGCCGCTGACCCATCGGAGACTTCTGCAGTCCGTTTGGGGGCCGGAATATGGAGAAGAAACGGAAAACCTTCGTGTTGTCATCAATCAATTGCGCAAGAAGATCGAAAGCGATCCCGCACGGCCGAAGTACATTCGAACCGAACCGTGGGTGGGATACCGCTTCCAACCACCGAGCATTGGCCCCTCGAAGTCATCGCCTCGAAAGCTCTAAGACTGTCTGGTTTCAGCGGGCCGGAAAATCTCTGGAAGTCGGCTGGTTATTTCGAAAGTGGATGTTGAGCGTCGAGCTCAAGATTAAGTTCGAGAACGTTTGTACGCGGCTCGCCCAAGACGCCAAACTGTCTTCCCAAGGTATGCTTGGCGACAAGTGCGAGAAGCTCCGCCTCGCTCACATGGCGTTCGCGCCCGACCCGAAATATTTGGAACTCGGCGGCGGCGGGAGAGATGTCCGGGTCGAGTCCTGAGCCCGAAGAAGTGACTAGATCAACGGGAATTGGCGAACCCGGATTTTCACCGCGCAACTTCTGCACATCACCGTTGACACGGTCAATCAAAGATTTGTTCGTTGGCCCCAGATTCGATCCGCTGCTGGACATGGGATCGTATCCATTCCCCGTTCCAGCTGCCGAGGGGCGTGAATGAAAGTAGCCGCGACCGGTAAACGCTTGTCCAATAATCCGAGATCCAATCCACTTGCCATTGCGCTCGATCAGTTGTCCGTTGGCTTTGTCTGGAAACAATAGTTGTGAGAGGCCCGTGACAACCAGGGGATAGATCAGACCGAATAGGACCGTCGTTACCAGCGTAAACCACACCGAGATAAGTAGATTTTTTTTCATAAACCCTCTACGCCAATCCTAGCCGCGTGAGCAGTATGTCAATCAGCTTGATCCCGAAAAAAGGCGCGACAACTCCACCGACGCCGTAGATCAAAAGATTCCGGCGCAACAAAGCCGCAGCTCCCAAGGGCCGATAGGTCACTCCGCGCAACGCCAGGGGAATCAGCGCAATGATAATCAGTGCGTTGAAGATCACCGCCGACAAAATTGCCGACGCGGGCGTTCGCAGTTGCATCACATTCAGTACGTTCAACACAGGAAAAGCACCGGCAAACATCGCCGGGATGATCGCGAAATACTTGGCCACGTCATTGGCAACCGAGAAGGTCGTGAGCGCGCCCCGCGTGATCAGCAATTGCTTGCCGATTTCCACGATCTCGATCAGCTTGGTGGGGTTGGAGTCGAGATCCACCATGTTTCCTGCTTCTTTCGCTGCTTGCGTGCCGGTATTCATGGCGACGCCTACATCGGCCTGCGCCAGCGCCGGTGCATCATTCGTGCCGTCGCCGGTCATGGCAACGAGCTTGCCTTTGGCTTGTTCGCGCTTGATGAGCGCCATCTTGTCTTCCGGCTTGGCTTCCGCAAGAAAATCGTCGACGCCTGCCTGGCGTGCGATGGCGGCGGCGGTGAGCGGGTTATCGCCAGTGATCATCATCGTACGGATCCCCATGGCCCGCAGATGATCGAACCGTTCGCGCATCCCGCCTTTCACGACGTCCGTCAGGGCGATGGCACCCAACACGTGGCGGTTATCTGTCACCAACAACGGCGTGCCGCCGCCATTCGCAATTTCACGGATGATCTGTTTCATTTCGGCAGGCACGAGCTGGCCTCTCTCAGCGACATATTTCTCGATGGCTTGCGGTGCGCCCTTGCGGATTTCGTGGCCGTCCAGGTCAACGCCAGACATGCAAGTCTGCGCGGAAAACGGTATGAAGTTCGGATTGTGCGGAGCCAGTTCACGTCCGCGAAGGCCATACTTCTCCTTGGCTAGGACCACGATGGAACGCCCTTCTGGCGTTTCATCCGCGAACGACGCGAGCTGCGCGGCGCTGGCCAGGTCTGACTCCGTAACATTGGGACAGACGTGAAACGAAGTCGCTTGGCGGTTTCCAAGCGTAATCGTGCCCGTCTTGTCGAGCAGCAGCACGTCCACATCGCCCGACGCTTCCACCGCCCGGCCTGACATCGCGATCACATTCCTCTGAATCATTCGGTCCATTCCGGCAATCCCGATGGACGACAGCAGTCCTCCGATGGTTGTCGGAATCAGGCAGACCAGCAGTGAGACCAGTACGAAAATATTTTGCGGCGCTCCGGAATAAATTGCAAAAGGCTGGAGTGTCATCACTGCCAACAAGAAAATAATCGTCAGCCCAGCGAGTAGAATATTCAGCGCGATTTCGTTGGGCGTTTTTTGCCGGGACGCGCCTTCGACCAGGCGGATCATGCGGTCGAGAAAAGTTTCCCCAGGATTGGAAGTGATGCGAATCTTGATTTCGTCCGAAAGCACCCGCGTGCCGCCGGTAACAGCCGACCGATCGCCGCCCGACTCGCGAATCACAGGCGCGGATTCTCCGGTAATCGCCGATTCATCGACCGAAGCCACACCTTCAATAACTTCGCCGTCGCCGGGGATGAACTCACAGGCAGCAACGACGACGATGTCTCCCGAACGCAGCTTGGAACTGGCAATCGATTCGATCGAACCATCCGCGCGCAGACGGCGAGCTTCCGTCTCCGCGCGGGCTTTGCGCAGAGTATCGGCCTGTGCCTTGCCGCGTCCTTCCGCCATGGCTTCCGCGAAGTTCGCGAACACAACGGTAAACCAAAGCCAAAGCGTAATCTGCAGTCCCCAGCCAAAACTCCCAACATGGTGCATGGTATCGCGGACCAGTTGAATCGTAGTCAGCAGCGCGCCCACTTCCACCACGAACATCACCGGGTTCTTGAACATCGTCCGCGGATCCAGCTTGCGGAAAGAGTCCACGACGGCTCGCCGCAGTATCTTTGAATCCGCGAGCGATATTGGTTGATGCTGAAGGTGTTCAGTCATCGCGGCCTCAGAAAACCTTTCCTGCGCTCATTTGCAGGTGTTCGAGAATCGGACCCAGACTGAGCGCCGGAAAGAACGTAAGCGCACTCACAATCAGAATGGTGGAAACGAGCAGAACCGTGAACAACGCTCCAGTCACAGGGAACGTTCCGGCAGACCCGGGAGCGATTTTTTTCTTCGCCAGGTTCCCCGCAATGGCCAGAATGGGGATATGCATGAAGAAGCGGCCCAGCATCATGGCTACCGCTCCGCTGGTGTTGTACCAAAGCGTGTTGCCGTTGAGTCCGCCGAAGGCGGAGCCATTGTTGCCCACCATCGAAGTGTAAGCGTAGAGGATCTGGGATAGCCCGTGCGGCCCCGGATTGGAGATGCTCGTCGTGCCAAACGGCCGCACCACCGCAATCGCGGAAAAACTCAGAATCACAAAAGTCATAATCAGGATCGAAAGCATCGCCATTTGCACGTCGTAGGATTCGATCTTTTTGCCCAGGTACTCTGGCGTTCGCCCCACCATGAGCCCTGCGATGAATACGGCCAGGATCACGAAGACCACTACTCCATAGAGTCCGGATCCAACTCCGCCAAAGACAACTTCCCCTAGCATGATGTTGATCATCGGTACCATGCCGCCCAGCGGCGTAAACGAGTCATGCTGGCTGTTGACCGCCCCGCAACTCGTATCCGACGTCACCGTGGCAAACAAAGCAGAGTTAGCGATTCCGAAGCGGACTTCTTTGCCTTCCATGTTCCCGCCGGGTTGCACTTCGCTGGCCCGCTGGTCCACGCCGGCTAGTATCGGATTCCCCTTTGCTTCCGCCCAATAGGCCGTCGTCACACCCATTAGAAACAGCACGGCCATCGCCGCCCACACCGCCCAGCCGTGCCGCGGCGACCCGGTCATGCGGCCCAGCGTGTACGTGAGGCCTGATGCGATGGCGAAAATCGAGAACATCTCAATAAAATTCGACAGCGGCGTGGGGTTCTCAAAAGGGTGCGCGCTGTTGGCGCCGAAAAATCCTCCGCCATTGGTTCCCAATTCCTTGATGATTTCCTGGGAAGCGACCGGTCCTTGCGCAATCACCTGCTGGCTCACGACTTGAGTCGAAGTCTTTCCGTCGGTCCCGGTCACCTGAATGGTCTGAGGTTCCGTAAGTTCCACCGTGGTATATGGCTTCAGATTTTGCGCCACACCTTGCGACACCAGCGCCACCGACCCGACCAGGCAAAGCGGCAGCAGAACCCACAGCAAGCAGCGTGTCATGTCCACCCAAAAATTCCCGAGCTTGTCCGTTTCCTTTCGCGCTAGGCCGCGGATGATCACCAGTGCCAGCACAATGCCCGTCGCCGCGGAAACAAAGTTGTGATAGGCCAGACCGGCCATCTGCGTGAAATAGCTCATCGTCGATTCGCCGCTATAGTTCTGCCAGTTAGTATTCGTGGTAAAAGACGCGGCCGTGTTGAACGCCAGCGCCGGCGGCACGTTGACCATCTTCTGCGGATTGAAGGGGAGCCACTGCTGCGCCCGTTGGATCAGATAGAGGAGGGTCATGGAAACGCCGCTGAACAGCAGCATGGCAACGGTATATTCCGTCCAGCGCATTTCGTGTTGCTCATCCACCCCCGTCAGGCGATAGACAAGTTTTTCGATAGGGCGCAAAACGGGGTCCAAAAATGTCTTGTCGCGATTGAACACCCGCGCCATGAAGATGCCGAGTGGCTTGGTGACCGCTAAAGTCACTCCGAGCAAAAGGAAAATCTGGAACCAGCCATTTCCCGTCATGTCAAAACTTCTCCGGTTTCAACAGCGCCACCAGCAAGTACCCCAACAAAAGCACACAGATAGCAATGAGGAAGACATTTTCAATCATGCCGGATCTCCGTCTTACTTCAGCCGTTCGCAGCCGCGCACGTAAAGAATCGCGATACCAAAAATGAGGGCCGTTGCCGCAACGAAAATCAAATCCTGCACTAGATTCTCCTCAGCTGCGCGACGTCAACGAAAGATGCACCACTGATCCCGCAGAATGCAGGCGAAATGAGTTGAATGCACACTTTTCGGCACTGGAAACAGTACCGGGTAACTGCTTAGGAAGCAATGAACTGTACCTAAGGATTTTGTGAAGAGAGTGCTGGGTCTATTGCAGGAGGCTAGCCACATTGCGGCCTCTCTAACCCTCCTGCCACTTGCGATTGCCGGGCGGTCCGGAATCTGCTTGAATCGGGAAGCTCGCCATCCCCTAGAGGGAGACACCTCTAGCCCGGCAATAGCGAACTATGTCGAGGCGGTCTTCCGTGCCGGCCTTTTGATTCATCCTATAAAGGTGATTCTTCACGGTCTGTTCAGAAAGGCAGCATTCTTGCGCAATCTCTTTGTTGGTCATTCCTTGGGCCACCAGGCGAAGAATTTGCTGCTCCTTGCGGGTCAGCCCGACCTGCTCCCGCACGCTCGAAGAAGGGAACTCTCCCATTTCTTGCTGAAAGTATTGGAATAGCGCCATGCAAAGTTTGGTGGGGCATGCCGCGCCCCCCTCTCGGACCACCCGAATGGCCTCGACGACTTCGGCCGTAGAAGCATCCATCAGCAGGTATCCTGTAACGCCTGCACGCACACATTGGAGAAATTCGTCGCCCTCTGCCCTCATACCCATCATCACAATCCGAATCGGCTCCTCCAGATCTCGCACCGTCCGCAGCAGTCGCATATCATCCCGGTGCGACCCGGTGGAGTTTAAAAGCAGAATCGCCGTTTTCGTTTCATGCAGCAATTCCGCCATTTCCGGAAACGCCGAGCTCTGCCCGACAATGTCGAGCTCTCTGCGGCGCATCAGGAGCCTGGACAAGGTTTCGCGCAGCAGCCGGTTTTCGGCCGCCACGAAGGTCCTTGTTTTGGGTGAGTCTTCGATCCGACTATAGGGAACTGCTGCGCTACCGTTCAGCGTGTTTTGTTCTGTGTGGAGATCAGCGAGCGATGGATCTCCGAACTTTTGTCCATCCGACCTGGAAACCATGGGGACACCGAATCCTGACTCCGCCGCGCAACACTACCTGAAACACTTAGAATCAATTCTCCTGCGCCGAGATGCCTCCTCATTTCTTCATCCGCATCACTTGGACGCAAGAGCATATAGCTTTGTTTCACTATACCAGATATAATCATGGTATTAGCTTGTGATCCCCTCAATTCTATGAATCCTGATGATTCGAGTTTCCTATCCGGCGAGAGCGTCGGGAATTCCAGCCACTCTCGTGATTCTCTGGGGTCAGCCGTTTGCTTCGGGGGCAGGCATTGGCGTTCCCGGCTTTCTAACGAACACCATAGCCTGCCAGCCGGCGTGGATTGTGACAATTTGTTTAAATCAAATGCCGCGCAGCATGTAAATTATGCACACTGCTGTTCCTGCCCCGACTGGACACCCATCCGGCCGCTCATACCGGCAGGCTCAGTCTGGCTTCGCATCCCTGTCTGTCCGTACGATTCTTCAAAGTGAGTTCACCCCCGTGAGCCTCCGCGATTTGGCGGCTAAGAACCAGGCCAATTCCGGAACCGCCCTGCTTCGTCGTGAAAAACGGCACGAATAGGTTCGAAGTATTGGGAAGGCCAAGGCCCTCGTCAACGACCCTTACGTCGAGTTCCGCACCTTGCCGGGACCAGCCAACTTGTACCGTCCCACCGGTTTCAAGAGTCGCATCTGCTGCATTGCGAACCAGGTTGATTAACAACTGCTCCAACTGGTCGGCGTCCGCCGAAATGACTACGTCCGGGCCATTCACTGTGCTCACCTTTACCCGGGTTTCAAGCTTCACAGTTCGGGTGATCCAGTCCGCCACGTTTACAGGTAAGAGTTTTGGTTGCGGCAGTCGCGCAAGTTGCGCGTAGGCGGCCATGAAGCGGCCCAGTGCCTCGGTGCGCGAACGGATGATCCCAAGGCCTTGCCGCAGATCATCCAGAATGGACAGGGTTGCCTCGCTCTGCAGTTCCGAGGACTTTGTAGCGCTCAAAAGCCCGCTCTCCAGTCCCTGTGCCACGGACTGAATGGGGGCGAGCGAGTTGTTTAATTCATGACCCAGAACGCGAATCAGCCGTTGCCATGCCTTACGCTCCTCATCCCGGAGCGTCCGGCTTAGATCGCTCAAGACCACCAGCTGATGAGGCAAGCCTCCTTGGCGAAACGTACCTCGTCGAAGCCCCCACCGCCCCGATCCCCCAGGAAAGGCCAATTCCATCGTGTGCGCGCCTTCCCCTTCCAAGCAAGCCCCCAGACCCAATTCTCCAGCAGTGAACCCCAGCAGACGCCCTTCGGGACGCCCTAACAAGCGTTCGCCCGCACGGTTCACCAGTCGCAGCTTCGTATCGTTGTCGAAGGTGAACACCGCCAGGTCAATTTCCTCCATCACCGTCCGCAGTAGGGCATTGGCTTCCATTGCTCCTAGGCGCTGTTGCCGCAGAACTTCGCCAAGGGCATTCACTTCGATCATCACTTCACCCATGGCGTCATCGCTGCGGGCTCCGCGCGCGCGCATCGAAAAGTCTTCCTCGCGCAAAGCGGCCAGAAGATTTGAAAGTGTTTGCAGGGAAAAAACCACGCGATGCCTGAGCGAAAATGCAAAACCGAGCCAGAGTGAAAGGATGAGAAAGGCAAGCGTCCACACGGCGCCGGAGGAGTAATTGCCGTGCCACAACAGAATCATGGCGATCAGCGAACCAGGAAAACCCGCGGCTAGCGCGAGGAGCTGGATGCGGCGCTCATAGTTGAGGGGCGTCATTCCAGTCCATGTTTTTGCAGCCGGCGATACATCGCGCTTCGGCTCAGTCCCAGAGCCTTGGCTGCCTGGCTGACGTTTCCTTCATGTCGAGAGAGAGTCCGCTGAATGAGATAGCGTTCCACTTCGTCGAGGCTCATCTCCTCCAGCTTGGCTGCTCCTCCGGCAGCCTGCGCCCGCAACCCAAGATCTGCAGCGCGTACGGAAGGGCCGGGCGAAAGTAGTACGCCGCGCTCCACTGCGTGATCGAGTTCGCGAACATTGCCTGGCCACGCATGTTCATGCATGGCCTTGATCGCGGCAGTGTCGAACCCCGAAATGTTCTTGCGGTAGCGTTGCGCGTAGCCGTGGAGGAAATGGTGCGCCAACAAATCGATATCCTCTCGCCGATCTCGCAGTGGCGGGATGTGGATCTCAATGGTGTTCAGGCGAAAGAGCAGGTCTTGGCGGAACCGGCCGGCAGCCGCTTCCGCGTTAACATCGGCGTTCGTAGCCGCAAGCACTCTCACGTTGACGCGCCGTGTGGTGGACGAGCCGACACGCTCTAGATCGCCCGTTTCCAGCACCCGCAGGAGTTTTGCCTGAAGATTCAGTGGCACGTTGGCGATTTCGTCCAGAAACAGCGTGCTGCCGTCCGCCAACTCGAACCGCCCCACGCGATCGGCACGCGCATCAGTGAACGCGCCTTTCACATGCCCGAACAGTTCGCTCTCAAACACGCCCTCCGATAACCCGCCGGCATTCACGGTTACCATGGGCTTCGTCGCGCGTGCCGACAATGCGTGAAGAGTTCGCGCCACAACTTCCTTGCCAGTCCCGTGCTCTCCCGTGATCAAGACGTTCGCATCCGAAGGCCCGATTTGCCCAATCAGTTCCATCACCGGAGCCATCGCAGGAGATTTCGCCAAAAATGTGGGTCGCGACTCCGCGCGCAGAATGCGATTCTCGGCTTCGAGCCGCGACGCCTGCCGGAGCGCTTGCCTCAAATCGATTTGCGTCCGCAGAATCGCCAATAGGCGCGTATTTTCCCACGGCTTCTGAACGAAATCTCGCGCCCCGCGCCGCATCGCCTCCACCGCCACTTCAATGCTGCTCCACGCGGTCATCACGATGACCGGCAACGTGCTGTCCAGCATCTGAATGCGTGTCAGCAGGTCCAGCCCTTCCTGGCCTGACGTCGTGTCTCGCGTGTAATTGAGGTCCATCAGCGCCGCGTCAAATTCCCGCGATTCGATGGCGCTCAGCGCCTCCGCCGGCGATGCTACGCCCTGCGTTTCATAGCCCTCTCGCTTCAAAAGCAAGCGCAGGGCATCGCGGATGTCCGCCTGGTCGTCAGCCAAAAGAACTCGGTAAGGGTGCGGGTTAGTCGTCTTCATTCGAATGGTTTTGCGGAGTGTATCCTACCGCCGTTTTCGGGCCCAGCGAGAATCGCTTGAATCGCCGCGTGCACTTCAGGAGGTCACTCAAGGGGATTGCTCAAGCCTGCTGCGCCGCGCCGACTTGTGCGCCTGCCGTTGCGTTGTCGCTCACCACCCAGCCGTCCTTCAATTGGATGATGCGGCTCCCATACGCCGCATTTCTCTCCGAGTGCGTGACCTGGATGATTGTCGTTCCGGCGTCATTCAGCCGCTTGAAAAGCTGCATGATTTCTTCGCCTTGAGCGGAATGCAAATTCCCGGTCGGCTCATCCGCCAGAATCAATTTCGGGCTGAGAATCACCGCGCGGGCCACACCCACAAGTTGCTGCTGTCCGCCGGAAAGCTGGTTTGGAAAGAGGTCTTTCTTGCCGACGATGTGGAAGCGATCCAGCGCATCGCACACCAGGCTAACGCGCTCTTTGTGCGGCACGTTCTTATACGACAGCGGCACTTCCAGGTTCTCGAACACCGTCAAATTGTCGATTAGGTGATAGCTCTGAAACACGAATCCGATGTTGGCTTTATGCAGCTCGTTCCGTTTCTTGACGTTCAATTTGTGGACCGGCTCGCCCGTAAAGTAATAGTCCCCGCTCCACGCCCCATCCAGCATTCCGATGATGCTCAGGAGCGTGGACTTTCCCGCGCCCGAAGGCCCCATGATGGTGACAAATTCGCCGGGCTGGATTTCCAAATTGACCCTGCGCAAGAGGTAAAACTTATTAGGACCGGCCTCCACAACTTTTTCCATGTTTCGCAGTTGAATCAAAGATTCCACATCGGCTCCTTGCGGTTCGAATGCTGAATCGCTCCTCTATCTTATCGCATGTTCCCGCGGCACAACTTCCGTACTACTCATACCGCAAGGCTGTAATCGGGTCCACACGCACGGCGCGGCGCGCCGGAATGTAGGACGCCAGCGTGGCCACAACTGCCAGCACCAGGGGAATTACGATGAAAGCGACGGGGTCGGCAACCTTCACTCCGAAGAGCAAACTCGAGAGTGCATTCGCCAGTATGAACGCAATGGGCAACCCGATGCCCATGCCCACCGCCGTGAGCAGCGCGCCCTTTCCCAGCACCAGCCGCTGAATATCCTCCGCTGTCGCTCCCATCGCCATGCGGATCCCGAACTCGTTGGTCCGTTCGCTTACCGCGTAGGACATCACGCCATACACTCCAACGGATGCCAGCACCAGTGCGATAACCCCCAGCACGCCCATCATCACGGCCACGTAAGCAATGCCCACCACCGAATCGCTGATCACCACATTCAACGGATTGATGTTGAACAGTGACAAGTCGGGATCTACCGCGGAAATCTGGCTTCTCACCGCGGGGACGAGCGACAACGGCTCGCCACCGCTCCGCAAGACTAACGATGTGTAGTAGGGCGGCGACTGCCGGTAAGGCCGGTAAATCGTCGGAATGTCGTCCTTGTTAATCCAGCTGTAGTGCACGTCATCCACGATCCCAACAATCGTCAGCCACGGAGAGCTGTCCTCTGCCTGGCCGACCTTCAGTTTTCTTCCCAACGGTTTTTCGTCGGCAAAATACCGCCGCGCGAGGCTCCTGCTGATCACCGCGACAGGCAGCGTGCTTTCGGCATCCGACTCCGTAAGCCCTCTCCCCTCGCGCAGGGCAATCTCCATCAGATCGAGATAATTCGGGCTGATAGTCTGCACGATAGCGTTGCGCACCTCACCGCGCTCGGTCCCCGGCCGTCCTTCGATGGAGAAATTCTTCGTGCTGATTCCGCCGCCGTCCGCATAAGGAACGTGAGTTACCAGTGCCGCCGATTGAACGTTCGGGATCGTCGAAAACCGTTGCAGCACTTGCTCGTGGAAATGCAGTCGTTCCGGAGCCTTGCTGTATTGCAACTCTGGCAAGCTCAGCTGCATCGTCAGCAGTGATTCCGGGCGATACTTCTCATTCACGCTGATCAGCGCAGTAAAATTTTTCACCAGCAAGCCCGCACCGACCAGCAGCACCAGCGAAAGTGAAATCTCGGCCACCACCAGTGCGTTGCGCAAACGGTGCCGCGCACGCCCCGCCGAAGATCCTCGGCCGCTTTCCTTCAGCGTTTCGCCCACGTTCGCGCGCGACGTCAGCAGCGCTGGGGCAATTCCGGAAAGAACTCCGCTGAACAGCGCGATCGCCAGCGTAAACAAAAACGCATTCGAATCCAGGCTGATGGTTTTCCATCCGGCAACAAACTTGGCCACGTCCGCAGGCATGTGCGCCAGGATGAGCACGAGGTCCCACTGCGCGATCAGCAAGCCCGCCACCGACCCCAGCAGCGCCAGCAAAATACTCTCCGTCAGAAGCTGGCTCACGATTCGTGTACGGCTCGCTCCCATCGCTGCGCGCACCGCCAGTTCTCTCTGCCGCCCAGAGACTCGCGCAAATTGCACATTGGCCACGTCCGCGCAGGCAATCAAGAGCACAAAACCGACTGCGCCCATGAGCAACAGCGTGTACTGGCGCGTCAGGTCGCTGGTCGCGAATTCGCGCACGGTCATCACGCGAAGCTGCCAGCCCTTGTAAGCATCCGGATACGCATCGCTTTCGCGCTGGGTGATCGCGCCCAGTTCCGCCGTCGCCTGCTTCAGCGAAGAATCCGGCCTGAGCTTGCCCAGTACCCAGATGTAGCGCGAGTTTCTTTCCGACTGCTCCTTCACTGTCAACGCCATGGGGACCCACGCTTCCGCCGGCATGGGAAAATCAAACCCTTTGTCCATCACCCCCACGATGGTGAAGCTCTTGCCATCCACTTTTACGTTCTTGTTGAGAATGTTCGGGTCGGACGCATAGCGCCGCTCCCATAGTCCATAGCTGAGAATAATCTCCTGATCTTTTCCCGGCTGTTCTTCCTCCGGCAAAAACGCCCGGCCCATCTTCGGCTGAACCCCCAAAAGTGCGAAGAAATTCGCCGATACATTAAATGCCTGCACTTTCTCCGGCTCTCGATTGCCTGTGAGATTCACCTCATTCCACTCATACGCGCTCATCTTTTCGAACGACTTCGCTTGCGCTTGCCAATCCAGATAAGTTGCCGGTGCCACCGCATTCCTGTCGATATTCTGTTGCGGCCGCACGTAAGCCATCGCCAGAATGCGGTCCGCGTTTTCAAATGGCACGGAATGCAACAGGAAGGCCTCGGCCACGCTGAACATCGCCGTATTTGCGCCGATGCCCAGCGCCAACGCCGTCGCGCAAACGATCGTTGCCAGCCGGTTCTTCCACAGCATTCGCGCGCCGTAGCGGATGTCTTGCAAGATGTTTTGCACGTGATAGCTCCTATTCGTACCGCAGTGCCACAAGTGGATCAACGCGCGTGGCACGCCGCGCTGGGATGTAGCAAGCCGCCAGCGAAACCGCCACCAGAAGCAGATTCACTGTCACGAATATGAACGGGTCCCGCACATTCACTCCGTACACCATGCCTTCCAGCAATCTCGTCAGCATCAGCGCCGCCGCGACGCCGACCACTACGCCAACGGTCACGAGCGTCATTCCTTCCCTCAGAACCATCCGCAGCACGTCCGCGGGCTTCGCTCCCAGCGCCATGCGGACGCCGATTTCTCGAGTCCGCTGCGACACCGCGAATGCAATGACACCGTAGATCCCCACGCTCGCCAGCACCAGCGCGAGCCCCCCGAAAATGCTCAGCAGCATCATCATGAAGCTTCGGAGCGCCAACGAACGCGAAAGCACCTGGTCCATCGATCGAATCGTGCCTGTCGGCACCAGCGGATCTGTCGCTGCCATCGCTTCTCGCAGCGCACCGCCCAGTTGCAAAGGATCGCCCGTCGTCCGTACCACGATGCTTCGTGGAAACCAGCCTTCGAACAGACTGGATGTTCCGAATTTCGCCTGCGCCGCAGGAATAAATGTCGTCGGTTCAGCCGGCTGGTCCAGATGACTTTTCACGTCGCTCACTACGCCTACCACTTCACACAGCGTGCGGCTCACATAAAGATGTTCACCGAGTGCCCTGCGGTCCGGGAAGTATTTCCGCTCTGCTGCTTCGTTGATGACCACGACCGAATTGGACGTTTCAGAATCAGCCTCGGTGATTCCGCGCCCTTGCTTCATCGGTGTTCCGATTGCCCGAAAATAGCCCGGCGTGATTTCCCGGTAATCCATCGAGACGAACTCCGACTCCTTGGCCCCGGCAATCCTCACGCCATTGTTTCCCCCGCGCTCCAGCGGCAGTCCTGCTGCGACGACGCCCGCCGCAGTCACGCCCGGCAATGCTTCTACGCGCTGCTCGACGACGCGGTAAAAATTCATAACTTCTGGAGTCGATGCATATTTCGACCCAGTCATCCAAAATTGCACGGTCAGGACATGGTGCGGATCAAACCCTGGACTCGTGTTCATCAATCTCTGGAAAGTGGCAATCATCAAACCCGCCCCGGTTAGCAGTACAAGCGATAGAGCGAGTTCTCCGATAACCAATCCTTGCCGCAGCCTTGCGCGGCCAACTCCCGCTCCGGCTCTTCCCCCACCGTCCTTGAGCGATTCGCTCAGATTGGTCTTGGTCGCATAAAGCGCTGGCGCAATTCCAAACACCACGCCCGTCACAATGGAAATCAGAAACGTGAAGCCGAATACCCAGCCATCAAGTCGAATATCGCTTACCCTCGGCAGATTGCTGGGTGCCATCGCCAGCAGGGACCCCAGGCCCGCTTCCGCCACGACCAAACCAAGCGCTCCCCCTGCAAGCGCAATTAACATGCTTTCTGTGAGCAATTGCCGGAACAGGCGGCCTCGAGAGGCGCCCACCGCCACACGCACCGCAAGCTCTCTTCCTCGCGAACTGCCGCGTGCGAGAAGCAGATTCGCCACATTGGCGCAGGCAATCAGCAGCACAAATCCGATCGCGCCCAGCAAAACCAGCAGAAACGGACGCATTCCCAGTCCGATCATGGCTTGATACGGCCGGAAACTCATTGCCAATTCTTTCCCGACGACGTCGGGATAGCGCACTCGAAAATCTTGCGTGACAATGTCCATCTGCGACAGGAGCTGCTCGCGCGTCACATCTGCCCTGAGCCTCGCCATTACCGCGATGTTCTCTCCGCTGCCCGCTGTCTTCGCCACCAGCGCCAGCGGAACCCACACGTCGGCGCGGACTCCGGGGTTCAATTCCGAATCCGATCGCGGATCAAACCCAGCGGGCATAATCCCGATCACTGTAAAAGCGTCGCCGCTCAGAAGGATTTTTCGTCCGATGACCGCCCGATCGCCGCCGAAGCGGCGGGTCCATAGCGCATGGCTCAGGATGGCAACACGCTGGCCTTCTCCCCGATCTTCTTCCGGAAGAAAATCGCGGCCGAACTCAGGGTGCACTCCAAAGACTTGAAAGTATTCCGCGGACGCTGGCACGCCACGCAAGTGCTCCGCCTCATTCCCCGTAGCGAGATTGAAGCCTACGTCGGTGTAGCCCGCCACATGCTCGAAAAGCTGGCCGTACTCCCGAAGATGCTGCAGTTCATTCCACGACAAGTCCATTTCATCGGAATCAGCTCGAAAAGTTTCGGCAAGCTGGACAATGCGGTCAGGCTGAGGGAAGGGAAGCGGGCGCAGCAGCACGCCGTATACAACGGTGAAAATCGCGGTATTCGCGCCAATTCCGAGCGCCAGCGTCAATACGGCGACAACGGTAAACGCCGGGCTCTTCACCAGAATACGAATCGCGTAGCGCAGGTCTTGCCAGATGCCTCGCATGCTATCGCTCCTTCCAGCAGCGCTACTCGATCTGCCAATCGACACACGTCACCCGATGTGGTCCTGCACGCGCTATCTTGTTTTTAAAGTTCCGCTGCCACCACGAACTGTCGTTTTAGGCGCCCACTCGCGCTTCTTGCGTCTCTTCGACAATTCGTCCGTCAAACAAGTGAATCGTGCGCTCGGCAAAGTTCGCATACCGCTGGTCGTGCGTAACCATGCAAACCGTTGCGCCGTTGCGGTGCAAGTCGCGCAGCAGCTCCATCACCGCTTCGCCGTTCTTCGAGTCCAGGTTTCCAGTCGGCTCGTCCGCCATCAGGATGAGTGGATCGCCGACCAAAGCGCGAGCCACAGCGACGCGCTGTTGCTGACCGCCCGAAAGTTGCGAAGGGTAATGCCGCAAACGGTGCGCCATTCCGACGCGCTCCAGCGCGAACTGCACCTTCTGCTTCCGCTCCGCCGCACTCGTGCCGCGATACGTCAGCGGCAACTCCACGTTTTCATACACCGTCAAATCGCCGATCAGGTTGAACGCCTGGAAAATGAATCCAATCTCGCGGTTGCGGATCCGCGTGCGCTCGCTGATCGAGAGATTCGCCACCGGCGCGCCGTTCAGCGTGTACTCCCCGCCCGTCGGCGAATCGAGCAATCCCAGAATGGAGAGCAATGTCGACTTGCCGCAGCCCGATGGCCCGGCGATCGAGATGTACTGCCCCTTCTTGATTTCCAGGTGAATCTCGGACAAAGCGTGCGTCTCCACTTCATCCGTATAAAATACTTTTTTCACGCCTTCCATCTTGATGAGTGTTGGGGTCGCGTCGGTCATTGGCTCTCCTTCGATTTTTCAGTCTCGGAAACTTGTTCTACTTGCACCTGTTCCTTGTATTCACAAATCAAAATCTAGTTCGGCTACTCGTACCGCAGCGCCACGATCGGATCGATCCGCGTTGCGCGCCGCGATGGGATGTAGCACGCCGCCAGCGCCACCACACAAATTATTCCCATCGACGCCGCATAGATCGGCACATCTCCCGCATGCACCCCGTACAGCAGCGACTCGCTTAAACGCGCGAGCGCGTAAGCCAGCGGCAATCCCACCAGTGCGCCTGCCATCACCATCCATCCGGCTTCCTTGAAGATCAGCCCTCTCACATGCCCCGCTGCCGCCCCTAGCGCCACGCGAATTCCAATTTCCCGGGTTCGCTGCACCACCAGGTACGCCAGCACACCGTATATTCCCAGCGCCGAAAGCAGTGCCGCCAGCCCGCCAAA
>Ga0075030_100001425_pt1 | contig 21528 bp, 16 predicted proteins | sample LitLauG_LLR_2012_FD_71393 | JGI IMG/M metagenome (GOLD analysis project Ga0075030, IMG submission 71393) | Freshwater sediment microbial communities from Pennsylvania, USA - Little Laurel Run_MetaG_LLR_2012 | ecosystem: Environmental > Aquatic > Freshwater > Creek > Sediment | place: USA...
GGGAAACCGCGCTCATGGGCGCCTGCCGGGGACATCAACCATGTTTAAGGCGGTCTCCGCTTTGCAACCAACGCACGGCGGTTTCGTCCAACCAGAAACGGGCGGAGGGCTGCGCGCGCAACTGGGCATCCAAAAAAGCGATGGAAACGGTCTCAAACGACACTTCACTCAGCGCCGCCTGGGTCATGGCAAGGCTGAGCGACTTGGCCAATGCAAGCCGGGCGGCCGCTTGTGCGGCCAAGGCGCGGCTGCTTTTTTCCTGCAATGGATCATCGTCATCCCCTTCGCCCGGGGCCATGGCATCGCGCTGCGCGTTGCCGCCGCGACGTGGGCCATGTTCCGCCTCGCCGGCCACCGGCGCCGCGCGGTGCGCTGGCGTCGCATCGCCCGTGACCGGTGCCTCGACAACGCCGGCGAGCCAGCGATGACTCGCGTGCGCCAGCTCCAGGTAAAAATTATCACCTTTTCCGAGACGGTCAAACGCCAGGTGACGCAGCGCCGACTCGGTAATCACCCCATAGGAATCAATGTCTTCGCGTGCGCTGATCATGAGCACCGGAGCATTGCACTGCCCGGGCGCTGGCGCCGCCGATGCCGTTCGTGTGGCATACGGGCTGATGGCGATGAAGGCGAGTGGCGCGATCGGCCACGCAAGGGCTGCAAGCTGCGCGGCCGGCGCGGTCGCGACGGTTTGGACGCTGAAAGCGCCAAGATCGGCGCCAGCCAGCGCGACATGGGCCCAGTCGAGCCCTTCCAGGCCTGCGTCCCCGTGCTCGCTACGGGCGCGCACCCGCCCCAGAAGGTCTGACAGGCGTGCGAGACGATCCGGCATGAGCTCCTGGGCATAGCGGGCCCGCGCAATCCGCACGAAGTCACCGCTGCGGGCCTCGGGCGTAGCCCAGACCTGCGCATCGTCCGTTAGCGCCTGAACCGCAAGCACGGCATAGCCGGCGTGGGCCCAGGTACTGATCCAGTGATTGGGTGCGTCGTCGCCATCGCCCAAGGGTGGCAGGTAGACGATGAGGGGGCGTAGCGTCTTGTCCTTGGGCCGCGTAACGGTGACCGTCCAGGGCGCTTCCGTGCCCAGGGCGCTGACACGGTGCGCCTCGATGGGCACCGGTTGGGCGACGGGATATCCGGCCTGGCGGTACTTCTGCACGAGTGCCATGTCCACCGTGGCCACAGGCGCCTTGGTGCTGGAGCAGGCAGCGGCGAGCAATCCCACCAGCAGCAGAAAGCAGCTTGTACCGGTGGTTGAAAGCCAACCACAAGGGGGCGCAGTGCGTGTTCCTGGAATCACAGTCTGGTGCATCGGTGGCGTTTGGCAGGCGCGGTCAGGCTCGCATGCGGTTGAGTGTGGAAGCAGGGGCGCATTGGCGCAGGCGCAGTGTACCGACTACCTGCGCGCCGTCGGCTCGGTAACGCGGGTAGCATTGCCTACCAGCTGAGCACCGGTAAGGACGTCCCCATGATCCTTGAAATTGCAGAATTTTTTATCCGTCCCGGAACACAGGCCGCGTTCGATCAGGCCATCGTGGCAGGTGCGGAGGCGCATATCCGTCCATCCCCGGGCTTTGTGCGCTACGAAGTACAACGCGGCATCGAGCAACCCGAACGTTATGTGCTGATGATCGAATGGCAGAGCCTGGAAAACCACACGGTGGATTTTCGTGGTTCCGCGGCATTTGCCCGCTGGCGCGAGGTGGTGGGACCCTATTTTTCCCGGCCGCCTCAGGTTGAACACTTCCATCGCGTCGGCGGAACGCGCGCAGCCTGAGGCCTCGAGCGTCCGGCCTCGGTGGGACCTGGTGTTTCGGACGCGGGCATGCCAGGCCAGCTTCGTGCCTAGCGCTGCGGTCCCGAATTGCGCGGCCAGGGCAGCCGCTGTTTTTGCGCTTCCTCGTGCCAGCGGCGCTCTTCTTCATGGATATAGCGCTGCGTCGTGCGCCGGTCGGCATGGCGCGCATCCTTCTGCACGTAGCGCTCCTCCATGCCGGCATCAACCTTGGCCGTTATCCCCGTATGGCGACCCCAGTGCGCGGAGGCTGCCCGAAGTTTTTCCGCCTTGTGTTCGTGCTCCGGGCCCAACAGAGCGGCCGCCTGCAAGAACAATTTCTTGAGGATCTGATTCAAACGCCTTGCTGTAATGGGTCTGCGCTCGCGCAGGCTCACCAGAAGCGGCGAGGTGTCGCTGCGCTTGGGCATTGCGCTCAGACCCAGGTGCTTGCGATAGCGCGTTAGCGCCTGGATCATGTCGCCGGGCACGGGAACCTTCGCCTTTTTGGCGCCCTTGCCGGTCACATGCCACCACCACAGTCCGCGCTCCTCCTGAAAGCTGTTCATCCGATGGCTTTCGAGCTCACCGGCGCGTGGCGCCAGAAGGTACAGGAAGGCGCAGACGAAACGCAGTCGCTCATACTCATCCTTCTGGGCCGCGGATTGGCGTGGCAGCATTTCCACCGCCTGCGAGACGGCCGCCCACATGTCGGCATCGAGAAAGCGCTCTACCGATGTCCCTTCCTGGGATATGCCCGGCGGCGCGGGGGTACCCGGTGCGCCGGGGTCAAGCGCCATCTTGCGCCGGCGTTGCCGGATGAGCCCCAGGGGGTTTCCCGCAAGGTAGCCGGCGTCAACCAGGTACCCCATGAGAGAATTGATGGCAGCGATGGCCGTGAGCAACGCCGATTCGCTCAAGGGCCCAACAAATGCGCGCCAGCGCTCGGAGTTTCGATTCGCCTTGGGCCCGCACCAACGCTGCGCCGGCTGCGGATCGGCGAGGAAATTCAAATAGCCTTCGAAATCCTGGCGCGTGAGGCTCGACAGGGGTTTGCGGCACTCGTGTACGGCCCACAGCACCAGGCGCTCGCATTCTCGTTGATAAATGCGCGACGTGCCCGGGGACCGATCATATTCGGCGAGAAAGCAGGAAATCGCCTCAACGTCCGAATCGGCGGCAATTTGCAGGCGCGAGCGGTCGGCACGATTGGCGCCATCGCGCCCGGACAGCGCCGCGCTCAATACGGTGAGTGCCAGAGGCCGAACCGGTTCCAGGTCCTGGGCGGCCTTGCGAGGGGAGGCTGCGACGCTCATGCACGCATCTTCGCGCAAATTATCATTGACAGTGGAACAAAGCTTCCCGGGTCTCGAGAAGCCGGGCCTCACCCGATCGCCGAGCAGAGGGCCCGGCGATTGCGTCGGTCGCAAGACCAGCGGTCGGACTGCCCCGAAGCCCAACTGGCAAACGCGCGAGCATACGGTTCATGCGTTCGAGGGATGCCCATTATTACCGTATCGCCGTATTGTTGCAGCCAGTTGGTCCAGGAAAATTCCATGGGGAAAGACATTCCGCACCGTCGTGATAGAGCACAAGTCCCGGCAGGGGGGCGCCGTGTAGTACCGGTGCCTAATAGCAAGTTGCTGGCCCTGCTGGCAATGACTCGCCGTTGAATTCCGCCTCGGCCCGGTGGCTGGTTGAGCTGGAAAAGCGCACCCAGCGCGCGCGCCTGCTTACCTCCGGCGCGGACCAGGTTTACGAGAGCCTACGCGCCTATAGTCAGGAGCGCGTCCGCTGGCGCTACTCCACCGCCGACGAAGAACTCGAATCGAGTCTGCTGGCCCGCGGGGAACCGGTCATCGATATTGCCCTGGCCGGATTTGCGGCGAGTACCCGCATCGTTGCGGAATTGTGGACACGTACCCGCGGCGAGTATTACGCCGATCCGCAAATCCGCAAAGGTATCCGCCTGGCCTGCCTGTCCAACCACACGGTCCTGGCAAAGGATTTCCCGGCCTCCGTCGTGGGCGTGGCGGATCTGCAGGCGATTCTTGGCGCGGAGAATTCGGAAGAAGCTGTCGCGATCATCACCAATGACAAGGTCGACGAAACCTTCCTGACGGCGCTCTACGAGCGCCGCGAACCCTTCGCTGCGCTCGAGGAAAGCGCATGGCGCGCACTGGTGGTGCAATCGCGCCATAACGCGCTGCTCAATGGCGACGAAGCCGGCGATTTTGGACCGGATAAATCGCTTTCCAAGTTGCACGCGGCGATTTTCCACTTATTGGAAACGGCGCCCGTCAGTGGACCCTGGGTGGTCGGCTTGCATTACCTGCTCGATTCGCTAGACCCGCAGCAAGTGCGCAAACCCGAGGTCGGGCGCGTCGGTGGTGTGCTGGCGCGCTGGGCCACCATCGAGGTACAAAATCGCGACGGAACGGTGCAGGGCGGCGTGTATCCCGGACTTACCTACGCGGATGAGTTTCGCTGCCTGATCGCCGCACTGTACGGTGGCAGCGTGCAGGATGGGAAGCTATTGGTGCATGGTGGGCCGTTGGCGCAAGGCATCGCCGAACGTTGCGCCTACTATGGAAACGCACCTCTCACCGCCGAGGAAGTGGAGCGTTTTCTCCAGCGCGAACCGGTGGTTTTTGCGTTTGCTGCGTCCTGCAACCTGGCAGTTATGTCCAAACCCGAATTGCGTCGGCGCCTGGAGGAGAGCGCCAGCGGGCGCGACTTTCGCGAGCGCTACCTCGCCGTGCTGGAGCATTACCAGCATCGCTGGCCCCAGGAGGAATACCAGCCCATTGCTGCCTGGCTCCAGGATCGCGCAGCTCCGGACAAACCCGGCGGCACCACGGCGGCGATTCCGGAAATGGTCGAGCTCGATGAGAAACTGGAGCGCGCGCTGGCCCAGATGCAACGCCTGGAAAGGGTGACCTTGTTCACCAACCTGGGCTTGATTGCCATTGCGATCCTGCTCCTGCTGGATCTTTTCCTGTAGTTCTCAACCAGGCGGACGACCGGCGCGCGGTTCGCCGCCCGCCTAGCGAAAATGCATGCCCTCGGCGCCGGAGAGCCCGATCATGCCGACCAGGATGAGATAGATCGCGATAATGTAATTGAGCATGCGCGGCACGACGAGTATCAAAATGCCCGCCAGCAACGAGACGATCGGGGTCAAACTGAGATTGAGTGCCATGGTGGTGCTCCTGAAAATGTAGCGGATTTGGCGGGTCGGCAGGGCGCCAGGGTCATAGCGCGCGTTCATCGCTAGCATGCAAGCCGGACTCCCGACCCTCGTCCAGTGCCGCCAGCACCAGGTCCGGACTCATCGCTTGTTGCAGCGCCGCCGCATCGGAGTCGTGGCGGTCCTTGACGTTTGGCAAGTCGCGGCGCAACTCCTCCAGTAAATCGATTAGCTTGGCGGCCTTCTGTTCCGTGAGCAAGGTAACCGTCAGGTCCAGGTGTGCACGCTGCTCCGCCAGGCGGGCGATACGGTTTTGTTTGGTAAGAACGATGGTGGCCATCAGCAGGGCGCTGAGACCCACGAGCCCCTGCAGCCAGAAATAGGGCGGAGCATCAAATGGCATACGGCCAAGCGCCACCAAGGCGATATTGGCCAAGAGCCAGGCGCCCGCGAACAGAACGATGACGCCAAGAAAGGAGGGTCTGCCCAGGAAGTGGCTGACGCGCTCCAGCGTGCGCTGCGATCCGCTGAGTTTTTGCTCCTCGCGCGCATAAAACTCCAGCACCGCTGCAATGTTCTGGTTGATTTGCTCCCGATCGTTCGCATCGCTGGTACTCATGAATTCCGCTTGTCGGAGAAAAGGGGCGCGCTGCAGGTACCGATCACAGTCCGTTGCGCGCGCGTGGCGGCGGACGTGAATAAGGCGGTCCGTGCGTCACGGAAGACTACGGTAACGCCCGAACGGCGGCGCGTCTGTTCGCCGGAATACAGACGCGATCTTGCGACGCGGACCGCGCCTATGTTCGCCACCGCCCCGACCGGCGCCGCAAACTCCCATACTCTGGCCCCTTACTGGGCGCAGACCTTGTGCCTCGTTGCGGGAAGGAAACGAAAAAGCATGGCCAAGAGGTCTGCGGTCGCAGCTCCAGTGAGCGGATTGCGCGCCAACCAATTACTGGCCCTTCTGACCAAGGCGGAGCAACGGCGCATCGTCAATGGCTGTGAAGCCGTGCATCTTCACGTCGGCGACGTTCTGTACGAGCCGGGCGCGGTATTCCAGCACGTTCATTTTCCAACGGAATCCTTCATTTCCGTGATGATCCCGGTGGACACATCCAGCATCCTGGAAGTGGGCCTGATCGGCAGCGAGGGCATGTACGGCTTGCCCGTGGTTCTGGGCGGGCAAACCAGCAATTTGCGCGGCCTAGTACAGGGTTCCGGTCACGCATGGCGCATCGGTGCCGCAGCGTTTTCGGCGGAAATGGGGCGCAATGCAACCTTGTGCGGCATCCTGCACCAATACCTCCAGGTCTCGTTCTGGCAACTTGCACAGACCGCGGCCTGTACGCGCTTTCACCTTCTGGAGCACCGCCTCGCCCGATGGCTGCTGATGACCCAGGATCGGGCCCATGGGGACCGGTTTCATGTAACCCATGAGTTTCTCGCCTACATGCTGGGTGTGCGCCGGGTCGGCGTCACGAAAGCGGCAAGCGCCCTGCAACAGCAGGGGTTCATTCGCTATCACCGCGGCGAGGTCATAGTGCTAGACCGCAAGGGTCTGCAATCGGTCGCCTGCAGTTGCTATCGCAAGGATTGCGATACCTACGCCAGCCTGCTTCATACCGGGACCCGTGCGCGGACGACCCGCGCAGTGCTATCGGCATAACCCGGACCTGATGCCACGGGCAACTTCTTCCTTCGAACACTCGGTGTCGTGGCGGTTGGCGCGCTATCGGCGTGTACGTCTCTGCCACCCGGCAGCGGATATGCCCGCGTGGCGTCCACCGCGCTGCCCCACGGCGAGCTCACGCAGCTTGCCCAGGACTTTGCCAAGCAAGCGGTGTCGCAGGCAGGAAAATCCGGATTTCGCGTCATCCCGGTTGGGGCAGATGGCTTCCTGGTTCGAATGCAGTTGGTACGCGCGGCCGAACGCACATTGGACTTGCAATACTTCATCTTTGAGGGGGACAACACCGGGCGCCTGCTGACCGGCGCGGTTTTGCACGCCGCCGAGCGTGGCGTGCGCGTGCGGATCCTCATCGATGACGGCGAGACCCAGGACGGAGACGAGCAGCTCATCGCGCTGGAAGCGAGCGCACGTATCGAAATCCGCATCTTCAATCCATTTGCGTACCGTGGACACTGGGCCGCGCTGCGCGCAATCGAATTCGCGCTCAATTCATCGCGTCTTGACTATCGCATGCACAACAAACTGCTGGTGGCCGACAACGCGATCGCCCTCATAGGCGGGCGCAATATCGGGGACGCGTATTTCCAGATTGATCCAGAGGGGCAGTTTGCCGATGACGACGTCTTTGCCGTGGGTCCCGTAGTCGAGAAGTTGTCGGCCACGTTCGATGAATTTTGGAACAGCCCACTTGCGATCCCGGTCCAGGCACTATCGGGGCCAACCGTCACTCGGGGCGCACTTAACGAGCGTCGCGAAAAGCTGCGTGAGGATCGCCACGAACTTGTGGTACAGGGGGTGGACTACGCCACCCGTGTCAGCAGCGGTGAACCGTTCAATTCCTTGCTCACCGGGCGCCTTGCGCTTTTCTGGGCGCCGGTAGAGATTGTCTATGACAGCCCGGACAAGAAGGACGTCGAGAGCGGTGCCATGTTAGGCCGTCTCATGCACCGCAGGGTTGCGCAGGTGGCCGAGGAAGTCCAACGGGAATTTCTCATGGTCACCCCCTATCTGGTTCCGGGCAAGGACGGTATGAGGTTGCTCCACGATTTGCGGGCGCGGGGTGTCCGGGTACGCATCCTGACCAATTCACTGGAATCGTCCACGGTGCTCCTGGCGCAATCCGGATACATGCGCTATCGCGTGCCCATGCTGGAAATGGGCGTGGAGCTTTTCGAAATTCGTTCTCTGCTGGGAAACAGCCGGGGCAGCGGGCAGACCCCAGTAATCTCCCTCTTCGGTAGCTATTCGTTGCACGCAAAGCTGTTTGTTTTTGATCGCCAGAAAATCTTTGTCGGATCCATGAATTTTGATCAACGATCGCTGCACCTGAACACAGAGATTGGCTTGATCATCGACAGTGCTGAGCTGGCCCAGCAGATCGCCGCCCGCTTTGATGCCATGATTCAACCGGAAAACGCCTACGAAGTATTGATGCAACCCGCGCTTGCCGGGTTGGAGCCGCTTCTGCGCTGGCGTACCGCAGAGGAGGGCAGGCTCGTCGATTATGCGCAGGAACCAGCGCGCAGTTCCTGGCAGCGCTGGAAGGCCACGTTCTTCAAGGGCCTGCCGTTTGATCGCGAACTGTGACGCGCCACCTGTGGGCATTGCTTGCGCCGGCGGCTCTGCTTTGGTCACTGACGGCGGCCGCGGAAATGCCAGGCGCTGTGCAGACCGAGATCGAGGGTATTCTGGATAGTGTTTCGAACTCCGGTTGCGAGTTCCAGCGTAACGGGTCCTGGCACTCCGCGGACGCTGCAGCGGGGCACCTGCGGGAAAAACTGCAGGTGATTCGCCTGGAGTCCGGTCTGCGCAGCGCGGAGGACTTCATCGACCGGGTCGCAACGCGCAGCAGCTTGAGCGGCCAGGCCTATGAGGTGCGCTGCGGCAACGGCGCCGCCATTCCCACGAGCCTGTGGCTGCGCCTGCAACTGCAACAATATCGGGCGAAGCACTTTCCAGGAGCCTCGACCCAGAATCGTCCGGAACCGCGGCCCGGCTCGTAGCAGCTGTTCCGGCCGTTCAACCAGTAGCGTTTCCTGCCAACATGGGGTCGATATAACGGCTCAATCCGGCAGGGTCCAGGATATGAACGTACTTGTATCGGGCCTCAATCAAGCCGTCCTCCCGGAACTTGGACATCATGCGGCTCACGGTTTCGAGTTTCAGGCCCAAATGGCAGCCAATTTCCCGGCGCGTCATGCGCAACACAAATTTGCTCGCCGAGTAGCCACGGGCATTGAGACGCTGCGACAAACCCAGCAAGAAGGCCGCCACGCGTTCTTCCGCACGCATCATGCCCAGCAACAGCATCAATTGTTGCTGTCTGGCAATTTCCCCGCTCATGACCTTAAAGAGCTGGCGATGAATGAGCGGAATGGATCGGGCGAGGCTTTCTATACGGGAATACAGGATCGCGCAGACATGGCTTTCCTCCAGCGCGATTGCGTCGCAGACATGCGTCTGAAGCGCGATGGCGTCGGCGCCCAACAGATCACCGGCCATGTGGAACCCGGTGACCTGCTCGCGGCCATCTCCGACGGAAAGGACCGTCTTGAAAAATCCGGTACGAACGGTATAGAGGCAGGTAAATGGGTCCCCGGAGCGAAAGAGCGCTTCGCCCTGGCGCACGCGTCGGTGGGCTTGGAGAACTTCCTCCTCCTTGCCCCGGCCCTGGCGCATCAAATCGCAGGACAGGCTCGCGTCGTGCAGATGGCAGATTCCACAGCGCGAAGAATCATTGGACGGGCTTTCCCGGATAGACCCATGCCATAGGAGCGCCGAACTTTCGATGTTCTTGCCCTTAAGAGCAACTGTCTCCATGGTCGGGCCCATTCCAATAGGGTTTTCCTATACTCCCGTTATCAAAAATCTGAACGGCTGCGCAAAAGAGCAAAGGCCCGCAAAGCTTTCAAGCCGCCCGCGAAAAAAAGAGGGCCCGGAATTAAAGTACCCGACCGGGCCAAGGCGGAGCCGCTGTCGATCTGGGAGGAGAGCAGGGCAGCAGCGGACAGTTGGGAGCTTGCCAGCGGCTGGAAACTTCGTCTGTGCGTCAAATAACAAAGAAGGCACATTCCCTTCGCCGGTCTGATACCGTCGCTCGCGCGAAAGACCTCAACCTAGTCATGGCTAGACGCAGGGACTTTCTGCAGCCGACTCAATGAAAGTGCAGGTTCAACGGCACAAAAAGGCTGATCCCCGGTGATTGCGGTTCGACATAGGTCACTACCGGGGGAACATAGACCGGTTGCGGGTAATAGTTGTTATAGCCGTAGCCATGGGATTCACGTCGCTGATCGCGGTGTCCTTCAGCCCGGCGCGGCTCCTGCTTGGCGTGGTGCTCATCACGGCGTCCGTTATCGTGCTCATCGGCGGTTGCGGGAATGACAATCGCGGTGCAAAGGAGGGCCGCCGCCACTGCGGCGATCGCGGTCCTGGTACGCGCCAGCGCCCGCATGCGAGCGGCCGGCATTGTGGTTGCAGTCTTCACGGTTCTATCCTCTAGCCGGTAAAAAATTCAAAGTTCCGGCGGAAAAAAGTTGTGATCGGGTTGGAAGCTATAGAGCAGACGGTTACTTTGCCGTGGCTCCCTTGGCAATGCCATTGCGAAACATCGTGTCCGCGTCTTTCTTCTGTAATTCGGACATCGCGGCGTACAGCGTCGTGAAGGCAGTTGTGAAATTGCGAATGCCCTCCACGTGGGCTGCGCTGATCTGCGCGTAGGAATTGAGATCATCGATCGCGGTCATTGCCTTAGTGTTTGCCTTGCGCTGCTCGATGAGCGGAGCAATTGCCGCCTCGTTATCGCGCATGACCTGTGCGACCGCCTTCCACTGGCCTTCCTGTTCTGCGGTGATGCCCAGCTTGGCGTGCATGTCCTGAATGTGGGACTCGATCTTTGCGCTGCTCGTCACCTGGGCGGAAAGGACGGGACTTGCAGCCAGCCCGAACGTGACGAGAAATAGCGCAGCACCGGAAGCTCTAACAAGACGTGTAATGGGTGTGCTTGACATGAAAACTCTCCGTTGAACTTCAAATGGTTGCGGGGAACAGGGGTGGGTCGAAGCCGCCATTTCCTGGGGAACGTCGCCATTGTCCGCTGCACGAACGATACAAATCTGTGCGCCTGCGCACAGTGAGGCACGTGTTCCCGGGTTAGCTTGTGCACCTGAAGTGCAAAGTTAGGGGAGGGCGTGTCATGAAATGGAATGAGACAAGCGGGATTGAAACCGCGGTTTCGCCACAAATCAGGAACATCCGGCGCATGTTCATGCCAGCGCCAAGCAACCTGGGCCTCGCCCAGGAGCTCGACTGCATGAATGCTGCGGGTGGTGCAAACGCCTGGAGCAAAGCTTTGCGCGCAGGGGGCTTGCGGCTTTTGCGGTCAATCGTCCATCTTGACAACTAGCGTGCTGGTAACGGAGGTCACGCCCTCAGTGGAACGCGCAATCGACACCGCTTTATCCGCTTCATGCTGTGACCGGACCTTACCGCTCAACACTACGGCGCCACGGGCATCGGTATCGACACTGACGCGCCCCAAGGTCCCCATTTTTTCATCGGCAAGCTTGGCCTTGATCTTGGTCGTAATGACCGAGTCGCTTACAAAAGCGCCCGGGTGGGAGCGGTCTGAGTCGGTATCGGCAAAACTGATAACAGGCGCGAGGAAACTTGCAAGGATAAAGCAGGTGGCCAGGGAAATCGGTTTCATGTGCAACTCCTAGGTGATATGACGGGAAGAACGGGTCGAGTATCGGCGCATGTGCGGCCGCCCTCGGTGCGCTGGGATACGTAGGGTGATGCCGGGCGATCAGGGCAGAGTCGGCGCGACTTGCACGGCGTTGGCCGTTGAACTGTCGATGTCTTCGCCCTGGTTTTCAAAATAGAAAATGGTCTGCTGGGGGGCACCCGCGCGCGCAATGACGGTATGTCGTTGCACCCGACCGGCACGATCCGCTTCTACTACGTATGTTCCAAACGGCGCGGCAACCAGCAGTTCGGGGCCATCCATCGTGGTGTCGAGAATTTGATGAGCGTGCGAATCCGTAATCCGAATATGGACATCGGCCAGGAAGTCGCCGGAGCCTTGTGTTGCCGTCAGGATTTGCAGTTCGTAGGCGGACCTTTCCTGCGCCATCGTGCTGCGCTCGGCAAAGCCCACTCCGCCACTGACGTAGGCCTGTCCAAGTTCCGTAACGCCGCGCTCCATGCAAAGTGCAGGTATGACCGCAGCGGCAAGCACAAACAACAAAAACATTTTCTTCATATCGTTGAGTCCAGTCAGCGCTGCACCAGTTTGGCGCGCGAAAGTTAGGAAATGAGGGACAGTAATCGCCCCGCGCGAATTCGTCTGTGCGCTGGCCCGCATGGGCGATGGCGTCTGTGCGCTGCCAGACGGATGGGCTGCGCACGACGCGGTACACAGGATGATCCGGCCGTCAGCGCGCCCGACCGGAATTTGCCATGCATGCGATCCCAGCGAACGGTGCGGACCGTATCGCCGTCGTGACAAGGAAGAACATGATTCGCGCAAACTCGCGCGCAGCGTCCACGCGTCTGGCGCTGGTTAGATGGTTGGGGTTGCCTCGTTGGGGCCTTCCCACTATTCCCAACGCGGATCAAACGCCGCTGCGTGCCGAACTGTTCAACGCCGACCAGATGGAGCAGCACGCGATTTTGCTTGCCGCTGCCCATGATGTGAACAATTCCAGCAGACGCGTGCATCTGCTCAAAAGACTGGACGAAAACGAGCAGGTTCTTGCTGCCACCTGTCGCGGTCTGACGCAGGCCGTACTGGCCAAGCTGCGAATCACACCAGCCGGAGAGTGGCTCCTGGACAACTATTATCTCGTGGAAGAGCAAATTCGGTCGGCGCGCAAACACCTGCCCACCGGCTACAGCCGGGAGCTGCCACGCCTGGCGCGTGGGCAATCGACCGGCCTGCCACGCGTCTACGACCTGGCGCTCGAACTGATTTCCCACGGTGACGGTCGCGTCGATGCCCAGACCCTGGCGCGCTTTGTCGCCGCGTACCAGTCCGTCGTTGCCCTGAAACTGGGTGAGCTCTGGGCGATTCCGATCATGCTGCGGCTGGCCTTGATCGAAAACCTACGGCGCGTTGCCGCGCGCATCAGCGAGGCACGTCGAAATCAGGATCGAGCCCGGCACTGGGCAGATCAAATGATGGAAGTGGCGCAGAGCGACCCCAAAAGCCTGATTCTGGTGATCGCTGAAATGGCGCGTTCAAACCCGCCCCTGGGGAGTCCGTTCGTGGCCGAAATCGCCCGTCGTTTACAGGGACACGGACCCTCACTGGCATGGCCATTGACTTGGATTGAGCAACGACTTTCGGAGTCGAGCCAGACCATCGAGCAAATGGTAGTTGCGGAAAGTCAGCGCCAGGCTGCGGATCAGGTTTCCATCAGCAATTCGATCGCTAGCCTGCGTTTCCTCGGCGCCATGAATTGGCGCGATTTTGTGGAAAGCATGAGCGTCGTCGAAAAGACGCTGCAAGGGGACCCGGCAGGCGTCTACTCTCAGATGGATTTTGGTACCCGGGACCGCTACCGGATTGTCATCGACCGCCTCGCAAAGCGCTGTCCCTTCAGCGAGGTGCAGCTTGCACAAACCTGCGTAGATCTTGCACAAGCCAGTGCCTCGAGTCATGGCAATGAGGATCGGCGCGCACATGTCGGCTATTTTCTCATCGACGATGGTTACTGGCAGCTCGTGGACGCCGCCTGCGCAAGGGTCACGTTGGTTCACACCCTGCAGCGCTTTGCGCAGCGCCACACGCTCTTCCTATACCTCGGCTCGATATTGTCATTGACCACGCTTCTGTGCACCACGCTGGTACTCAACGCGCGCGCGCAGGGGATAGGAGACTGGCGCATCCTGGCAATGTTGGCGGTGCTAGCGCTGCTGGGAACCAGCCAATTGGCGTCCAACCTAAGCAATTGGCTGGCGACAATCCTAATGCAACCGGAACTGTTGCCGCGCCTGGACTACGCGAGGGGTTTGCCGCCAGAAATGCGCACGCTCGTCGCCATTCCGGCAATGATCGGAACTCACCGCGAAAACGAGGAATTACTGGAAGGCCTGGAAGTGCGCTTTCTGGGCAACCAGGATGCGCAACTGCATTTTGCGCTCTTGACCGATCTGGCCGATGCCCCCCAAGAAAGCATGGCCGAGGATGCAGCATCCGTGTGGCAACTACAGCACGGCATTGAATTGCTCAATGAAAAGTACCGCCATCTGGGCAATGACCGCTTTCATCTGTTTCATCGAAGAAGAACGTGGAATGTTGCGGAAGGCGCTTGGATGGGCTATGAGCGCAAGCGCGGGAAGCTCGCCGCGCTGAATTCCTTCCTTCGCGGCTCGGGGGCCGATTCATTTTCAGTGCTTGTCGGGAATATGTCGCCACTGTCGGGCGTGCGCTTTGTCATCACGCTCGATACCGACACCAGTCTGCCGCGCGACTCCGCACGGCAGTTCGTCGGCGCGATGGCCCATCGCCTGAATCGCCCGATGGTTTCCGCCGCCAATCGCACCATCTGCGCAGGCTACGGAATTTTGCAGCCGGGGATTGCCACCGGATTTTCTCCCGCTGGACGTTCCGCGTATGCGAGCCTGTGCGGTAGCGAACCGGGCATAGATCCCTATACGCACTGCATTTCCAACGTGTACCAGGATCTTTTCGGCCAAGGATCTTTTATCGGCAAGGGTATCTACGACATCGACGCCTTCGAATTTGCGATGGGCAACCGATTTCCGGAGAACCGCATCCTCAGCCACGACTTGCTCGAAGGCGCGTATGCGCGTTCAGGACTGCTCAGCGACGTACCCCTTTCGGAGGAATACCCGGCAAGTTACCTAGCCGATATGCGACGCCATTGCCGCTGGATTCGCGGAGACTGGCAGGTCGCCGGATGGATTTTTCCTCGAGTGCCCGGTCCGCAAGCAAGACAGGAAGTCAATCCGTTGTCGGGACTGTCGCGCTGGAAGATCTTGGACAACCTGCGCCGGAATCTTGCGCTACTTTCCTTGCCGCTCATGCTCACGCTCGGCTGGACGGTACTTTCCGATCCTCGCCTGATCAGCCTTATGGTCCTCTCCGTTTTCCTCCTGCCGCCGCTGCTCACGCTGGGTCTTAGCGCAGTGCAACGCCCATTGGACGCGTCCACCAGAGCACACCTTATCTCTTGCGTCGAGTCGGCGGGTCGCGCTTTGTGCCTGGCTGCTTTTCGGATCGCCTGCCTTCCCTATGAGGCGATGCTGGGCCTGGACGCCATGTTGCGCGCCGCCTGGCGCCTTTTCGTATCCCATCGAAAGTTGCTTGAATGGAGCCCGTCGCAAGATTCCGGTTGCGCCAATCGTCCGGGACTTTCGTCCACTTTGAAGGCAATGTGGATTGCCCCGGCGGCGGCATTGTTTCTGGTGATCGTATTGCTGGTTGATCGAGCAACGTCCCTGCCAGTAGCCACCCCTGTGCTGCTGCTGTGGTTCGTGGCGCCAATCCTGGCGTGGCGCTTAAGTCAAGCTCGGGACGAGCCCGCGGCAAAACTGACACAGTTCCAGGAGCTATTCCTGCGAAACACCGCCCGAAGGACCTGGTCATTTTTTGAACGCTTTGTCACCGCAGCGGACAACTACCTACCCCCAGACAATTTTCAGGAGCATCCCGGTCCGGTGCTGGCCCATCGCACGTCTCCCACCAATATGGGTCTGGCCCTTCTGGCCAATCTCAGCGCCTTTGATTTTGGCTATCTGTCGGCCGGAGGTCTGGTGGAGCGAACGGAAAGCGCCTTTCGCACGATGGTTTGCCTGGAACGCTACAAGGGCCACTTCTTCAACTGGTATGACACGCAAACCCTGGTGCCGCTGCCGCCACGCTATATCTCCTCGGTCGATAGCGGAAATCTGGCCGGGCACCTAATCACCCTAGGCGCAGGCCTCCTGGAGTTGCCCGATAGACCTTTGGCTAGTCCCGTTCTATTTGAAGGTATGGAAGACACCCTTGCGGCGCTAGCGAAAGTTGTTGCCGTGGAAACATCTATCAGCGTTGTAAGCACGCTGATCATGCAGTTGCAATCGATCCTCGCCAACGCCAGGGCCGTGCCGGAAGTCGGTCTGACGTGCCGCTTTGAGCGGCTGGTCGCCATCAATTCGACCGCTGGCGATTTGGCTGCTGCCGCGGCCGCGCATTGCGGTACCGATGCGAAGTCGTGGGCAACCGTGCTGGCCGGCCAATGCCGTGGCGAGCTGGCGGATCTTCAGCAGTTGGCTCCATGGCTTTTGTCGCACGCGTCGTTACCCGAGCTTTTCGCTCCAACGGACATCGGTCTTGCATGCAGCGCACGTACGCTGGCGCAACTTCCCATTTCCATGAACGACTCGCTCGACCGGCAAATGGCCAGCGCAACATCCGCGGAGGGGAAAGAATGGATTGCCTCCTTGCGCTTGGCTATTGGTGCCGGGGCAGAGGAGGCACGGAAACGAATCGCCGCCTTCGAGCGACTGGCCAGCTATGCGGAGCGGCTGGCTGTCCTGGACTACGAGTTTCTGTATGACCAAGAGCGGCACCTCCTGGCCATCGGCTACAACGTGGAGGAGTATCGCCGCGATTCGAGCTACTACGACCTTCTTGCCTCCGAGGCGCGGCTTTGCACATTCGTGGCCATCGCCCAGGGCAAATTGCCCCAGGAATGTTGGTTTGCGCTAGGGCGGCTGCTTACCAATGCCGGCGCCGATCCAATCCTGATCTCCTGGAGCGGATCCATGTTTGAATACTTGATGCCGCTGCTCGTGATGCCCACGTATCCCGGCACTTTGCTTGACCAGACCTGCCGCGGCGCCGTCCGCCGGCAAATTGCCTATGGCGTCCTGCGTTCCTTGCCCTGGGGTGTCTCCGAGTCCTGTTACAACACCGTCGATGCAAATCTAAACTTCCAATACCATGCCTTTGGGGTTCCCGGCCTAGGCCTGAAACGCGGTCTCGCTGAGGACCTCGTGATCGCTCCGTACGCCAGCGCCATGGCGCTGATGCTGGCGCCTGTCGAGGCGTGCACCAACCTGCAGCGCCTGGCGGCTTCCGGGCTGCTCGGCCCGTTCGGATTTTACGAATCGGTCGATTACACGCCGTCGCGGCTGATGCGCGGTCAGACCAACACTATCATCCATTCGTTCATGGCGCACCATCAGGGAATGATTCTGCTGGCGCTGGCGCAGCGCCTCCTGGATCGCCCCATGCAACGGCGCTTTGCCTCCGTCCCCGCGTTTCAAGCAACCCTGCTGTTACTGCAGGAACGTATCCCCAAGGCAATCGTGGTGCGCGAGGGCATTGCCGAGCATTCGGCCGGCAGCGCCTTTTTCGGGGACAGCGAGGGAGCTGTGCTGACGCCGCTGCGCGCGGACACGCCCAGGCCGGAAGTGCAACTCCTGTCCAACGGCCGATATCACGTGATGCTGACCAACTCCGGCGGGGGCCAAAGCCGCTGGAAGGATCTTGCGCTATCGCGCTGGCGCGAGGATCCGACCAGCGACAACTGGGGCAGCTTCCTGTATGTGCGCGACGTCGAAAGCGGCAAGTTCTGGTCGGCATCCCACCAGCCGACGCTCCAGTTCGCCGAGAGCTATGAGGCGATGTTCTCCGAGGGCCGCGCGGAATTTCGCCGGCGCGACGAGGAAATCGAAACGTACACGGAGATCGTCGTGTCCCCGGAGGACGACATCGAGTTGCGTCGGGTACGGATTGCCAATCGTTCCCGGCGTCGCCGCGTGATGGAACTCACTTCGTACGCCGAACTTGTCCTGGCAACGTCCGCGGCCGATTTGCTGCAGCCATCATTTGGCGGCCTGTTCGTGCAAACGCAGATCCTGGCCGAGCGGCAGGCAGTCCTTTGCACGCGGCGTCCTCGTTCTGCCGGCGAAATGGTCCCCTGGCTGTGTCATTTGTTTTCGGTGCATGGCGCCGCGTTCCACGACTTCTCCTACGAGACCGATCGGTTGCGCTTTCTCGGGCGCGGCGGCAGTGTGGAGCGACCCATGGCGCTCACGCAGTTGTCCATGCTGTCGGGCACCGATGGTGCCGTTCTTGATCCCATCATGGCGATTCGATGCCGGGTGATCCTGGAAGCCGGACAAACGGCAACCATTGATGTCGTTACGGGTGCCGCAGACACGCGGGAAGCCTGCGTCGCACTGATTGAAAAATACCGCGATCGCCATCTGGCCGACCGCGTTTTTGAACTGGCAATCACCCACAGCGGAGTAACGCTACGTCAGATCAACGCCAGCGAGGCCGACGCCCACCTGTACCGGCAGCTGGCGGGGCCGTTGTTATTTTCCAGCAACGCAATGCGCGCTCAACCGGAGCTGCTCACCCAGAACCGCCGCGGTCAGTCCGGCCTGTGGGGGTACGCCATATCCGGGGATCTGCCGATCGTTCTGCTCAAGGTCGCCAACCCGGAACACATCGACCTTGTTCGCCAGATGATTCAGTGTCACGCCTATTGGCGCCTGAAGGGCCTCAAGGCCGATCTGCTCATCTGGAACGAAGAAAATCCCGGATATCGCGCGCGTCTGCAAGATCTGGTCATGGGTCTAATCGCCAACGGCGTTGAGGCTAACGCGATGAATCGCCCCGGCGGAATCTTCGTTCGCTCCTCCTCGGACCAGGTTTCCAATGAAGATCGAATACTGTTGCACACCGTAGCCCGGGTGATCCTGTGTGGGGACCGCGGAAGCCTGGCCGATCAAGTCAATCGGCGCGGCCTTGCGGAGCTGCGCTCCGCCCGATTGCTGCCCACGCGAGCCCATCGACCGGATCTTGCAACATCCGACGATCCCATACGGCCCGATCTTGGCATGGCGAACCACCTGGGTGGCTTTGACGTTGAAACCGGTGAGTACTGTATCCGTACCGACGCGACGCGCATGACGCCCTTGCCCTGGGTCAATGTAATCGCCAACCCCTGCTTTGGCACCGTGGTGAGTGAAAGTGGCCTTGGTTATACGTGGAGCGAGAACGCCCATGAATTTCGGTTGACCCCATGGGGCGACGATGCGGTGGGCAGCACCGGCGGGGAGGCGCTGTATTTGCGCGACGAGGAGTCGGGCCATTACTGGTCGCCCGCGCCGCAACCCACCCGTGGTTCCCTGCCATACCTCACGCGACACGGCTTTGGATACTCGGTGTTCACCCACGTGAGCGGCGGCGTGCATTCGGAGCTGTGGGTTTATGTGGACGCGGAGGAAGCCGTCAAGTTCAGCGTACTTAAGGTGCGCAACGCTTCCGGGCGACCGCGCCGACTTTCCGCCACGGGTTATGTCGAATGGGTCCTGGGCGATGCACGGCAGAAGACGGCGATGTATGTGAATACCGAGATCGATCCGGCCAGCGGTGCTTTGTTCGCGCGTAACCTTTACAACACCGAATACGCCGGCCGTGTCGCATTCTTCGATGTCGACGATGCATCAAGGACGCTCAGTGGGGACCGAACGGAATTTCTCGGGCGTAATGGCAGTCTGCACGCACCCGAGGCCATGACTCGCACTGTGCTGTCGGGACGATTGGGTGCCGCCCTCGATCCTTGCGGCGCCATTCGGGTTCCCTTTGAGTTGGACGATGGTCAGGAGCAGGAGGTCATCTTTCGCCTGGGCACCGGGGAAACCCAGGAGCTCGCGCGATCCCTTGCCCTGCGCTTGCGCCAACCTGGGTCCGCGCGCCTTGCGCTGCAACGGGTGCGCAAGGCGTGGACGCTTCGGGTCGGTTCGATCCAGGTGCAAACGCCGGACCCGGCAATGGACCAGCTGGCCAATGGTTGGCTGGTGTACCAGACCTTGTCCTGCCGGATCTGGGCACGAACGGGGTTTTACCAATCCGGGGGAGCCTTCGGGTTTCGCGACCAGCTGCAAGATGTCCTAGCGCTGCTGCACGTGGAGCCGGGTGTAGCGCGCGAACACCTTCTGCGCTGTGCGGGACGCCAGTATCCGCAGGGGGATGTGCAACATTGGTGGCACCCACCTAGCGGACGGGGCGTGCGCACGCGCTGTTCCGACGATTACCTTTGGCTTGCGCTTGCCGCCTGCCGCTACGTAAACGTAACGGGGGATTGCGGCATTCTGGACGAGAATGTGTCATTTCTGGAGGGGCGGGCGCTGGCACCGGGGGAAGAGTCCTACTACGACATTCCCGGGTGTTCCACCAAAACCGCCAGCCTTTATGCGCATTGCGTCCTCGCGATTGAACATGGTCTGCAATTTGGTGCCCATGGTCTGCCTTTGATGGGATCCGGCGATTGGAACGATGGCATGAATCTGGTGGGAATTCATGGCCAAGGGGAGAGCGTATGGCTGGGATTCTTTCTCTATCACGTCTTGATGCAATTTTGCGATCTTGCAGACGGGAAAGGCGACAGTGCCTTCGCGAACCAATGCCGGTTCGAGGCCGAGCGCCTGCAGGAAAACTTGGAGCGGCATGGATGGGACGGAGGGTGGTACCGGCGGGCCTATTTTGATGACGGCACACCGCTGGGCTCGCGCATGAATTCTGAATGCCAGATTGATGCCATCGCGCAGAGTTGGGCGGTTCTATCGGGAGCGGCTCCACCCGAACGTGCGCGACTGGCAATCGATGCCATGGACCGACGTCTAGTTGACAGGGAGAATCGTCTCGCGCGGCTGCTCGCACCGCCCTTCGATCACTCGACCCTGGACCCCGGCTATATTAAGGGGTATCTGCCCGGGGTCCGTGAAAACGGCGGCCAATATACGCACGCAGCAGTCTGGGCTGCAATGGCGCTTGCGGCACTGGGGGAAGGGCGACGCGCGGTGGATCTGCTGGCAATGATCAATCCGGTAAATCATGGCCGCAGCGCGCAGGAGGTTGCCACCTACAAGGCCGAGCCCTACGTCGTTGCTGCCGATGTTTATTCCCTGCCCCCCCATGCGGGCCGGGGCGGCTGGACCTGGTACACGGGCTCGGCCGGCTGGTTCTACCGCCTCATCATCGAGTCGATACTGGGCTTGCGCCGGGAAGGAACGATTTTGCAAATCACTCCATGCATTCCGCCCGATTGGCCCGGCTTTAACCTAGTCTATCGCTATGGCCAGTCGAGCTACCGGGTCGTCGTGACGCAATCCGCAATGGTCCCGGGCGGCGCAATCGGGCGCAGCTTGCGCCACAATGGCGAGGCGATTGCCACCGGTCAGATTACGCTGGTTGACGACGGTGCCGAACACCGAATCGAGCTACACCTTGCGCGAGATGCAGAGCCCAAATTTGCCAGCCTCGATCCGACCATTACGACGGAGGATTGATTTGCTCCGACGCCGGCACGAACGCCAATTCAATCGACGATGAGGACGCATCCTTGCGATTGCGGTTCTTGTCAAAGTACATATTCAAGTCCGAGCGCATGATCAATTGGTCATACTCGGTTCCGTCCACTGGAAATGCCGAAACGCCGATGCTCGCATCGATCCGGAAAGGCCCGGTCGCCAGCTCATAGGGAGCGGCGAGAGCGGCACGAATTTTCTGCACGACCTGATACGCCATGGAAGAATTCTCCACTTCCTCAAGGAGAACGACGAACTCATCGCCGCCGTAGCGGCACACCGTGTCGGAAGCGCGAACGCATGCCAGAAGGCGAGCGGCCAGCTGGCGCAGCACTTCATCCGCCGCGAGGTGACCGAGTCGGTCATTGGCGCCTTTGAAGTCATCCAGGTCCAGGAACAAAACCGTTAACAGTTTGCTTGAGCGCAAAGCGCGTGCACGTGCCTGGTCGAAACGGTCACGCAGTAATCGTCGGTTGGGAACACGCGTAACTTCGTCGAAATTGGCGCATTGCCGCTCTTGGGCAACTTCGCATCGCAACC
>Ga0075030_100001427_pt1 | contig 21517 bp, 16 predicted proteins | sample LitLauG_LLR_2012_FD_71393 | JGI IMG/M metagenome (GOLD analysis project Ga0075030, IMG submission 71393) | Freshwater sediment microbial communities from Pennsylvania, USA - Little Laurel Run_MetaG_LLR_2012 | ecosystem: Environmental > Aquatic > Freshwater > Creek > Sediment | place: USA...
GGTCAACCTGGAACGGGCCCGCCTCAATCCCACGCTGACCTTCGACACCTTCGTCACCGGCAAGGCCAACCAGCTGGCCCGTGCCGCGGCGATGCAGGTGGCGGAAAACCCCGGCGGGTCCTACAACCCGCTCTTCCTCTATGGCGGCGTGGGGCTGGGCAAGACCCACCTCATCCACGCGGTGGGCAACGCCATCCTGGCGCGGCGGCCCAACGCCAAGGTGCGCTACATCCACGCCGAGCAGTACGTGAGCGATGTCGTGCGCGCCTACCAGCGCAAGGCCTTCGACGAGTTCAAGCGCTACTACCATTCGCTCGATCTGCTGCTGATCGACGACATCCAGTTCTTCGCCGGCAAGAGCCGCACCCAGGAGGAATTCTTCTACGCCTTCGAAGCCCTGGTTGCCGGCCGCAAGCAGATCATCATCACCAGCGACATCTACCTGAAGGAACTGCGCGACATCGAAGACCGCCTGGTCTCGCGCTTCGCCTCGGGCCTTACCGTATCGATCGAGCCGCCCGAGCTCGAGATGCGTGTCGCCATTCTCCTCAAGAAGGCCGAGACCGAGAACGCCGAGCTGACCGAGGACGTGGCCTTCTTCATCGCCAAGAACCTGCGCAGCAACGTGCGCGAGCTCGAGGGCGCGCTGCGCAAGGTCCTGGCCTTCGCCCAGTTCCACGGCCGCGTCATCACCGTCGACCTGGCGCGCGAGGCGCTCAAGGACCTGCTCACGGCGAGCACCGGCCAGGTGACGGTCGAACTGATCCAGAAGACGGTTGCCGATTACTACAAGATCAAGGTCTCCGACATGTACAGCAAGCGGCGGCCCAACAACATCGCCGCGCCGCGCCAGGTCGCCATGTACCTGGCCAAGGAGATGACGCAGAAGAGCCTGCCCGAGATCGGCGAACTCTTCGGCGGCCGCGACCACACCACGGTTTTGCATGCCGTGCGCAAGATCGGCGAACTGCGCTCCAAGGACGCGGTGCTGAACCACGCCCTGCATGTGCTCGAACAGACGCTCAAGGGCTGAGGCCCGCCGCGCACGCCACGCCATGACCCCTGCCCGCCGCCAGCCGCCGCCCGATCGCCGCCTCCCATGGCCGCGGGAAAACCCTGTGCGCAACCCGCGCGAACCTGGGGACAACCGAGAACAACTTCGGCCCCTGCGCGCCGCGCGCCAAAGTTATCCCGGGTTGTCCCGCGCTGTCCTGCCCCTGTGCGCCCGCTTTTCCACGGGCTTGCGGGCTAGCCAAGCGCTTGGCGCCAATAGCCCTTTCCGCCTTATCCCCAGCTGCCCTGCAGCTCTATTAATTACTACTACGAAAGGGATATAAAGAATGCAACTCGTCAAAGCGCCCCGCGACGCGGTGCTCAGGCCGTTGCAGGTGGTCAGCGGCATCGTCGAGCGCCGCCAGACGCTGCCCATCCTGGCCAACGTGCTGTTGCGCCGCGATGGCGACAAGCTCTCGTTCACCGCGACCGACCTCGAGATCCAGATCCAGACCAGCGCCGATTTCGGCCCGACCAAGGAATCGATCGCGGCCACTGTTTCGGCACGCAAGCTGGTCGACATCCTGCGCGCCCTGCCCGACGGCGAGGTGCAACTGGCCTACGCCAACCGCAAGCTCTCGATCCAGTCCGGGCGCAGCAAGTTCCACCTGCAGACCCTGCCGGCCGAGGAATATCCGGCGGTGGTGCAATCGCCGGCGACGGTCGACTTCACCATCCCGGCCTCGTCGTTCAAGTACCTGTTGGCCATGGTGCATTACGCCATGGCGGCGCAGGACATCCGCTACTACCTCAACGGCATGCTGCTGGTGGTCGACGGCAAGCGGGTGCGCGGCGTCGCCACCGACGGCCACCGTCTGGCCCAGTGCGAGTTCGAGCACGAGGTCGCCGGCGGGGCGATCGACGTCATCGTGCCGCGCAAGACCGTGCAGGAACTCGGCCGCCTGCTGCCCGAGGGCGACGAACCGGTGCGCGTGCAGGTCGCGCCCAACCAGGTGCGCTTCGGCTTCGGCTCGATCGAGTTCGTCTCCAAGCTCGTCGAAGGCAAGTTCCCCGACTACGCCAAGGTGGTCCCGGCGAACAACCCCAAGACCTTCCTCATCGACCGCAACGAGCTCATGCAGGCCCTCACCCGCGCGGCCATCCTGACCACCGACAAGTTCAAGGGCGTGCGCTGGCTGCTCGCCCCGGGTTCGCTCAAGGTGAGCTCGACCAACACCGACCAGGAAGAGGCGCTCGAGGAGATCGAGATCGACTACAGCGGCGATAGCCTGGACATCGGCTTCAACGTCACCTACCTGCTCGACGTGCTCAATAACCTCAAGGCCGAGAAGATCCAGATCGCCCTGGGCGACGCGCTGGGCAGCGCCCTCATCACGCTGCCCGGCTCCGACAAGTTCAAGTACGTGGTCATGCCCATGCGCATCTGAACCCGCGAGGCAAGCCAGGAAGAGACCGAGCAATAGGCAAGACCAGGCCGGGCGGGCCCGCCCGGCCGCAGCGACCCGCGCCGGCGCGCGGTGCATCCCTACCCTAGAGGTTGACGGAATGTCTGCAGTACCGAACGACTTGCCCGGCGCAGCGCGCCCGGGCGGCAAGCAGGAACCCGAAGCGAACGGCGCGACCAATGGCGAGAACGGCGGCGCGAACAGCAGCGCGAACAGCGGCGCAAACACCGGCATGGAGCAGAACGGCAGCGAACGGCCCGGCCCGCACGGCAACGGCGACGGCACCGGGCAGGACTACGGCGCCAACAGCATCCAGATCCTCGAGGGCCTGGAGGCGGTGCGCAAGCGCCCGGGCATGTACATCGGCGACACGCAGGACGGCACCGGGCTGCACCACATGGTGTTCGAGGTGGTCGACAACTCCATCGACGAGGCGCTGGCCGGCTATTGCGACGACATCACCGTCACCATCCACACCGACAACTCGATCTCCGTGGTCGACAACGGCCGCGGCATCCCGACCGGCATCAAGTTCGACGACAAGCACGAACCAAAGCGCTCGGCCGCCGAGATCGCGCTCACCGAGCTGCACGCCGGCGGCAAGTTCAACCAGAACAGCTACAAGGTATCGGGCGGACTGCACGGCGTCGGCGTCTCGTGCGTCAACGCGCTGTCCAAGTGGCTGCGCCTGACCATCCGCCGCGACGGCGAGAAGCGCGAGATGGAGTTCCGCCAGGGCGCGGTGCAGAACCGCCTGCTCGAGCAGCAGGAGGGCGTCGAGGTCTCGCCCATGCCGCTGGTCGGCCCGACCGAGAAGCGCGGCACCGAGGTCCACTTCCTGCCCGACGAAGAGATCTTCGGCACGGTCGAGTTCCACTACGAGATCCTGAGCAAGCGGCTGCGCGAGCTGTCCTTCCTGAACAACGGCGTACGCATCCGGCTGGTCGACCAGCGCAACGGCAAGGAAGAGGATTTCGCGTTCTCGGGCGGCGTGAAGGGCTTCGTCGAGTACATCAACAAGAACAAGACGGCACTGCACCACCACGTCTTCGTGGCCGCGGGCGACTCCACGCCGGCGGGCGCCACCGGCACCGTGGTCGGCGTCGAGGTCGCCATGCAGTGGAACGACGGCTACACCGAGAACCTGCTCGCCTTCACCAACAACATCCCGCAGCGCGACGGCGGCACCCACATCACCGGTCTGCGCGCGGCCATGACGCGGGTCATCAACAAGTACATCGACGAGCACGAATTCGCCAAGAAGGCCAAGGTCGAGACCACCGGCGACGACATGCGCGAAGGCCTCACCTGCGTGCTGAGCGTGAAGGTGCCCGAGCCCAAGTTCTCGGCCCAGACCAAGGACAAGCTGGTCTCCTCCGAGGTGCGCCCGGCGGTCGAGGAGGTGGTCTCCAAGGCGCTCGAGGCCTTCCTGCAGGAGCGCCCGACCGAGGCCCGCATCATCTGCAGCAAGATCGTCGAGGCGGCACGCGCCCGCGAAGCGGCGCGCAAGGCGCGCGAGATGACCCGGCGCAAGGGCGTGCTCGACGGCGCCGGGCTGCCCGGCAAGCTGGCCGACTGCCAGGAGCGTGATCCGGCGAAGTGCGAGCTCTACATCGTCGAGGGCGATTCGGCCGGCGGCTCGGCCAAGCAGGGCCGCGACCGCAAGTTCCAGGCCATCCTGCCGCTGCGCGGCAAGGTGCTGAACGTCGAGCGCGCGCGCTTCGACAAGCTGGTGGCCTCCGAGCAGATCGTCACCCTGATCACCGCGCTGGGCACGAGCATCGGCCCGGATTTCAATCCGGACAAGCTGCGCTACCACCGCATCATCGTCATGACCGACGCCGATGTCGACGGCGCGCACATCCGCACCCTGCTGCTGACCCTGTTCTACCGCCAGATGCCGCAGCTGGTCGAGCGCGGCCACATCTACATCGCCCAGCCGCCGCTCTACAAGGTGAAGCACCACAAGGCCGAGACCTACCTCAAGGACGACGTCGAGCTGTCGCACTACATGCTGCGCCTGGCGCTGGACGGCGCCCGCCTTTACCCGGACGCCGAGGCCCACGCCGCCAACCGGCCGATCGCCGGCGAGGCCCTGGGCGAACTCGCCCGCCAGTACCTGACCGCCGATGCCGTGGTGCGCCGGCTGTCGCGCGTGCTCGACAGCGGCGCGCTCGAGGCCATCCTGAACGGCGTGAGCATCGACCTTTCCAGCGAGGAGGCGGCCCAGGCCAGCGCCGAGGCCCTGGGCGCCGCGCTGGCCGTCACCGACGGCAGCGGCATCACCGTGGTGGCGCAGCGCGACGAGCGCACCGACCGGCCCCGCCTGCGCATCGAACGGCGCCAGCACGGCAACTGGAAGACGACCCTGCTCGACGCCGACTTCCTCATCGGCGCCGATTACGCCGCCCTGCACGACGCGGCCAAGGTCTTCCGTGGCCTGCTCGGCACGGGCGCGCGCATCGCGCGAGGCGAAGGCGAGCGCAGCAAGGAAGCGCCGGCCCGCGACTTCCGCGAAGCCATGCAGTGGCTTCTGCAGCAGGCCGAGAACGGCGTGACCAAACAGCGCTACAAGGGCCTGGGCGAGATGAATCCCGCGCAGCTGTGGGAAACGACCATGGACCCCACGGTGCGCCGCCTGCTCAAGGTGCAGATCGAGGACGCGATCGGCGCCGACGCGATCTTCACCACGCTGATGGGCGACGAGGTCGAGCCGCGCCGGCTGTTCATCGAGGAGAATGCGCTGTCGGCGGGGAATATTGATATTTGAGTTGCTTTAGACCGAGCGCCTGCGTGATTTTTGAGAATCCGCAGAGCCCGTGCTTGCGGGAGCTTGAATCAGGTCACGGTTGCGTGTGGATGCAACGGGTGATCGATGGTCTCGGCGACGATGTGCAGCGCATGGTCGCAATCGTCCAGGCTCATCGGGCCGCCCAGGCAGATGCGCACTGCCTCGGGTGGGTTGCCGTCGGTGCAGAATGCGGCGCTGGCCAGTGCGCCTACGCCCTTCATGCGCAGGTAGGACGCGCACTCCACCGCGCTCCAGTCCGGCGGCAGTGGCAGCCATAGATGAAAGCCCTCGGGGTGGGCGAGCACCCGGTGCTTTCCCAAATGACGCAGGGCCAGCGCATGCCGCTGGAGGCATTCGGTCCGCACGGCGCCCAGCACGGCATCGGCCGTGCCGTCGCGCACCCAGCGCGTGACCAGAGCCGATGTTAATGGCGAGGCCATGACGGTCATCGCCCGCAACGCGCCGGAGAGCCGCTGCGCCTGGCGCGCGTTGGGCGCGCACACGTAGGCGTTGCGCAGACCCGCCCCCAGGAACTTGGAAAACCCGGTTATGTAGTAGGTCAGCTGCGGGGCGAAGGTGGCCACCGGGGGCAGCTTGCGCGTCGGCAGCATCGCGTAGGCGTCGTCCTCGATGATCGGCACGCTGTAGCGCAAGGCGACATCGGCCAGTGCCTCGCGGCGCGATATCGTCATCGTCGCCGTGGTGGGGTTTAGCAGGGTCGGATTGCAATACACGGCCTTGGGGCCGAGCGTCTTGCAGGCGTGCTCAAAGGCGCCGACGTCCGGTCCGTCCTCGTCCAGCTTCAACGGGTAAAACTGCACGCCCAGTTGGGTGCCGATCGCCTTGAGGCCGGGATAGACCAGAGAGTCCACGCAGATGCAGTCGCCTGGCCTGGCCAACTGTGAAATGAGTGCGGCCAGGACGCTGTGGATTCCGGGGCAAACAAGAACGCGGTCGGCCGCGATTCCGGATAGACGCCGGCGCAGCCATTGCACGCCCGCGTCCCGATCCTCGGGCGTGCCACCGAAATCCTGGTAGCGTAGCAGCCGGTACGGATCGCCGCCCGCAAACAGCTCGGCGGCCCCGGCGCGCAGCCGCGCCACCAATTCGGGGTTGCCGGGCTCCGGCGGGAAGTTCATGGTCATTTCCGCGCCGGTGCCGTTGCCTAACGGCAGCGTCGACGTGCGACCCCGGACAAAGCTGCCGGCGCCAGTTCGCGTATCGATGAGGCCGCGTTTGCGGGCTTCGGCGTACCCGCGTGCAACCGTGGTGTAGTGCAACTGCAGTGCGCCAGCCAGTTCCCGTAACGTGGGCAACTGATCCCGCGGAGCGACGCGCTGGGCGCGCAGATCCTCCTCGATGAGATCGGGTATCAGGAGATAGGCCGGTCGGGAGCTGGTCTCGATGCGGCGTCGCCAGCGACCGGCGAGTGGACTCATGGTGATGGACTCCTCACGCCGCACCTGGGGGAACGGTAGTGGCGTTCTTGATCGGATTCTGTACCCGATCCGACCGCATTTATCGTGCCAGGCGGACTACGCAAGCGCTGCGTTGCTTTGCGATCTGATCGTGCAATCCAGACGCTTGATCGGGTGCATTGATCACATTCGAAATGCGCCATCGTGGTGCCCGAAGCATTGCCGTCGGGCGTACAAGCCCTTGCGTCCATTGACCACGACCTGTGCACGGAAAAACTGGCGTTGTCCGGCTGGTGGGATGCCTGCTGCTTGATCGCGCATTGATCGGATTGTTCCAGCGGAACGTGGCACGTCGTATGCGTGCCAACCCGGCGTACCAATCACCTTCAATGGGAGCCACGCCATGCCGAAAGTTTCCAAAGCCGCAAACCAGAAGGGCGATGCCCTGGTCGACTACGAGGAAAAAGTTTTTGAAGACGTCAAGGCCGAAGCGGGCGAGAAAGCGCTCGTCACTTTCCACACCGTGGCTTTCGAGGGCTCGATCGGCTTCGTCAACCTGCTCCAGGCCACGCGCCTCAAGCGCAAGGGCTTCGAAACCTCGATCCTGCTGTACGGCCCGGGCGTCACGCTGGGCGTGCAGCGAGGCTTTCCAACGCTCGGCGACGAGGCCTTTCCCGGACACCAGAACTTCAACAATCAGATCAGCAAATTCATCTCCGAGGGTGGCAAGGTCTACGCCTGCCGCTTCGCCTTGCAGGCCCTGTACGGGCACGGCGAGGGTGCCCTGATCGAGGGCGTACGCGCCATCAGTCCCCTCGATGTGCTCGATCTCATCCTTCTGCACCGCAAGCAGAACGCCTTCATCCTGGACACCTGGACCTTGTAGGCGCGAGCCCCGACCATGGCGACGACACGAATCGTGCGGGCGGCTGCAGTGCAGATCGCGCCGGACCTGGTGCGGGCCGAGGGCACGTTGGAGAAGGTCTGTGCGGCAGTCGCCGGGGCCGCCGGCCGGGGGGCACAGATCGCGGTATTTCCGGAGACCTTCGTCCCCTACTACCCGTACTTCTCCTTCGTGCAGCCGCCCTGCCAGCAGGGCAGGGAGCATCTGCAACTGTACGAGCGTGCCGTCGTCGTTCCCGGTCCGGCAACCCAGGCCGTTGCCGACAGCGCCCGCACCCATGGAATCGTCGTCGTGCTCGGCGTCAACGAACGCGACCACGGCAGCCTGTACAACACCCAGTTGCTGTTCGACGCCGACGGCACGCTGCGACTCAAGCGCCGCAAGATCACGCCGACCTATCACGAGCGCATGATCTGGGGCCAGGGCGATGCCGCCGGCCTGACGGTTGTTGAAACGGCCGTCGGCCGCGTCGGGGCCCTGGCGTGCTGGGAACACTACAACCCGCTGGCACGCTACGCGCTGATGGCGCAGCACGAGCAGATCCACTGCGCACAGTTCCCCGGATCGCTGGTCGGACCGATTTTCGCCGAGCAGATGGCCGTCACCATACGCCACCACGCGCTCGAGTCGGGTTGCTTTGTCATCAATGCCACGGGCTGGCTCACCGATGCACAGGTGCAGTCCGTCACAGCCGACCCGCAACTGCAAGCGGCACTGCGCGGTGGCTGCCACACGGCGATTGTCTCGCCGGAGGGCAAGTATCTTGCCGAACCCTTGGCCGATGGCGAGGGAATGGTCATTGCCGATCTCGATTTTTCGCTCATCACCAAGCGCAAGCGGATGATGGATTCCGTAGGCCACTACGCCCGCCCGGAGGTGTTGAGCCTGGCGATCAACGACCGGCCCGCCCAGCCCATGTTCGCGATGCCGCCCATGTCTACCAGCCTTCCCAGGAGTTGGGCCAATGAGCACGAGTCCGCCGACTGACGCGCGCCAATTGATGACGGAACTGCAGTCGCAGGGCATGCGCCTGCTCGACCCCGCTGTCGGCGCCGTGAGCCGGCGGGGCGGTGCTGGGCCGTCCGACCACAAAGCCGTCACCATTGATGGGCACACCATCATGGTGCCCGTGCACACGGCGGCCGCCTGGAACGCTCCGTTCGTCGCGGACCCACCGGACGCCGAGGGCTATAGCGCATTGCGCCGTGAGGCGGTCGCCGTTGGCCGCATCTCCTTTCCCCGCCAGCCGCGCTTCTATGCGCTGCAGACGCTCGACGGCATCCCGTATTCGCATATCGCCGTGTTGCACGGTGCGGATGTGCTGGCAACAACCGTACTGCAGAACTGCATCCGCTACGAGAGCCGCAAGAATGCCTGCCGCTTCTGTGCCATCGGCCAGTCCTTGCAGGCGGGCCGTACCATCGCCCACAAGTCGCCCCAGCAACTGGCGGAGGTGGCGCGCGCAGCGGTGCTGCTCGACGGGGTCAAGCACATGGTCCTTACCACCGGCACGCCACCGGGCGATGATCGCGGCGCGGCCGTGCTGCTGGAAAGCGCCATCGCGATCAAGGCCGCAGTGGATTTGCCGCTGCAGGGCCAATGCGAGCCACCGGCGGACGACCGCTGGTTCGCGCGCCTGCATGCGGCCGGAATCGATGCGTTGGGCATGCACTTGGAAGTTCTCGGCACTGAGCTGCGCAAGCGCATCATGCCCGGCAAGGCTGCGGTGCCGGTCGAGCGCTATATGTCGGCCTTCGATGCGGCCGTACGCGCATTCGGGCGCGGCCAGGTCAGTACGTACATCCTGGCCGGACTGGGGGACACCCGCGAAGAGATCTTGAGGATGTGCGAACGCCTGATCGCGCTCGGTGTCTATCCCTTCGTCGTGCCCTTCGTTCCCATCAGTGGCACGCCATTGGAAGACCATCCGGCACCGCCGGCCTCCTGGATGCGCAGCATCCTGGCGCCGCTAGGCGCCATGCTCTCGGCCGCGGGCCTGCGCGCACGCGACGTGAAGGCGGGCTGCGCCAAGTGCGGCGCCTGTTCATCCTTGTCGCAGTACGAGGCCTGACGTTGAGCTGCCTCGAGGCGATGCATCCGGCGCGGCTTGACCACCCGGCGGATTTCCTGCCCTGCGAATTTCACGTCAAGTGGGCCGACCGCGCCTGGGAGCGCGAGCAGGCGCACAATTTGCGGCGTTCCGTGTTCTGCCTCGAGCAAGGCATTTTCGCCGGTGACGACCGCGACGCCATTGATGCGCGGGCGCAGATCATCGTTGCGCTGTCCCAGGTCGGCGGCGCTCCCGACGCGGTGGTGGGGACCGTTCGCATCCATGAAAGTGCGCCCGCCGTGTGGCGGGGTTCGCGCCTCGCCGTGCACGCGGCGTTCCGCAACCACGGCCGGATCGGCACCACCTTGATTCGCCTGGCCGTGTCCAGTGCACGGGCGCAGGGCTGCCGCCGGTTTTTCGCCCATGTCCAGGCGCAGAACGTGGCGCTGTTCGAGCGCCTCCATTGGACCGCGTTGCACCCCGAAATCCTGCATGGGAGGGCGCACTACGTGATGGAAGCGGATTTGGCCCGCTATCCGCCCTGCCCCGACCCGTGCCGGGGCTACGTGACCCGCACGGTGCGGCACGCACCATGAACGTCCAGATGCTATGCGAGGCGTTGCGCGCCAGCCGCGGCTTCGCCCACAAGCGGGCGATCGACGGCGTGGTCAGACGCATGGCGCCAGCCTTGGCCGCAGAGGTTGCCGTTGGCGACGACTGCGCTGCGATAAAAGATGGCGATGGCTATCTGCTTTTGGCCATCGAGGGTCTGGTCGACGAATTCGTCGAGGCCATGCCCTGGTTCGCCGGCTATTGCAGCGTGATGGTCAATGTGAGCGATATCTATGCCATGGGCGGCCGTCCGGTGGCCGTCGTCGACGCCCTTTGGAGCAAAGGTCGGGGGGCGGCCGACGCCGTGATCGCCGGCATGACCGACGCGGCGTGCCGCTACGCGGTGCCGATTGTGGGGGGACACACAAACGACTTGAGCCGCGGCGGACAGTTGGCGGTTGCCATCCTTGGCCGGGCCAGGCGCCTGTTGACGAGCTTTGCCGCGCGCCCCGGTGACGCTCTGGTGATGGCCGTCGACCTGCGCGGCCAATGGCAGGACCCTTACCCTTACTGGAACGCATCGACCGAGGCACCCGACGCGCGGCTGCGCGGCGATCTGGCGATCTTGCCGGCGCTGGCTGAAAGCGGCTTGTGCGATGCCGCCAAGGACATCAGCATGGCCGGAGCCCTGGGCACGGCATTGATGCTGCTCGAATCCTCGGGCGTAGGCGGGCATATCGATGTCGATGCGATTCCCCGCCCGGACGACGTACGCGCCGGCGATGACGCCGGCTTGCTGCGCTGGCTCACCGCGTTTCCGAGCTATGGCTTCGTCCTGAGCGTGCGGCCGCAGCACGGCGCTGCGGTCCTGGAACGATTCCGGGAGCGCGACATCGCCTGCGCCGTGGTCGGCGAGTCCCTCGCAGGTAGCCGCGTTGGCCTGCGTCATGGCGGCTTCGATGCTTCGCTGTGGGATTTTGCCGAGCAGGCATTCATCGGCGGCGGCGCCAAGGGCGAGGCATCCGCGTGAAGATCGCGCTGCTCACGCACTCGATCAACCCGCGCGGCGGCGTCGTGCACGTGCTGGAATTGGGCCGTGCGCTTTTGGCGCGCGGTCATGCGGTGACCATCATCGCGCCCGCGCAAGCCGGCCAGCGCCTCTTTCGCGCAACGCCGTGCCGGGTGGAGTATGCCGCGCTGGACGGCGAGCCGGCGCCCATCGCCGAACTCGTGCGCCGGCGCATCGACGCCATGCGCGCCACCCTTACCAATCTGTTGCAACACGAACGCTTCGACGTGCTGCACGCGCATGACGGCATTGGCGGCAATGCCCTTGCCGACCTGGTCCTGCGCGGGACCATCGGCGGCTATGTGCGCACCGTGCATCACGTGGACCGATTCGATGATGCCCAACTGCAGTCCTGGGAGGAGCGCTCGATCCGCGATGCCGCGCAGGTGCTCTGCGTGAGCCGCTTGTGGCGGGAGCGGCTGCGCCGCGACTACGGCATTGCCGCCTCGTTGGTCACCAACGGCGTGGACCTCGAGCGCTTTCGACCGGAGCCGTGCCCTGGCGATGCCGACATCGCACGACGCAATGGCATGGCGGCTGGTCGGCCGGTGGTGCTCGGCGTCGGTGGCGTCGAGGCGCGCAAGAACAGCGTGCGCCTGTTGAACGCTTTCATGATCGCACGTGGGCGACTGCCCGCGCTGCAACTCGTCATCGCCGGCGGCGCGAGCGTGCTCGACCATAGTGCGGAGCTGCGTGCGTTCCATGAAACGGCGGCGGCGGCGGGCCTGCATCTGGGCCCAGGAGCAGACGTGACGCTGACCGGTCCCGTTGCCGACGACGATCTGCCGGCACTCTTGCGCCGTGCGGATGTCCTGGCCATGCCATCCCTGATCGAGGGCTTTGGCCTGGCCGCGCTCGAAGCGCTAGCCAGCGGCACCCCGGCCGTCGTGTCGCGCATCGCGCCGTTCACCGAGCACTTCCGCCCGGGCGACGTTTTCTTTGCCGACCCGCTCCAGCCGATGGATATTGCGCAGGCGCTTGTCGCGGCCATCGACAGCGGCCGTTCCGGAGCGGCTCCGGCTGTCTGCCATGCGCACTCGTGGTCGGCTAGTGCCCGGCGCCACGACGTCTTGTATCGCCAATTCGAAATCGCATGATCAGGGGGACCCACCGTGCCTGCCATGCACTACCGCATCCGATGGCCTGACGGCAGCATCACGCAGGCCTACTCGCCGTCGCTCATCATCAAGGACAGCTTCACGCCCGGCACGGCCTATCGGCTGCCCGAGTTTCTTGCGCGCTTGCGCGCGGCAACCCGGATCGCCTCGGACCGCGTCGCCGCCCGATACGGCTTCGCCTGTTCGCGCGCCATGGAGCAGCTGGCGGTGATCGAGGCCCAGGCGGCGAAATTCGCCGATCGTCCCGATGCCTGCATCGACGTGTTCGACTTCCAGGAGTAGTTGCCATGGCGCAAGTCACGCACCGCAGTGCCATGATCGTGGGTGGCGGGCAGGCCGGCCTGTCCATGTCGGCTTGCCTGGCGCATCGGGGCATAGACCATCTCGTCATAGAGAAGCGTACGGCGCTGCACACCTGGCGCACCGAACGCTGGGACAGCTTCTGTCTGGTCACCCCCAACTGGCAGTGCAGGCTCCCGGGTCATTCCTACGAGGGCGGTGATCCGCACGGCTTCATGAAGAAGAACGAGATCATCGTCTACCTCGATGCCTTCAGAGCCAAAGTTCGCGCTCCGATCCTCGAAGGTACGGTCGTGCAGCGCGCCGTCCGCCGTCCCACCGGCGGATTCACCGTGGCCACGTCCAACGGCACCTACACAACCGACCAGCTGGTCGTCGCAACCGGCGGTTACCACAAGCCGATCATTCCACGCATGGCAGAGCGCCTGCCGCGCACCCTGGTGCAGATCCATTCGGTGGAGTATCGCAATGCCGCAGCGCTTCCCGAGGGCCGGATTCTGGTCGTCGGTTCGGGCCAATCCGGTGCCCAGATCGCCGAGGACCTGCATCTGGCCGGACGCGAGGTCCTGCTCGCTGTGGGCGAAGCGCCGCGGTGTGCGCGCTTTTACCGGGGCAGGGATGTGGTCGACTGGCTGGCCGATATGGGCTATTACGACATGCCGGTGGACGACCACCCCTTGCGGGAGGGCGTGCGCGACAACACCAACCATTACGTGACCGGCCGCGACGGTGGCCGCGATATCGACCTGCGCCGGTTTGCCCTCGAGGGCATGCAGCTGTATGGCCGGTTGATCGACGCCGACGAACATACGCTCAGATTTGCGCCAACCCTGGCATCAGCGCTCGATGCGGCCGACGCCGTCTATAACGGCATCAATGCAAGCATCGACAAGTACATTACCGCGGCCGGAATCACTGCGCCGCCGGGCGCACGTTATCTTCCCCGCTGGACGCCTGAGGCCGAGCGTACCGAACTGGCGCTGCGAGAGTCGGGAATTTCCGCAGTGATCTGGTGCATTGGGTACACGGCGGACTTCACCTGGCTGGATGTACCCGTATTCAATGGCCGGGGCCAGCCCCAGCACAAGCGTGGCGTGACGCGCGAGCCGGGACTTTATTTCCTTGGACTGCCATGGCTGCACACGTGGGGTTCCGGACGCTTCTCGGGCGTGGCGGACGACGCCCGCTATCTGGCCGGGCAAATCGAATTGCACCGGGCGGTGCTCGATGCGCCACCGCAAGCGGTGCCAGCCGGATATGAGCAAGCGCAAGCCTAGTGGACGGATCCGCGCGCTCGGCGCTTCGGATTGCGCGCCCCCGGCGCATGTGAACTTCCCCCTACCAGCCGCGCCAGTTCCTCCCTCGGGAGTTCGCCATTTGAAGCGGTCCACAAAGCCACCAGGATCTAGACAAGGGAATCGAGCAAGGTCCTTACGGCAGTTGCAAAATGGATGTCAACGGGTGAAGGAGCATGCCTTCGAACCGTTGTCACGGATTCCGAGAACCTACACGTGTAGGCCGTGGACTGCAGTCTGATCGGCTACAAATCCCGTACCCAGGTCACCGCCATCCCCGCTGCCGCCGATATCTCCGCGGCGTCCACCAACTTTCGCTGTTCTCGGTCTCGGCGCCCCGGGCGGGCGCAGTCCGCCGCGGTGGCCTTGACCCGGCCGCGGCGGACCGGGCACCTGGGCCCCGGGCAGGGCTCTCGGACGTACCTTGCGTCGGAGAGATTTCGAACCAAATTGGAAATCATAATTGCCATTTCATGCCTTATTGGATACAATGATTTCCACTATGCCGAGCAAGGCGCCGACCTTGTACCCCCTGGAATTGCGCGAGCTCGCTGGCTTGGGCGAGCGGCTTCGGCTCGCCCGCAGGCGGCGCAAGCTCACCTCGCAGGCGGTGGCGCAGCGCGCCGGCATCTCCCGCCCCACCCTGCGAAACGCCGAGGCGGGTGACGCCTCGGTGAGCATGGGCACCTACGTACGGGTGCTCGCCGCCTTGGGTTTGGACAAGGATCTGTCCAAGGTGGCCGCCGAGGACAAGGTCGGCCGCGCGCTGCAAGACATGCGCACGGACCCGAAAGTTCGGGCCAAAGAGCGGCCGTGACGCAATCGCTCGAGGTCTGGTTGGACTGCGATGTCGTGCCGATGACCCTGGTCGGCCGTTTGTCGAGCGATCGGGGCAACCTGTGGTTCGACTACGCCCCCGCCTGGCTGGACAACATTCACCGCTTTGCGCTGGACCCGGACTTGACGCTGGGCGAGGGCGCATTTCATCCGGATCCCGACGCCGGCAACTTCGGCATCTTCCTGGACTCGGCGCCGGACCGCTGGGGCCAGACCTTGATGAAGCGTCGCGAGGCGCTCTCGGCCAAGGACGACGGGCGGCGGGCCCGCACGCTGTACGCGTGGGACTTTCTCATCGGCGTGCAAGATTTCACGCGCCAGGGCGCACTGCGCTTTCGCCTCGAAGGCAAGGAGGAGTTCCTGGGTGCCGAGCGCTATGCGGCGCCGCCCGTGACGAGCCTGGGCGAGCTCGAGACGGTGGCCAGGGAGCTCACCAGCAAGAGGATCGAGGACCTGGATGCGCTGCGGCGCTGGCTGGCGGTGCTGGTTGCGCCGGGCGCATCGCTGGGCGGCGCAAGGCCCAAGGCGAACTTCACCGAAGCCGACGGCAGCCTGTGGATCGCGAAGTTTCCCTCGCGCGATGACGATCGCGACATCGGCGCCTGGGAATTTGTCGTACGCCGCCTGGCCGATCGGGCGCACGTGGACGTGCCGCCGGCGAAACTTGCCCGCTACAACAGCGACTTTCACACGTACTGCAGCCGCCGCTTTGACCGCGCGGCCGGCCAGCGCCGCTTCTACGCGTCGGCCATGACGCTACTGCGCAAGAACGAAAGCGAAGGCACGAGCTACCTGGAGCTCGCGCAGTTCCTGCGCCAGGCCGGCAGTCCACCGCACGTGGCCGATGACCTCAAGCAGCTCTTCCGACGCGTGCTTTTCAACGTGGCGGTCGGCAACCGGGACGATCACCTGCGTAACCACGGCTTCGTGCTGGCCGAGCAGGGTTGGCGCCCCTCGCCGGCGTTCGACGTCAATCCGAACATCGACAAGGCCGAGCACGTCCTGAATCTGGACGACAGCGACAACCGCCCGAGCATCGCCGTGGTGATGACGACCGCTGAGTTCTACGGGCTCACAGCGTCGCAGGCCACGCAGATCCGCGACGAGATCCTGCCGATCGCGGACGAATGGGTCGAGGAGGCGCGCGCAGCTGGCATCAGCAGCGCCGACATCGCCACGACCGCGCAGGCATTTGAGACACGTTGACTCGCAGGACGTATCGCTCGGCCGGACGTACGATCATGGCGTAACGGAGTTGCAGTTGGGTACCGTAGTGTTGGCGCCGAATGAATTTTGACCGCCCCCCCGTCGCCTAATGCGATCGGCCATACGGCCGCGGGATCCTGAAAATGTGGATTCCACAACCCAACGCGCTTGCTGTGCAATTCGCGTCCGCCGGAAATTGGTGATTTTCCCGAGCGCGTCCAGACCGTCCCTCGTTGTGGGTTGTGGGGGCGGGTCGCTTGCTCGGAAGCGCACGACACGGTCCAAATCCGCCAAGCCGGCGGCGGTCCGGTCGGTTCACCGCATCTTCAGATCAAGACTCAGAAGCACCGAGCCGTCCGCTCCGCGGTCGTGCAGTTCGGCCGGTTCGTCGATGAAGATCCGACGGCTGCGAATGCCGCTTGCCACCAGCGCCGATTTGATGGCTTCGGCCCGCTGCAGGGCGAGCGCGCGCAGCGCGCCAGGGCTGCCATTCTTGGCGCTTGGCGCGGCGCTCAAGTCCGCCACCGGCTCGTAGCCCGGGCGTATGAAGAGCATCAGCCTTTGGTGCTTGCCCAGCGCCTTTGCCATGTCCTGCAACTTTGCCTGTTCCGGCGCCGACAGCCGCGCGGCTCCCGGGGCAAAGGCGATGTGTCGCAGCGTCTCGTCGTTCGCGCCGATCAGGCCAGCCAGCAAGTGCAACGGCGATTCGAGGACGTCGCGCAAGGCCCCCGCCAGCGCCTGGAACACGACGTCGCGCAAGATGAGGTCGGGATCGTTCAGATCGCCCTGTACCGGCACGTCGATATCGATGACGCCGTCGTCGTCGCGCAGCACGTCGATCGCCAGTTGCAAGTCCAGTGCAGGGACGTCCGCGTTGCCCACCTGCGGCCCGAGCATCAGTTGGTCGATGCGGGCATGGTTGCTGCCGTCGATGCGGCCCTGGTCGAGCTTGTATCGCAGTTGCAGGTCAAGCATGCCCTGATCGACCCGGTAGCCGGCGAACTGGGCCGCATACGGATTGAGGGTGGGTAGTTCGATACCGCTGAAATGCAGACTCGCATCGGCCTGCAAGGGCTTTGCCATGGGCGCGATGCGCCCGCTCATGTCGACATGGCCAAAGTTGTTGACGCGCCCCGCAAACTGCACCTCGGTCCAGTCCTGCGGCGCATCGCTGGCAAACGGTCCCACGTGTCCTTCCAGGTCGTGGATGCGCGCGACAAATGCTTCGCGCAGGCTCACGTCGGCGAATTCAATGCCGCACCGCTTGAGTGCGATCTGCTCGATGCGCACCGGCCATTGCGGAGGCGCGGTCCGCTGGCCTGGCGCTTGGGCCGCCGCTTGTGGCGCCGCTTCGGCGGCCGAAACGGGCCGCAGCAGATCCTGCCAGTTGAGACGGTGATCGGGTGCGATGGCGATGCGGGTGAGCAGGCCGTCCGCGACAATGCGCCCAAGGTCCAACCGGCCGGGCCGGTCCGCCAGGACCTGCGGCGCCTCGACCCGATTCCAGGCCAGTATCTGCCGCTGATCGCGCACGTCCAAGAGTTGCGCATCCTCGACCTGAATCTTGCCCTGGAAGTGCACGGCAGGGGCAGCGTCCGCGTGGGCGCGCACGCTGAGGACGCCCGCCGTCGACACCGTGCCCCGGCCGATGGTTGCATAGGTGTCCTTGGCCAAGAGCGGTTGCAGTGGGCGCAAATCTGCGTGTTCGATCGAAATGCGGCCATCGGCCGACGGTTCCTGCGGTTCCACCGTGCCGTCCCACCGCCACTGGCCCTCGTCCAGCAGGAATGCGAGCCGTACCGGCAGCGCCGAATCGTCGGTGCGCGGCCAGGCGCCGGTGTGCAGCACGACATCGCTTGCGATCAGGGGCGCAATGCGGTCGCCTTCATCCTGCCAAGCCAAGCTGCGCAAGCCGATGTCGGCGCCCCGCAGCGCGACGCGCCACCCTTTCGACGCGGCAACCCTCGAACCGGCCATCGTTGGGGGTGGGGACAGCGCGGCAGGCGGTGCAAGGGCCTGCAACTCGGCCAAGGGACGAAGCGTGCGGGCCTTCGTGAGCGCCAATCGGACCTGCCCGCCCTGGACATCGACGAGACCCAGGGCAAGCTGCCGCTCGGCGAGGTCCACGCGCAGCGGGGTGAACTTGAGGGCGGCAAATTGCAGCCACGGCTGGCTGCCGCGCCAGTAGGCGCCGCTTGCGGCCAGACCATCGACGGTACAACGCTGCGCCCCGAGGTCGACCGTCGCATCAAGCAATTCCAGCCGATCCCAGCCCATGCTGACCGGCTGTGCTGCTCGTCCCAGTGCCAGGCTGAATGGTGAAACGAGCAGACGGCGCAGCGCCGCCTTCCGTCCTGGGCCCTCCCAGTGCAGCCCCTCCACGTGCGCCTGTTCAACCGTGCCCTGGGCCGGCGTGCCACCGGCAGCGCGGCCATCCGATCGCCATTGCAAACCCGATTCGTCGGCCTGCTGCACTTCCACAAGGATTCCGGCGCCCCGCACCGTCACCCCCGTCGCGCTCAGGCGGTCAAGTCCCAAGGACACCCCACCGCCGGCGGCCTGAACGCCCTGCGCCGCAAAGTCGTCGACCAGCAGGGTTCCGCCCGAATAGCGCCACCGGCCAGCGTCGAGCTGCCGGCCGCGCAAGCGGCCCCAGGATTTCGCCTGCAGGTCCAGCCGCTGAATCTGCAGGCTGCCGGCGGCCTCGAGGGCCTCGGTGTGGTGCAAATCGGCAAACAGCGATCCCTGGGCGGCCAATTGCCCGTCCAGGACCTGCACGTCTGCCAGTTGAGATAACGGCGCGCTGAGCGGCCGAATATCGAGGTCGCGCAGTTGCCAGTCCAGGTGCAACCTTGCCCGGGTGGGGATGATCGTGCCTTGCAGTTTCCATCGGCCGGTCGCAATGCCCGTTCCCGATGCGATCCCCTGGCCCTTTGCGGACACCTGCAGCGGCACCTTGCCGGTATTTTGCAAGGCGCCGATCCGTACGTCGATTCCCGGCAGCTGCCATGTACCCAGGCCGGACGCGTCGTCGAGCCGGATCGACGCCGAGCGCAACTCGGCCCCGGGCCAGACGATAGACCAGGGCGCCGTGGATGTCGGCTGGGTCCTAGTCGCCGGCCATTGCCGAAATAGGCGCACCAGATCAAGTTCGCCCTCGGCGCTGCGGTGGGTGATGAGCTCTGGCGATTCAATGTTCAGCCATCGACCGACCAGCCGCCGCTGAGCGGGGTCGATGCTGGTCACCTCGACCCGCATCTTCGGCACGGTCAATTGCGGCGCGACGGCGCCCTTGCCGCGAATTTTCAATCCGCGGACGGCCAGTGCGGAATCCTGGATCAACAGGTGCGGCTGGCCGTTGTCCGCGGTCAGCGCGTAAGCGATCCGCAAATCGGCTTCGCCCGCATCGACCAGCAGCGGCAACCGATGAGCCAGCGACCGGTCCAGCCAGGGCAGAGACACCCGCTCGAGTGCGATGCGGCCCGTGCTGGACTGCCGCGCGATGTCCAGATTGCCCTGCCAGCGCAGATCCCACACGGGTTTGCCGTCGTAGAGAGCATGCAGTGACACATCCACCGCGTCAGAACCGGCCTGCAGCGTCCCGATGCGGTCCAGATCCAGCCGCGGCAGCAACACGTGCAGTGGGTCGATCAAGCCGATCGCCGGATCCGTCACGCTCAGGTCCAGAGCGTCGAGCCGCAGGTGGTCGATCTGCCATGGCAATGCGGGCTGACGAGTCCCGGACGCGACCGCGGGCCGTGGAAGCAGTCGGGAAATATCCAGATTTCCGCCGGCATCGCGCCGCACGGCAAGCGCAGCGCCCGCTATCGTCACCGCATCGAAATGAACGGCTCGCTGCCAGAGGGAGCTGGCGCTCAGGCGCAGGTCGGCTCGTTCCATGCGCAGTACGTCACGGCCCGCCAGGCTGAGCGCGAGCCCCCGGGCCTTCACCGTCAAGGTCCATGGGTTGAAAGAAAGATCGCGCAGGTCAACCTTCAGCCCGGGAACATCCGCCTGCCAGTCGGCCAGTACGTGGCGCGCGACCGGCGGCAGCGCGAACGCCGCCAGTGCGCCATAGAGGGCGAGCGCGATGCCCAGAGCAGCAAGGAGACGGAAAGGACGCAGCTTTATGGCGGATCCGCAATGCAAAACGGAAAAGTCGTGTGATTTTGCAACGAAAGCAAAGCGCTCGCCGGCACGGGCCAAATGGGCATGTCGAGCCGTGCGTGCCGCGCTGTGCATGCACCGTAGCGAAAATGCCATCCGTCGTCGATGAAATTGAACCGGCGCCCTGTGCCAACCTGCCCTGCATTCCATCGCGCGCCGGGGATGTATCCGCGTTCGCGCCATCGGGCTCAGCCGGGCCGAGGCGATGTTCCTTGCCGGAGCGTACCTGGAGGCCTCCGTTCTGCCAGCCCGGCTGGGCTATGAGGTTTCCGGGGAAGTCGAAGCGATCGGGGCGGGCGTAACCGGATTCGTGGTGGGTGACGCCGTCAGCACCGTTCCGGCGTTGTCCATGAACCAGTACGGCGTCTACGGTGACGCAGCAATCGTTCCCATCCACGCGGTCGTTAAAAACCCGGCCCGTCTTTCCTGGGTCCAGGCGGCGGCCATCTGGACCAAAGGGCCGCCCGGGGCGCCGCCCCGGCGGCGCGCGAAATGGCGGGATCGCGGTGCATGGCCCCGAACAAATTTGCGCGAATAAATTGCTTGCGTGAATATTGGGCGGCCCCAAACCGTCCATCAAGAGGGCCTCACCGTGGCCGTAAGCTCCCGCGGACTCATCGGCGCTTCCCCATCGCCCGCGTGGAAATCGCACGTCGGATTGACGTACCATCGCGGCCGTTGCATTGCCCGAGGGCAACGATGGAATTCACCATGCGGCTTGTCACCCGTGGATTGGCGCTCGCAATCGGCGCAGCGCTCGCGGGTTGCGTCAGCCAACCGGTCAGCTACGGCTGGCCTGACGAAGGCGCGTTCCCGGAGCCTTACCCCGGGGATGCCTACGCCGCAAATCCCTATCCGGCCGATCCGGCGCTTGCCGACACGTCCGAAGAGATCACGGAGCCGCCCCCGCCCCTGCCCGTCTACGAGCAGCCGCCCTGCCCGGAGCCTGGCTTTCTCTGGACTCCCGGCCTGTGGCAGTGGGGACCGACCGGCTATTTCTGGGTGCCCGGCACCTGGGTCGCGCCGCCGGGACCGGGCCTACTCTGGACGCCCGGCTACTGGGGGCTCGCCAGTGGGGCCTACATCTTCCACGCCGGCTACTGGGGCCCGCACGTGGGCTTCTATGGCGGCATCGACTACGGCTTTGGCTATGTGGGCGAGGGCTACTTCGGCGGCCGCTGGGACGGCGATCGATTCGAATACAACCGGGCGGTCACCAACGTCAACGTGGCCATCGTCCACAACACCTACAACGAAACCATCGTCAACAACGTGTCCGTCGCGGCCGGCGCGCCGGCCGCGACGGACACGTTGTTGACGATGGTTTCGTTGTAGGTGTTGTGGACGATGG
>Ga0075030_100001429_pt1 | contig 21480 bp, 15 predicted proteins | sample LitLauG_LLR_2012_FD_71393 | JGI IMG/M metagenome (GOLD analysis project Ga0075030, IMG submission 71393) | Freshwater sediment microbial communities from Pennsylvania, USA - Little Laurel Run_MetaG_LLR_2012 | ecosystem: Environmental > Aquatic > Freshwater > Creek > Sediment | place: USA...
GAGCGTCTGGAACAGCAGCAGGCCACACGCTACCCAGGAAAAGATCAGCGCACTCTCCAGCCAGAGGCCGATGCCGATCAGCACATTTCCAATGTCGCAGAAGAACAGAAAATTCTGGGGCCCATACTGCTTCCAGTAAATCGGAGCCCAGACGATCAGCCACGCCGTCCATGCGATCTTGAGCCACAGCGGCACCCGCATGGAGCGCTATTGTATTCGTCCGAATCCGACTCCGGCAAAACCCCTCTTCCCATGCGCAGCCCGCCCGGAATCAACATAACTCTAATTACCGGCGTAACTTGCTGGGCCTTACGCCTGTTACCTACGATGGTTTTGGTATGGCTTTCCAAGCTCTTCTCTTCTGTCCCGATGAAAAAACCGCTCGCACCGTGACGCAGGTCTTAGGCGAGCTGGAGTTCTCCGTCGAGGCCTGCACAGAACCCTTCGCTGCAGTGAAGAAGCTGATGGGCCAGCATTTCGACGCTCTCGTGGTGGACTGCGATAACGAGCAAAACGCCACATTGTTGTTCAAAAGCGCGCGCAATTCGACGTCAAACCAGGCGTCGCTTGCCGTCGCGATAGTGGAAGGTCAGGCCGGGGTGGCGAAGGCGTTTCGCATCGGAGCCAACCTCGTCCTGACCAAACCCATCAACGTCGAACAATCGAAGGGGACTTTGCGCGTTGCTCGCGGACTTTTGCGGAAGGGCGAGCCCGGAAAGCCGGCGCCAGCGTCTGCGGTACCTGCGGTTGCGCCGGCTGCTGCGGCTCCCCCAGTTGCCACTGCACCGCCGGCACCACCCGTGAAGCCCGCACTAACCAGACCCCTTCCGCCAGCGAAACCAGCGGCCACAGTTGTGACGGCTGCTCCGGTGGCTGCGCGTCCGGCACCTCCTCCGGTACCAAAACCGGCGATAAGCGTTGCAGAGGCCCAGGCGGCAGCGAGTTCGGGTTTGGTTCCGCAGAGCGAAATCGACGCTGCTGCCCGCATCGCGGCGGCAGCTCCTGCGAAATCACCCGCGACACCGCTTGCGGCCAACAAGATAACTCCACCAGCACCTCCCGCGCCGAAGCCGCCCGCCGCTCCGCCACCTGTTTCTGCAAGTCGGCCCGTCTTCGTAGGCGCACCGGAAGGTCCAGCGGGCAGCGTCGGCGGAGGAACCGCCAGCGCACCCGCGCCCGCGCGAGAAGCTCCGGTTGTTCAGGCTCCCGGAGTAGCTCCGCCCAGAGCTCCCCATAAGGCCGAAGATCTGTTCGAGAAGCCGGCGGAGCAGGCCCAGAGCGCGGCTGTTGTACCTTCTGCTCCGTCAGCCACCGTTTCGGCCCCGGCTGAACACACGCCCTCGGCCGCACCGTCATTCACCTTCGGCGGAGCCAACGCTCCCGGGAAACCTGGCGGCGGGAAAACGAAGATTGTGCTGGGGATCGCAGCGGCCGTCCTGGTTGCGGTAGGTCTCTATGCCGGATGGAACTACCTCCAGGGACGTGCAAGCCAACCTGCCAGTCAGGCGCCAGCCGTCTCGACTCCGTCGACTGTAGCGCCGACCAGCGCTCAGCCCGCGCCCCAGAAGCCAACAGCATCCGTTCCCAGTGCGCAGCCTGCAACGCAGCCGGCGCCAGCCAGTCCGATGCATACAACTACTCCGGCCGATGACGAAGCCGCTACGGAAGAAAGCACTCCAACGGCATCCCGGACTTCTACGGCGACAACGAATTCAATATCCCCTACAAGCAAGTCGGCCGCTCCCGCCAAACCTGCCGAAACTCCCCTGATCATAAAGGGTGGTGCGGTGCCGGCGGTTAAGTCGCCCCCTGCGGCTCCGGATACCCCAGCACCGAATGTTATGGGGATAGCCGCAACCGGCTCCGGAGGAGCGCTTTCGAACCTGGTCGATACCTCTGCGTCGGCACACCAGCCAATCCTTCAGAAGGTGAACGTTTCACAGGGTGTTTCGCAAGGCTTGCTGATGAAGAAAGTTCAGCCCGTCTATCCCAAGACTGCCATGGCTATGCACATTGAGGGCGTGGTCGAACTGGCGGCGACGATCTCCAAGACCGGAGACATCACGAGCGTGAAGGTGGTAAAGGGTGATCCGCAACTGACAAGGGCTGCCGCTGACGCTGTCAAACAATGGAAGTACAAGCCTTACCTGCTAAGCGGCGAACCCGTTGAGATCACCACGCAGGTCACGATCACCTTCAAGCTGCCGCACTAAGCAAACTGCCAAAAGAGTTAATGGGGCATGCGATATCGCTTCGCATGCCCCTGTTCTCTCCTCTAACAAACGTGGCGTAATCAGAACCGCGGCTCGCCCGTACTCGGATTCAAAAACAGACGACGACCTCCCTCTCGCTCGGAGAAGTTGAACATCTGGGTGATGGATGTCGCGATTCCGTCGAAGGAACCTTGGCCGATGCGAGTTCCGCCCAGCCAATTGTCTTCGACAAATCGAATGATCGAAGTCTGGTCGGTTACGGTGTGATCCACGAAGTTTCGCCTGGCCCAGGGTGAGACCACCAGCAGCGGCTGCCGCGGTCCGTAACCGCAACGGCCGAGAGCGTGCGCGTTAGCAGGATTCAAGCCGGGCAGCGCAGTGGCCGCCGTGCCGCATGCCCCGGGGCTAGTGAGCGCGTCAGCCGGACCCGTCGAGGTGTTGACGATCGGCCCCATCTGGTGGTCATACCACCCGTCGGAGTCGTCGTACATGATCACCACAGCTGTGCTCCCCCACGAGGGGAGCAGTTGCAGGAAGTTGATGGTGTTGACCAGGAACGTCTGCTCGTCCAGCGGATCAGAGTAACCCGCATGACCATCCTGGTAGGCGGACGCCTTCAGGAAGCTCACAGCCGGGAGATTGCCTGCTGCGGCGGCAGTGTAGAAATCCTGCAGGTCGTACTGATGGTTTGCCGGACCGCCATGGCCGATCTCGGCCAGCGAAGCGGGACGTGTGTGCGACGAATTCGAGGTTGAGGTCCAGTAGTTGAAGAACGAGTGGTGTGGAATGTAGTCCTTGGTGAACACGCCATTCACCGCGGCCGAAGTACGCGAACAACCAGTCGTACCGTTAGGGTTCACCGTGGAGAGGTTGAAGCCACCCATGAACGATCCCCAAGTCACGCCAGCGGCGCCCAGCAGATCGCCAATGTTCTTGCTGCCCATGGTGACTTGATTGCGGGTCGAATTCGAACAAACATCGCCGATTGGGTCGGGATCGCCGATTACAGTCAGCGAACCGTCGCTGCCGCCGCTGACTTCATCGCCAGTTCCGTTGAGGGTGGCAGTAACGCCGTTTGTCTGCCCGGAAACAAGATTGATCACGCCCGGCGTGGAGGGGCCAAACGTCGAACTGAACGAGTTGTCGCTCATCGCGAAGGCTTGGGCATAGTTCCACAGTGCAGTCACAGTATTGCCGTCATAGTAGCCCATCACCTCATTGCCGCCGGAGCTTGTGTTCAGGGGAAACAGATCCATGATCCCGGCGTCAAAGGCCAGTTGCTCGGCGGTGTAGTCGTGATTCTGGTCTGGGGTCACGGGTTGCGAACGGTCGAGGCGGAAAGGGTTCGAAGCCGACGCGCCGTTGGCTGGATTGAGGTTGGGATTGAAGTTGAGCAGCGCATTGCTAAGCCCGTTGACGGTAGGCGTCCCGGGAGCCGCTACGAACTTGGGTTCCCCGGAAGGATTGGTTGCCACCGGATAGGTCGCGAAGTAGTGGTCGAAGGAAACATTCTCCTGGAAGATGACAACCAGGTGTTTGATCGGCGTCGCCGTCGCCGCCACGTGAGCAGCATTTTGCGTCGGTTTGGGCGCGGCGAACGCGGGCATGACGGTCGGCCCCAGGGCGGTCGTCACAGCCAGCAGCAGCGCCATCGTCTTCCTGAGCGTATCGGACTTCAGCTTCTCCATCATTAACATCCTCCTGTTCCCCGGCGGAGCCAGTACCCCACACTACGACCGTGTTATGCGTGGCACGCGAACTGGTACCTGACTCGGGGTGGAAGAACCTTAACTGCCACATGTTTCATGACGGTTGCATGAGAATGAAAGGAAGATGAAATGAATTGCACAGGTGTGTGACAGGGAAGAGAATTTCCACAGACCCCTGTTTGTGTAGGGGCCGTGAGAGTGGGGCAGGAAAATCAACGATACGAGTCCATTCTGGGGGAATGGCAGCGCGAAGACGGCGGGACGCACTTGACCACGGGGTTTCACCCGGTCAGCCGAAGTCCCGCAACGTTCTTACTGCGGCTGCAGCACTTCGTCCACCACAATCTTGCCACCCTTATCGGCGGTGATGATCTTGTGCAGCGGCGCGTATCCCGTGAGCGTAATGTCGATGACGTAGTTGCCGGGATCGAGTGCGACGTCGAACGGAGAATTCTTCTCCATGATGTGCTGGTTGATCGCCACCTGTGCACCCTTGGGCTGCGTGTGGATACTCACCGTGGTCTGCCCTGGCTGCGCGCCTTTGCCGCCGAACAGCTTCGACATCTTTCCGACGGTCCGGATGTTGTCCACATTGCCGAGCGGCCGCAGCGTTGGAGCAAAGTTGAAAGTCTGCCCCAGAACGAATTGCGCATTCATGGTCTCGTCGATATACCCCATTTTCCGGACCAGTACTACGTGTTGCCCTTTGTCCACGCTGACCTGCGACGGGGTTTTCGTGCCCGTGTCGCGACCGTCAACATACACATTGGCGCCGGCAGGGTCGCTCGAGACCACCAACGTCGCCATCAACTGAGAGAGGTGAACGACCACCGTGGCCCGATTGCCGGATGTGACGGTTATCGTGCGGGTGTCCGTGGAATATCCCGGCTTGCTGACGGTAATCGTGTGTTGCCCTGGCTGAAGGTTGGTGAGCGCGAACGGCGTAACGTAGCTCGAATCGGTGCGGCCATCGACTTGTGCCTGCGCACCTTGCGGTGTGGAATCGACCGCCATCTGTCCGGGGATGATTGCCGGCGCCACCGGGGCCGCTTTCTTTTTTGCATTGCGTGACTTCGCGCTTGCCGCAGGCCGGGCGGTCGGAGTTTCTTCTTCGGTAGCCTCGGGCTCGGCTGCCGTGGGTTCCAGTTCGCTCTTCGCCGAAGATTGCGGTGCGGAACGGGCTGGCGGCTGGCCGGCCGCAGGTTGTGCGGGAGTCTCCGCCACGGCCGCTGGGCGTCCGGAACTAGAGTCGTCGTCACTGTTCTGGCTGTGGACGTAAATGGTTACCCCGAGGCCGATCGCCAGAATCAGCACGGCTGCTCCGCCCAGGGCATAGCCGAGAAGCTTGGGAGGGACGTTCTTGATTTCTTTGATCGCCTTTTCAGCCACCTCACGCGGCTGCACCTTCGGTTTCTCGTCGTGCTTTACGACGTCGGAAAACACGGTCGGCGTGGCTGCTGCCTCTGGTACTGGCTGGTAGGACGACTGCACCGGTGGCGGTGGGGCTACATACTCCTCTTTGAGGGGCGGCAGTTCGGCGATGTCGGAAAAGCTCGTGCTGCTGTTTCCCGCCTGTGCACCTTCGGCCATCATTGGGTCGACGGCGATCTTCGGGCCATCGTCTGCCTGCGGTTCGAAGGTTTCGACCTCGGGCTCATCAGCCACGGCCGAAGACATCGAGGCCGACGGCCGTTCGGCGGCCGCTATAGTGGCCTTTACACTGGCGGAAATGAACTGATCCGACAGATCAATTTCCGGAACTTCGGCAGAATACGGCGTCGCGTCTGCGCTGCCGACTCCTGCTGCGGCAGCGGCCGCTTTCGGAGCGGCGAGCGTTGAAGCGGGCTTCGCCACCGTAGCCGGTCTTGATTCTGAAGCAGCAGCCGGTGCAGCCAGCTTCTTCTCACTAGTCTTTGCCAGTTCGGATTTGTCCGCAGGACGCCAGGCTGGAGCCGCAAGCCCGGAAGGCCGCGACGAACCAGGTTTTGCGGAAGCCGTCGATGCCGGACGGGTCATGCTCGAAACTGGGGGAGCGGATGCCCTGGGGGCGGGCTTGGCTGAGGGCGACGTCACGAATTTCGATTGCGCCGCCGTCTTCGCCCTGTCAGGAATCCCTGTGCCCTTGGATGGCTCGGGTTTCTTGGCCGCCAGAGTCTTCGACTCTTTGCACTTCTCGAGATCGTCGAGCAGGTCCCGGCCGCGCTGGTAGCGGTCGGCCGGATCCTTGGACAGCGCCTTCATGATCAGGTCGCTGAGAAGGGGATGCACCTTCGGGTTTACATGGATGGGCGGAACGGGCGTGCTCTCCACAACGCTCTGCCGCAGCGTCTCAATATCGTCGCGATCGAAGGCTTTGCGCTCCGTCACCATCTCGTAGAACATCGCGCCCAGGCTGAACAGATTCGAGCGTGCGTCCATGGCCTGGCCCTGCACCTGCTCCGGCGACATGTAGTGAAGAACGGTGGGAAGTCCTTCGGTCACATGCTGGACAAAATTGCCGATGCTCGATACGCCAAAGCTGAGAATCTTGACGGTCCCATCCCAGCCGCACATGATCTTGGCCGGTTCCAGACTGTAGTGAACAATGTTGTGCGAGGCAGCGTGGTCGAGGCCGCTGCATAATTGCCGTCCGATGTCGAGCAGGTCCCAGATGGAGAATCCTTCTTTGCGGGCCAGCATCGTGGCGATGCTGTTGCCCTGCACGTACTCCATGGTGGCGCAGAACTGGCCTTCGATTTCACCGGCGCCAAATACAGGCGTAATGTTGGGACTGCTCAGAACCTTGGTCTTCTCCGCCTCGGCCAGCAGGGCCTGCTCCAGTTCCGCCGCGCCTTCGCCGAAGGTGCTCAACTGGATGGCTTTCAGGGCAACCGTTTGCCCGCTCTCCGGATCGTTGGCCTTGTAAACCACCCCGGTGGGGGATTTCGCTAACTCGCTCAAAATTTCGAAGTTGCCGATTTTCGTAGGCATGTTCTTTGCGACTCCATTGCACCGCAAGCCATTCGCATCGCCGCGAACGAGGCTCGGCCAGCGGAGACCCTGGGGATCGGGTGTGGGTAGGATATCGCTGTGTGGGGCTGGCTTCGAGTTACCAAAGTAAGGACCAGCGCGGCCTACAGCAGGACCGAGCTAGCGCTGGCGCGTGCCAAACGCTCCGCCAGCCGACGCAAGTGATCGATGAATTCCGGAGGTTCGTGTACCTGAAAGTCCACGCCGAGCAGCATCAAGTGGATCGTCAAGCCCTCCAGCGAATGAGACCCCGTATGGAGCAGGCAAGAGTGTTGGTCGATGGCCTCCAGCGTGCCCGCAGAAGGAGGCACGCGCTGGGTGACGGCCTCGACCGGTGCATGCAAAGTCACGCGCGCACGGAAAGGATAAGGCACGCTCGCCAGCGACTTTGAAACAAACGCAGCGAAATCTCCCTCAGGCGGCCTTCGTGGTTTGAATCGCGTCGAAGTCTTCAGCTTGCCCGCGATGCGGTCGACCCGGAACGTTCGCCAATCTTTGCGCACTAGGTCCCAGGCCACGAGATACCAGCGATATCCTGTATGGACGAGCCGGTGCGGCTCCACGTCTCGCCCGCTGGGCGCCCCCGTGCGGTCGTGGTAGAGAAATCGAATCCCTTCATGATCGCGGCACGCACCGGCGATGGCCGACAGACGTTCCGCGTCGACCATCGGACCTCGTCTACCCAACGGCACGATGAATCCGTGGAGAGCTGCGACGCGCTGGCGCAACCGCGGCGGCAATACCTGCTCGAGTTTCAGAAGCGCGCGCACCGAAGCCTCTTCAATACCTCCTACACTGCCGCTGGCCGAGGTGCGCAGGCCGAGCGCCACCGCTACTGCTTCGTCATCGTCGAGCAGCAGCGGCGGCAGGTTTGCTCCTGCGCCTAATTGGTAGCCGCCGGCGGTTCCTGAAGTCGAATGCACCGGGTATCCCAGGCTGCGCAGGCGGTCGACATCGCGCCGCAGAGTTCGGGCGGTGACGTCGAGCCGCCCCGCCAGGTCAGCTCCGGACCAGTACCGCCGGGCCTGAAACAAGGACAGCAGGCGAAGCAACCGAGCCGACGTGTTGAGCACGGTCGTTATTGTTGCATAGATCGAGGACTGAATCTGTCCTCAATGCCTGTTACCGTTCCCGATGTCGATTCAGCCCGGCTTTAAGACGAATCGCGCAACTGGAGAAAACATCATGAAGCTTACCGATCTGCTTCTAGCGGAACTGGAAAGAGAAGCCGCCAGCTCACGCCTTACGCTGGAACGTCTGCCCGAAGGACACAACGACTGGAAGCCGCATCCAAAATCGATGCCGCTCGGCTACCTGGCCTCGCTAGTTGCGACCATGCCGTCATGGGTGGTGTCGATGGTGAAGCAGGACGAGTTGGATCTCAAGTCGCCCGCAGCAGCGAAGTTCAAGCCGCTGGAATGGCGCAAGCGCGGCGAACTGATGGCCGCGCTCGATGCCGCTGTTGCCGAGGCGCGCGAGGCCTTGCAGGACACGACCGATGAACACCTGATGACTTCCTGGAAACTCGTGGTTGGCGGCGAAGTAGTCAACGAGAATCCTCGGCACGTCATGATTGCGGACTCAGTTTTCAGCCACCTGGCGCATCATCGCGGACAGTTGACCGTCTACTTGCGGCTCAACGAAGCCTCGGTGCCGGCGATTTATGGTCCGTCGGCGGACGAGGGCCACTTCAATTAGTACAGACTGCCCGCCAGACACCTCTGGCCCCGGCGTCGCGGCTTGCCCGAAATTGGGGCGTAACTTTGGTCGGTGTGCAGCGGTTTTATTTGTTATGTGTGGTTTTGAATGACATTTGTCATCTCGCTCTGATGACGATCTCCACTTGTGACGTGGGCGCGATTGGAGAAGGATACATAGTGACGAAGCGAGACCCGTTGAGCGCGAAAAGAATACAGTCCGGCGCGGTTGTGGAGGGGGCGTTCCTTCGTCTATTCTGGTCGGCGTGGGGGGTGCCCACCTCCCGTGTCTGGCGCGTGGTTCTCCCTGGAGTTCGCTCATGACCTTGACCCGGTTTGTGACCAAGAACGCGTTCCGCAACAAGCGCCGCAGCATCCTGACGGTATTGAGCATCGCTTTCTCGCTGCTCTTGCTGACCCTGATGATGACCATCTGGCGGGCTTTCTATCTCGACCAGGGGAGCGCCGAATCGGCCGAGAGGCTAGTAGTCCGGCACCGCGTTTCTCTCACCTTTTCTCTGCCCGGATTCTACCGGGAAAAGATCAGGGCGATTCCCGGAGTTGTGTCGGTGGTACCGGTGTCGTGGTTCGGCGGGATTTATAAAGACCAGAAGCCGGAGAACTTTTTCGCGCAATTCGGCACCGATCCGGACGAATTTTTCAAGACCTTCCGCGATATGGAAATGCCGGATGAGCAAGTTACGGCGTGGCAGCGCGACCGGCAAGGCGTGATCGTCGATGACTCCCTAGCGAAGAAATACGGCTGGAAATTGGGCGACCGGATTGTCCTGCAGGGCACGATCTATCCGGTTAATCTTGAGTTGAACATCCGCGGTATTTTTCACTCCAATCCGGACAACAAGTCGGTTTACTTCAATGCCAAGTACGTGGAAGAAGCGGTCGCGTTCTTCAAGGGACAGGCCGGCACTTTCAGTATCCTGGCGGCTTCTCCTGCTGACGTGAGCAAGGTTGCCACCGCTGTGGATGAGATGTTCCGCAACTCTCCGCAGCCCACCAAATCGGAGAGTGAAAAGGCGTTCGGGCTCGAGTTTGTCGCCATGATGGGAAACGTGAAAGCCTTTATTTTGAGCATCTGCTCGGCTGTAGTCTTCGCAACGCTCCTCGTATCCGCGAACACGATGGCGATGTCGATCCGCGAGCGAACCCGCGAAGTCGCTGTGCTCAAGACCCTGGGTTTCACCAGACGCGGCGTCTTGGGCCTGTTCGTAAGCGAAGCCGTTGCGCTGTCCTTGGTTGGGGGGCTGATTGGGGTGGGCTTGGGGTGGTTCATGGTCTACGGGCTTACGCATTCACCGCAGTTCTTCAGCTTTTTCCCCATGAAGGTGACGCCAGAGATTTGGGTTGTCGCCCTCCTGACTTCCGGAATGGTGGGATTGTTTAGTGCGGCTCTCCCTTCTTATCACGCGTCGCAAGTGAACATCGTGGACGGGTTACGCCACATCGGATGACCTTATGACGCTGGGAAGTTTTGTCGTGCGCAATACGTTCCGCAACAAGCGGCGCAGCCTGCTGACCATGGTCAGCATCAGTTTTTCGCTGTTGTTGCTGACGATGATGATCTGTATCTGGCGCGCGTTTTATGTGGATCAGATTGCACCGGAGGCGACCCGGCGTTTGATCGTCCGCGACCGCGTCTCGCTGGCATTCTTCTTACCGGCGTATTACCGCGAGAAGATTCGCGCTGTCCAGGGAGTGACCTCGGTGGTGCCGATCACATGGTTTGGAGGCCGCTATATTGATGATCGTCCGGAACACTTCTTTGCCCAAATGGCAACGGACCCAGACGAGTATCTGAAAGTCGCCTCCGACAAGATTGTGCCACCGGAACAAGTGAAAGCGTGGCAGCAAGATCGAGCCGGGGCACTGGTGGATGTGACGCTGGCGAACAAGTACGGCTGGAAAATCGGCGACCGAGTTACCTTGCAGGCAAATATTTTCCCGACCAATCTCGATTTAACGATTCGGGGGGTTTACCATCGCGACCCACCGCAAAACGCGCTCTACTTCAGTGCCAAGTATCTGGAAGAAGCGGTGCCTTGGTTCAAGGGACAGGCCGGCTGGTATGCCGCCCAGATCGACTCGGCGGATAACGTCGCCCGCGCCTCGCATGAAATCGATGACATGTTCCATAACTCGCCGTTGCAGACGAAGACGGAAAGCGAGAAGGCCTTTCAGTTGGGCTTCGTCGCGTCGCTGGGAAACGTGAAGGCTTTCATCCTCGGCATCTGCGGCGCGGTGGTATTTGCCATCATGCTGGTTTCGGCCAACACCATGGCGATGTCGGTGCGCGGCCGGACGCGCGAAGTGGCCGTGCTGAAGACTCTTGGCTTCACGCGCCAGCGCGTGCTGTCCATCTTCGTGAGCGAATCCGTGGCCTTGGCCCTCGCTGGCGGAGTGCTGGGCGTTCTGGTTGCGATTCCCGTGATCTCGGGGTTGACCCACCGGTTCATCGGGCTGGGCATCCCGCTGGACATGAAAGTGAACGGGATTACAGCCGGGTTGTCGTTGCTGGCCGCGCTGATCCTAGGGGTGGTAAGCGGTTATTTGCCGGCTTATAAAGCGTCGCACATGAATATCGTGGACGGGTTGCGTCACATCGGCTGAGTTTCCGAATTTACCGAGACGGGTTTAACTATGGCGATACCGATCAGTTACAACGTCCGCAACTTAAGGCTTCGCAAGGGTCTCACCATCATGACGGCCCTGGGCATCGCGCTTACGGTGACGACCGCGATCTTCCTGATGGCGCTCATCGCCGGACTCAACCGTGCCTTCGTGAGCAGCGGCAGTCCGCTAAACGTGCTCGTGTTGCGCAAAGGGTCCGAAGCGGAACTTTCGGGTGGATTTGATGCCTCGCTCTATCCCACGCTGAAGACTCTTCCCGGCATCGCGAAAGACAGCAAAGGCGAGCCGATGACGTCAGGCGAGTGGGTCGTCGTGATTATTCTGCCGCGCAGAGATGGCACGGGCGAGGTCAACGTGACCGTTCGCGGCATGATGCCCGATGGCCTGGAAATGCGGCAGTTGCCCGGCTCGGACAATCGGGCGGGCGTGAAACTGCTTGAGGGGCGCTGGTTCCAGACGGGGCAGCGCGAGGTCGTCGTCAGCCAATCGATTCGTGGCCGCTTTGCGCATGCCAATATCGGCGACACCATGGAGTTCGGCAAAGGGTCGTGGAAAGTTGTGGGAGTATTTGACGCTGGAGGCTCGGCGTACGAGTCCGAGGTCTGGGGCGACGTGAACCAGATGGCGTCGGACTTCGATCGGCAGGGAGGCTTTGCATCAGCGTACCTTCGCGCGACCGATCCCATTGCCGCTGAGGCGCTCAGAAACCGCGTCAGCGACGACCAGCGCCTGAAACTCGAAGGATTCATCGAGACCGACTATTACGCCAAGCAGACCAGTTCCGGGGCGCCGATCAAAGTGATTGGATTCGTGGTGGGCTTCATCATGGCGATCGGATCGATTTTCGCGGCCATGAACACGATGTATGCAGCCGTGGCCTATCGTGGGCGCGAAATCGCGACGCTGCGGGTGATCGGCTTCTCGCGTCCCGCGATCCTGACATCATTTGTGCTGGAGTCGTTGCTGCTGGCTTTGTTGGGCGCGGCCGCGGGCATTGTGCTCATGCTTCCGTTCAACGGCATGCAGACCGGTACATCGAACGCAGTTACCTTCAGCGAAGTGGTGTTTGCCCTGCGCATTACGCCGCAGGTCGCAGGATATGCCATTCTGTTCGCGCTGATTATGGGATTTGTAGGGGGGCTCGCTCCGGCGTGGCACGCGGCACGACAGAACATTTTAAGCGCGCTGCGTGGCTAGATGACGCGTTCGCGGGAAACAAATAAGGGCCCCGGATCGTAATTCCTCTTATGGCGATTGATACGAAACACGAAGACTTGCAGAGCCTGCGTATTGACCGAACTCAGCGGGGCGAATCCGGTGGAGAAGCTCCGGCTTGGGCGCGGCGCTACATCCTCGGCGGTATCGCGCTCGTCGTACTGCTCGGCTTGTCCGCTTTGGCCTACCGCGCTTTTTCGTCGGACACGCCGGTAGTCGAGGTCGTCCGTGCGTCTGCGCAGACCAGCGGGAATGACGTGGGCGGAACCGTGCTCTCGGCCACGGGCTACATCGTGGCCCATCACACCATCAACGTGAACTCCAAAGTCACGGGACGCCTGGAGTGGATTGGTGTGGAAAAGGGCGACAAGGTCAAGGAAGGGCAGGTGCTGGTACGCCTGGAGAGTCAGGAGTTTCGAGCGTCGTACGAGCAGGCCAAGGGCACGGTCGCGAATGCGCGCGCTTATCTTGACGAACTGCAGCACGGCTCGCGACCGGAGGAAGTACAGCAGGCGCAGCACAATCTCGACGAAGGCCGCGCCACGCTGGCGAATGACAAGTTGACGCTGGACCGCACGAAAGAACTGGCCAGCGGCGGCGTGGTTTCTCGCCAGCAACTGGACGATGCGACAGCGAAGTTCGAAGCTGACCAGCAGCGCGTGAATTCTCTTGAGAAAGCGTTTCAGCTTTCAAAGATTGGCCCGAGGGTAGAGGAAATCGCAAGAGCCCAGGGCGCGCTCATGCAGGCGCAAGGCCAGCTTGATTATGCCCAGTCGCAACTCGATGCCACGGTAATCCGTGCACCCGTGACGGGCACGATTCTCGACCGCACCGCGGAGAAAGGCGAGCTCATCACGGCGCAGTTTGCCAGTGCGGCTGCCGGTGGACCGCAGGGCTCAGTCGTATCGCTCGCGGACCTGAACGATCTTCAGGTCGAACTCGACATCGCCCAGGCAGACTTCTCCCGCCTTGGTCCGACGCAAAAGGGAATCGTAACCACCGACGCCTATCCCGACAAGCAATACGACGGCCAGATCGCGCAAATCTCGCCGGAAGCGAACCGGCAGAAGGCAACGGTGCAGGTCAAGGTGCAGGTGCTGAACCCGGGGAAGTATCCAGACGTTCAGTTGCGGCCAGAAATGAACGCAACGGTCCGTTTCCTGGCCAATGAGGTGCCTAAGAATACGAAGGATCCGTCGGGCGTATTTGTGCCATCAGTGGGCATCCGCGATCGTGACGGCAAGAAGATTGTATTGATCGCATACAACGGAAAAGCCGTGGCGCGCGAGGTTCATGTGATGAGTCAGCGTGCAGACGGAGCACTGGTCGACGGGTTGGTTGGAGGCGAGAGCATTGTCACCACGGCGCCACCGACGTTGAAAGATGGAGACAAAATTAAAATTAAGGGGCAATCATGAGCACTGCTACACAAAACAACGTTGCCACGAGCACCAAGGTCGTGCAGGTCCACGGCGTCAGCAAGGTTTTCAAGCGCGATGCCTTTCAAGTGACGGCGCTCGACGATGTGTCCATCGACATTGCCAAAGGTGAGTTCCTTGCCTTGATGGGCCCCTCGGGATCGGGCAAGACGACGTTGCTGAACATGATCGCGGCTATCGACCGGCCCACGTCTGGGGAACTGCTGGTGCAAGGGCAGGATATTTTCCGCTTCAGTGATGCCAAGATTGCCCGCTGGCGCAACGAGCACATCGGCTACGTCTTTCAGACGTTCAATCTGATCCCCGTGCTCACCGCGTTTGAGAACGTCGAGTTGCCTCTGTTGCTGACCAAGTTGACCGCGCAGCAGCGCCGCGACCACGTGATGACCGCATTGAAGTTGGTCGGGTTGGAAGATCGCGTGAACCACCTGCCCAAGCAACTCTCCGGCGGCCAGGAGCAGCGCGTAGCGATTGCGCGGGCGATCGTCAGCGATCCCACCTTACTCCTTGCCGACGAACCGACCGGCGATTTGGACAGCCACTCGGCGACGGAAGTGTTGGAGATTCTGAAGCGGTTGAACGAGGATTTCCACAAGACGATAGTGATGGTCACGCATGATCCGCATGCGGCTTCCTACGCGCACGTGACGCGGCATCTGGAGAAGGGGATGCTGTTGCCTCCCGGGTAAGGGCCGCGGAACCAGAGGTGCAGGGGGTGAGGAAGGAATCCCCTCGCCCGCCTACACTCGAGTTAGCAGCGCAATTCACCTGCCCTGCCGGGATCTGCAGACTCTTCGGGAGTTCGCGAAGGGGCCTCCGCAACCCAGAGCCACGCCCGTCTCCCGTTCCCCAAAAATACAGCCTGCGCTTCGCCGTATTCCACGAGGCGGTTCAAGACTGTCGTGATCGAGGCCATCGGATCCTTGTGGCGAGCCAGCAGCAGGGGTATTTTCTGCTGGAAGTATTCGGAGATGTCGCGGGCGCTCAAGGCCCGACCGCTCTCCATCAAGATCATTCTGCATGCCTTGGTAAAGCCCGGCTGGCGTCCGCTGCTTTTGCGGTCGACCAGTTCCATAAGTTCTTCGCTTAGGACCTCATCGCCAAACAGATTGGCGAGCCCGGCGATGGTCTGCTTGACCGTGCCGATGCGTTTCATTACATCGGCCCGCTGTTGCATCAGTTGACGGAGTTCGCCGTGTGCCTGCCGAATTACTTCCTGCACATGGCCAACGTCATACCGCTCAGTGAGTCCGATGGAGCCGCTCCCGTTCTGCCCGTTTTCCATACATCCCCCAGACTTTTTTTGATGTGCGTTGGCGCCAATTCGCTTCAGCGCCACTTGTCAAAACCATGTAATTTCGAAGACACAAAGTGCGCAGGGGCACGATTTATTGTTGGACAAACTTTCCTCTTGAGCCCTCCAGCGGGGGGCAGAACCCCACTCAGAGTCCTATACGCAGGATGCCTTCCGGGCGTTCCTCAAATTGTTTCAAAGCTCTGTCTCGGCGAACATCCCACTTGCGATGTTAGACGCATCGATTGCGGATTGGTTAACAGGCCCGCTAAAACAGGGACCAATACCCAGCGAAGCGGGATGAGATCACAATCAACCCTGCTCAGTCACGGAAGAAGGATGACCAGCAGCCTCCCGTCGGAGTGGTAGCCGTCACCGGTGGCGTTCTTGGCGTCCTGCACAGGGTTGGGTGGGAGGTAATAACTCATGGTCTTTGTTTTGTTGGTCTTCTGTAGGCTACTGCCAATGTTGTCGCGCTCGCCATCAACGGCAGGATCGATTTTGTGGGTGACGCTTCCGTTGCGCTTATCCTTGGCGAAGCCGATGTCATGCGTACCCGCGCCCACCCACACTTCCTGTCCTTTCCAGGTAAAGGAAGACTTCCAGATACGGAAATGGTGGCGGCTGGCGACCATAGCGATCGGCTCCGCCATTTCGTAGCCGAAATCCTGCTTGCGCCCAAACAGATACAGTGTGCTCATCGGCATCTGCAGGTAGTCTTTGCTTTCGTAGGTCTCCATGATGGCGCTGAGCACGGCCTTTTGATTGCTCGTGTCGGCGATGTGCCAGCTGGCCGCTTCCAGCGCGGCCTGTACGTCCTTCTGCGAGCCGACGATCACAAAATTCACCATGTCACCCAGATTCTGGAACTGATCGTTGACGCGGCGTGGAAGACTGTCGAGGCCCTTGCGCAGGTCCGCATCGAGGGCCGCCGTCGAGACTTTGAGGGGAGGCGCGGCGGTTTTTGCGTCAGTACCGGACGTGTTTCCCGAGGAAACGGCATTGGGCGCGTCCGAGCTCGAGGTTGATTCTGATTTGCCGGTACCGAACTGTCCGGACATGAACACCTGCGCCGCCGTGGAAAGCTGGGACTTGAGCTGCTCGCTACGCGTTTCTTGTTGGCCGCTTGAGGTTCCGGCTGTGCCAGTCGCGCTTGAGCCCGCAGGAATCCGGTGGACCTTGACCGTCAAACTTGTCTGGCATGAAGGCGTACCCGCCAGGTTCATCCCAAGAAACAGATGCGAGGCTTCTGCGATATTCAGCTCCTTGCTCGCTCCCACCAGGAAAGGAGCGGCTCCATGCGCGTGCAGCCGTGCAATTAGCGCTCCTGCAGGCGCTGAGGGTAAAGGCAGATTTGCGGTTTGAGCCGGTATTCCGCTAGCGGTCTTCGGATCGCAAGGCGTCGCGCCGGCGGGCGAGGCTACGGCGCTCGCAGAGATTTGCAGCACGTCACCGGGTTGCAGATCGAAGCCTGTATCCGTCCATGGCTGCGTTGTCGTAACTTGATAGCTGAACTCTTGAGTGGAGGAGTTAACCTGTGCCTCAACGCCGGCGCAGGACACGAGAATCGTCAGGAGCAGAATCGATTGTTTGACCATTGTGCACTTCCGAGAAGATTGGTCCTCATTAATTCCTGCTAATTATCCTCCAATCCATCACCTTCGTGGCAAATCGAACCTTTTCACTCCTTCACCCCATTCGGAGCCGCGTCCAGACTAGCGCAGTCCCGAATCAAGTCTGGTGTCGTTTTCGGAACTCCAACGTCCCTGGATTACAGGTACCTCGAGCCGCTGAGCAAGCAAATCCCTCTACGTTCCGATAGTAACCAGTGACGGAACAACTTCAATGGTGACGGCCGCACAATCCGCATTGGCCCCCTTGCGAGTCTTGCTGGTAGGCAAGAAAGAGGAAGACTTTTTCCTGATCCGCGAAATTCTGGATCGCATGCGCAGCATGCTTTCGGCAGAGCTGGAACACGCGCATTCGCTGGACGAGGCCGAAGCGATGCTGCAAGAGAGACCTTACGGTCTGGTTCTTTTCGAGCATGAAACCGGGAATGCAAGGGCCGTTCATCTTCTAGCCGACTTCCTTCACCTGGGAGTCTCCATCCCTTATATCGTTCTGACCGAGCATGCCGACGAGCACACCCTCGCCGAGATTATCGAAGGGGGAACCTGGAATTGTCTGACCAAGTCGCAACTGGACGGAGCGACCCTGATCCGGAGTATTCGAAGCACGTTGGCGCTGCACTCCATGCAGAAGGGACAAACCGTTGCGGAAGAGTCCTTGCGCAAACTCTCACAGGCGGTCGAGCACTCCGCCGACTCGGTGATGATGACCGACAGCCGCGGGGTTATCGAATACGTCAACCCCGCCTTTGAAGCGATGACTGGCTACAGCCACGACGAAACCTGCGGGAAGACTCCGCGCATTCTCCGATCAGGCGAGCAGGGTCCGGAGGTTTACCAGGAGCTCTGGCAGACTATTCTCGCCGGGAACGTTTATCGGGGCATTCTGGTTAATCGCAAGAAAAATGGCGAACTGTATTACGTAGAAGAAAACATCTGCCCGGTGCGCGACGGCCAAGGTCAGATCACCCATTTCGTTTCGAACGGCCGGGACCTGACCGAGCGTCTTCGCCTCGAAGCCCAGCTGGTACAGGCACAAAAAATGGACGCGATCGGGCGCCTGGCCGGCGGTGTTGCCCACGATTTCAACAACCTGCTGACCATTATCACCAGCTACTCGGAACTCGCGCTCGACGAAGTGCCAGGCAATGCGTCGCTCACGGGCAAGATTCAGGAGATTCTCCTGGCTGCCCGGAGGGCCGCAGAACTCACGCGTCAATTGCTGGCGTTCAGCCGGAAACAACCCCGCGCCCTGCGCGTAGCGGACCTCAATCAGGTGATCACCGACATCGCCAAAACGTTGCCCCGTCTAATCGGTGAGGACATCCAGTTCAGTTTTATGCCAGGCCAGGGATTAGGCGGCGTGCGGCTCGATCCCCTGCAGATCGAGCAGATCCTCATGAATCTTTCCTCCAATGCGCGCGATGCCATGCCACAGGGGGGGCACCTCCGCGTTGAGACCTCCAATGTGATCCTCGATGAGCATTACGCGGATCCCAAACAGGCCGTCATTCCTTTGGGACGCTATGCTTTGATCACGGTCAGTGACGACGGCGCGGGAATTCCGCCCCAACACCTGGCGCATATCTTCGAGCCCTTTTACACCACGAAACCTTCAGCCAAGGGTACGGGGTTAGGACTGGCCACGGTGTACGGCATCGTGAAGCAGAACAAGGGATTCATCTGGGCATACAGCGAGCCCGACATGGGAACCGTTTTTAAGATTTACTTGCCTTGCGTAGGCGGGGGCGGTCCCACCAGCGGGATCGAAGGCGTCAACTCCGAGGCCGCTCCCGGGGGATCAGAGACGGTTCTCCTGGTGGAGGACGAGCCGGCAGTGCGAAAAGCGGCGGCAGAATTCCTGCGCCTTCGCGGTTACAACGTAGTCGAAGCTAAAGACGGCCTCGACGCCCTCTCGGCGGCGCGAAACCACAGTTCGCCCATTGACCTTGCGGTCACGGACGTGGTGATGCCCAATATGAGCGGTGGGCAATTGGCCAAAGAACTCGCGCGCCTACGGCCGAAAACCCAGATCCTGTTCGTCTCCGGCTACGCTGGAAAGACCGTGCTCGACCACAAAGTGTACGATCTCGAAGCGAATTTTCTGCAAAAGCCCTACACTCTGAAGCAACTCTCAACCAAGATTCGCGAAGCGCTGAGCCGCGGCGCAGTCCGGGCGGCCAACTCCAACTCGCGCTGATGTCGGTTTGATCAGTCTCTTTCGAGACCCTATAATCAGGCTGCGCGACCCCGCATGAATCCTTCAGCAGCGCCCCAGGATCCGAACGCTGGCACCTCAGCTCAACCAGTAAGTCGGCCTCCATTCGTTGGGCCGCGCTTTGTGTCCCTGACGATCCTCATCGGATTGTGGCTGGCAATCTACTTCGCGGGCATCTTCACGCCGCCGTTGCTCGACGATGTGGACACCATTCACGCCGAGGCAGCACGCGAGATGATTCTTCGTCACGACTGGGTGACGATGTACACCAATGGTCTCCGTTACCTGGAAAAAGCGCCGCTGATGTACTGGGGATTGGCTACAAGCTACGAATTGTTCGGGATCAGTGACTGGAGCACGCGCTTGCCCCTCGTTTTGGGCGTGCTCGCCTTGGTTCTGGCGACCTACTGGCTGGGAGGTTATGCGTTCGGCGAACGCGGAGGATTTTTTTCCGGTGTGGTCCTGGTGACCTCGATTGGGCCCTACATCTTCACGCGCTTTCTGATTCCTGACGTACTGGTCGCACTGTGGCTCACAATCTCCTACTATTTTTTTCTGCGCTCGCTAGAAGAAGAACGGCCATCGCGCCTGACCTGTTGGGGATTCGCCGCGGCCTGCGCATTCAACGTGCTCACGAAAGGCCTGATTGGGCTTGTATTCCCGATTGGTACGATCAGCCTCTACCTGTTGCTGACCGGGAACCTTCGCCACCTCCTGAAGCTGCGACTGATCTTCAGCACGCTGGTCTTCTTTGTCCTAGCGGCGCCGTGGCACATCCTGGCCGCCATCCGCAACCCGGCTCAGGGACAGGCGCGAGGATTCCTGTGGTTCTATTTCGTCAACGAGCACATCATGAGGTTCCTCAACAAGCGGGTGCCGCCTGGATACGACACGGTGCCGCTGGTATTGTTCTGGGCCTTCCTGGTGCTATGGCTGGTGCCTTGGGCGGCGTTTCTGCCGCAGGCGTTGCGCGATGTACCGCTGCGCTGGCGGTCCCTGCACGCGCCGATGGATCGGCGGCAGAGAGCGAACCTGCTTCTTTTCCTGTGGGCTCTGGTAATCCTGCTGTTCTTCAGTTTCTCCACGCGGCAGGAGTATTACACGATTCCGGCATTGCCGGGCGTCGCCCTGCTGACTGGAGCGTGGCTGTCGCGCGAATCAGCAAGAGACGCGAGCGAAGCCGCCCTGCGCGCCGGGCGAAGATCGTCGCTGGTTCTGATGGTGGTATGCGTGGTTGCTGCGGCGTTGGGTTTGGCGCTGCTTTCGCTCACGCATCCGCCCCCTGCAGGAGTGGACCTGGCAGACCTGCTGAAGAAGAATCCCCAGGACTACGATTTCTCTCTGGGCCACGTGCTCGATTTCACCCCGCAAGCGCTGGGGATGTTCCGCGGCCCACTGCTCGGCGCTTCTTTGTCCTTGTTGCTGGGCACAACTCTGAACTGGTGGATGCGGCGTCGCGGACGCCCAGCGTGGGGGAATGCAGCCCTGTCGTTAATGATGGTGGCCCTGCAGACGTGTGTGCACGTTTCGTTTGCAAGGTTCTCGCCCATCCTCTCGTCGCACGATCTGGCGGTGTCGATCCAGAAGGAATACTACCCCGGCGCTGTGATCGTCGTGGATGGCGAGTACCACCAGGCGTCGACTCTCAATTTCTATACCCGTGTGCCCGTGCGCGTCTTGCACGAGCCCAGCGGCAATCTCTGGTACGGTGAGAAATTTCCCGACGCTCCTCATGTGTTCGAGACGCCGCAGTCGTTTGCCGTCCTCTGGTCAGGCCCGGCGCGGGTTTTTCTCTGGACCGACCAGGAAGATCCCAAGGAACTGGCGGGAATGCAGCACTTCCTGCTTGCGCGCAGCGGCGGGAAAGCAATCTTCACCAACCGCCAGCCGTGAGCCGCGGACGATCGTTCCGATCGTGAGTATGGTCGCAAACAAACATGTGGGGACAGCCGCCCCCGGCTGTCCGCCGGGCGCAGCCCGGCCGGTCTCGTGCGGGACCGGGGCCAGACCTTCTCTTGACCAAGGGACAGTCTCTCAGACCGTCAGTGCTGTTAGAGACGAACGACTTGCGCATTCAGTTTCTGGAGAGTCGCAGTTACTGTTTCTGGCAAACAAACGCTCCGCGAACAACGCTATAATCGTCCTTCGCTGATGTGCCTACCGGATGATCCCAGGCGTTCTTAGCGCTCATGGAGTCGATCTCGTTTGGCGGGCGCTCCTTCTGCTGGCGCTGGCCGGGTCGTTCACCTCCACTATGTATCTGGCCATGACGCTGGTCGCGACTTCCCGTCATCTGAGTCGGGCGAGCATCGCTGAGGCGGCCGCCCGCGCAACTCCAACTTCGTCGTTGCCCCCAGTCACGATTTTCAAACCCGTGCATGGCATGGAAGAGCAACTGGACGCCAACCTGGA
>Ga0075030_100001434_pt1 | contig 21449 bp, 17 predicted proteins | sample LitLauG_LLR_2012_FD_71393 | JGI IMG/M metagenome (GOLD analysis project Ga0075030, IMG submission 71393) | Freshwater sediment microbial communities from Pennsylvania, USA - Little Laurel Run_MetaG_LLR_2012 | ecosystem: Environmental > Aquatic > Freshwater > Creek > Sediment | place: USA...
CTACCACCGGTTGCGTCGATCAGGAGCCTCAAAAGCGCAAAATGGCTTAGGTGCGAGCCAGGGTATTTCGACGTCGACTGGTCTCGCGTGGGAGTAGAAGTTCAAAAACCTCTATTCCCAGAGCCTTGGCGAGACGCTCGACGTTGTCGAGCGAGGGATTCCTTGCTCTGCGCTCGAGATGAGCAACAAAGGTCCGATGAAGCCCAGCCTCGAGCGCCAAGCCCTCCTGGGTCAGGCCCTTCGAACGTCGAATTCGGACCAGATTCTCGGCGAGCAGCCGCCTTGCGGTTCCAACACGACTACGACTGTGACTCGATACCAGCGACATTTCGGCAAGTCTGCTAACGTGCCGCTTTTAAGTCAGCCGCTTTTAAGTCACAATATCTTCAAGTGCAGTTAAAATTGATGCCGAGGGTACAGGGAGTTGGTTGCTCTTTGCCCAATGCCAGTTAGTCCACAAATCACTACTTGACACGTATGCGGCGATCCTTGAAGACGGCAGTCCAAATTCTCGACGAAGATGGCACGCCTACCATGCCCTTCGCGACACTCCTTGTTAGCTACCTGCAAAATCGGGACAGATCGAAAGCGTTTCGGCTGGGTGAGTGGCTATCGACGGTTTCCGAAAGGGAACTCGCCAGCCTTTTGACGCTTGCGGAGAGGCAGGTTTCTCAGCCCACAACGGATCCGGATTTGTTAGGTGTCTACTTTTTCGCGCTCGCGGCGGAGCGTGGGCAGCGAACCGTTTCCCTGAAAATGGACGAAGTCGAGCAACACGCAGTGAAAATGCTCGCACTCTTCAGCGTTGAAGACCTACGACGACGGGGCCAGGTCGAACTGGCCGAGATACTTTCCGTCGAATACTTTGACCAATGTGCGATCCTATTAACCGAACTCGGCCTCCAGGAAGCAAAAATCGCGCAATAGAACGTGAAAAGGGAAAATGCCGAACCATTGGCGGCCGAAAGCAATGACATATAAGTACGCGTCATGATGCGAACTGCGGAATTGGTTGGAGCTGTACTACTCCTTCTCCGCTTATCAATCTTCCCCAGCGCCCGGCGGGAATTGGTCGAAGCCGTATCTGAATTGAGGATGGCGCGGAACACCGTTGCAGCGATCATCGCCCGTATGCGAGCGGAGAGAAATGGGAAAAGACCGCATCTCACGTCCGTGCCTACCGAAGACATGGGGCCATGCAATCGCTAGTGCCTAAAGTCCCCTCCTGATCAAAGGTGCAACTGAAGGTCCTTGCGCCACGAGATATTTAGCGTTAGCCAATGCGGAAAAGAACGAAACCGCGGAGCAACAGATGGACAGGCGTATGCCAATGGCGCAAGCGCTTGGTTTCGCCTCTCCGAGTGAGCGCGGTGCTGCGGGAGCCAGCACGATGCAAGACGAACCCCTGGAAGCCCGAGAGCCTGCGTACGAGCCAGACGACGGGCCGCTGACCGATGAACAATTCGCCGCCATTCGCGCGGCCGCGGCGCCCTATCTGCGCAAGGGCAGGTTGCACGTGCGATCGAGCCTTTTTCGCGGTCACTACTCAGCGCCTCAGACAGAGCGCAATCGGGCGCTGGTACTGTGCCTTCCGCGACTGCGTCGAGAAATGATCCGACTGCGCGCCCGAGGCGAATGGGCGTGGATAGACCGCCAGCATGGTCCCTTCGGACCTAGCGTCCGACTGCCAAACCGCAACCTCCTCGTAGTGCCGGGAGTGCGGATGCTAAACGTCAGGCGGCGGCGGGTGGCAAAAAAAATCCCGCCTCAGTTTCCCATAAAAGTCAGGTGGCAGGAGAAGTTCCGGTTGCTATTAAGGCAGCGCCCCGGACGGCCGGACCCGCTGCTGCGGCGTCGGAGTTCCGTGCCAATGGCCGAATAAAGATCCAGAGTACCGCCCCAATCGTTCGCACTGATTTTGCAGGCATGGGCACCCCGTCGGTGTCGCTGACTGCGCCAATACGCATGGTCCGCAGTTGACTGTCATCTCAGGCAGCCAAATTCGAGGACTTCATTCATAATCGCAAGAAAATCCACCACGCAGCGTCGCCGTCACGAAGCCACGCTCGGCGCGAAAAACCTATTAAGCGGGGCGAAAAAAATACATGGCATCTGTTGCAGCGTTGCCGGCCGCCGATCCACCAATTCCGTTCTCTCCGGATTGGGGTGTGGAAACGTGGCGCCTCTGGAAACTCGTGGCAGCTGTTCAGGCAGGTGAACTTCCGGACACTCTCGAAGAGATTTTGCGCGAAACGCCGGCGAACCCAACCCGGGACCAGTTAAGAATGGCCTATTCGGCGGCACTCCTGTCCGACATTCTAAAGGCCGGCGGGAACGCCTGGGTACGCGAAAGTCGTGTCTTTGTCGCATGGCCGAATTGGGAGGGCGCGGAGGGGCGCGAATTTGCGCGGGCAGCAATGTCGGCCGCTCGTGAAATGAGGCATTTGACGCGTGAAGAGGTGCAGCGTGTACAGCCTCTCTTTGCCCCCGATCTTGATGGCGAGGAATTGGCGGAAGTCTTGCGGGAGGCGAAGTTCTCGCTAGTGGTGGCAACCGCCGTCCATCCGTTGGGTATCAGCTACCAGGAAGCGTTTGGCGCCGCACTTCGATATTGGTCAATGCCATATCGTGGTCGAACGGGCCGAATGAAGCGTTTTGTCCTCACCGCCGAACATCGAAATCTGGGCCGGCATCCGGTTGTTGCGGGTATCCTCGAACTCGGCGACGAGGCTCCATTTTGCAATTGGCGTGACGATCTCCTAGGCCTCAGCCCCGGGGCATTCACGGGGTGGTTGGCGAGAGCGCCAATCCAAACACGCAGCCAAATCGCGGACAGGTTGCGGGCAATTCGCTCTTGTCTCCGACCAACCTCTCTTGATTTTGATCTATCGAACGCCAGCGCGAGAGACATTGTCTCGCATCGAATCGAAATCGAAGAATTCGCGCAAGGTCGAAGCAGAGTGTTGGCGGCGCAGCACGACCTGTTGAAGGACAGGAAGCGAATGGCGTATGGACTACGTCTTGCTAGAGGCCAAATGGCACTTGAGCAAATCGCAAAAGGAGGTGAGATTCCCCTCGGCGGCGCGGACTTGATGGCAGGCGTTCGTGCGGTCCACGATCTCATTTTGCCGCGCACCCACCTAGAGGCGACAGTGTGTGGTGCCGTTCCACCGTTCTCGGCTGGCATGGGCGGAAAGCTTATTGTCTCGTTCCTTTCGCACCCGAGCGTAGTCTCGTCGACTTTAGACGCCGAAGGTGAGTTGGTGGGCTGGAGTTTCGACTCGGATCGTCTTAAGGATTTGCTTCCATCCCACGGAATGCTGTGCATCACGACGAAGGGTCTCTATGCCAATCATGCAGCGATTTATACGAGAAGTGAAATGCCGGGACTACATGCGCCCATACGCCTGCGCCACCTAGCCAATACTGGCGGAATTACAACCACGCTTGTAAGTGACAGAACCACCCGGTTAGCCAGACAACTCCTAGAGGATCCTGGTGAAAATCAGGCGCGAATTTCGTCAGTCTACGGGTCCGGCGGAGCGAAGCGCCATCGAGCAATTCATACCGCGACGATAGCGGCCGGCTTGCCGCCCCGGATCGCCTTCGCCGGAATACGTCGCCCAGTTTATGGACTGAAGTACGCAACCAATGCTGAGGCGGTCTGTTGGCTTGGCGATAACCCCGTTTGGGCCATCTCAAGAAACGAAAATAGTGAAGCATTTGATCAGCGAGCGGTCGATTTGTGGCGGCGGCGCTGGTTACGGAAGGGAATCGAACGGATTCAAGACTTTGCGGTTGTACCTTCCCTCGGCCGAATGCTTGAAGGCGGGTTAACCATGGCATCAAATGCGGACGAAGCGGAGACCGTTGAATGAAAGGCACTCGTGAAGCGGAGGGGTTGCTACAAGACGTCCACGAATTCCTGATGTCGTCAGCTACGAACGTCGAGTGGATGAGCGAAGCGCTTCGGAGTGCTTTAAACGTATCTACTGGCCTCGAAGGTGTTGTCAGAACCGCCATAGCGCAGGGCAAGTCCGTCGCAATAGCAGGCACAGCTGGAAGCGGCAAGACGCACCTCCTGCAGTCCGTTGGGGGGAATGGGGGTTATAAAGTCGTCGGAGATCTCGCAGCGTTACCGGATCGCGAATGGAAAACGCTCTTTAAGTCGGGGGGGAAACTAATAGTCGCAGGCAACGAGGGAGCATTCCTGCAAGGGCAGCGAAAAGGATATCCTGGATTTTCAAACGTAATCGAAGCCCTTCACGCAATACAGAGGGGGCAAGAATATCAAGATGATGGGCCAATTGTCATCGATGCAGCGGGGTATGACCCCGCGGGATCACATTCGATCGGCAATATGCTCGGCGTCCCGATTCTGTCATCGTATGTATCGGAAAAGAAGACCGCCGCAAGTTTGGCGGCTTGGGAAATGTTCAAGGACGCCACCGTACGACAGCGCGTCGCGGTGCTTGTTGAAACGGCCTCCGCGGAGTCGGATGCGGACGGATTCACGTTTCGCCAGCTGTGGCAGCTGATTTCTGATCTTATTGTTGGTGCCGAAGCGGATGAACCGTGGTTCTGTCGTTTGTTCTCCGGGGCATGCGAAATATCTCGAAGACTGAGTCAAACATTCGACACCCAATCGGTTCCGCTCCCGCACGTTGGCAATCGCTTGTGGCATGTGGATTTCAACTTTTTAAAGCCGGTATTTCTAGATTCAGCGATTCCGGTATTGGAACGACTACTGGCAAGGAAAGCGCGGGACGAGGATGAGCGAATTCGACAGTTCGCGGACCTCCGACTTCTCTCGATTTTTGGGCTTCGCGATTCTCCAATCGACACGATGCTTCGATCGGGATCAGATCTTTGGGGAGAAGTGCGCGGCGGGAAATGCGCTTCACTCCTGAATGCGATAAATCGATACTTTGCGTTCAACCTGCTTGAATTCGGAGATGACGTTGAACTGTGGCTTCAACATGACACAGAACGGCGCATGTTTAAACCGAATATTCAGATTTCGCTTGGAACCGCATTGTCTAGCGAATTCGATTTGATCTACAGCAAAGTGATTGCCAATCGTCCGGCCGAGATTGAAGAGGTTCACGGTGGTCGAAGAATACTGCGTCATAAGCGCAGCGGTGCCACTCTTTCCGTTACCAAGGATTTGGTCGATGGGATCCTGCGGACGCGGTCGCACCGAGTGCACGACCGGCGAGACGTCGAATACGACTGGCGAATATCGCAGTTCTTCGAACAAATCGCGAAGGACACATCTCGTCCAGACCGACTGAGAATTGCGAAGTTTGACTTTCAGGCTAGAACGGGCCGGTTAATCGCGTGGCAGGTCGGCGGCGTCATTAAGAAAGTGACGGTGTAGAGATGGCTGCCGGGAATAGCGCTAAAACGATCGAGTTTCTTAGAATTGGAAACCCTTGGTTGGTTGGAAAGAACGTAAATAGAGTTGTTCCAATTTACGTCCTTCACAATCTGCTCGAGGCGGATTTTGAACGCACGAAATCGCTTCAAGCGATAAAGCACTTGGTCTTCGACGCCGGGAAGGCGCTCGCAGATGGATTAAGTCCGCGAGTTGATGTCGGCGAACAGGATTATGCGGATTTGCAGGATACGACTTTCGGCCTTCTGGCTCCGGAGCGACGGGTTTTTCGGGATAAAAAAGGGGGCGGGGCCGGAAAACATGGATCCCTTTTTCCCTTGGTCGGGGGTTTGGTTTCACCGTCGGCAAGCGACGATGGTTTGGGGCGTCGCGTGCGTGCGCTGATGGAGGGACACAACACGGACTGGCAAGAGCGCCTGTGCAATTTGCTTGTCCCTCAGGTCTCGCATGATCCGGCCACCTCATTTGCTTTTTCTCTGCTGGGCGGAACTGCGGGGAAAATCAGCAAGAAGGAATTTAAGCGACCGAGGAAAAGGCTTGGTGGCCTGGATGGCGCTTGCGCGGAATTAATCGACAATCTTATCTTCAGCACTGGCGACGCAAGACGAGTTCCGATAATTCGGCGCATCGCGAGTGGCGCCTATCTTGTATCGATTTTGAGGATGGTTGTTGGGCCGCTTGCCGACTCCGGGGGTGACTTGCCACTTGTCCTCGTTTATTGCGGACTTCCACCGGGCGGAGCAAGTGAACCGCTTGTGCGCGCGGCCAGCAAATCATTTAGCAACTGGGTCGGTGAGTCCTGGAATGCTTGTGCTCGCTGTATGTTTGATTCATTGAGTAATGCACCAACCCTACCAGGGGCTAAACGCCACGAAAAAGTCCGGCAGCAGGTACATCATGCTCTTGCTGGTCGATTGGAGGGACGCCAAAAGGAACTGGAGGGTGTAATTGAGGCCCTTGGTCCGCTCTTCGAAAAGGCAAACCTTTCGTTGGCATGGTGTAAGGAAGCGATGGAGTCGGACGTTAGTGGCTTCGCGAAACCAGAATTGGCCAGGCGTGTCCGAAGTTTGGGGGCCAACATCGGGTTTGCTGGTCCGGATCGCGGCCTTAAACCGCGACTTACATTGGACACGCCCCTCCTCGGCGTACTCGTACGAGGCATCGTTGGGGACGGAACGATGGAACTTGGGGAATTTGTAAGCGTGGTTGCGCAGCGCTTCGGCCTGGTATTGGGGCTTGGGAATTCCGACGATATTGCGGACAAAATGGGCTCACTTGGTTCGGAGGGGTTCGACATCTATGAATTGCTCGTGTTGAATCAAGAACTCCTCCGGACGCGGTTGCTAAGGGCGGGGCTAGCGCGGTCTTACTCGGATTCGCACACGGAGGTTTTTTGTAATGTCTGAGGCCGCGTTGGTAAATGCTATCGCAGAAGCAATCGATCTGCAGATGGAGAAGACATCCGATCGAATATTGCGGTTGGAGGCATCCAAGGATTGGCCGGTCGCTGCTGCGGTGACGCAGTTAAGCTCAAATGGCGAATTTCGCGTATTGGTCCGACGACCGTTTAAGGTTGAGCAATTTTCTTCCTTGAGTGCTACGGTGGATGCGGGTACCGCCACATCTTGGAGAAATCAAAGGACCCGAAAATATTCGATATTAATCGTCGGAGGTACTACTGGAAATCTTGACGCAGGCCTCAAAGACGTGAAGAGAGTTGATCGGCGTGCGGTCATTGGGAAATGGAGAGCGGCGGTAATCAACAGCCTCGGTAGCGACAACGACCTTGCAAAGCCCGAAGTCAGAAATCTATTAAATGAGTTCTTTGCGAGTGTGGAAAGTGGCGTTGTCCCTGCGACGCAACTCGGGGAATATGTTCAGGCGATAAGGCGCAACCCGCATGTGGTGGAGGTGTGTTCCTCGTTATGGCGGGTCGGCCTAATGAGCGATCCGCAGGCGATCGATAGGAACATGGCAGTGGTTCGAGCACGGCGAAATCGCGAACTAGTAGATTTCCTGCGAACCTCCGATGATGCGCGCGTCGATAAAGTTCTGAAGAAGGAAGAGGGATCGCAGGACGAAAGGCGGGCTGGCGTCGCTCGAGCGGCGCTAAAGTTCCGTGAGACTGGTGACGGAAAATTGCTGAAGGAAATCGAATTGCCGACGATCGAAAAGATTTTCGGCTCGGTTCAAGCACCAACGCCATCTCGCTTTATCGATCTCATTGCGCTACTGGATCTTCACTTTGAGTCGCCGGCTGAGGTCTTGTTGCTTCTTGAAAAGCTTGGAAAGCTTTGGGCATTAGACGAGGTTGTGGATTCAATTGAGGCGGCAGCGAAAATCGGAGTCGACGAATGTAATGTTCGCATCGAGTTGAATCCTTCCACTAGCGATGGACAGTCGCCAGAGCAGGAAATTGAATTAGTAAGCGCATGGGCAGGAGGAACCGACGAAGATGCAGTCCTCGCGGCCAGCAGTTCTTCCGCTAGCGCAGAGAGGCTTGGTTCCGGGCAAGCCTACTTTCGCGTTGAAAATCTGCGCCATTTCGGGTTGGCAACGAAAGAGGTTGATGCCTATCTCGAGGCCAGGCGAGAACTGCAGAAATTTGAACCATGGCTGGAGACCGATGCCGTCGCGTTGCTTGTATTGAAGCCGACCGCACTACTGGCGGTGGGGAAATTTGTCGACGCGTGGGCGGCCCTTGCGGGTGCAGCGGTACAAATCGATGACGCGCCCGGCTTTGTCGAGGCGGTACAAATTCTAGAGACAGTTTCTGGCCCATCGTTGAGCGTTGAATGGATCGCGCTCGGGCCGTTTCATCCATTTCGTCTCGACCCAATTCTTCGATCGTGTCAACAACTTGTGGAGAGATTGAGCGGAGGTGGAACGGAGGTATCGAGCCTTGGTGCTGCACTTGAGTGGACTTTGGATAAGTGCTACCCCGCGTATCCGACACTTCACCGAAGAGATCAGACCTACTTTGTCGCCGTATCGGGGACACTTTTGGTCTACAAAAGAAGTGGTCGAGAACACCTTCCGGGTGTGCGTGAAGCTAGTGGCTTGGATCGAATACTTCGAGCGATCGAAAGCTACTCGCCCTGGTTGGCCGATGGAATAAGTGCACTTGTTATTGACCCCCCGAAGGGCGGGGGCGTGGCAAAGGCATTCGAAAGTGCTCGGCGGAGAAAGGCGGAAAGAACGGTCGTGGTGAACCACCTGACGACCGGAGACGACGCAGACGCCTTGGATGGATTCGACGGGCAATTACGCTTCTTGCCAAAGGTCCAAAGATTGGAGGATGCCAGCAACCTGCCTCCAGTTAATGTAGTCGTCCGGTTCGTGGCGGAAAATCCGAGTGCCGGAGAGGCGGCGACCGCAAACTGGCAGGCGACCCGTGGAACGCATTTAGCGCTTGAGATTAGTGAAACAATTGATGATCCTTTTAGTGGGAAAAAGACTCCAAAAATCAAGATTGATCCGCGAGTCGGAAACGTCGTCGTTCGAAGCGTTCAAGGGCTGTATGCGAAATTGAAGGGTGGGAAACCCGTATTGGCAACGATGCGCCCTTTGCTGCAAACGGACGAAGCGCCTGTTTTGAGTCGACTAGCATCAAGAACAGACTGGGTTGTGTTCGCAGCTCCGGGACCACTGGGTTTGGTATCCCCGCGTACCATTAACAGCACGTTGCGATTTGTCGGTCGCGCGAATATGGGCCTTTATGGTCTTTATGCGTACGCGGCGGATGATTTGTTTCCGGTCAGGCGACATTTCGAGGTCTTTTTTCAGAAGACCCCGGTTGCAACCGTTTCGCCCCAGAAGATGGTTGACCTGCTGGTGGCCAAGGCACAGGAGTCCGGGCAGGCGGTTCTTTTCGCGGGTCTATCGACCGTGCCAGCACAGGTGGCGTGTTTGGTCGCACTCGAGATTGCAAAGGAGGATGCCGCGGCCGACGAGCACGCATTTGTTTTGAGTCTCGATGACCTCGGCTGGACGCGCGCGTGGTTGCGAAAGGGCACGAGAGCCGATTTTTTGATTGTCATTGTGCGACAAAGCGGAGAGGTTGTCTTTCGAGTTGTGGAAAGCAAGAGTCAGGAAAAGGGTGAGAAGATTCCTTGCGACAAGGGCGCCAATCCGTTTCCGGAGGCGATTGACCAGGTTCGCGGTTCGCTCGACTCAATCAAGGAAATTACGTCGGCGTCCGCTCCATCCCTTGACGAGGATTTGCGCTTCGCAAGCCTGATCGAACATCTAATGGCAGCGGTGATGGGCAGGAGCAATGAACTTCGGGAGACTGCGAGAGAGCGCGTGTTCAAGGCCATCAATGCCCTGTCCCGACGTGAAATTGAGCCGACATACGAAGGATTAGCGATATTGACACAGGTTGGAATCAATCATGATCGGGAACTGCGGCGCATCGATGATGAAATCAAAATCGTTTGGGCGGGCGCGAAGGAGATCGAGAGAACGTTCAAGGTACCCGCATTCTTTCCACCGCGACCTCCCGAACCTGACGCAACAATCCAATCAACGTTTCAGAAGCCAAAATCTCCTACTGGGGGGGGCGAGTCGACCAGCAAAACGGAAGTGGCAAGTGCAGGAGCTACCGAGAAGGCTACAACTCCTGCGCCTGTCGCGGCGGAAAAGCCTGACATCTCTGGCGGATCGCTCGAATCAGTCGTTAGCGGGAACCCGATCGGCGACCTCGCGCGCGCGTTTATAGCGGCCGCAAGAATTCATGGCATTGCGATCGGTGACGAGGAACCGGTTTTTCTGCAGACAGGGCCATCGTTATTTGCACTTGGTGTTCGACTTCGCGAAGGGACGACAATTCAACCTCTCCGAGCTCGTCTTAGTGACATAGCACGCGACATTGGACTGGGGGATAGGGCGAACGAAATTGACGTTGAGAATGATGCGGAACCGAGAACGGTGCGAGTTCTCTTGCCAAGGCCGGATCGCGAATTTCCGTCGCTGCCGGAGTTCGGCGACGTGGCCTTGGCGAGCGATGGAAGTTACCTCCCTCTCTACATTGGCCAGACTGTTGATGGTCGTGACTTCTCCGTAGCAATAGAACAATGGCCGCACATGCTAATCGCGGGAACAACGGGAAGCGGGAAGACGACATTTCTTAAATCCATTCTTAAGCAGATGGCGGCGTTTGGCACTGGGTTGTTGCAAACGGTGGTGGTCGATGGCAAGGGAGACACAGACTATTTCGGATTGCTTCCGGAGAACATGTTTCCATATGAGTTTGGAGAGGTGCAACTCGGGCATGAGGCGGCGCTTGCGGTGATGCGCTGGGCGACAGAGGAGATGGAGCGTAGGCGCAAGGTGGTTGTTGAACTGGCTCGCAAATTGCCATCCGCGGCACAAGGCGTAAAGGCCACTGACCTATTTAGGAACGCTATTCGCGAACGTCGTATTCCCGAAATTCGCCCGCTTGTTCTCGTGATTGACGAGTTTGCAGACATAATGCTCGCTAGCAAGAAGGGCGCGGAGGAATTCGAGAATTTGGTTCAGCGAGTTTCGCAGGTCGGCCGCTCCCGCCTGATCCATTTGGTTCTAGCCACGCAACGGCCCGATAAGGAGACGATTAGAGGAGCGATAAAGGCAAATTTGAATGCCCGGGCTGTGTTTCGCCTACCTACGCAGGCCGATTCAATGACCGTGCTTGGACAGGCAGGTGCGGAGCGGCTAATGCTTCATGGGGACATGTTGTTTCAGCATGGAACCGGCGTGCCGCTTCGACTGCAGGGATATCGAGCGTAAAAGAGAAATACCTGACTGAATGTATCAATGGGTTGTGGTTAAGCCAAATGCCTCGTGATGTGCGCAAGAAGTGTAAAGCGATCTCGATTTGAAAGACTCCAGGACGAACGCATAAGCGCCATGGAGTGCCATAGATATTTGCAGAGTACCGGACGTACGCGACCCTGCGGGATTGTGTTCGAGCGGAAGAGTCAACTCAAGGTTCGGCGACCGTGACGGTAGACCTCATTCGCCTTTATCCGAAGATTGGCCTAGCTAAGGGGGACGGACGGTCCAACAGAGGCAAGCCGGGAAGGCTTTGGACAATCGTTTTCGATGGCGACGATACGCTCTGGGACACGCAGGCATTGTACGAAGCTGCGAAAGGCGAATTCATTGCGTTTGCCTCGCAGAGGAACATTCGAGATCCCGCCATTCGAGAAAGAATAGATTTGGTCGATGCGCGTCGGGTCGATATTTTGGGATTTTCACCGACGCGGTTTCCGTCAACGCTGGTGGAAGTTCTTCGCAGCTATGAAGCGGAGAGTCAAATCGGTGTAAGTGAAACAGACGCAAAACATGTGGAAGCGATCGGCAACTCGGTATTTCTCCGGCGAGCTCGTTTGGTTCCCTTGGCGAGGAACACGCTTAATCGTCTTAGAGAGGACTATCGCCTGGTTCTTTTGACAAAAGGCGACCTTCCGACGCAGACAAAGCGCATTGCACATTCAGGGTTAGGCAATCAGTTCCATGCAATCTACGTGGCGGCGAAGAAGGACACGGCGACGCTGCGAGAGTTATTTCGAAGAGAGCGCATCAATCCGTCCACCACGATCGTTGTTGGCGATAGCCTGCGGTCCGATATTCGGCCAGCATTAGATATTGGAGTGGCGCGAGCAATTTGGATTCCGCGTGGGACGTGGTTGTACGAGACAGCGTCGAAAGTGCGATCACATCGCCTGTTGAAGGTGCGACGACTTTCACGAATTCGGGATATTTTGAAATAAGGTAACCATGTTCACCCTTGTTTCATCGGACGCGACTGAACTATTTCGACGCCATGCGATGGACATTTTATGCTACCCGTCGGAGCATGTAACGCAGTTTAGATACGACGAAAGCTACGTCGATACGGAAATCCTTAAACATTGCAATAGCGAAGGCGAGGCAAGGGTATGGCTGGATTATGTCGTCGACAGCGTGGAGACGCTGATCGTATACGCTGAATGTCCGAAGGAGGCGAGTGGACATTTCATTTATAGACCGCTTCGCTACGGGTATGTACAACATATTCGCAAGGTCGGGAGCATTGTCTATGTTGACGTCCTATTGAATGGCTATCCGGACTTGAGTCGTTGGAAGACGAGTTCGGAAGGTTCTGAGTTTGCAACGTGGATGGACTCGCGTGCAGGTTCGATTCGCCCAAAGGATGTGGCCACAACTGGCGGTACATCCGGTGCCTCTTTGGTGGACAGTGGCGATGGGGGGATATCAGCAGATACGAGGAAGGTGAAGGGCGAGGGGAAATTCTTTTACATGATCTCGCGGAAGGATCTCAGAGGGGCTGATTCTCGTAGTAACGATCAACGGTGGGAAAGCGTGGTCGACCAAATTGCTCCCCTCGATTCGATGGAAGGAGTCCTCTTTTATCGCGTCATTGGGTTTTTCAAGTCGGCGGAAAGAATTTTTGGTTATGGCCAGGATATTGACAGATCGGAACAGTGCAAATCGAAAACGCGATTTGGGCAAAGTGTGTTTTTCGTGCCTATGGGGCGACCCGTTGATTTAAAGTTATCTTTTTACCGGCCGAGAAATGCGCGGCCGCAGATAATTAACGCGGAATTCACAGTTTTTGCATCTGAGGATGCCTACTCGAAAATTCCCGACAATCGTATCCAACTTCAAAGTCGGTACGATGAAGTTTCCGTGCATCTTGTGACCAAGCGTGTATTTGATAATGTTCTTGCACCGGTATCTATTCGACTCGCCGGGAATCAACCGAGAAATTGCGCGGCGGAGCCTCTCTTGTTAACAGTTGTGCCGGTGCCACGCTGGATAAAAATTTTTGTCTTTCCGGCGCTTTTGGTTGTGCCTCTTCTCTTAAGTACCGGAGCAGAGGACATAAAGGGATTTTTGGAGGTCTTCTTGGCTTATGACTGCGGGTCAAAACCCGCTGCGCGTGCGTGTGCCGATGCAGCGGCTCTTTCGTGGCTAGCGAAAGGGATTGGCGCTTTTGTTGGCGCTTTCATTGGCATCGTGGTGTTCAGGCGCCTTCCGGCGAAGGGCCTCTAGTTCCGCGGGCAAAAAATGAACATCATTTGGCCAGTCTTTTCCGCGAATTGCGCAGGATGGCAAGAAATCCGATATTTCGCACTGGCATTGTCCGATGCCCCTGACTTCGAAATCGCACCTGATCAACAGTGAAGGATTTCAACGTTTGTGCACCCACGTAGAAGCGTAGGGAATTTCGCGCAATGATGCCTCTGCGCTCATTCGTCAGGTATATCAGAGAAGCAGAAGTCGCTGTGATTATCGCCACCGCCATACGCGGCGCACAGATCTAGCGCTTTGATTGTTTGGTTGGCTTGCACTATGTGGTATCGGCGCGATGCTTCGAGAGAAGGTGCTAACAGGTAATGCACATGCGGCGGTACCGAGCAGCGCTACATTAACTATGGTCCAACGCGCTCGTGCGAAAGCGTTGAGATAAGCGATGGCAGTTGGGTATCCGCCTCGTGCCCTAACGCGCAGCGTAACGGCGATATCTGTAGGCGCTGGCCGTAGGGTACCGATAAATGCAATGAAGTCGCTCGGTGTCATTGGTCTGTAGTTTTCTTGAAGTGACCGAGACACGCAGTAGACGGTTATCGTGCTACCGCTTGTTTGCATGACGTCCATGTACAGATTGCCTTTTGCGCTTCCGACGCCAGTAAGGCACCTCAACAAGGAACCCTTACGCGTATTTGCTTCACCAATAATGACGTGAACGTTTGGCATGGAAATCAAAGGAACGTAACGCTTGCGTGTAAGAAAAAGTCGGACTTGTTGGTGTTGACTGGTTAATTTTACCCGCGAGATAGAGTTGCGTATTTCGGGCGATCGTGGACACTCAGTCCGGTTGGTCGTGAACAGCAATTTAGGAACACTGTGATCATCTGTGCCGGGTTTCGTGAGCGGACACGAACAATAGCGTTTCGAAGTCCCTTCGGCATAGGGATTGCCGCCGCCACGCGAATAGGATTCCCAAAAAGAATTCGGCAACGTGCCCGAGCGGAGGAAACTTCTACGAAAAAGTATTCCGAGGTCCACGGCGCCGCAAACGATTGTTCTCGACGTACCCGTGGATTGCAATAGGGTTGCATAGCGATCAGCGTTCGGCTGCGGCGGGCGAGAACAACCGGTAGCTGACGGTTGCGCCAAGCATCGCGAGCGTTCAGTCCGGAGCGCATCGGTTGCGGTCTGCCGCCGCTGTGCCCTGGATGCGCCGCTTCAGCCACCTTGCCGTCATTCAGACGCGAGCGGCTACATCCGACCGACTTCTGCCATTGGCAGAAACCATGTTCACCCGCACGGCTGCATGAAATCCGGCGTGTAAAGCCATCGTCAGTCTTCAGCGCGGCGGGGTGGCCAAACGTTGGCAGAACGCGGAAGGCACAGAAGCGTCAACACCCTGTCGTACTGATCGGCGCTAATCTTCATCTCTCTAAGTTGCACCTGCGGCTCGGCGAACCGAAACCAGACAGACGCCGGGATCGCCGCGCCGGCGCGCTCGTGACGCACGTCAGCGTCGGCCGCGAGGGACCCGCTCGGCAGTTCGGTCGTAGAGGAGCGCGTCCTGAAAAACGCTCCGGCCTTCAATGCCGGCTCGCTCGACCAAGCCCAGTCGATGAAGCCGTCATGCGACATGACGAGGACGGCTTTCTCATCGGTGTATGTCAGCCACTTGAGGATGGCCGCGGTCAGAGAGACGCCATAGCGCTCGGCGCATCGGCCCAGCACGTCCAAATCGACGGTGGCGCTTACCTGGTCGCGGTAGTCGTCCAGCGGCATCAGCAGGTAGGAGGCGAAGAGGTCTGCCTGCCCCTCCATGTCCTTCTCGTCTTGGTTCCAGTTCAGCATGTCCGTCGCGCTGCACTCGAACGAGCCGCAATGCAGACGGTGCAAGATGTAGTGCCCGAGCTCATGGGCCATCGTGAAGCGGATGCGCCCGTGCGACGTGAGCGTCTGGTTGTAGAGCAGAAGCCATTTGGATCGCGTCTCATCCGCGAAGAGCGCGCCCTCGAACTTGTTGATTGCGGCGGCGCGAACTTCGCTGATGGGGTCCTTCCAGCCGAAGATGTCTGCCGCGCCGAGCGCGAGTTGCTCGACGTCGACGGGGAACCGCCGCAGACCGTGAGCGCGGCTAAACGTCTCGGCGATGCGCACGAGCCGTGTGGCGGCCCGCGGCGGCGTCCACACCTCGAGATTCACGACGACTTCTTGAACGTGCTGAGAATCTTACGCAACTGCTCCTTGGCCTCGGTATCCAGTTTCTGGTATCCGCGGAAAAACGCTTCATCGAGGTGACGCTCCTCCGGCGCGCGGGTGTCCTCTTCCAGGAAGTAGCTGGCGGACACCCCAAGGGCATCTCCAAGGGCCGTCAGCTTCTCGGCCGACGGCCGCTGGGATTCGCGATTCTCGAGTTCCCAGAGATAACTCTTGCTCAAGCCCGCCCGCTCTGCGAGTTTCTCCAGGGTGAGCTTTCGCTCCTTGCGCAACTCGTGCAGCTTCTCACCTAGACGCGTGGACATAGCCAGTCCTCCTGGGCTGCGGCGGATCTCTCATACTACCACGTTTCCGAACTTTATTTGACAACATCGTGAGTCCATGTAAAACTTCTCGCGTCCATGATTCCGAACTTTAAATCTCGTAATTCCGATAAACGGCAATTATCCGGCCTGTCATACCGCGTACTCCCTCGGAGCCCCATGTCGAGAACCCACATCGACCACCGCAACATCGTCCGTTTCGCGGAAGAAAAGGTCAATCTCCCAAAGGACAAGGCCGACGAGTACCGCGCGCAGGTCTGGCGCCTGCGCGAGAAGCTTGAGGGCCACATAGCCGACCACCCTGGCTTCTCGCTGCGCAAGATGCTGTTATCGGGCAGCCTCGCCAAGGGCACCGCGCTACGATCGCTCAACGACATCGATGTAGCCGTGTACATCACCGGTTCTGACGCACCGCACGACGTGCGGGCACTCCTGGATTATTTGGCCGAGCGGCTGCGCAAGGCGTACCCGAATTTCAGTGCGGACCAGGTCAAGCCCCAGACGTACTCGGTGACAGTTTCCTTCCGCGGCACCGGCCTCGACGTCGACGTGGTGCCGGTGCTTTACGCGGGGGATCCAGAGTGGCGCGGCAACCTCGTCAGCCAGGACGACGGTTCTTTCCTCGAGACCAGCATTCCGCTGCACTTGGAGTTCACGCGCAAGCGCAAGCAGGAGATGCACTTCGCGCAGATTGTGCGCTTGGTGAAGTACTGGGCCCGGCGCATGAAGCAAGAGCGCGATGGCTTCCGCTTCAAGTCCTTCATGATCGAGATGATCCTGGCCAAGCTTTGCGACGACGGCGTCGATTTCTCCGACTACCCTGAGGCACTGCAAGCTTTCTTCACCTACGTCGCGCGCACCAACTTGCGCGAGCGCATCGTCTTCACGGACCACTACCCCGCGTTCGACGCGGTCAAGGTCAAGGATCGAGTCCAGATCTTTGACCCGATCAACTGCACCAACAACGTGGCGCGCCTGTACACCGAAGCACAGGCCAACGCTATCGTCGAAGCCACGCTCGACGCGGGTGATGCCATAGACGCGGCGCTCGCCGCGCCCAACAAAGAGCTGACCGTCTACTACTGGCGGAAGGTCTTCGGCAATGCCTTTCAGGGTTGAACGACAATGAGCACCAGCTACACGGCGAGTACGTCCAACACCTTCACGGTGGTCCATGCGCGGGAAATGTCTGCCAAGGTGGCAGCGGATCTCAAACGCATGCAGCGCCTCTATGGCCTACCTTCCGACGCCGCCATCGCGGCCTACGAGACAGAGGTTGTCGAATTGCTGCGGCGAGGCTACCTCGGCACTGCCTTCTACGGCTTCCGTCGCGAAGGCAAGTGGATCGAGCCCACCTTGCGCTACACGGCAAACGAGTTCGCGGCTGAGGCTGGCAACGATGATCCGGGCCGCGTACGCCCTGGCCAGAATGTCGCTGGGGCCAGTTTCTACAGCTACCTCACCCACACCAGCGAGTGGGATCGCCTAAGCTCGGCGGAGCGGGCGCAGATTGAGCAGGCGCTGCCCATTCGGCGCGTCGGGGCGGACCTGCCTGCGGTGAACAACGGCTACTTCGCCGACGACAAGACCTACTCGGCCGGCGGCCGCTCACTTGCCCGCGCCAGCGTCAGGAGCTACGCATGACCCAGCCGAACACCAACGTCCTGTTCGAGCGCTCAATCACGCTGCCCGACTCCGATGCGCGCGACAGGCTGGCCGGGCTGGTCGGCATGGAGGACAAGATCAGGCGCCTGACCAACATCCTGGGCGTGCTGATCAACCCCCACGGCCTGCAGAAGTGGCAGAGGGACCACCACCCCGACGCGGCGCGCCTGATCGATGCCGTCCTGCGGCGCCCGCCCCTCGTTGTCCTGAGCGGTGACGTGGGCTCAGGCAAGACCGAGTTGGCCGAGACGATCGGCGATCGGGTGGCGCGGCAGGAGGATATTGACATCACGCTATTGCCGATGAGCCTGTCCTCGCGGGGCCAGGGCCGCGTGGGCGAGATGACGCAACTCGTCACTGCCGCCTTCGAGCACGCTTACAACGAGGCCAGCAAATTGAAGTCTGCCAAGGGCGCCGCGCGCGGCGGCGTGATCCTGCTCGTCGACGAAGCCGATGCGCTCGCGCAGTCGCGCGAGACCGAGCAAATGCACCACGAGGACCGGGCCGGCGTGAACGCGTTCATCCGCGGCATCGACCGCTTGGCCAGCGGCCGGCTGCCGGCGGCCGTGATCATGTGCACCAACCGGCTGAGCGCGCTGGACCCCGCAGTTCGCCGCCGCGCGGCCGATGTGCTTGTCTTCACGCGCCCGACTAATGACCAGCGGCGCGACGTGCTCGAGCGCTGGCTCGGTGACGTGGGGCTCAAGAAGGCAGACATCGATGCCCTGGTCGCAGCCACGGGGCCCCAGGCAGGACGGGCCTACGGGTTCACGTTCTCCGATCTCGCGCAGAGGCTGTTGCCGACGATCATCCTGGACGCTTACCCCGCGGGCCCGATTAAGGCCTCGCAGGCGATCGCACTGGCGCGTGGGATCGAACCGACGCCGCCCTTCAATAGCGCGTAGGCGGCGCCAGCCGGAGAATCCTTGATGACTCAAGCCATCGCCACCGTCCGAGACGGGCATGCTTACCAAGCACGCCAGTTTTGGTTGAAGGCGCTGCGCCTCCTCGACCCGGCCGGTTCGATCGTTAAGGTCGGCTTCGAGTGCGGGCCCAAGGGCTTCGACGACATCTGGGTCGAATATGCGCCCGGAAAGGGCCGCAACGATCACTACGGCGCGCCGTTGCTGCGCGAGCACATGCAGTGTAAGTGGCACGTCTCCAGCGGCGACTTCGGCTTTGAGGAGTTGACCAGCCCGGACTTCATTAACGCCAGTTCATTCTCCCTATTGCAGCGGGCCCTGGACGCCCAGCGCATACACGCACCGGACGGTGTCGGTTCGCGCTTCCGGCTGGTGACGAATTGGCACCTGCGGCGCGTCGATCCGCTGCGCACAATGGTGAACCAGCGCCACGGCTTTTTGCGCCTAGAGCGCCTGTTCGATGGCACGGGCGATGGCAGCGCTGCAGGCAAGGTGCGTAAGACCTGGCGCGACCACCTGAGCGTCGACGATGCCCAATTGCGCACCCTGGCTCGGACCCTCGGTCTTAGCACCGACGCCCAGTCGCTGCTCGATCTGCGCGACAACCTCGACGTGCTTCTGGATCTGCGCGGCATGCGCCGTGTTCCCGACAACGAGGACAGCTGCTGGTACGACGACTTGACATACCAGTGGCTGGCGGCGGGTCGCATCGAGTTCGACCGCGAGTCGTTTCGCGATGCTTGCCAGCAGCAGAAGCTGTTCGAGGCGGCACCCAAGACGCACGTCGTCTTTGGCGTCAAGTCGTTCGAACATCCTGTCGATAGTCTGGAAGACCGCTGCGCCTCGGTCTTGGACCTGACCGCCAACTTCGACGATCGGCCGATACGGGACCAGGCGGACTGGGCGGCTTCCCTCTATCCGCAACTCCGATCGTTCCTTGTCGCGGCCGCCGGCGCCAACCAGCATTTGCGACTGATCCTCGACACGCATGCTACGTTGGCTTTCGCTGCGGGGGCGGTGCTCAACATCAAGTCCGGCCGCTACGTCGAGTTGGAACAGCGAGTGCTGCATCGCGTGATCTGGCACGCCGGCGATATGTCCCGAGACCGAGCCTGGTCTCAGTGGGACTTCTCGCATGATCAACTCGACACCTCGAGTTCCGACATGGCCGTCGGCGTCAGCCTGACCCACGATGTCGGGCCAACGGTGAGGCGCCACCTGGCAACTTCGTTGCCGGGAGTCGGCCGCCTGCTGCTTGCCGCCCCGCAAGGCGGTGCCAATAGCCGCGCGGTGGCCTGTGGCCAACATGCCTTCGACCTAGCCGAGTTACTGGTGCAGCGGATCAACGTCGAGCGAAACCCGGGCGCCCGCGTTCACCTGTTCATCGCGGCGCCTAACGCCTTTACATTCTTCCTCGGCCAGAGGCAGCCGAGCATGGGTTCGGTCACGTTGTACGAGTTTGACTTCGAGGGACAAAGGGGCGGCGGCTATGCGCCTTCGATTGCGCTGCCTATCGTGCAGGCCGCTCCAGGAGCCTGATTCGCCGCACTCCGTTTCGCACCACCATTCCGAGTCGCTGAAGCTGCTCTACATTGGAGCGACTCGAACGTGCGCATCATTGATTGCGCAGACGCTCGGCGGCTCCGCTGAACCCCTCCGCATCCAGTCTGAAGCCGTCGTTCGCAGACGCCACCGTGTAGGGCAGCTACTCATCGAATGCCTAAGCGTGACGTCATCCAGAGCAGTAATAAGATAGATGAGGCCCCGGGTTGGTAGGTCAAATGGCACGTTCGCGTAGCGATGTGCGGCAATGTGCGAATGTGCCAGTGTACCAATGAAGCAGGCCACCGAAATTGTGCTCCGAGTTCATTGGTCAGCCACATCCACGGTGGTGTATCTCCTTCATCCCCGCCGCTGAGTCAAAAAGGTTAGGAACGAATGCTAGATTTTTTTCTCTTGGTGGAACGGCGAACCCAATTAAGCAAGAGCGTCGACGCAACTGTTGGGTTCCTCCAGTCCAGCTTGTCGAGACATGCTTTACTGATATACGACGTCGACCTCGGCGTCGACATAGTTAATCCGGAAGCGAGATCGGCCGTGGTTGCCAACGCGAACATCCTCCTTTCATGGTCGTAAATGAGAACTCGAAAATTCTCGGCGAAGAACGACGTTGCCGAACGCGTCCGAAAGAAATGCCACTGTAGACGTGATATCGCACACTTCGAATGCTGTGAGGCGAGACGAACCTTCAGTTCAAGGTAGGAGTCTGTCCCCACAGTGGGCGATTCGATAAGCAAGTCAAACAGACCGTTGATGTCGTGGACCTTCAGAGAACTCTTTTTGAAAAAGTTCCGAACGCTTTCTTGAAATTCTGAACGTTCGTCGGGTTGCGCTTTGAACGTCTTCAGTCTCATGGAGCCATCCTCGATTCAGGAATGGTTGGTCACTCCGGAAAAGCTCGGAAAGTCTCTCCAAAGCTTCAGCTAGGGTACCTCCCCGGCTCAAACGACACTCGATTAGCCAGCAAAACAACCGCATCGCGTCCATGATTGCTTCGTCCTGACTAACTCCGTCGACATCTCTTGCCATCCAAAACCGTATCAAACGATGCAACGGCAGGATGGCCCCTATCTCGGCAAGTTCGTTAGGAAATTCCGCCATTGCAATCCCCCACCCTCTCGCACACATATTTGAAACTGCAAAATCAAAGCCTTTTCGCCCTTGCGATGGCCTTAAAGGGCGCCGCCGACTTCAAGCATTCCCACCAATATTTGACTTTGAAGCATTTGAAGACCTGCTACGTCTTTGCTCATTCTTGGTCGGTATCAGCAATTCAATCCTGCTGACACGTATTCGATGCTCCAAAAGAGCTGCTTCCTGACGCAATGCCTCTACATGCTGTTGAAG
>Ga0075030_100001437_pt1 | contig 21433 bp, 24 predicted proteins | sample LitLauG_LLR_2012_FD_71393 | JGI IMG/M metagenome (GOLD analysis project Ga0075030, IMG submission 71393) | Freshwater sediment microbial communities from Pennsylvania, USA - Little Laurel Run_MetaG_LLR_2012 | ecosystem: Environmental > Aquatic > Freshwater > Creek > Sediment | place: USA...
AAGTCGCGGCCGGTCGTCCCCAAACATGAATGCCTCCAACGCATCCATCGCTTGAATCCGACTCGTCAACCTTCCGATAGCCCCGTTAACCCGAGTTCAGGGCCGTGGGGGCGGCCGTCCGTCGATATCGCCAGGCAAGCGTGACGGTCGTCATGCGTCTCAAGCGCTGCTTGACAATTTCACTCGGAAACGCCGTTCTGACGCCCGCCAGTCCGTTCCCCGGAGCCCGCCCCCGTGAAACATATCCTTGCCCGCCTTGATGAGCGCCGCGCTCAGGCCCGGCTGGGCGGCGGCGTTGCCCGCATCGCCGCGCAGCACGCGAAAGGCAAACTCACTGCCCGCGAGCGTATCGAGCTCTTGATGGACCACGGCTCGTTCGAGGAGTTCGACATGTTTGTCGAGCACCGCAGCGCCGACTTCGGCATGGAGAAAACCAAAATCCCTGGGGATGGCGTGGTCACCGGCTGGGGCACCGTCAATGGGCGAACTGTCTTTGTTTTCGCCAAGGATTTCACCGTGTTCGGCGGCTCCCTTAGCGAAGCGCATGCGCAAAAAATCACCAAAATCCAGGATATGGCGCTGAAGAACCGCGCCCCGATCATCGGCTTGTTCGACGCAGGTGGGGCGCGCATCCAGGAGGGCGTCGCGGCGCTCGGCGGCTATGGCGAAGTGTTCCAGCGCAACGTGCTCGCCTCGGGCGTCATCCCGCAGATTTCGCTCATCATGGGCCCCTGCGCGGGCGGTGATGTTTATTCGCCGGCGATGACCGATTTCATCTTCATGGTGCAGGGCACCAGCTACATGTTCGTCACCGGCCCCGATGTGGTGAAGACCGTCACCAACGAGACAGTGACCGCCGAGGAGCTTGGCGGCGCCTCGGTGCATGCGACGCGCTCGTCGATCGCCGACCGCGCCTATGACAACGATGTCGAGGCGCTGTTGCAGATGCGCCGACTGATCGATTTCCTGCCAGCTTCGAACACCGACGGCGTCCCATATTTGCCCGTGGTGGATGATCCAGACCGCGTCGACATGTCGCTCGATACGCTGATCCCCGACAATCCCAACAAGCCCTATGATATGAAGGAGTTGGTCCACAAGATCGCCGACGAAGGCGATTTCTTCGAGATCCAGGAAGCCCACGCGAAAAACATCGTCACCGGCTTCGCGCGGATCGAGGGGCGCACGGTCGGCATTGTCGGCAACCAGCCGATGGCGCTCGCCGGGGTGCTCGACTCCGACGCATCGCGCAAGGCGGCGCGGTTCGTGCGCTTTTGCGACTGCTTTGGCATCCCGATCCTGACGCTGGTCGACGTGCCGGGCTTTCTGCCCGGCGTCGCGCAGGAATATGGCGGGCTCATCAAGCATGGCGCGAAACTGCTGTTCGCCTATGCCGAAGCGACAGTGCCGAAGGTGACGATCATCACCCGCAAAGCGTTCGGCGGCGCCTATGACGTGATGGCGTCAAAGCATCTGCGCGGCGACATCAACCTTGCCTGGCCGACCGCCCAGATCGCGGTGATGGGCGCCAAGGGCGCGGTCGAGATCATCTTCCGCGCCGACATCAATGATCCCGCCAAAATCGCCGAGCGCACCGCCGGTTACGAGGAGCGCTTCCTGTCGCCGTTCGTGGCGGCCGAGCGCGGCTATATCGACGAAGTCATCATGCCGCACTCGACCCGCCGCCGCGTCTCGCGCGTGCTGGCGATGCTGAGGAACAAGAAGCTGGATAATCCGTGGAAGAAGCACGATAACATTCCGTTATAAGGAACCGGCGATCTGCCCAAGGGGGCCAAGCCCGGCGCCGCCGCCAAATTTTCCGCAAGTTTCTCCAAGCTTTTTTCCTTTTTCGTCAAGCATTTTGCCAAATTTCCGCAAGCTTTTTGCCAAACATTTCCAAACATTCTGTTGGCCGTTTTGTGCGATTCCAAAGGCTTGCTTGGCGAAAAATCCGAAAAACGCTTCGTCTCCAAATTTTGCGCCGTGGAGCGTCCCTTCTGGTCGTCATGCCCGGCCTTGTGCCGGGCATCCACGCCGAGGCGACCGCGGCATGCTTGAAGGTCTGCTGGGGCGCCGCGTGGATGGCCGGGACAAGCCCCGTCACGACGACCAGGGGTTGTATATGCCAAAAATCCTCTCCACAGGTATGGTTATCTTCCCCGGACAGCCGTGGATGCGGTCGTCCTCTACGCGGTAGAAAATAGAAATAATGATATAGCATATGTTTCGATTTTCAGGAAGAATGAAATTTGACGGTGGGCATCATCTGGAGATTTGACATATTGCGGGCGGCGTCACATGCAGGACAGATGACCGCGAGAACAACGCCATCAGTTGGTAAGAGGGCGGTTCAGCTCCGTGCGCCAGCCCGCTGGATCAGGCGTCGATTGGGGACCGACTGAATAGATCTCCCACAGGTCGGCGGCCTGTTCGTGTCCGTTGGCCTTCATCCACTTGTCGAACTCACCCCATGCGGCTGGCAGGCCCTCGTACGGGCCGCTGTAAACGGTGCGCGCCACCTTTGCCGACGGTAACTCGCCCGGCTTCATGCGTCCGGCCGCTTTGACCGGCTCCGAAACCTTCACGCCTAACTCAAAATCGAAGATGTCCGGGCTCATTCTGAGATGATGCGCGAAGACCGCGCCGTCGGGTTTCACGCCTTGTGCGGCGAGCGCCGCCATGAGTTCGCCGACGGCGGGGCCAAAGACCTTCATCATGTCGCCGCGCGGAACGGTGAGGTGAATAACGGCGGCCGTCTGAACTCTGGTCTGGATGATCTGCGGTGTGTCAAGCATCGTTGTTGTCCCGTTGCTTTGTGGACATGACTTGGATGATCAGGCCATGGCGTCCAGCCGGGCATAGCTCGCTTCCATGCCGTGCTCCATGCCGGTCGCCAGCATCGCTGCCCGCGCAGCGGCGTCGGGCAGAGTCATGCGCACGATCATCAACGTGCCCGAACTGTCTGACTCAAACGTCGTGACGACGTGATTGTCCGGCGTGGGGTCAGGCAGGTGCATGCGCTCGATATGAACGATGCGATTGAACGGGGTCACTTCCACGAACTCGCCGGTTATGTGGAAGGCCTTGCCCTTGCCGTTCGACCACTCGTAACGGAATTTGCCGCCCGGCCGCGGATCGATGACGCAAACAGGCATCGACCAGCCCTCGGGTCCGAGCAACCATTTCTGGATCAGCTTCGGTTCGATATGGGCGTGAAAGACGGCCTCGGGCGAGGCGGCGAAGCGCCGTGTGACGACGACATGTCGGTCGCCCTCGGTTTTCAGGGTCAGTTTGCTCATCGTCGCGCCTTTCGTTTTCTGGGTTTCATCCCGGCCAGGACATCGTCGAGTCGCTCGTAATTCCTGGTGAGGGCCTGGCGCAACAGGTCGAGCCACTGGTCGATCTCGGAAATGGCCGAAGGCGCCAGCCGGCATGGCCGCTTGCTGCCTTCGACGCGACGCAAGATCAGCCCCGCGCTCTCGAGCACCTTGAGATGCCTGGAGACGGCGGGCTGCGTCATAGCGAACGGCTCCGCAAGCTCCATCACTGTCGTCTCGCCCAAGGCGAGGCGGGCGAGAATCGCCCTGCGGGTCGGATCGGCCATCGCCGAGAAGGCAGCGTCGAGGTTGGGCATTTGCATCTCGTATTATATAATAGAAATATTATATAACAAGTTGGCTTATGTCAAGCGTCGCCGGCGCAAATCCGCGCGCTGGCGTCCGGCGGCTGAGGCGACGATGGCGCAATAGTTGCGCGCCGATCAAAACCAGCCCCTCAGCCGTTCCGCCCTGACGCTCGAATCTTTGACCTATTGCCGCATTTACGATATGTCATGACATATGGCCGAGAGAACAACTGTTCGCCTTCCCCTCGATCTCGTCCTTCGCGCAAAGCGTAAGGCGGCCGCGGAGCGGCGTTCGCTGACGTCCCTGATCGAGGACGGGTTGCGGCGCGTGCTTAACGAACGGAACTCCGTCGATCGGGCCCGCCGGGTTCTCCCGCCGGTCAGCTCGGCCATTGGCGGCGTGGCGCCGGGAATAGACCTGAACGATTCATCTGCGTTGCAGGAGCTGGAAGACCTCGAATACGTCCAGCGGCTCCGGTGATCCTCGCGGACGTTAACGTCCTCATTTATGCGTTCCGCAAGGATTCCGCGCATCATATCGTTTGCAAACCTTGGCTCGACGCGGTTGTCGGCGGGGACGCGCGGTTCGGCGTCTCGCCGCTTGTCTTAAGCGCTGTGGCGCGGATTGTGACCAATCCTCGCGCCTTCGTCCCTCCCAGTCCAATCGAGGAGGTCTTCGCCTTCTGCGACAACCTGCTCAGTCAGCCGCATTGCGAGATTGTCGAGCCCGGCGACCGGCATTGGGCGATCTTCCGGCGGATTTGCCTGGAAGCACAGATACAGGGACCGAAAGTGACCGACGCTTGGTTCGCTGCGCTCGCGATCGAGCAAGCTTGCGTCTGGATTACTTACGACCGGGATTACGCCCGCTTTCCGGGTCTGGAGTGGCGAGAGCCCGCGCTGTAGAATTGCGCGGAGTTGGTCGCCAGGAACTATTCGTTCACCGGCGCGCTGACCCGATTACGACGCCTCGCCCGGCGACGACCGTCATCGAGGGATAGCCGACTGGCGCGTCCGGGCTCGCCCGCGGCTCGCCAATGCGGGAAACGGAGCTTCTTCACCTCTCGCCAACCATCGCCTTTCGCCAAAGGTTAACTCTGCGCCGAATTGGACCCTTCCGATTCATGCCTTGGCAGGATTTGGCGGCCAAAGTCGTGCCAACAAAACAGAGCCGGGTACAAATCTGGCGGGGAAAAGCGGGACATGACACATTCAGCATTCGAGGTCGATCGCAGTCGGACCATCATCAGCGCGCTTATCCACGGGATGCGGGTGAGCGCGCTGGATATCTCCTGGCTGCGCCGCGAGGTGTTTGCCGACGGCGAGGTTTCGCGCGAGGCGGCGGACGAACTCTTCGCCGTTGAGCGCTCGAAGGCGGTCAAGGCGCCGGAATGGACGGCGTTTCTTGTGGAGATGATCACCGAGCATGTCGTCTGGCAGAGCCGCCCCACCGGCATTGTCAACGAAGAGCAGGCCGAATGGCTGATCGCGCGGGCCGACGAGGCGCGGTCGCTCGATGCGCTGGCGGTCCTCGTCAATGTGCTGGCCGAGGCGCACCGGGTGCCGCGATGGCTCGTTAGCGCCGTGCGCGCCCGCGCCAAGGGCGGCTGGCCGGGCGTCGATGCAGCGCTGCGCGCCGCGCTCGCGGCCTGAGGAATGACAGGGGTGTGAGCGTGACGCGTCCGATATGGACGCGCCGCGCCCTCTCCAATAGAACCGAGCCTTACGCCACGCGAGCGCCCTGAAGCGCTCGGGGCGGAGGGGCTCATGTTTTCGAAAATCCTGATCGCCAATCGCGGCGAGATCGCCTGCCGCATCATCAAGACGGCGCGCCGCTTGGGCATCAGGACGGTCGCGGTTTACTCCGAGGCCGACAAAGACGCGCTGCACGTCGAAATGGCCGACGAGGCTTTGGCGATCGGCCCCCCCGCCGCCGCGCAATCGTATCTTGCGATCGAGAAGATCATCGCCGCCTGCAGGACCTCGCGGGCCGAGGCGGTCCATCCGGGCTACGGCTTCCTGTCCGAACGCGCCGCCTTCGCTGGGGCGCTCGCCGCCGCAGGCATCGTGTTCATCGGACCGAACGTGCGCGCGATTCAAGCGATGGGCGACAAGATCGAGTCGAAAAAATTCGCCAGCGCCGCGGGCGTATCCACAGTCCCCGGCTACCTCGGCGTCATCGAGACGCCGGAGCGCGCGGCGACAATCGCCGACGAGATCGGCTATCCCGTGATGATCAAAGCTTCCGCTGGCGGCGGCGGCAAGGGCATGCGCATCGCCCATTCGCGCAGCGAAGTCGCTGAAGGTTTCGCCCGCGCCCGGTCGGAAGCCAAGTCCTCGTTCGGCGACGATCGCGTCTTCGTCGAAAAATTCATCGTCAATCCGCGCCATATCGAAATCCAGGTGCTTGGCGACAAGCACGGCAACGTCATTCATCTCGGCGAGCGCGAATGCTCGATCCAGCGCCGCAACCAGAAAGTGATCGAGGAGGCGCCGTCGCCGCTGCTCGACGAAGCCACGCGCAAAAAGATGGGCGCGCAGGCGGTGGCGCTGGCCAAGGCCGTGGATTACGATTCGGCCGGCACCGTGGAGTTCGTCGCCGGGCAGGACCGCAGCTTTTATTTTCTTGAAATGAATACGCGGCTGCAGGTCGAGCATCCCGTCACCGAACTGATCACCGGCATCGATCTGGTCGAGCAGATGATCCGCAGCGCCGCCGGGGAGAAACTCGCCCTGCAGCAGAGCGACGTCGTTCTGCATGGCTGGGCGGTGGAGAGCCGGGTTTACGCGGAAGATCCGACGCGCGGCTTTCTGCCCTCGACCGGCCGCCTGGTGAAGTATCGCCCGCCTGCCGAGGGAAGCTTCGGCGATGTCACCGTGCGCAACGACACTGGCGTGTTCGAAGGCGGGGAAATATCGATCCACTACGATCCGATGATCGCCAAGCTGGTCACGCACGCGCCCGACCGCGCGCGCGCCATCGAAGCGCAGGCGAGCGCGCTCGATGCGTTCGTCATCGACGGCATCCGCCACAACATTCCGTTTCTCTCGGCGCTGATGCAGCATGAGCGCTGGCGCAAAGGGCGGCTTTCCACCGGCTTCATCGCCGAGGAATTTCCGGACGGATTCGCGCCGCTCATCGCACGGGGCGCGACGGAGAAACATCTCATTGCCGTCGCCGCGCATGTCGATCACGTGCTCAACGAACGCAAGCGCGGCATCTCCGGCCAGTTGCGCGACGCCGGCAATGTGCGATTCCAACGCCAGCGCGCGGTGATGCTCGGCAAGACGCGCAGCGATATCGAGATCAGTGCGCAAGCCGGGTGGCTCACGGTGGCGATTTCGGACGGGCCGACGCTACGGGTCGTCTCCGAATGGAAGGCGGGCGAGGGCGTATGGGGCGGCGTCGTCGAGGGCGCGCCCGTCATCGCGCAGGTGCGCCCGTTGCTCAACGGCTTTGCGCTGGCGCATCGCGGCGTGAGCGTCGACGCGCGCGTCTACACCCGGCGCGAGGCGGAACTCGCCGCGCTGATGCTCGAGCGCGTTCCCGCCGACACGTCGAAAAAGCTGCTGTGTCCGATGCCGGGAACGTTGAAGTCGCTGGCCGTGCGCGAGGGGCAGGAGGTCAAGATCGGCGAAGCTCTTTGCATGGTCGAGGCGATGAAGATGGAAAACGTGCTGATCGCCGAGCGCGACGCCGTGGTGAAGACAATTCTGGTCAAGCCGGGAGATTCGCTCAGCGTCGACGCGGTGATCATGGAGTTTGGGTGAGGGCCTCACCTCGTCATGGCCGTGCTCGTCACGGCCATCCACGCCGCTCCGCGACCGGGCTCTCGCCGGGGAAAGTTGTAACGGCTTGGCCGCGTGGATGCCTGCGACAAGCGCGGGCATGACGGCGGTTCGAGTGAAGTTGAAGGATAATCGCGCATGCCCCCACGTCGCCTCATCTCCTCCGGCTCGCCGTTCGAGAAATCCTGGGGCTATTCGCGCGCTGTCGTTGACGGCGACATGGTCTTTGTCTCGGGCACGACCGGTTACGACTACGCGACGATGACCATGCCAGAAGGCATCGAGGCGCAGGCGCGCAATATCTACAAGACGATCGCCAAAGTCCTCGCCGAAGCGGGCGCCAGCCTCGCCGATATCGTGCGCTTGCAGACGTTCGTCACCGACGCCAAGGATTGCGAGGCGGCGCTCAACGTGCAGGGCGAATTATTCGCAGCGATCCGCCCCGCGGCGGCGATCTATGTCGTGAGCGGACTGGCGCGGCCGGAGATGAGAATAGAGATCGAGGCGACAGCGAGGATTCGGGCGAAGTGACTCATGTCATTCCCGCGGATGCGGGAATCCAGAGCGCCAAGCGCTGCCGCGTGCGGCAAAGTCTGGATCGCCGCGTTCGCGGCGATGACGTCACAGCGCCCATGACAGCCAGGTACGTCTATTTCCCCAATTTCTTTTTGAGCGCATCGACCTTGCCGGCGATGATGTCGCCGTTACTCAATGACGGCGTGAAAGCGGCGTAGTCGCTACCCTTGCTGATTTCCGCGCGGTAGAGTTTTTTCGGGTTCTTCTCGTCCGCCGCCCACAATTGGCAATCGTTCGACTGAGTCTGACCCCATGAACCCGCCCAGCTATTGGAGACACACAGTTTGCCGTCGGACGCATTCCATGTTCCCGTTGCGAAAGAGGGGCCGCTTTCAGCCCAGCCGAGCATCGACCCATCAGCGCCCAAGAACCATGATACCGACGTGAATTTTTTCCCGCCGTCATGCGTCTCCTTGAACGTATAGGTCTTTCCGCCAAACATTGCAGTGAGGTCAGCTGACGCTATGGGCTTCGCGCCGCCGGGCGCCGTTTGGGCAAGGGCAGGGGCCGACAAGACCGCGAAAATCGCGAGCGAAAATACGGCAACGAGCCTTGATTGGGATGACATCTTTGCTCCCCCGGCGCCGCTTCCAATCTGCGCTGTTATCATTTGGGCCGGCGCTTCCCCAATGCGCATACTGGAACATGTCAGGCGCCGCCACGCAACAATGTAAATTCGATGCGGGGTTATTCCACGGCCAGGCCAAGACGCCGAGGTCGGTACGGTCAACGCGATTGACCAGGCCCCTCCAAGTCAACCCATCGCAACAGCGCCCCCATCGTCACGCCCTGCACGATCACCGAAAACGTCACCACGCCGAATGCCGCGATGACGATTTCGTCGTGATAGAGCGTGTCGGGCGGCAGCGCCAATACAAGCGCCAGCGCCAGCGCGCCGCGCAGGCCGCCCCACCACAGCACATGCTGCTGGGGGTAGGGGATGCGCCAGCGCGAACGGGCGAACATGAAACACAGCGGATAGACCGTCACTGCGCGCCCAAGCAGCACCAGCAGATTGGCGGCGACAAGCGTTTTCGCGCCGACGCTGGCGAACGGAATCGCGGCGGCGTGCAGGCCGATCAGCAGGAACACGAGGCTGTTGGCGATGAACGCGGCGAACTCCCAGAACTCGACGACGAAAGCGCGCGCGCCGCTCGATAGCGCGGAGTGATCGTCCGAACGCAACAGGCCGAGACTGCCCATCGTGATCCCCGCGCTGACGCAGGCCAGCACGCCCGACAGATGAAAATGCTCGGCCAGCAGGAACGAGCCGTATGCCGTCACGGCGGTCACCGCGGTCTCGACGAGATGGTCGCTGGTGCGCCCGGCGACCGCGATGGCGGCACCGCCCGAAACGGCTCCAAGTGCGGCGCCGCCACATGCGATGAAGGCCGCGCGGAACAACTCGGTCCCGCCGATACCGGCCCCTGGCCCGGCCTGCGCGAAGGCGAGCGCGAGCCCGTACAGCACGGCGGCGACCCCGTCATTGAACAGGCTTTCGCTCTCCACCAGCAGCCGCAGGCGCCCCTTGACGCCGGTATCCTTGAACATCGCGATGACTGCGATCGGATCGGTCGCGGCGATCAGCACGCCAAAAATCAGCGCCGCCGCGATCGGCCATGCAAGCAGCCACATCATCCCCGCCGCGACCAGCGCCGCCGAGATCGCCACGCCCAACGTCGAGAGCACGAGGATCGGAGCGATGTCGGCGCGCAAGTCCCGCCAGTTCAGCGACAGCGCCGCTTCAAACAACAGCGGCGGCAGAATGAGATCGAAGATCAGGTCATGGGTGAGATTGGCGCCGGTCTCCAGTCGCGCCGCAGCGAGGCCGATGCCAGCGATCACCAGCCCGACCGTGTAAGGCAAGCGCATCCGCCGCGCGAGGATCGCAACGACGATCGCGACGCCCAGCAACGCGGTCATGCGAGCGATGAAAATATCCATTTGCGAGACTATAGAGGAGGGCGCGGGAGCGGAAGGTGGAGGCGTGGCGCGTACTCGCCGAACCTGTCGCGATCACGGAAGCGGGAGCCGGTGGAAGTTGGCCTTATCGGGAGCGATTCCGCGCGGCAATTCTATCGATTTGTCGAGGCCGGCGAGCTCTTGTGAGAGCGCGCGCTGCGCATCGACGAGACCCGCGCCAAATTCGGCGGTGCCGCCTGCCCCGCCCAGAGGTTTCGCCGTGGTCGTCAACAATTTGCGCAAAGCGTCTGGCGTGAGCGGAGGGCGGTGTTGCAAAGCGAGCGCCGCCACGCCGGATACGAATGCGGCGGAGAAGGAAGTTCCCGTCTCATAGGCATAGCCGCCGTGAACGGTCGGCAAATAGACTCTTACGCCCGGCGCCGCGACAGCGACGTATGTCCCGATGTTGGCGCTATCGTAGAGCCGGTCATCGGCGTCCGTCGCGGTCACGGCGACGACGTTCTTGTCGGCGGCGGGAAACGGCGCCGGCGCCGGCGCCCTGCGCCCCTCGTTGCCCGCCGAGGCGATCAGCGTCACGCCTTTCTTGAACGCGGCGGCGAGGACGCGGCCCAGCATCGGATCCGCTGGACCGGCGAAGCTCATGTTGATGACGCTCGCATTGTTTTGTGAGGCCCAGTCCGCGCCGCGGATAATTGACCAGCTGCTGCCTTGCTCGCCGGATTGCCCAGCGTCGAAGGCGCGCACCTGCAACAAGCGGACCTTCGGAGCGACGCCCGGAAAGTGTCCGCGTGCGGCGATGGCGCCGGCGATCGACGTCCCGTGCGCGCGATCGATCGCCCCGTCTTGCGCCAGTTGTGTCGATGCGCAGCCTACCGAGGCGCTCTTTTCCCGGTGCCAGCCCGTGCAGAGGATCGCGTCGAAGCGCTTTTCGACGACGCCCGAGAGATCGGGATGCGTGTCGTCGATCGCGGTGTCGAGCACTGCGACGAGAACTTTGTCGCCTGAGGCCAGCGCGCGCGCCTCGTCGACATGGAGTTTCGCCATCGCATAGTAGGGCAGCGCGTCCGGCTCCGCCGTCGGCAAACCGTTGATGCTCACGTCCTGCTGCAACGTGTAGACGTAGTTGGGCTGGGCACTGGCGACGATCGGTTCGCCGCCGATCTCGGTGACGACCGCGCCCACTTCGCGTGAGTCAGGAATGCGCCATAAATGCAGGGTTGTTCCAAGCAAGGCGATTCGAAAGGACTCGACCTCGGTTACGGCATGTCGCCGCAATAGTCGGTCGATGTCTGGCCCAACGGTGCTGGCGGGCAATTCCACCAACACTTCGGCGCGGCGGAACCGAATTTCGCCGGGAGGCGGCGGAAAGGCTCGCGCGCCGTGGGTCGCCGGAGGTTGGGGCAGATAAACTGGCGGGTGGCGATCGTTACGCGCAACTCGCGGCGGCGCCTTGGGCGGAACTTTGCGCCTGGGAACGCCGTCGGAATTTGAGACGGGCGAGACGGTATTCGGGACCGGATTTTGAACTGGGGGCAGGTTGTTGAGGATGATGGGAATGAGCAGGCCGCCCAAACCGGGAATTCCCGGTTGCGGGTGGTGGCGCGGCGATTGATAGCAGTTTTGATAATTGGAGGCATCGCTGCAGTGGCCAAGGAAGCCGCGCTCAGCCGCATCCGTCGTGCCGACAGTCAATATCAGAGCCAGCGCGCCGCAGACGCTGCGGCCGACCCAAAAGCGGAAGCGATAGCGCATCGGCGAGCCCTCATGGCCCCCTCTCTCCAACGATATGCTCTCACTCGGACGCGCGCATCATTCAAACAGATGATGCTCTTTTGATTGTCTTGTGATCGGCTGCACAGGATTTCGTCGAGAGGCGGCTGAAATGAATCTGCCCCTATCCACGGTCGCGGCCGCCGCGCTTGCGGCTTGGTCTTTTGCGCCGTTGGCCGTGATCGCCGAACCGGCGTCCGTACGCGCTCCGGTCGCCTGCGCGGGCCCCATCGGGCCGCCAAGTTGCGGGGCGGACGTCGCGCTGCAGCAGATCGAACAAAAAGCCGCTGCCGCAAGAGCGCTCTTCTCGGGCTGCGCGAAGACGCCTGGCGGGAAGCCATGTCCCAACCTCGCCGTCGATCACAATATCTGTAGCAAGAACGATCCCGCATATTACGTCTGGGCGCCAGCCGCGCTCTATTCGAAGGGCGCGGACGCCCTTCGCGATCTGCTCGATCGGGCCAGGACCGGCGTCGTTTCCGGCGGCGCGCAGATTATCGAGTCCGCGGACAGCAGCGCCGCTGAGCGGCATCTCGCCCTGTGCCGCGTTCGCGTGATCGCCGGGGCCGCCGGCCCTCCGCAGGATTGCGTGACAGTAGCAGTCAAGACCAAGTCGGGAGCCTGGCTGCGTGGCGGCTACGACCAAGCGACGTGTCTCGAGGGCGCGTCGACGCGGCTGTCTTCGGGGATCGATATTTCCTTCGTGGTCAAGACCAATTTGAACGTCACCGTCTTTACGGCCTCGCTGCAAAAGATGCTGGAGAATCGACTGCAGCTTGAAACAAAAGTCGAATATTCGACGGATAGGGCCAATCAGGTTCTCGCTGCGAGCGTTACGGGAACGGGCGGGCTGCGCAATTCCACAATTCTGGATTCGGGCTGGCGCGAGTCGTTTGACTTCGATGGATGGGTTTCGACGACCTCGGCAGCGCACGAAATCAAGGTGCGAGGCGTCATCAAGCCGCTGGTGACTCGCGAAGCGGTCGGGACGCTGACGTCTTACGAGGGCACGAACGACCAGCAACGAGCGCAATACGCCAGTGCGCTGAACGCCGACGTCGACGCCTCAATAAAGGCCGTCTGCGCGAATTACGTTAGGCTGGATGACTGGAATATTTCTTGCGATTGACGCGCAAACTGGGACGGACTCTGAAACCATGAGCATCGACGCCGCGCGGAAATTTCTGATCGTCTCCAGCCTGTTGATGACCGGCGGTCAATTGATGTTCCTTCTCATGGCGCCGGCCTTCGGTTACCCGCTGATATATCCCAAAAATCTGCAAATCCTGCAGATTGTTTCGCCGGTGTTTCTAGGGTATCTCGGGTCCGCCTCGCATTTCATTTTTCAAACTCCCGCGCCCGAAGTTCCCGTACAGAACCAATTCCTGGGGATGTTGGTGAAAGGTCCCCTGGCGATTTATTTTTTCGTCGTCGTCGGCATGCTGACGGCCTACGGCTACACCAATCGGGTCGCCGCGGCCATTGGCGAGGGTATTTCCTCCGAAGATCTGGCGACCGCCCTTTCCCTCGCGCTCGGCGTCCTCACCGTCACGACCGGGGTCATTAGTTCCTACCTTTTCGTCCCCCCAAAGCCGGCTTCGGGCTGAGAACCTCCGGTTATCGCGACAGTCTGACCGCCTAACACGCGTTCAATTTCTTGCTTTGGTTGCGTCAATTGAGGAGCGCGCTGTCGCCGCACTCAGAAATGACTTCATTCTGCCGAGAGTTCATCATCGAACTGAATGAGACGGGCAGAAACTCGCGCGACAGGCAACACGGGAAACCCGGCGTCGCCGCTTGACGATGCGGCCATCACGTTTTCTTGAGGACGCTCCCACAGCTCCCAAACAATGATATACCGCTTGGCATTCCGAAAATTTCGTGAGGGCCACACCCATGATCACCGTCAATATCAACGGAGTGAATCGGGAGGTCGACGCCGAACTCGACATGCCGCTTCTCTGGGCGATCCGCGATGTACTCGGGATGACCGGCACCAAATTCGGCTGTGGAATGGCGCAATGCGGCGCTTGCACCGTGCATCTCGACGGTGAGCCGATCCGATCGTGCCAGACGGCCATCGGCGATGTGCATGGCGCTGAGATCACCACGATCGAAGGCGTTTCGGGAAAAGTCGCCGAGACCGTGCAGACCGTCTGGGCAGAGATGGACGTTCCGCAGTGTGGATATTGTCAGTCTGGCCAGATCATGTCGGCGGTCGCGCTGCTGACCAGCAACAAGAAACCCGCCGACGGCGATATCGATAGCGCGATGTCGGGTAATTTGTGCCGCTGCGCCACTTATGCGCGCATCCGCTCCGCCATTCACGAAGCCGCCCGGCGGCTGGAGGCCTGAGCCATGTTTCCTAAGATTTTCGATCAGAGTCTCTCGTCGCTCAACGTGACGCCGTCGCGGCGCGGCTTCATCATCGGCGCCATGGCTACAACCGCGGGTCTCGCCGTCGGCTTCAGGCCGGCGTCTCCGGCGGCAGCCGCGCCGTTTCAATCGTTCCAGCCCTATGTGTCGATCGCGCCGGACGGCGCGGTGACGATCTACTCCTCGCAGTTCGAAATGGGGCAGGGCTCCTATTTCGGCATCGCCACCCTGGTGAACGAAGAACTCGGCGCCGAGTGGAAATCAATCAGTGTCGAGGGCGGGTCGGGCGATGTGGCGGCTTATGGCAATCTCGCGTGGGGCGGGGCTGTGCAGGGCACCGGCGGCTCGACGTCGATGACGTCATCGTGGGAGCGTTACCGCAAGGCGGGCGCCGCCATGCGCATGATGCTGATCGACGCGGCCGCGCGCGAATGGAAAGTTCCAGCGGCTGAAATTACTGCGTCAGGCGGAATGTTACGCCATGCTTCGGGCAAGTCGGCGACCTACGGCGAGATGGCGGCCAAGGCCGCGGCGCTCCCGCCGCCAACGGACATTCCCTTAAAGCCGCGCGAAGAGTGGACGCAGATAGGCAACGCCGAGCTGAAACGCTACGATTCGAAGATGAAGACCAATGGCGCGGCGCTCTATACGATCGACGTGAAGCTGCCGGATATGGCGACCGCCGTGATGATCCATCCGCCGAAATTCGGCGCCACGGTCGCCAGTTTCGATGCGTCGAAAGCCAAGGCGATGAAGGGCGTTGTCGACGTCGTGCAGATTTCGCGCGGCGTTGCCGTGGTGGCGGAGACCATGTGGGCGGCGATCAAGGGCCGCGATCTCGTCACGGTCAAATGGAACGAAGACAAGGCTGAGCAGCGCGACACCGGCGAAATTCTGGCTGCCTATGAGCGGCAGGCGAAGGCGGCGCCGATCGCCGTCGCCCGCAATGATGGCGATGCGAGCGCGGCGCTTGCCGGCGCGGCGAAGACGCTCGAAGCGACCTTCTCCTTCCCCTATCTCGCCCATGCCGCGCTCGAACCGCTCAATTCAGTGGCGCGAATGAAGGATGGGCTGGTCGAAATATGGGCCGGTCACCAGCTACCGGATCTCTATCAGTATATCGCCTCGCAAATCGCCGGCGTGACGCCCGACAAAGTGAAGCTGCATGTGATGCGCTCGGGCGGCAGTTTTGGCCGCCGCGCGGTGTTCGACGCCGATGTCGTGGCCGAGTCTGTCGAGGTGGCGAAGGCCCTCGGCTGGTCGCGTCCGGTGAAGGTGCAATGGACGCGCGACAACGACATGCATGGCGGACGCTATCGCCCGGCCTATGTGCACACTATGCAGGCCGGCCTCGACAAGGATGGCAACATCATTGCGTGGAAAAACCACATTGTCGGGCAATCAATCATGTCCGGCACGGCGTTCGAGCGCATGACGGTCAGGAACGGCGTCGACCTGACGTCGGTCGAAGGGGCCGCCAACATTCCCTATGCGATCCCCAACGTGAATGTCGGGCTCTCCACCATGAAGACGGGCGTGCCAGTGCTGTGGTGGCGCTCCGTCGGCTCGACCCACACGGCCTATGCGGTCGAAGCCTTTCTTGATGAAGTCGCGGAAGCGGCGGGCAAGGACCCGGTGGCGCTGCGTCTCGATCTCCTGAAGGATCACCCGCGCCATGTCGCGGCGCTGAAGCTTGCCGCGGAGAAAGCCGGGTGGGGCTCGGCGCCCGCGCAAGGCCGCTTCCGCGGCGTGGCGGTGGCTGAGTCGTTCAACACGGTGGTGGCGCAGATTGCCGAGATCAGCATTCCCAAGCCCGGCCAGGTCAAGGTCGAGAGAGTGGTTTGCGCGGTCGATTGCGGCGCCGCTATCAACCCCGATCAGGTCGTGGCGCAGATGCAGAGCGGCATCGGTTTCGGGCTCAGCTCGATCCTGGGCGAAGAGATCACCATGACAAGGGGCGTTGTCGATCAGGCGAACTACGACACCTACACGCCGCTTCGCATCGATCAGATGCCGATCGTCGACGTGTATATCGTGCCGTCGAACGCGCCCCCGACAGGGGCCGGCGAGCCGGGCGTTCCGCCCATCGGCCCGGCGCTCGCCAACGCTGTCTATCAGGCGACAAGGAAACGCGTGCGAACGCTGCCTTTCGCCAAGGGCTATGCGGCCTGAGCAGCGCCGCCCGCTGGCGTCGCACGGCGCGTAAAACCTGGCTCGACCCGCATCGGCTCATCCTGCCGGCTCCAACAAAGTGCGCGCCACCGCATCGCGCCAGCCCTTCAGCCGTGTCGTCCGCAGCTGGGGGCTCATAGCGGGCGTAAAGCGGCGCTCAAGCCGCCAGGTTTCGCCGAAGTGTTCGGGCCCCGGATAGACGCCGGCTTGCCAGCCCGCCATGAACGCCGCGCCGAGCGCCGTAGTTTCAAGACCTGCGGGGCGGTCAACTTGCGCCTCCAGCATGTCGGCGAGAAATTGCATCGTCCAGTCGCTGGCCGACATGCCGCCGTCGACGCGAATGATTGCCGGCGCGGCCGCGCCATCCTTGAAATCGCTGCGCATCGCGTCGAGCAGATCGCGTGTTTGATAGCCGACGCTCTCGAGCGCCGCCCGCGCGATCTCCTTGCGGGTTGAGCCGCGCGTCAGGCCAATGACCGCGCCGCGCGCCGCGCTGTTCCAGTACGGCGCGCCCAGTCCAGCGAAGGCGGGGACGACGTAAACGTTCTGCTCCGGGTCGGATTGCGCCGCAAGCGCGCCCGCTTCCGCGGAACTGGCGATGATCCCCAGCGCATCGCGCAACCATTGCACTGTCGCGCCCGCTGCGAAGATCGACCCTTCCAGCGCGTAGCAGCGCGCGCCAGAGAATTGATAGGCGATCGTCGTCAGCATGCGATTGGTCGAGCGAACCCGCCGCCCGCCAGTGTTGAGCAGCACAAACCCGCCGGTTCCATAGGTCGCCTTGACCATCCCTGGCGCCGTGCAGGCCTGCCCGACAAGCGCCGCCTGCTGATCGCCCGCCATCGCCAGAATGCGCAGGCCAGCGCCGGGATGCTGCGCGCCGATCACGCCGAATGCGCCGGCGGTGTCGCGCACTTCGGGCAGCATCGAGGCGGGGATGTCGAACAGCTTCAGCAAGTCCGCGTCCCAACGGCCGCTCTCGATATTGTAGAGCGACGTGCGCGAAGCGTTGGTCGCGTCGGTCGCATGGACCTTGCCGTCCGTCAGGCGCCACAGCAGAAACGTATCGACAGTGCCGAACGCCAGTTCGCCGCGTTGCGCGCGCGCGCGAGCGCCTGGAATGTGGTCGAGAATCCACGCGATCTTGGCGGCGGAAAAATAGGGATCGAGCACCAGTCCGGTGCGCGCGCCGACCATCGCCTCATGCCCGGCGGCTTTCAGCCTGTCGCAAACATCGGCGGTGCGTCGGTCCTGCCAGACGATCGCGTTATGGATCGGCGCGCCGTCCGCGCGGCTCCACACGAGGGTCGTCTCGCGCTGGTTGGCGAGGCCGAACGCGGCAATATCTTTTGGCGAAAGACCGCTGGCCGCGACCGCGTCGCGCATCGTCGCCAGCGTCGTGCTCCAGATATCCTCTGGATCGTGCTCGATCCAGCCGGGATGCGGATAGATCTGGCGAAACTCTTTTTGCGAGGAGGCGACCGGCGTCGCCCTCGCGTCGAAAACGATCGCGCGCGTCGATGTCGTGCCCTGATCGACGACGAGAACATGCGACGTCATAGCGATCCCGTCCCGGCAGGAAAACCCGAAATGGCGTCAGGCGCGATAAACCTGTACGTCGTAATCTTACACCGACAGCAGCGGAGCGCCGCCCTTCGTGCAGAGTTGCTCACCTGTGGGGTAATGTCCTATGATGCCATGCGCATGAAGCGGTGCCAAGAATGCGCCGGACGCAACGATGTGTTCTTGATAAGTCACTGTTATCGCGGGCGTAGTTCAATGGCAGAACGGAAGCTTCCCAAGCTTCATACGAGGGTTCGATTCCCTTCGCCCGCTCCAGTCGCGTTTGCCAGCCGTTAGCCGGCGGGGCGCGTCACCTCCCAGGGGGCCTGCCAGTCTCCCGCGACGCGGAGCGCGACGCCGGCATCCTCCTCGATGAGCCTGCAGACGCTCATCTCGCCCGCCGCCTCGCCATAGCGGGCGCGCGCCTCCTTGAAGCGGTCGTGCGTGGCGCTGGTCAGTTCGTGGCGCGCGCCCGTCTCGGCGATCAGTTCTTCGATGAGGCCGAGATCCTTCAGGCATAGCGCGAGCGGGAACGAGGGATCGTAATGGCCGGCGAAGATCGAGGGCACATCGTGCTGCAGCACAAAGCTGTCAGCGGCGCCGCCCTTCATGACGCGCCACCACACATCCGGCTCGAGTCCTGCCAGTTTCGCGGTGACCATCGCTTCGCCGATCGCTGCGGCGTGGATCTTCCACAACTGGTTGTTGACGAGTTTTGCGACATAGCCGTTGCCATAGCGCCCGACTCGGCGGATTTCGCCCATTGCCTCGATGATCGGCGTGACCGCGTCGATATCCCAGTCTTCGCCGCCGACGAACATCGGCATGTCGCCGCGGATCGCCGCATCGACCGATCCGGTGACGGGCGCATCGATGGCGCGGCCGCCGCGGGCGCGAAACTGGCTCGCCAGATCGCGCATCAGCTTGGGGCTGCTTGTCGTCAAATCAATCCAGTATTTTCCTTCGCATGACGTCGAGAGAAAGCCGTTCTCGCCGCGCAGGACCTGCTCGATCTCCTTTGGACCGAACACCATGGTGACGACCGCGTCGCATCGGTCGAGCACATCGGCGGGATTGCCTCCCGGCGCCGCGCCGTTCTGCGTCAGCGCCGCAATCGCGTCAGGGCGAATATCGTAGACCACCATGGCGAAGCCGGCGCGCCGGATGTTGAGCGCGGCGTTGCGGCCCATTGTGCCAAGGCCGATAAAGCCAACGTTCATTTGAAAATTCCTCCAACGCGAAAATCGTTCTCCAGGATGGCGCCGACAATCCTAATGCGCCATCAGCGTTGGAATCGCGATATCCCGCAGCATCGAGCGCGTCACCCCGCCCAGCACGAATTCGCGAAACCGCGAGTGGCCGTAGCCGCCAAGGACAAGCAGATCGGCCCGCGTCAACGAAGCGTGCTGGCGCAGCGTCGCGGCGACATCGGCATTTTCCAGCGGAATTTCGTTTTCCGTCACCTTACGGCAGTGGCGCGACAGATATTGCGCGAGATCGGCGCCCGGCGCGACCGATGGCATGACCTTCTCGCCCGTCACGCAGACCACTTCGACGCTTTGCGCCTCAGTCAGCAGCGGCAGCGCGCCCCGCACCGCGCGGGCGGCGCTGGCGCTCTCGTCCCACGCGACGATCGCCTTGCCGACCCCGCCGGTCTGGCTCCAATTCGCCGGCGCGACCAGCAACGGAGCGCCCGACGTCATAAGAAGATCGAGCAACGTATCGATCCCATGGACCGATTCCGCGTCGGGCATCGCGACGACACAAACATCACTCAACCGCGCCAGCCGCGCCAGCTCCAGCGAAAACGGACGATAGGCCTGCGAACTGATGGCGACGCTGATCGCGACTCCGGCGCGCATCGCATCGTTGCGGATCCGCTCCGCGAGCGCGTCCGACTGCTTTCGCAGCGTTGCGTTTTCTTCTTCATAGGTCGCCACCATTCCGATCGATGCGCCATCAACCGGAATGATGAGCGGCGGCACGCCGATGCCGACCGCCAGATGCGCCGCATGCCGACGCGCCAGATCGACGGCGAGTCCAATTGCCGAATCGGGAGCGCTCTTGCCCTCGGTCACGAGTGCGAGCGCTACGGTCTTGTATGCCATGGACGGCGTCCCCTCCGGCAGCGCCAACGTTTCTCCCAAATGAGAGTCGTTGCTAGCCGCTCATCCTTTTAGGCTTGGCGACCCAGCGATCGTCAAGCTTTTCATACGAGCGCTTCACGGCCGCCCAAGCGATGCGGTTGGCGGCCTCCTCCTGACGCGGATCCCCGGCGTGACCGGCAAAAGCCGCGTTGAAGGCGGCGAGAAAAATCTCCTGGGCGTGTTGAGGAAGATGGAGGCGCACGCCCGGCGGCAGATCATTGGTCGACGAATAGGGCATGGCCGCAATCCCTACGCTTGCTGCAATCGCTTCTCAATTTCATACACTGGCAAACGGACCCAGTCGTGATCCAGTTCGGCGTGAAGCGCAGCGCGCACGGCGGGCGAGTAGGCGGCGCGGATGACGCCCAGCGCCCGCGGCGGCGCGACAACGACGAGTCCGCAATGTTTCTCGGCCGAGACCAATTCATCGAGCCGCGCAGATATGCTCGCGACAAAGTCTCGCTCGGCTTCATCATGCCGGTCTGTCACTTCGACCGAGCTGCGAAAACTCGCCGCCGATTGATGCACGCGACCGGGGCCATCATCGTGAAGCTCGCGGTCCGGCGGCAGTTCGTGCTCGCGCGTCTCGATCACGACAAGGTTCGGATACAGCGCATCCCCCTCATTGCGCAGGATGATCGCCTTGCGCCCGTCAAGGACAGCAACCAGATCGCGGCTCTTGATTCTCAGCCCTGCCATTGTCCGTCCCCACCAACACAAAAAGATGACTGCCCCTGAAAAGGGGCAGTGAGTCGATTGCCGCGTTCAGGCCGCGGTCTTGACTTCAATCTTCTTCGTTACGCTTGGCTCGGGTTTGGGAATCTTCACCGTCAGCACGCCCTTGGCGATGCTCGCCTGGATCGCGTCGCCCTTGACGCCTGGAGGCAGCTCGAACGACCGGAAGAATGAGCCATAGTTCCGCTCGACAAGCCGGTAATTCTTGTCCTTCTGCTCCTTTTCCGATTTCTTTTCGCCCTTGATCGTCAGGACGTTGTCGGCGAGATTGATTTCGACATCTTTCTCTTCAAGTCCGGGGAGTTCGGCCATCAGCTCGATGGCCTTGTCGGTTTCCGCCACATCCATGCGCGGCGTGAGCGTTCCCGCAGGGCCATTCTCGGCGACGCCAAAACGCGTGCCAAAATCGTTGAAGAGATTTTCGACCTCTTGTTGCAGCGAAACAAATGGATCCACCCATGTCGGTAGACCAGACCGTTCGCGCCCAACCGGGATCAGGGATCTGAATTTCATCGCGATGCCTTTCCTGTTAACAGCCACTCCAACTGGCCAACAGCAAGTCAATCGCTTGTCGCTGTTCTCGTCATTGACCTCGATCAAGGGGCCGACGCATAAGCGAATATCGCTGCGGGCGTATGGCGGCCGCACGGCCCTGAATCCGGGTTAACGTTCACGGTTTGAGGATTTGGGCGAGATAGGCCGTGTTCCTGGCGGCCTTGTTTCTGCGCAGTTTGAGGCTTCGTTTGTCGTCGTGGCT
>Ga0075030_100001441_pt1 | contig 21402 bp, 15 predicted proteins | sample LitLauG_LLR_2012_FD_71393 | JGI IMG/M metagenome (GOLD analysis project Ga0075030, IMG submission 71393) | Freshwater sediment microbial communities from Pennsylvania, USA - Little Laurel Run_MetaG_LLR_2012 | ecosystem: Environmental > Aquatic > Freshwater > Creek > Sediment | place: USA...
AATGAATCCACGGGTAAGATTGATGTTCCCGCCGAGCCGGGGACTGTTCCTATTCCTCCGAACTATATTCGTCTGTATCATTATAGTGATGAAACTCCCGACGAATTAAGACGGACTGGCCTTCTGTTATCAAAAGCCAAGGGACATACTTATGGCGAACCAGATTTCGTGTGGGCGTCAACATCAAAACCTGCGGATTACAAGACATTTGTTGAATTTGCTGTGCCGATAGACGATAAACGATTTGCCCGTGGTATAGGTTCGGCTCCTGACCCTGCTAATGGTGCTGATTTCTATAACAAGAGGGGAAGTGATTTTACTTTCCTTGGAGACATCAAGCCATCTGAGTTTATTGCTATTCATGAGCCGTGGCATCACACGTATCGGTATCTTGCGGATGACCCCGAGAATTTGAGAGGAACACTTAGAGGAGACCATGACGAACTTCTGGCCAGCGACAAGTTTCCCAACGAAAAGAAAGCCATTCTAACAATCAAGCATAACTATGGTCAATCTTAAACGGCTCATAAAGGAAGATATAGATTCCCAGATTGGTATCACGATTGACGATATTACGGCAGCAGTATCATCCAAATGGGGTGACCGCACTGCCAAGATTACCCTTGGGGTTATCGAAGATTTCTACTATTCGGAAGACCCCAAAAAGCAAGAATATGCTCGGGGATATATTGCTCTTTTAAATGCTGTTTTTTCCAAGGTCAGAGAAATTGCGGTCAATCTAAAAATTCCATACGTCAATTTTAAACTTGCCAAAGAATATTTGCTTGACTTGACCGAGTATCGAACAAATGTAGAAGAGTTCTTCCCTTTCCCACTCTATATTGCTGCTACACGAAATGCGGATGGTGATTGGGCTGAAATTGGAGTAATGGTTGATTTCAATGGAAAGGTATTGGAAATTCACGAGGGTAATGACGAATCATCACCAGAGACGATTGCATTGGCGAATAAACTTGTTAACCCGTCAGGAAAGAAGGTTAGGGTATATGGGTTACACTCTACGGCATTGTGTTTCAAGATAGACGAGACGGGGTATTTGCCTCCGAATCTTTATGTGTCGCCTGACCGTGGGCATTCCAGCCGCCATTGGGATAACACAGACAGGTCAATGTTCACGGGTATTGTGGACATAAATGACCTTTCGCAAGAAAGCGACCTCGACTGGAAAACGGTCGGGAATACCAAAATAGACAAGTTTAAATGGCTATGATAAAAATGAAGTCATTATTGACGGAGAATTATGAAGTGGTTGACCTTCGTGACCCCAATTGGGTTCCGTCTCAATACGACCTCAAGGACAAGGATAGGACGATGATTAACATCGCCGATGGCAAGATTTTTCTGTATCGTTGGGGCAACGGAAACAAAATGAATTGGGATGAACTTCGTAAAACAATACGGGGAAGTCATAACGATATGATATTGCTGACTCCCGGTGGAAGTTTGGTTCTTCCAAGTCGAGTAGGTGGTGACACGAAATGGGAAGGGGCAAGAAATCTTTATACGAAGGGAACCAAAGAATGGCCTGAAATTCTTTTGGCGGCGGGAATAATAACCCCCAACACAAAAGTTTATATTGGAAACTGGGCAGGCTCTCGGGGAACGCTCGTAGGAAAAGCAGGAAAACTGGTCAAGATGGATTTGGAAAATCTTCCTTCCAAATTAGTATTTTATCACGGAACGGATTCGACCAGATTGGAGAGGATTAAGCAGGAAGGGTTGGCCCCAAGACCGAGAGAAGAACGAGTGTGGAAATCGGACGTATTGAAACATCATCCCGAATGGCGGGAAAGTGCGGTATATTTGACCATAGACAAAGGCCAAGCCAATTATTATGCGAAGAAAGCCGTGAACGTAATGCGAAGGAACGGATATAGAGATGTCAAGAAAGTCATTCTCAAAATAACAATTCCACGTAAAGCATATCGCCGACTATTGCCAGACGACGATTACCTGATGCGTCAGTTGATGCAGTTGGGAGTTACGTGGATTGATTCTTTGAAAGAATTTTCACAGGTTGCCTATCTTGGGTCAATCCCGCCCGAATGGATAGAAATCGAAGAAGAAGTCGCATATGGCAATTGGAATTGGCCCGATGTTGAAGTAAAAGAAGCGATATGATAAAACTAAGTTCACTTATCAAAGAGTCGAGCGAGTCAGATGACTATTATTATCACGTGACCTTGGCTCCATATGTATCCCGCATAAAAAGTCAGGGATTGAAGGTTGGGTCGAAGGCAACCGTATCAAACTATTCTCAATATAGCCGTGGGAAAATATTTTTTTGTGACGTGGGAACTGTAAATAGGTGGGTTTGGACCATTGGTGCTCATGCTTTTGACGGATATGATGACGAATCATACCATAATGTAGCTATATTTCGTGTTCTGAAAAACAAATTACAGAACGTAGAAATAGATAATGAAGGGACTCAAGATACCGGGGGCAATGCATATTATGTGACGTATGATGTTCCTCCTGAAATATTGGAATTTGTGAAGGTGGTAGAATCACCATTTTGATATGATAAAACTAAGACTATTATTGATTGAAAGTCGCCTTGACCGCTTGTATGTGGAACTGAATCATCATGTTCGTGATTATAACGATGCTAAAAAATCCAAAGATGAATGGGCGATGGAAGATAGTAAGAAGAATATTATGTTGTTGGCGGCGGAGATAAAGAAAGAAAGAGCCAAAAGTCCTGAAGATTTAGACCGAGATGCATTTCTTAAACATCATTACACTGGGCATATAGGCTCAAATGTGTATCGGCAATATCAAGCAGAAGGAGGGCTAGGATGGTTGGGGAGCAAATCAAAATATCCTATTTTATTACATCGAGGAAAATATGGACCGTTTGATGTCGAATTTCGACAATCAGGAGAAACGTCCGTATATTGCAAAAACGATGCTGATGGGAACTTAGTTCGAGATGAAAAAGGGAATCCAGTCTATATGACTCCCGAAGAAGTAAAATCGGCAGGATTACCAGATAAGGATACGATGATAGTTGCGTTTGTCAATGACAAGCCAGTTGGTCTTGCCAGCAATGAATTTGGGGCAGTTGGAGTATGGGTAGAAGGACCATATCAACGTGTTGGGATAGGAACTGATTTGATGGCTATGCACATTGAGCAACGCCCAAGGATTAAGGCAGGAATAGGAAAAATTGGACAGGCGACGGATGCGGGGATTTCCTTGATGAAAGCGTATCATAGAAAAATGGCAAAAAAACATGGAATGGAATGGTTCCAGAAATTGAAAGTATCATCCAATGATTAAAATGAAACCATTGACTGAGATGAATAAATATGGTGACTGGCCCAGTCCGTTGCTTAAAGATTATTTATTGGAAAATGCGGTGGTATCGGTGTCCGATTATTTATATCATGGAAGTCCATTTGATGGATTGGTTTCGATGCTTGTTCGGGGAATACATGGAACCGAACACGGAGAAGTTGCGGAATATGATTCGTTTAGCACGTCTTTGAATTCGAATATTCTACATTTCTTTTCTGAAGGAGATGGAGATACAGGATTGCAATTCAAAGCGGATAATATCAAAGTCATAGTATTGGATGATATGATGTCATTTTTGGTTACTCAACTTCAGGGTTCTGGACTGAGCCTCGAAATAGATGACGAAGAGAAATTTGAAGAATTTTGTGAAAAATTTGATATTCCAATAGGAACATATAGACACGAACCATATCTTCCATATGGTTATTTGAGTTCTCTTGGAGTAGATGCCTTTACGTTTGATTATGTGTGGGGAAGATATAACAGCGGACATATACCCAATAACGATGAAAGTGAAATCTGTTTTCTTGGAAAAAACATTTCGAAACTAAACAAGATGATTGCGGGCATCTACGTTGATGGTGAAGAATTTGAAGAGAAGCTGCCTGCATTGCGGGCTATAAAAAGGATAATGCGTGATAAAGCTAACTGAAATAGTCAAAGACAATAAGTTGAAGAAGGATGCTGCAATAGCTAAACGGGTTGCAGGCGAGCTTCTTGGGAAGAGAGGTCTCAATGACCCGGATTATTGTATTCTTCGATTGAAAGAAGTGTCCAAGCTGAAGGATTGGGTCGCATTATATCGAACCAACAGTGTTTTATCAGGCAGACCCATCTTTTGGATAAATGCACAGTTGCCTGAGATTGCTCGCCAAGAAAATGTTGGCGTGAATTTGACGAGAATAATAGTTGACAATATCATTCATGAATGGTGGCACGCTATATGCGATGCGTTGCGTGCATCTCAACAGAGGAACGTTCCATTGAAAACAAAGGTAAGTTCGTTTCCAGATGCTACGGAAGAAGTTTTGGCGGAGAAGTTTATTTCATATTGCGGCGGCGATGTGTGGCACGATGTCAGTGAAAAAGAAGCCAAGTATTTTGAAGGAGCAATACAGGAGTTTAATGGTCTATGGCGATAAAACTAAAACAACTAATTTGTGAGGAAGAAGACCCTCGGATAAAGAAACTGGCTCATGCCCGTGGCTATACCTATGAGACTTTTCGTGGAGATAGCGATGCGGGAAACATTTTCAACTATACTCGCAAGGAGCGTCGTGAGTATGGAATTTTTACAACCACCGACAAAGAGGTAGCTGCTGTATATGCCCAAGACCGTGAGCCTCGTAGGTTTTATGTTCGGGCACCAAAAGTTCTTAACCTTATGAATGATACCCTCGAAAATATGATGTGGGTAAACAAATGGGGAGAGAGTTTTGATGAATGGCGTGACCCTCAAAGCGGAGAAGAAGTGGATGCGTGGTATATCCTCGAAGGTGGAAGAATGTTTGACTACGAAGGGGATTGGTCAAGTGAGCGATGGATGGATATTCAAGGTGCGGCTCATGCTGATGGATATGATGCGGTTATTCTACCAGATACAGACCACAGAAGAATTTTTCCATCATTTGTCGTTTTCGACGAACATAATTTGAAATTGGCTGACCTTATTACTTACGACGACGATAACAATCCAATTCCTTATGAGAATAGATTCGACCACAAGTCCGACGACATACGTTATTGACATATATTTATACACGTATGATTCTTCTAAAAACATTGTTGGAACGGGTGGAACTCCTCCCCGATGGTAATCTTCGGATTACTGACATCAATGATATTACCGACGAGCAATGGGCGAAAATCAATCGCATCATGGTCCAAAAGGGCTATAATATGCGTGGTCCAGATGACTGTAAGCGGGCCGTCCTTAAATTTCTTGATAATCCAAATAATGGTACTCCTGATATTATCCGAAAAGACATCTATGATGCGTGGGTAGAAACCATAGCAATGGTTTTACGGTTGAAGGGAGAGAAGGGTCCGAGTGAGAAATCGTATGACCCAAAAAAAGTCATTGCAGCGGCCACTCGATATTTTGGACATGCACGGGATGCTTTCCTTGCGGGATATATTCTTCCAAATGGAACCTTACTGAATTTTAGCACTGGCGGCGGGGCGGGTCGAGACCGAGACCATAGAGAAATTGCCAATGTCTATCTTAAACTAGGAATAAAGATACCCGGAGCCGATTCAGGAACAGATTATATGCAATCATTTATGAGAGATTGCGGGGCTATTCGTATTGGTGGAAGTCAGGGGTTTGCGGATTTGTGGCACGAACCCACACGGCAACAAGCCGAAGAACTCTTGAAACTATTCAATATGTTCGAGGGAGAAATCATTTTGGTGGTGAGGTCGAAAAAATATGGAAATGCGGAACAGCAATATAAGCGTGGAACATCTCCGAAAAAAATCCTTCAAGACATCGTAACCTTTTATCGAACAGGAGAACTTCCAGAGAAGATGTTCGAAGGACAAATGCTTGACGAGTTGAAAGTAAAAGACCTTTCCAGTAAAAGGGCAGACCCCAACGATGATGGCTCAAAATATTTTTTGGCTTTTCGTGAGCATTTATTTCTTGTGGATGACGCCAGCAACTTGAAGAAAGTGCGAACTGCTCTTGGTAAACATCCTGCTATCGGAAGAAAAAAGAAAGACCGATATGATGATAACTCATTTGAATTTTTGAGAACCGCTGGTGAAGAGGCACCTGATATTCTGGTAGGAAAATGGAATCCCAAAGATAAAGGACTGGTGATATGGGATACTCATGAAATTGTCCCGCAAACCTCTCTCCAAGTCAAAAAAGTGGCGAAACAACTGGGAGCCAAAACGGTGACATATAGTTATTACGATCATATTGGTGGAGATGATAGTGTGGATAAAGATGTCCCTGTTAAAAAACTAAAAGGCGAAGCTCCACAGGTGATGTATCATGGCACATCAACTACTCGGCTTAAAGAATTGTTGAAATATGGACTTGACCCCGGACGTGGTAGGTCACAATTTGGAAAAGTAGGAATTTTCCATCCCGAACACATTTTTATGGCGGCAACGTTTGATTCGGCTACATTCTATGCCGACAACGCTGTTTCAAATGACCGAGCGAATAACCGTAGTTGGGAGTCATTTCCTATTATTATTGAGTTCACGGTGCCCGACCCAGATTTGTTAGTTCCAGATTTTGATGCTGATATAACTGCGGGAGCCAAGCCGTATTATATTCATAAAAACACACCACCCACAAAGACCGCAATGAAAGCAATGGGTGTGTCACGTGAGATTGGAAAGTGGGGATATAAAGGCCGGGTTCCGACTTCATTTTTCAAGTGGATATATTATTATAATCCATCACAGAAAAAATGGCACAAGTCACACCCAGAAGTATGGAAGAGGCTTCTTGATAATTACGATATGGAAACTATCTCGTGGAAACTTGAATTGCAAGGTTATAAAGAAGAACCTACCAAATATAACCAGTTCTGGAAATAGGCATTTTTATAATCCCAATTTCGGGTATGATTGCCTATTTATAAGGTATGGCGTTCGATAACACCCCATCAATGTTGGAAAGTGCATTTGCACAGCGAGATAAAACAAATTCGTTTTATGAGCAAGTTAATATTAGCGGCAGTAATTTGTTGATTTATCATGACGGGAGTGGTTCTCTAACTGCGGATAGTGTTTATATTCTAACCACACAATATGGCATCGGTCAATATGCCACCCAATCACTATTTGCCACGCAGTCTTTGTTTTCTACTCAAAGCATTTATGCCACGCAGTCTTTGTTTTCTACTCAAAGCATTTATGCCACACAGTCTTTGTTTTCTACTCAAAGCATTTATGCCACGCAGTCTTTGTTTTCTACTCAAAGCATTTATGCCACACAGTCTTTGTTTTCTAATCAAAGCGTTTATGCCACACAGTCTTTGTTTTCTACTCAGTCTTTGTTTTCTAATCAAAGCGTTTATGCCACACAATCATTATTTTCTACTCAGTCATTGTTTTCAATTCAAAGCATTTATGCCACACAATCTCTTTATTCTACAAACTCGATTTCAGCAAGTTATGGATTAACCGCATCATATGCTCTTAATGCTGCTGGTGGAGGGTATTCCATATCTTCATCGTGGGCCAGCCAATCTTTAAGTTCAAGTTACACGATTCAAGCCAATACGGCATCATATGCGGTTACTTCAAGCTATTTCTTAAATATTAGCAATTCAATTGGAGTATTAAGTGCATCGTATGCTACATCAGCGAGTGTTTCTATTACGGCGTCATATGTCCCGACCGCAAGTTATGGATTTACAGCGTCGTATGTATCTTACGCCGTTACAGCATCAAATGCGACTACATCGAGCTATTCCATCACTTCCAGCTATGCTATAACATCGAGTTTTGCAATCACCGCATCGAATGCTCTTTCGGCCAGCTTTGCAATCACCGCATCGAATGTCCCATCAGCAAGTCTTGCTATAACGGCGTCGAATGTCCCATCAGCAAGTCTTGCTATAACGGCGTCGAACGTTCCGTCTGCCAGTTTGGCAATTACAGCATCAAATACACCATCGGCAAGTTTTTCATTATACGCATTGTCCGCAAGCTTTGCCACGACGGCATCAAATACACTATCAGCGAGTCTTGCCATTACGGCATCTTATGTTCTATCGGCAAGCTTGGCGGTTACAGCATCAAATACTCCATCCGCAAGTCTTGCCATAACGGCATCTTATGTCTCATCGTCTTTATATTCATTGTATGCATTGTCGTCGAGTTTTGCTATAACCGCATCATACGTCCAGTCGGCCAGTCTTGGCATTACTGCTTCATACGTCCAGTCGGCCAGTCTTGGCATTACTGCTTCATACGTCCAATCGGCCAGCTTGTCAATAACTTCATCATATACCTTTTCTGCAAGCTATGCGAGAACGTCTTCGTTGGCAATAACTGCCAGCAATGCCCTAAATGCAATAACAGCAAGTTATACAATAACATCGTCATATACGCCAACATCAAGTTTGGCAATAACATCGTCATATACGCCAACATCAAGTTTGGCAGTTACCGCATCATATGTTCAATCAGCAAGTTATTCTTTAAATTCGACAACAGCAAGTTGGGCCATAACATCATCATATGTTCAATCAGCAAGTTACAGCATTACTGCATCAAATACTAATTCTTCAAGTTATTCTATAACATCATCATACACGCCGACATCCAGTCTTGCAATTACCGCTTCTAATGTTCCATCGGCGAGTTATTCGTTGAATGCGACATCGGCAAGCAATGCAACGACATCATCATATTCTATTACGGCGAGCAATGCAATAACAACTTCTTACTCGCCATCTGCGAGTTTGAGTATAACGGCATCATATGTGAATTCATCGAGCTATTCGGTTACGGCATCGTATGCTCCATCGGCGAGCTATTCTGCCACAGCATCCGTAGCAAATTCGGCAAGTTATTCTATAACATCATCATATGCTCCGACTTCCAGTTATTCTAATTTGGCATCTTATGCAAATTCGTCGAGTTATTCTACTACGGCATCGTATTCATCAACCTCTAGTTTTTCCTTCAATTCCATTTCCGCAAGTGTATCGGCAACGGCATCTTATGTTTCATGGTCAAATTATTCAATAACATCGTCATATACACCAACAGCCAGTTTTTCATTGAATTCAGTTTCTTCCAGTTTTTCCACAACTGCTTCCTACGCCTTCACCAGCAGTCTTGCAATTACAGCATCAAGTGTTCTCTCTGCGAGTTACGCAATTACGGCGTCAAATACTCCATCCTCAAGTCTGAGCATAACAGCATCATATGTTCCCTCGGCAAGCTATTCCATTTATTCTACATCTGCAAGTTTGGCAGTTACCGCATCAAATGTATCGTCATCAAACTACGGAATTACAGCATCCTATGCTAATACAGCCAGTTATGCCATCACGGCGTCTTATGCAAACTCAGCATCATATTCATTAAACGCATTATCAGCAAGCCAAGCTGTTACGACATCATATGCTCCTTCAGCAAGTCTATCGGTTACTTCATCATATGTTTTGTCTTCAAGCTATGCCATAACAGCAAGTTATTCTCCGTCGTCGAGTTTTTCGTTCAATGCTGTTTCTTCGAGTTTTGCGAACACGGCGTCATACGTTCCGTCTGCCAGTCTTGCAATCACTGCATCCAATGTTCCGTCTGCCAGTTTTTCATTGAATGCTTTATCGGCAAGTGTTACTATTTCTTCTTCATATGCATTATCAGCGAGTTTAGCAGTTACGGCATCAAACGTTCAATCAGCAAGTCTTGCAATAACAGCCTCAAATGTTACATCAGCAAGTCTAGCTGTAACAGCGTCTCAAGCAAATTTGTCTTTGTATATCGTTTCATCATCATATTCATTGACATCATCATATGCATTAAATGCTGGAGGGGCTGGAAATTTGAGTGCCAACAGCATTCAATCGGGAAGCATGACGGCAAGTGTTAACACCGTTTCATTTAATGTCAACAATGCCAGCACAACATTATTCACGGTTTCAAGCAGTGGGTATTTGGATGGAAAAGTTGGTGTATTACAAACATCTCCACAATACCACTTGGATGTTAATGGAGATATTGGTAATAGTAATGGAAATGTTACTATTTATGCCAGCACGCAAACAGTATTGGCCTCCCAAACTGGCAGGTATGTCTCGCTTAATGCTCAGGCGGGCGGCGGAGGAACATTATTTGGTCCGGGTGCGGGTGTGGGTGGAAATATTGTTTTAAACGCCGGAGCAGGAGGGTTTGCTCCAAATACAAATGTTGGTGGTGGTGGAAATGTAATTATTAATGCTGGAACTGGTGGGGGGTCTTCATTCGCCGGTGTTTATGGTCCAAGTGGAAGCATTTATTTATCAAATGGTAATGTTGGCATAAACACAAATCAATCCGTCGCCCCGGTCAATGCACTTGATGTCATTGGGAACATTTCCTGCTCAGTAGTTACCGCTTCACTATTTACCGGAACAGCCCTATTGGCAATAACCGCTTCATATGCAATGAATGGTGGTAGCGGCGGTGGAAGTTCAGTATCTTCGTCTTGGGCATCATCTTCATTGAGTTCTTCTTACAGTTTGACAGCATCATATGCATTGAATGCGGGAAGTGGTGGAACAACTTTAACCACGGGTTCAACCTACCCAATTACATCAAGTTGGGCGATTTCAGCGTCGTGGGCACCGGGAGGGGTTGCCACATTGGCGACTGGTTCCACATATTCAATCACATCTTCGTGGGCACAAACAGCGAGCATATCCATAAGTTCGTCTCTGGCGTTGTCGGCATCGTATTTGACCGACACTGCCAGCAACGCTATATTTTCTCAAACAAGCGTCACCAGTGATTTTTCTCTGGATGGAATGTTTTGTTTATCCGCAAGTTATGCTACATCGGCATCGTGGTCTCCCGGCGGGGTTGCGACGTTGGCGACGGGTTCAACATATTCAATCACTTCGAGTTGGGCAGTATCGGCATCGTGGTCTCCCGGCGGGGTTGCGACGTTGGCGACGGGTTCAACATATTCAATCACTTCGAGTTGGTCGCAGACTTCAAGTTTGGCAATTTCATCCAGTTATTCATCAACGGCGTCGTATGCATTAAATGCTGGAAACGGGGGGACAACTCTGACGACTGGTTCAACGTATCCAATCACTTCAAGTTGGGCAGTATCAGCATCGTGGGCACCGAGTTCTGGTGCAAGCATAACCGACGTATTGATGGTTCAAGTTTTTTCATAATATTTACTACATATGGCTACATATTCAAAAGTTTTTTTAAGCGGGTCTATAAATGGACAACCAATCGCAGTAACATCAACTTCCAGTTTATCTGCAACTCCAATTCATACGACTTTGCCCGGAACAAGTTCGATGGACGAAATATATATTTATGCCACGAACCAATCTTATGTGACAACATCCGTAACGATATGTTGGGGGAATACGGGGTCTGTAAATCAAATTCCGACGACCCTTTATACTTTAGCTGGTAGAACTTTATTGTGCGACGGTATGTTATTGAACAATGGACTAACTGTTTATTCTTTTACATCTATCACTGGCTCCATATTAATAGACGGGTTCGTAAATCGAATACAATAATATAATTATGTCAAATCATTTTTTACGAAGAGGCGGCAGAAGATTCGGATTACATGAATCTGCATCGCCACAAATCGTTCCTGCAAAAACAGATGTTCTAACGGGTTTGTTAAGTGCTTGGCCGGGAAATGGAAGTACGGTGGATGTGTATGGAACGAATGCGGGCACGGCACAAGGAGCATTATCATATGGGGCAGGATTAAACGGATACCAAGCATTTTTAGGAAATGGAACATCCGCTTGGATAAGCACCGCAACTTCGTTTAATAATCCACAATTATATACATGGACACTGTGGTTTAAAGTTGGTACAACAAGTTCACCACTTTTATATTTTGATTCGTCTCAGACTGGTCAAGGCGGTTCTCACGATAGACAATTAGGAATGGATTCTACTGGAAGGGTTTATTGGGGTGTTTATTCTAGTGGAGCAGTAGTGGTTTATTCTACCAATACATATGCAGATAACAATTGGCATTTTGTTGTTTTGAATGTAAATAGTGTCGGAAATCTTTATGTTGATGGCATTTTACGGGCAACAAACACAGCTACTGCGGTTGCTTATTCGGGCTGGTGGCATTTAGGACATATGAATCCGACGGGGGGATGGCCTGCGAGCAATACTTATTTTAGCGGATTAATGCAAGATATTAGATTATACTCGGCAAATTTATCATTGTCTCAGATACAAACAATGTATAATAATGGACCATTAATTCCCTAACATCAATATTTAATATTATGGCGACAATATACTATCCATCAAACGCATCGGTTTATACACGACAGGTAAATGGCAATCTGACAGAGCAAATTTTAGGATTGACGCCGGATACTATTTTTGTATTTAGCACCGCATCGTTGGGGTTTACGGCATCTCTCACATCAAGCGGAACATCATCGTGGGCAAGCAGTTCTATTTCTTCCAGTTATGCTAATTATGCGGATTCTGCAAGTGTGGCAATAAGTGCATCCTATGCCCCAAGTTCTGGTGGCGGAGCAACTTTAGCAACGGGTTCAACGTATCCCATTACGGCATCATGGGCGATTTCTGCGTCATGGGCACCAAGTTCTGGCGGGGGAACAACACTGACAACGGGTTCTACGTATCCTATTACAGCAAGTTGGTCACAGACTTCAAGTTTGGCATTGAGTTCATCTGCAATATATCTCTCTGCTTCTGCTACAAATTCTCCATTGAGCATTGTTTTTGCAACGAATAGTGGAAGCGGGCAAACGTTGCTTGTTGATGCGAGTAATGGCATAACATACAATTCATCAACTGATGTTTTTGTGGTGACGAATATTTCCGCATCCCAAATCACTGCTTCTTTTACTGGGTCTTTAACCGGAATAGCTACAAGTGCATCATATGCCTTATCGGCATCCTATGCTCCAAGTTCGGGCGGTGGTGGAGGATTAACGACTGGTTCTACATATCAAATTACTTCAAGTTGGGCAGTTAATGCTATCAGTGCAAATTCGGTTGGAACAGCAACATATGCCCAAAATTTATATCCTGTATCCAGCCAAGACATACTTATTTATAATGGAAGTGCATATTCAGGATTTATAAAAAATTCCGGATGTGCTTGTAGTTATACAAATGCTATAGGAGCAAATGCTGGCGTCGGTGCAAATAATAACTACAATTGCTTTTATGGAAGTTATGCCGGATGGAATAGTTATTACCTCGGTGATGCGGTATGTGTTGGAAACAATGCCGGGTCAAATATGGGAGCAGGAGCTTCTACCGGATTAATTTGTATTGGGTCATATACCGCATATGGTGCCCAAGGAAATTGTAACGGAGGTATTTGTATTGGGTATCAAGCTGGTCATTCTAATTCTGAATTGATGAATGCCATAATGATTGGGCAAGATGCTGGACATAATACTACCAACAGTAAACGAAATTGTATATTTATTGGATACCAAGCTGGTTTTTATGACTCAGTAAATACTTCTGATGGGTCAACAGCCATTTTGATTGGAGTAAGCACATCTACGGGAACATATAAAAATGGAATTGCAATAGGATGTGGTGTTTCCAATACGGCCAATAATCAATTAAACATAGGAAATATTCTCTATGGTTCGAATGTATATTCTGGTTCTACGACTGGCGTTCCTCAAACAAATGCCAAAATTGGTATTGGAATAAGTGCAATAACCAATTCGCTTGACGTTTCGGGTAATATTTCTTGTTCAGTTGTGACCGCATCTTTATTTTATGGAACTGCATCATTAGCAAACTCTTTAACTCCAAATGCTCAACCATATGTTACGATTGCTACGAGTAGTTTAAACTGGATTACTTGTAGTTTTGCTGACGTTGAAGAAGTGGTGAATATTACAACTGGATTGGCTTATAATTTTACTCATAGTAATATGCCGCCAGCAAATAACATTGGAAACGTTTCGGTGTTATTGAGAAATACAGCAGCAGCATCCAGTTCGTTGTCGTTCCCTGCATTTTGGACTTTTATTGGAAGTGCTCCTGTATCATTACAAGCAGGAAAATCGGCAATGTTAAGCTTGAAAGCATATGATACATCAAGTGTAATCGCAGCATTCGGCGTTCAATATTAATATGTTTAGTCTATTAAGCAATCCAGCATTAATATCATCGGTCGTCGAGTCATCTATCGTGACTAATGGATTAACTTCCTTTCTTGATGCGTATAACCCAAAAAGTTGGGCAGCGTTGAGTAGCTCGTATTATTGGAAGAACCTTGCAACGGGAGGTAATAATGGAGCATTACACGCATTTATTTCAACCTATCCATCATTTAATGGCAATTTTTTAACTACAACGCAGTCCGCCTACGTTTCAAATTTTTGTTCGGATTATAGACTTGGAGTTTCAACAATAATGTATGCTGGAAGATATTATAGTGGAAGTAATCGTGGAAGACTTCTAACGTCAACCAGTCCACCAACAACCAATTGGCTTTTAGGAACATATTCATCACAAACAACTTGCTTTTATAATAATCATGCATTTGTTTCGTCCGGAGGTCCAAATGATATGAATTGGAGAATTTATACTGCTACGTGCGATGTTCCAAATAACAATTATAGATTCTATGTTAATGGAACCTTTGCTTCTAGCAGTACGGCTGCGGGAGGTCAAGGACCAAGCACGGATTTGCAAATTGGAAATGGAAACGGTGGTGGTGGACAAGAACCGGCTGATGGTCAAGTGTCATTTTTGTTAGCATATAACCGACTATTATCTGATGCAGAGATTTTACAAAATTACAATGCGATGCGGGGACGAGTTGGATTGTAAAACAAACATCGTTTTGTGGTGTTGTTCCATATTTATATCATATGTCACAAACCAAAAAACTTACAGACGCAGAGTTCTCTGAAATCAAACTTCTTCAAGGAAAGTTTCAAGAGAGTATTTTCAAGTTGGGAAACCTACAAGTGGAAAAGATGGAGCTTGACCGACTTGTAACCAAATTTGTAGAGAATGAAAAAAAGCTCAAGGAAGAATGGCAGTCACTCCAAAACCTTGAGCGAAGTTTGCTCGACAAAATAGTGGAAAAATATGGCGAAGGGAACTTGAACATGGTTGACGGAACGTTCAGTTCGAATACGCCAATGGTTACGCCGGAAGAACAGAGAAAGGTATAAATATTTGCATCTTCATTTTTTTGGGAGATATTTATAATCTGAAACAAAGAAACTTTCTCTATAAACAATATTGAAAGAAGGATAACCATATGCCAATAGTACAAGGTGGAAGATTTTCTCCCGAAAATAACATCGTATCGCCCGGAGTTTTTACTCGGGAAATAGACCAATCTGGTGTCGCCCAAGGCGTGCAGCAAATCGGTGGTGTCGTCGTGGCACCATTTGCCAAGGGTCCGGGGTTTTCTCCAACCCTGTGCAACAGCGTTGCTGACCTCCAAAACAAGTTCGGTGTGCCAGACGGAACACTCTACGGACCATATACCGCAACCCAATATCTCCAAGAGAAGGGTTTCGTGACGGTTTGCCGTGTCGGTGCTCTCACAGGATACCACCAAAAATATCCGTGGTTCATCTGGGCAGAAACTGGTAAGTGGACTCGTGTCACTGATGCCGGATGGACAAATCCTGCCACATCTTACATTTCTCTCGCAGGTGCTTATTTTGCTACTTCATCCGCTATCGGCCAATCTGTATTTTCATTGCCAATCGCAACGTCTTATGTTGGAAACATAACACAATCGGTATTGACCATTGTATCGGGTAGTAAGAATGGAAGTTTTATATCTTCATCCATTATATCCAGTTCGTTAAGTGCATCAGTTCAACAAACAACTCAAAGTGCATGGTATGGAGTTGATATTACTGGGTCTCTGATTTTTCCAAATTCCTTGGCTTCTATTCAATTGGTAAATGGTGCTATCGGAGCCGTTGATTCATTCTTCCCTGATATTACTAGCTCCGCATCAATACCAAACAGCGGTTCGATTTTGTATAGTGGTCAAACCATTACAGGATATGTCACCGCATATTATACGGTCACTTCTTCGATTGCATTAAACCCTGCACTCGGAACGGTGGATTCAGCATCTATTGTGACGGAACTTATTGCTGAAAATAAAATTGTCGGTGATGTTGCTCTTCAATATGTTTATCAGAACAGTTCCAGCAACTTTGGAACGACTACCGCTCCATTCACAGACGCAGGATTTAGCAATACATCAACGGCTCAAATCAGCCAATCCCTCGACTCTTGCAATCGTCCAACGATTAACTTCTTGGCATTGCTCGAAGGAAAAATCGGTCCTTATGACGGTGGATTTGCCCCCGGTTCAAATGTAACTTACGACCAATGCACAAAAACATGGGTCGGAAGCGGTTCTGCTTATAAAGTCCTCGGCGTGCTCGCTGATACAGAATGGGCAGGAATTGACTCGAAGCTGCAAGCCCCGGGCTTCTATGGTTCTACTCAGACCTATAACCCAAGTATCTCAGGAAGCAACTCTGTTAGTCATCAGTTCAATTTGCAACTGAGCAATTCTTTGGGAAGTGGATATGGAACCTATCAATTCTCACTTGACGCAAGTGACCCGACATACATTACGAACGTGTTCGGTCGTTCGGCACAAGTGGGAAATCAAGCGAATTATGCGGTTGGAACCAAGATTGAAGCTGCTTATCTCTACAAGATTTTTGAAGATGATATTCAGACCATCGTTTCCGACCCAGTGCATTGGAGAATCAATGGAACCGTAATGCCTTCTGGCTCATGGATTGATGAACCAATGAATTGGACTGACCAATGGTCTTTGGACCTTCTCAATGGGGATTCACAATACTCATTGACGAATGCATTTACTCCTTGGGTGCTCTCACAAAAGATTTCTCCTTGGAATGGCGGCACTCCTCATCGTTTCCCACTCTTCCGTCTTGCCACTTTGGCTGATGGAACGGATACTAATACTCAATTCAAGATTGAAATTAGCAATGTGAAACTGGCGGGAACGGTTGCCGGAAGCGATTGGGGAACATTTGATGTTCAAGTTCGTGATTACAGTGATACTGATAAACGCACGAAGATTTTGGAATCATTCCCAAATTGTAACCTCGACCCAAATTCGCCAGACTTCATCGGACGCCGCATCGGTGACCGATACAATTATATCCGTTACGATGGTAAAATCATCGAATTCGGAACTTACAGCAACAACAGCAATCTTATTCGTGTTGAAGTCGCTACTAATCCATATCCTGTAACGGCAGTGCCATACGGTTTCCAAGCCTATGCTTGCCCAGTGAACGGACAAATGGGTAACTGGTGCAATCCGATTGCTTATAGCCGTGCTTCGCTCTATGGTCTGAACCCCGGCAAGTATCCATCTGGTGTTGATTTCAGCGGTGTAATGAATGGTGCTGATGCTGAATTGACTTCTTTGTATCCAACGTCTTCTACTGGCGTGGAACATTGGAGAGACAACGAACAATATTTTGCTCCTGTGCCAGCACAAGCAACTTCGGGTAACAATACTATATTCGCACTCGATGAATATTCACCTGTAAATGGTGTGGGAACTGGTTCATTGCTTGACCCAAGTCTGGGTGGAAATATTCCGTCAACCTATGATGCCGCCAATGAATCTACCTATGTCAAGATGCGTTCATTCGTATTTGGATTCCAAGGTGGATTTGATGGACAATCACCAGCAATTCCACTCAATGTTGGAGCGGACATCACTGCTGGTAATACTCAGGGTTTGAACTGTGCAAACAGCACGACCGCAGGTTCGATTGCCTACAAACAATGTATTGGTGCTCTTGGAAACGCAGATGAGTTTGACATCAACCTCATCGTGACTCCGGGTATCATCTATTCGCTCCACTCATACGTGACCAACCTTGTTGTTGAAATGTGTGAGAACCGGGGTGATTGCTTCTACATCCTTGACCTTTACAAAGATAATGGAAATCCATCATCTGGTCAAATTGATGAAGTTGTTTCTCTGGCAAGTGAGTTTGATACAAGCTATGCTGGAACTTACTATCCTTGGATTAAGATTAAGGATACAAACACAAATGACATCGTAACGGTTCCACCATCGGTAGTCATGCCCGCAGTTTACGCCGCCAGCGACCGTGTTGCTGGTGAGTGGTGGGCTGCTGCTGGTCTCAACCGTGGTGGTATTACTCAGGCTACGCAAGTAACCGACCGCACCACACATTTGGAACGTGATTCGCTCTACGAGGGCCGTGTAAATCCAATCGCAGCATTCCCGGGTCAAGGTATTGTCGCTTGGGGTCAGAAGACTTTGCAAGTCAAATCCTCGGCACTCGACCGCATCAATGTTCGTCGCTTGCTCATCGAAATCAAGAAGTTCTTCGCTTCAACCGCAAGGTTCTTGGTATTCGAACAAAATACGGCACAAACCCGTAACAAGTTCTTGGCAATCGTTAATCCATATCTGGAAAGCGTGCAGCAACGCAGTGGTTTGTATGCCTTCCAAGTCGTGATGAATGATTCGAATAATACGCCAGACTTGATTGACCGAAACATCTTGTATGGTCAAATCTACCTGCAACCAGTTAAGAGTGCTGAATTCATCATCCTCGACTTCAACATTCTGCCCACGGGAGCAAGCTTCCCAACGGCATAATCAAAAATAATCACGATTGAGGGGAAGCCGAAAGGTTTCCCCTTTTTCGTTGGTGGATAGGGTATTTGCGGTATATTTATACTTGAATCTTTATGGATATTGAATATCTTCAAAATGTAATGGGGTCTCCGTTTGTTAATGAGGGAGCCTTCAACCGACTAAAAGCCAAAGGTGCTCAAGCAATGGGTGCCTTGGGTGCTACTATGGGACACCAAATTCAAAATCCTACCGACACAAAACTTCGTTCATTGTGGGATGGATTCATATCATCTCTCAATAAAGTAATGTCTGATTGGAAGACCCAAGTGTCACCAATGCTCGGGCCTGATATTAAAATTCCAAAAGAAGGGAAACCCATCAAAATTGTATTGGATAGACTTTCCCAAATACTAACACCATATTCTCCTCAAAATGTCTCTCCCAATTTAAAAACACTTGCCAAGGAGGGATTGTGGGATATGGCAAAACGTGATATGGGATTGAATAAAGCTCTGGCTTCAAATAACCCACTTGCTATTTTGGAAGCTTATAAAAAATACATCCTGAATCTTTTTAAAAAATTCATGACAGATGCGATTAAATCCACGGGGCTACAATCAAATCAAATTTATTCTAAACTTGCAAAAATGCAACCAAGAGAAGGTGGGTGGCAAGCGGCTGGAAATATGCAGCGAGTTGTCCAACAGTTACAGAAATTGCAAGGAGCGGCACCGAAACCAACCGCCGCCGCTCCTTCCACTGGTGTTCCAAGTGGAACCGCTGCTGTTCCCGTGACCCCACCGTCACCATCCTCGCCCGTAGCGGCAACTGCGGCCCCGACCCAATCTCCAAGCCCAACGGCATCTAAAACAACAGCTACGCCCACTATGGCACCCGCTGCGCCTGTTGCGATGACATTACCATCAACTTCTGCGGCTTCGAGTGGTGGAGGCCCAAGCACAGGAGAGGATAGTGGTGCGGAGATTCCGCCGAATGATGTGCCATATGTTATTTTGACAGCATTGAATGTTATTATTGATGCTGTAAAGTCTGATACCGCACATGCGATGGGATTGTTTGGCACTCATCCAAATACTAAACAACCTATACCGATTCCGTCATTATCTACAAATTGGGGCAGTGGCGCACACGTCACATCATCGCTACAAGAAGAGTTTGACGACGATGATTCTGGGGATGAAGAAGGTGGTGAAACTACTGCTAAGAATCCAGACGATAAAGACGATTACCACAAGGAATTTAAGAACCAATTTCTATACAATTTTCATAGCCGCCATAACAAATTTCCCGGACAGCCATTTTCAATAGAAATAACTCCAGTAAGTATTTCGCCAGAAATAAAACAAATCCCCGGGGCATCGGTGGAAGTTTGGTGGTATAATGAAGGTTCAAATAATAAAATTTTTGTATCTGAAATCAAGAATGGAAAGAAATCCAAACCGATGATGATGATGCATTTCTTCGACCATCATGTAAATCCAAAATCGGGAGCTACGACTCCGGGACACGCCAACCAATTTTCAATTGAAAAAGCAGTCAAGGCTACAAGTCCATATGCAGCAAGTAAGTTGGACAATGCTCCTCCTGATGTCAAAGCTGAAATTCAAAAATTGGAAGATAATGTGCTCCGTGCTCTGTTGGCAACAGTTCAACGAAAGAGTATGGCATTCGTATCTAAGGGTAGAGCAAAGAAAAAAGAAGATTTGAAAGCTGCAAACGATGCCGAAACGGCAGGTGTTTCCGATGATGGAACGCTTACGTATATTGATTCCGAGTCTGGCGAAACATTTACTTATACCAAAGACCAATTAAAAGCAATTTTAAAGGGACCGCTTGTAGAAGCGAGTCACATGCGAAAACTTCTTGATAACAAAGGTTATTTTGATACCTTCGGCGATATGCCAGTCATTCCGCAAAAAACACAAATATGGCAAAATGCAAAACTGGCCTTGATGTCAAAACATATCGGAGATAAGGAGGCGGATAAACTGTTGGCTAACGCTTGGATAAATATAAAAGAAAAAAACCCACAGGCAAGTATTTGGGATGATGATGCGACAATCACTCCACAAGACTTGGCTGCTGCGTGTGTAAAACCCGAAGCACCTAAAAAAACAAAGCAGGAAGAGTTGCAGGCGCAAATTGAGAACCATCCTAAAATTTCAAAAATCCCACAAGCTGCGGATGCGGTCAAGGCGTTGGTGGTTCTAGGACATAAGCCCGCCGATGCTTTTGCGGGAGTGGAAAAGGCATTGATAGATTTAGGACCAGATAAGGCTCAAGCTGAATACACATATTATGTCACGAGTGGATTTAAATATACGGAAAGTCCGACCAAAAAATCAACGCCTGCCGCTACGGCTCCTACACCACCCAAGAATCCTGTGTCTGCGCCTGCCTCGGCTCCTGTATCTGATGCAGGAAAAACAGCAGCTTCGGCAGCAGCAGGGAACCCTCCAACCGAGAAAAATCCCGTATCGTCTTCTCCATCGGCTCCCGTATCAAATACGGAAAAGAAACCTGAAACGCCCGAGAAATCTCCCGAAAAGAAATCCGAACCATCAGGCCCGAAGGTGAAAATGAACGGAGACACAATTGAATGGAGCTATCCAGACGGAAGCCAACCACCATCTTCCATAAAGGTATCTGATTTCATGGAAAAATTGAAATCTAATCCCGAAGTTTTTCTCAATTCATTAAAACCTAACCCAAAATTATAT
>Ga0075030_100001443_pt1 | contig 21379 bp, 19 predicted proteins | sample LitLauG_LLR_2012_FD_71393 | JGI IMG/M metagenome (GOLD analysis project Ga0075030, IMG submission 71393) | Freshwater sediment microbial communities from Pennsylvania, USA - Little Laurel Run_MetaG_LLR_2012 | ecosystem: Environmental > Aquatic > Freshwater > Creek > Sediment | place: USA...
GTCAGTGCGCCGCGTTTTTGCAGCTCTCGAATGTTGCGGCGGAACCTCTTTCGCGACACGAGGGCACCTTTAATTGCGGTTCGATCCTCAGAACTTGCGAAGACCACGCGCGCGCAGGCATACGCGGGACGTGAGTGAAGATGGTAGCCCACGTTTGAACATGCCCCTGATAGTACGACGGCCGAGGCAGAATCAGCAGGCAGGTTGGTGAAGACGGCCTTCGTCACTTTCTCGCTACGCAGTGCAGAGAGAACCGCCCCCACGAATGCACCGCGAATCTGAGCACCGGACAGAAAATCACAGTAGTCGCCAGTATCGGCCGTCAGGAATACCACCTCACCTCCGGCTTTGCGACCGAGGGCCGCGCCTCCCACTAACGACTCGCCTTCATATGCAAGAACAACCAGCGGGACCACCTGTTCTCGGTACGCCCGCTGTACGGCAGTTGCCCATTCCCACGTATAGAAAACCTCGGGATGCTCCATTTGCAAAGCCAACTGATTCCACGCTTGGCGTAGCGCTGGGTCCGTGGGTACGTGATCAAGTAATACGATGCGCAAAAGGTTCACCGTCTACCGAACCGAAGGTTGAGAATCCGCACTCACCTGGGCGGGTCGAATCCTTTGCTGAAGGGCGTGATGAAATCCCGAGACGTTCGCTTCAAATTGGCCCCAAGTCATGTCTGCAGTCACGTGCACTCTCGGCAAAGAGAACTTTCCTGCAGAGGCAAGAGCGCCGGGGACATTCATAAATGCGCACGAATATCCCGCCTCCTTTGCAAACCTGAATTCGCGATCACCCACAGCAGCAGGATTTCCATACGGATACGCCATCGCCCAAACCGACCTCCCCGTTGCGTTCTCGAGATCTTGCTTGCTCTCTGCAATTTCTCTCCGTGCGAATTGGTCGGACTGCCGGGATAATACCGGATGACTCAATGTGTGCGCGCCGACCGTCATTCCCGCCTCTACCAGTTGTCGTTGCTGCGCGCCATCCAGCAACTGAAACCGCTGACGCAACAGAGGGTGATGAAGGTAGGTCTTCTGCCATTCGCGATCGAGGCCCCACCATTGCACGGCTTCGCCGAGAAATTCGGCCCGCCGGACTGCATCCAACTCCGACAGTCCATCGGTCAACTGCAGCCACTGAGCACGTCTTGTTTCCTGGTCGGCTGGCAGCGTCGGAACGCGGATTCCCCTCCAATCCACTGGAGCGCTTTTTCGTGCCTCGCGCATCATCAGGTAAAGCTCAATGTACCAAAGCATGGCCGGCTTATCCGCGACAGACGATCCGGTCAAAAAAAACAGGCACTGCAAATCTTCTTTCTGCAGTAGTGCTGTCATCACTGTCAGGTTGTTCAGCAATCCGTCGTCGCACGTCAACAGAACGGCACGTTCCGGCAGAGATTCCCGTCCTCGCAGCCACTCGCGAAACTGGTGCGGTGAGATGACGTTGTATTTGGATTTGAGCAGGCGAAGCTGGCTGCGGAATGCGTCGATGCTGATCAATGTGTTGTCGAGGAAACTATCCTGGACTGCGTATCCCTCGGGCAAAACACCGTGATAGGTCACCACGCTTGCGGATGCTCGCGAGCGAAAATAACCGGCCTTGCCGAGCACGGGATAGATAACTTGATTCAGGATGGGGCTCAACACGCGCATGGCTTCAAACGCGCCTGCCTTGCGCCAAACATCACTTCTTCCAATTGATTCGGATCGGCCTCACGCCACAGACGCTGGAGTATGTCTGGATCAGGTCGATAGTCCGCTACCAGGGCGGGAATGCGCTCAATTTCCTCCGGTGTTCTGAGGACGTGCGCCACTTTGTAGCGTGCGAACTGCTCAAGGTATCCAATGCCGGTCAGGTCCAACCATCCGCAAAGGAAGAACGGGACATGGCTCAGAGCGCACTCCACGGCAACGCTCGAATCGACCGTCACGCCACACCAGGCACGCGCGATAATGCTCTGTGCCTCTGCGCCCCCGACGATCTCGACTTCTTCCACTCTGCCGGCGGGCAACGCCAGTTCTACGAGGTTCTGTCGCACCCGCTTACTTTCGAACGGATGAAGTTTGATGGTCAATTTGCGGCCGCTCGCAGACGCGATCGAATACAGTCGCGGGATAATCTCTCGATAAATCGCCTCGGCCCGTCCTCCAATCACCTCGTAAGGCTGCGAAAAAAAGACGATTTCTTCCCCGCTTTGCAACTGGACAGGCCGATTCCGTCCCGGTGCACTGAGAATGATCTGGTCGGCGGCGATCGCGGCAGCCTTTTGCAGATAATCTCGTTCCATTTCTCCCTTCACCAGATATGAGTCGGCATAAGGAGTCTTGAAGAGGAAGCCACCGTCGAGAGCACCATGACTGCAGTAAACCGCGCTTAGTCCCGTCCTGTGAGCTAGGATTAGCGGCAGCCGGGTGTGGTAATTGAGGTCATCGCCGCAGAGAACTCCGCTTACCGGTTCCGATTGCAGCAAGCACGTCCACGCCTCCCGCAAGTGCAACCCCTGTTCCAGATGCTCCGGGAGATAGTTCCAAACCCCGGCTTTGGCGGCGGCACGAAAATCAGCCGATTCCTCCTGCATATGTTCACAGAAAAAAGCCCATTCCTGCTTGAGTTCCGTGGCTTCGTTACGCGTCGCTGCTGCCGCTTGCACATATGCCGCCAACGACACAACTTTCACGTTGGCCGGCACAATCGATGGGCTGGCATTCTTGCGGGTGATAACGAGAAGAAACTTACGGGACGGCAATTGCGCGGCGTAGCCCAAGACCGACCGCGTCACATTGGAGTACGCTGAGGGTAGCAGGACGCATGGTTCCTGGGCATTGGCACGAGCGTCTTTTGCCCAATATCCCCGCAGGCGGTAATCTGAGTCCCATTTGTCCAGAACAATCTCAGAAATCTGGGCAGGCCTGAGGTTTCGTGCAGACCTGAACGCTCGAGTCATTCGGTTCAGGGTGCTAGATTTCTCTCTTCCGAATAAGCGCAGCGGTCCACCAAGCACTTGCTCGCCGATGGCGGCCGAAGTATGGGGGCGGGTCGCCGCGACTTCTGTTCTCCCCGTTCCGACTTCGCGCTGAAGCTGACGAAACTCATACACCGTATGCAAATCCTGGTACTTCTCCATCGCCAGGATGTCCCACCAGTCCAGTCCTGCTCGATCGAGCAACCGGTGCCTGCCCAGTTCAAAAACCTGATTCACCCAGCGATAGCCTTCGATCTGACCGGCATATTCGTAGATGCTGACGACCTTTGTCTTCGCCAGGCGGCTCCAATCCGCATACGTCCCGCGGCTGGCATATCCCAAATCGACGATGAGATCCCAACGCTCCCGGCTCCAGGCGCCCCCATCGATCGAGTCTTCGGGATGCAACAGCAAAACTCTCATGAGACCGTTTCGGATGTCCGGTTAACGAATCAGGCGAACAGCTTCGAACGCCTCGGCTGCACTTTTTCCCACCACACTGCCCCAGCGCTGGGCAATCGCAGTCAACGCTGCACCGGATCTTGGATGTGGAAAGCTTCTGGCTTCACTCTCGTACAATCGCATTCCTTCGATCTTTAGCGCGAGGGTGTCTTCGATACCCACAAACACGTTGGGCTTAAACACCGGCGAGAGCTGCTGGAAAGCCCACTCCGTCGATGAAGGAATCTCGAACATGTACAGCTCTTTCACAGGGTGGCCCGAGATTGGACGAGTCGCCGTCAGCACCGCCCTGCTTACAATCTGATGATCGACATTCAGGTCGCCGCCGTGGTGCGTGTAGATCGCTTCCGGGTGCCAGCGTTCGATGAGGCCTTCGACGATCTTGATCACGTCCAGCAGGTTCAGGGAGTCGAACCGGTTGTCCGGCAGACCGTGCATCGACAACTCTTTCACGCCAAGCAGGTGGGCAACGCGGCGACTGCATCCAGAGAGATCCTTCACGGCGCCGAGATCCGATTCTTCCCGCTTGGTAGTTCGAGAAGTGATTCCTTCGCCAAGAATTGCGAAGTAGACTGAGTGCCCTTCCCTGGCTAATCGAACCGCGGTTCCCCCGCATCCCAGCAATTCATCATCCGGATGCGCAGCCACCACAAGTACGTTCATTGAATGACCCGCTCCTGCCCTTTCAAGATTACGTCGAGACTCTCCCGACCCGCATTCAACAAGAGATCCACCGCCGCCATATACGGCTCAAATCCAGGATGGGCTTGGGAATATACGGGATGATCGTAATCATCATAGCGTACGGTGATTCCCGCATCCTGAAACAAGTGCTCACGCAGATAGTTCCTGCCGAGTGGCCCCGAGAGATAAACCGTCGCACCCAGTTCGCGGCACAGGTTCAGTACCAACTCGTCCTTCCTTCCGCTAGCTTTCATTTGGGAACTGAAGTAGATCTCGGTCTTAATTCCAAACTCTCGCAGCAGATAAGTATTGATCTCACTGGTTAAGTCGATCAGCTTTTGCCATGAACGCTGGTACACCGACTCGAAGAAGTGAGCGTGGTCTGTGAAAAATGGGGCTTTGGCGTAGCTGAGCCGCATGGTCTCCCAATGCTTCACTCCCCACTTCTTGTCGTTGGCGATTTCTATTTCATTGATCGGTAACTGACCGAACTTTCCGGCCGTCTTCACCGGAACGGTCAACCAGGACCATCCGTCGCGAGTGCGGATCTTGTTGCGGTTCGTAAAACTGTTTTTTTCAAACTGAACGTGATCGAGCACGACGTGGACATCCGCCGCCGCAATCCGGTGAAAATATCCCAGCCACGGCAGATATGCAGGTTGATTGATCGACACGATCATATTCTGGCAGCCTTGTACAAGTAGACCGTGAAATCACGCGGGTGATAGTCGTGGCGCAGCACCACCCAAGGAGTGAGCCGTCGACAGAACTCGACCGTCTGGAGTGGGTCGGCGTAGAATTCGCCGCCTTCCTGATCGCGCGCCCATGTGCTCAACGAGTTAAAAGCCACGGCTTTGCTGGCCATCGAGAACATGCGTTCAATCATGTCCTGCATCACCGGGACTGGCTGCTCTCCCAGGAGATAGAAGATGCCATTCGCCATCACGACATCATAGTTTCGTTCCAGGGTGACGTCAGCGATGTTCGCGACGCGAATGTCCAGATCAGGATGAATCCGTTTTGCTTCGTTCACCATGTCCCCGCAGAGATCGATGCCGCTGTACTGCAATCTATCGAAGCGGCTGTTCAGGTATCCGGCAAAGTCGGCAAAGCCGCACCCCACATCGAGCAGGCTGCTGTTGGAGAGAGGCATTACTTCGGAGAGAACCCGAAATTTGATCTGTTGCGACTCGGCTCGCCCATAGTCGCATGCGCGCGGGTCGTGGCCGTACTTGCTGATAAGCGCGCCGTAGTAGTCGGCAATCCGGGTGAACCGGTCCACTGTTGGCTCAGCCACGACCGTAGCCCTCGCACAGTTTTGTGAACGCCGCTATGACAGCGTCCTGTTCGGTTTCCGTCAACGTGGGAAAAAGGGGCAATGAAACGAGGGACCGATACGCTCCGTCGGCGACGGGGGCCGGCCCATCTTTCCTGCGCCAATCGGTTATGGGAATCGCTCCCCTGATCCCGAATGGGAGCAGATCCTTAACAACGGTCTCGGCGGGCACCCTTAGCATTTCCACCCCAAAACGATACCAAATTCTCGGCGCGCGATTGCTCGGAAGACGGCAAACGCCGCCATCCGCGGCCTTGCCCAGTCGATCCAGGTACCGCTCGGCCAGCACCTTTCTTCTGGCAATCATGTTCGGCAAGCGCTGCAGTTGTGCGAGAACCAGAGAGGCTTCTAGATCAGTCATTTTGTCATTCAGTCGGTGCGGATCGGGGGACTGATCTCCATAGTCTCGCGACAATCTGACAAAATCCGCTGCACGCGTTGAGTTGGTTACGACGGCTCCTCCCTCTCCACCACCAATCAACTTGGTCGCATAAAACGAGAGCACTCCAATTTCCGCTCTCGACCCTAAAGGTTTGCCATCGACTTCAATTCCGAACGAATGCGCGCAGTCTTCAATCCAAGCTAGCCCGTCGAGGTGTGCGATACGCGCCGGGACCCCGAAGGTGTTCACAGCGATGCCAGCTTTCGCGGTCCCATTTTCGCACTGGACATGGCACTGCGCAGGATCGATAGTCCAGCTTTCCTGCTCAATATCGACCGGCACCGGAGTGGCTCCCCACGAGAGCACGGAATTGGCGAGAGCAACGCAAGAGTAAGCGGGCACCAGCACTCGATCACCGGACCCCACGCCTAGAGCGCCGAGCGCCAGTCGTAAGGCTGCCAGTCCCGAGCCGACGCAGACCGCGTACTGAACTCCAGCCGTTCGCGCCAGAACGTGCTCGAGTTCTTCGACTCGAGGCCCTTGGGCCCACTGGCCGCTGCGGACCGCGCGCAGAACGGCCTCGCATTCCGCATCGCCAAAAGTCAGCCGGTTATGTGGAACTTTGGCCATACTCAGTGGCTCGCACTCTGTCGTACCCGGGAGCGAAGTACGAGCGAGTAGTGATGGGCTGGACAAACATCCGCATCCATCGACTCAAACCCGGCCTTCAGGAATGCGGATCGGCCGCCCGGATTGTCTTTTCGTACACAGGCAATCACGCTCTCCACATCCCACGCGTCGAGAATCGCCTTGCATGCCTCTCGTATGGCCTCAACTCCCCATCCGTGCCCGGTAAATTCACGCAACAAGTAGGCCGAGATCACGCATTCCCGCTGATTCTGACGATCGAAACGAACTTGCCCGATTGGGGCGTTCTTATTTTGAATGACAAACAGCTTGCGGTCGGACTCGCGAAGCGTCTCATCAAACCATTTGCAGTGCTCCGCCCAGCTGACTTCGCGATTTGAGGAACCATGGGAAAGAATGAAAGGATCGTTTCGCCAGCGGAAAATCACTTCCCGGTCATCTGCTTGCACGGGCCGAAGAGAAATCTCTGCATCGCGGGAGGTCAACCGATATCCTCCGCAGAAAACACGTGCCCCTTGGGCACATCCCTGGTGAGTTTCTGAGCAAGCAACCGGTCGACTTCTTTTGGTGCAAACCCGGTACCCGGTCGGCGGAAAGCAATATCGGCAGCGGTCAGAGCGTGTCCCGCGGACAGATTGCGGGCCGATACGCAAGAGAGACGGTAATCGCGCCGACCCAGTGCCTCGGAGTCCGCGGGCCGCAACTCGGCGGTCCCCAGGTTCGCCTCCATCGTTCGAACGGAAGCGACCAGCGCCCGAAACTCCTCCGGTTCTGAAGAGAATCGATGATCGGGACCGGGCAGGGTCCTGTCCAGCGTGAAATGTTTCTCGATCATGCAGGCACCGAAAGCGATAGCCCCTATGGCAGCAATCGCTCCGTCTGTGTGGTCGCTGAGCCCGACCGGGCAAGCAAAGCGTTCCGCCAAAGTTCTGATCTTTCGCAGATGGACGTCCTTCGCTGGAGTCGGATAGGCCGAGGTGCAGTGCAACAGAATAAGATCCTTTCCTCCCGCTTCACGAAATGCCTGCACGGCATCTTCAACATCGGCGGCCTCTGCCATTCCGGTGGAGATCACTGTTGGCAAACCGGTTCGGGCCATCGCCTGAATCAGGGGCAGGTGGACAAGATAGTCGGATCCATTCTTGAGCAACGAAACCCCGAGGTTCACCAATTCCTGGATTCCATCCTCAGAAGTGGGCGTGCTGAAGAAGATGACTCCGCGGCGGTCACAATGCTCTCGCAACTCGCGCAATTGCGTACTCGCCAGTTCGCAACGCTTGAACATGTCGTACTGAGGCTCAACAACCGTTTTGCCCTGCGACACATATTCGTAAGTCAAGGTTCGATCAGAGAGAAAATCTTCAGTCCGGTAGTTTTGAAATTTCACGGCGTCGGCACCGGAGTCGGCAGCCGCATCGATGGAGCGATGCGCGAGCGCCATATCCCCATTGTGATTGATGCCCACCTCGGCCACCATCACACAAGGCTGATTCTCGCCGACCAGGCCAGTTCCGACTCGAACGACATTCATAAGGAGTTCTGCAGATACTCGACCACTCGAGCTGCGCCCTGGCCATCGATCAACTTCCGGCCGCGTTCACTCATACTCACACGCCTCTTGTGGTCATGAAGCAGGCCGATCGCCGCATCATGGACCGCTTCTTCCGAGAGGTTAGCATGCCAGCCCAGATTGAGCGCGACTCCCTGCTCCGCCAGGCCCAGCGCAATCGACTGTTGATCGATCGAACTGGGGATTACGATCGCGGGAAGGCCCATGTACGCCAATTCCCAGCACGTGGACCCGGCAGCTGAGATTGCGATATCCGCCCGCTGCATCAGCGGCGCCATGTTGTCCGGGCTCCACTCGATTTCAATTTTGGATGAGATGCTCTCGGCCAGGCGCGTCAACTCATCGCGCCTTGGATTCCCTCCTCCGATCACGACCTTTAACTCCAGATCCGCCCTCGCCAGCGCCTGTACGACCTTTTCAGTAATGTTTTCCGGGTCACTTCCACCCATCGTGACCAAGATCTTTCGACCTTTTGGGGCCTGCTCACGGCGTGGCCTCTTTGCCTGAAATTCCGGACGCAACGGCACGTACACCGAACCAAGAAGCAACCGGGTGAACGCCTCGCGATTCGCGTACATCATGGGGCTCGCAGAGATGTTTTGATTCAGGACTACATCCGCGGGATAAGAATCGAACCGGCCGTCGTCGTCGAGGAACAGCACACGCAACCCCCTCTCTTTCAGAGTTCGAATATAGTCCGGAGCAAAGCGATAGCCGTCAACCACGACCCAGGCGGCATCGAGTCGGTGTGCTTCCGCAATCGTCTGTGATGCGTCGGGCATCGACCCGGGAGCGGACGGCATCCGGGTGCATGGGATGTCTTCACGCAGGAGACGTTCTTCGAGAGTGGGGATGCTCTCCGCCATGAGCCAGGAAACACGGCCGCCGGCATTTTGCCAAGCCTTGGCCAACGCCAGGCAACGCATCACATGGCCGCCGCCGATCGCAGGACTCGCATCGGCCCGAATCAGCATGACAGGAGGTTTCTTGCTCGACATTGGCCTATGGAACGCTAAAACCGCTATGGTACAACCCGCCAACTACACCACGGGCTTTTGGCGTACATCACGGTTGATTTCGAGCCAAGCTGGATTCTGCTCCAAGAGAGGCAAGACCTCGCTCCAGGAGAAGTGATCGTGAGCGAAACGTTGCAGAATCAGGCGCACCAGCTCCAGATCTTCCTTAGTGTCGACCGTCCATCGCAGATGAGATAGATCTCGTGAAAATCTTACGTGCTCCCATCGAAACAGGTTCGGTTGCACATAGGCTAGCGTCGTAACGTGCTCCCGAAGTTCCGCCGTATCCGACATTCGATGCATGCGCGCCAGTACATCCGCAGGCATCGCTTCTACAGCAAGCCCCAGCGGATAGCTAGGATGGCCCATATTGGAGACAAAATCTACGTGATTCCAGCGTTCCCGTAACCGTTGGATGTGCTCGTCAATTAATTCCGGATCGATCAGCGGGCAGTCTGACGTGATTCGCACAACTACATCCGCCGCGAATTGCTGGGCCGCCCGGTAGTAGCGATCGAGCACGTCAGCTTCATCGCCGCGGAAGAACGCCACCCCGAGTCGCTCGCATTCGCTTACGATCGCATCGTCAGCCGGCAGGACGGACGTGGCAACCACCACCTGGTGGAGTTCTCTCGCACGCTGAGTGCGGTTCACAACGCGAGCTAAAACCGTGTCTCCCGCAAGATCTTTCAAAACCTTGCCCGGAAGCCGTGTGCTGCCCATACGGGCCTGAATGATGGCGACGATCTTCACGTTTAATCTCTGCCCTCGATCGAGCCGGAGTTCGCCACCTGCAGTCAACTCTTGCGGCGAAGCAGGAAACCGGTATCCACATTCTCATTATCGAGATAGCGGCAACGTTCCTCACGCACCAACTCCAGATCCTCGAATTGCTGCAGGTAGGCACGCGCGAAATCGGTCTTCCAGAGCAGAGACTGATGGCCTCGGTAAACGATTTCAGTGGTCTCCGGTGAGTAGTATTCAAAGCCCCAGATCCAGGTTCGCGTGCACCGATGAATTTCTGCCAGCGCTTTCGGCAGGTCAGTCGGAGCGATGTGGATCAGCACTCCGGACGTGAAGACCAGATCGAAGAAACGATCCTCGGAAGGAATCGCGAAGGCAGAAGCTTGCGTCAGCGCGGCATGTGCCACCCTCTCCCTGGCTCGGTCAAGCGCATAACTCTGAATCTCAATGCCGTGAAGATTGTGAAAACCCATCTGCTGTAGAACAAGCAACTGCGTGCCCATGTTGCACCCGACTTCGAGAATACGGGCACTTCTTGGAATTTCACTGAGGAACCGCTCATTGATTGCAGTGCGCGTAACCCCGAAAGTCCGACGATAGAACTCGTCCAACTCCGCAGGGGTATAGGCATTCCGATCGGTGTACTCGCGTCCGAAGTCTCCCGTCCATGTTTTAATTTGTGCTGTCTGCGAGGGATTCAAACCGGTCTGCCTCCTCAGGATCACTGTTGACTGTAATGGTCCACTACTTTGGTGACGGCGGCAATCACGTCCTCCACATCCCGATCCGTCATGCCATGAAACATCGGCAGGCTGATCAGCCGCTCGTAAGCGTGCTCCGCCACGGGAAACTCGCCGCCCTTGTATCCAAAGCGGTCGCGATAGTACGGATGAAAATGCACCGGGATGTAATGAACATTGACGCCAATGTTCTCGGCCCGCAGAGCGCGAAAGAATTGCGATCGATCCGCGGACAGAGCTTCTAGCCTCAGGCGAATCGGATACAAGTGCCATGCGGACTCTGCCTCTGCCCGTTCTACCGGAGTTACGAGCGCGGGAACATCACGAAAGGCGGACGCGTACTTCGAAGCAATCTCCCTGCGCCGAACCAAATTCGAATCAAGCCGTTTCAGTTGCTGCGCGCCCAGCGCGCACAAGATGTCCGGGATTCGATAGTTGAATCCGAGAAGAACCATGTCGTAATGCCACTGCCCCTGGCTCTGGCGTTGACGCGCTTCGCTGGAGATGCCGTGATTGCGAAAGCGGCGCAGCGTTTCGGCGAAATGCAGATTGTCGGTTGCGACCATTCCGCCTTCCCCAGTCGTAATGTGCTTCACCGGATGAAAGCTAAACACCGTCATATCCGCCAGAACACCAACGGTCTTCCCCCTGTACTTGGCTCCAAGCGCATGACATGCGTCTTCGATCACCACCAATCCCCGGGCCACCGCAATCTCTCGGATCGCCTCCATGTCGGCAGTATGGCCTGCGTAATCCACTGGGAGCACCGCACGAGTGTTTGCGGTGATGCGCCGCTCGAACTGTTCAGGATCAAGATTCAGAGTGTCGGTGCTGACATCAGCAAACACCGGAGTCGCACCTTGATACAAAATACAGTTTGCCGTCGCCGCAAACGTCATGGGGCTCGTAATCGCCTCGTCTCCGGGTCTCAATCCGGCAGTGAACGCAGCCCCGTGCAGAGCGGCGGTCCCTGAAGTGAAACTCACCGCATGTTTTGCTCCCACGCGCGCTGCGAACATTTCCTCGAACTCGACGACCTTAGGACCGGTGGTGAGCCAATCGGAACGCAGAACGTCAACTACGGCCTGAATGTCCTCTTCTTCGACCGACTGCCTCCCATAGGGCAGCAAGGTGGCACGAACCGGAGTTCCCCCATGGATTGCAAGGGTCTGAGCTTTGACCGACGTGGCAGTCATACGGCGCCTATGCTGGCACCCGGGCGGGAACCGGCTGTTCCTCTGCCTCGCCGGGAGAGACGAGGTCCTGCAGTTCGCGATTCGCCAGCCAGCGTTCGTTCGTGTCGCTGGTGTAACGGAAACCTTCGGGAAGTGGCTTGCCGTTTTGCCAGTTCTCGGGTTGCCACCAGGGGTGGGAAGGCTGAATCACGTAGCGGTCTTCTACTTCGAGCGTATTGCGCGCCTCGTCCTCTGAGACCAGGCATTCGTGCAATTTTTCTCCGGGACGAATTCCAATCGTCTCAATCTCACACCCTGGGGCAATGGTTTCCGCCAAATCGACCAGGCGCATGCTCGGGATCTTGGGCACGAAAATCTCGCCACCATGCATTTGCTCGATGCTGCTGATGACAAAGCGCACGCCCTGCTCCAACGTCAGCCAGAATCGAGTCATCCGCGGGTCTGTGAGGGTGATGCGTCCTCGCCGCTTCTGTTCCTGGAACACTGGGATCACACTGCCGCGGCTCCCGACGACATTGCCGTAACGGGCGCAACTGAATCGCGACTCCTGGCCCCCCGCATAGGCATTGGCCTGCACGAACATTTTTTCGGCGCAAAGCTTCGTCGCGCCGTAAAGATTAATGGGATTCACAGCCTTGTCGGTGCTGAGCGCCAGGACTCGCCAGACTCTCTGATTGATCGCGGCGTCAATCACATTGCGGCCGCCAATGATGTTTGTCTGAATCGCCTCAAAAGGGTTGTACTCGCAGGCAGGAACCTGCTTGAGAGCGGCGGCGTGAACCACGATCGTCACACCGGCGAAGGCGCGCTCCAGGCGGGAAGCATCGCGGACATCGCCGATGAAATAGCGCAGGCTCGGATGGTCGTAACCAGCGGCTCGCATGTCATGCTGCTTCAATTCATCGCGGCTGAAGATCACCAGGCGTTTCGGCCGGTACTGCTTGAGCATGACTTCGACAAATTTTTTTCCGAAGGAACCCGTGCCTCCGGTCACCAGCACCGACTGTTCGGACCAATTCATCCCTTTAACCCTGATGCATAGAACATCTCGCGAAAACTGTGAGGGGCGATTCCTCTGATTTCACGTTGCCCGCTAGTATAGCGGACTTCGGCGGGAATGCATCGGACCATCTCAGACGATTGCAGCTGGAAAAATCGTCGCGATTTTTCTCGCTTCGATGCTAAAATGACCAGCGAACTCCCAGTTCCTTTGTGCAAATAATTCCCTGCGCGACAGACCAGCCTCTTCGACCCGGGATTGAGTGTCCGTGTGCAGTCAGGGCCTTCCGAGGCCTTTGTAGCAATGTTAGAAACCGTCAGGAGCAGGCATGGATTTAGGGCCCTTGGCACCGTTCGGTAGCCCCAATGTTCGTGAAATACAACCTCAGAATCTGGATCTGGGAAGGACCGTGGACGCCCGTTTTTACCAGCAGCCTCCCGTCCATGATTCCGGCGTCGGCGAATATCTCCGCATCCTGGTAAAGCGGAAGTGGATTGTTATCTCGTGCCTGATCACGATTTTCTCCGTGGTAGCGGTCGCAAGCCTGAAAACGACGCGGGTCTATGATGCGAGCGGAACAATCGCAATCAATAAACCTGACACGTCGCTCAATTTCCAGAACTCAACCACCTTCAGCCTCGACTACTACGATCCGGCCGAACTCGACACCGAAGTCAAAATCCTGCAAAGCGATAAGCTTGCTCTACAAGTCATTCGCGAGCTGAACTTAGACCGCCGGCCCGAGATCGCCGGCCAAGCTCCGCTGCCTCCTTCTTCGTCTATGGATCTAGCTCCCGACCCATTGCAAAGCGACCCGGCCCGAGCTTCTTCCATGATTGGCGGTTTCAAATCGAACCTGAAGGTAACGCTCAGTCCGAATACGCGCATCATCGAAGTTCACTATCGGAGCCCCGATCCGCAAATGGCGGCGAACGTGGTGAACACGATGATGCAGACGTACGTCGAGAACAATTTCAAGGCACGTTTCGAATCCACCATGCAGGCTTCGGACTGGCTTTCCAAGCAACTCGTCGACCTGCAGATGAAAGTGGAAACTTCTCAGGAAAAGCTGGTGCGCTACCAGAAAGAACACGAGATCCTGGGCGCGGACGAGAAGCAGAACATCACGATGGAGAAGCTGGACGAACTGAACAAGGAACTCACCCAGGCCGAGAGCGAGCGCATGGACAAGGAGGCGCTCTACCGCCTGGTGGATTCCGGAGATCCCGATGCGATCGCGTCCAGCGCCAGCGCCATCGAGGACGCAGGAGCTGGGCCTCAATCGAGCACTGCTTTGCTCGGAACCCTGCGGGCCAAGGAAGCCGATCTTAAAATTCAGGCCGCCGAACTCGGTACCCAGTTTGGACCTGCGTACCCCAAACTGAGGGAGCTGAACAGTCAGTTGAAGGAAATTGATGCGCAGTTGCAGGCGGAAATGCGGAAGGTCGCTGCCAAAGTGAAAGGCCAGTACAGTGCCGCATTGCAACGCGAGAACATGCTCCACGAGGCGCTCGAAAGACAGAAGCAGGAAGCCAATAAGCTCAACGAAAGCGCAATTGAGTACACGTTGCTGAAGCGTGACGTTGACACCAACCGCCAGCTCTATGAAGGCCTGCTGCAGAAACTCAAGGAAGCGGGAGTGTCTGCGGGCCTGAAATCCAACAATTTTCAAATCATCGACAGCGCGCGACCACCTACTTATCCCATTGAACCCAACATCCCCAGGAACCTGCTTTTTGCAGTTGTATTGGGCTTGGCATCCGGCGTCGGACTGGCTTTCCTTATCGAGGGACTGGACAACACGGTACGCACGACCGAGCAGGCGCAACTGATCTCCGGCGTACCGTCCCTCGGCATGATTCCGCTTGGCTCCAAGTCTGCCCGGGAAGGGCCTAATCCCAAGCGCCTAGTGATCGCCGCTTCCAAAGAGGCCGTGGAACTGGTCACGCAGGTTAGGCCACAGTCGCAGATGGCCGAATCCTACCGGGCTTTGCGCACGTCACTACTGCTTTCACATCTCGGGGCGCCGCCGAAAGTCATCATGGTCACCAGCGCTTTGCCGCAGGAAGGCAAAACGACGACAAGCATTAACACAGCCGTCGTTCTGGCACAAAAAGGCGTCCGCGTACTGCTGATCGATGCCGATCTTCGCCGACCTAGCATTCATAAGACGCTGGGTATGGGACCGCACAGCGGATTGAGCAACGTCCTGACTGGCAGCAGGACGCTTGAGGATGCGATCACGCGCACCACGATTCTTCCGAACCTGTTCGTCTTGCCGGCCGGGACGCCACCGCCGAATCCGGCTGAGTTGCTGGCTTCCGCCAACATGCGTGACGTGCTCAATCAATTGCGCGAGCAGTACGATCACATCGTCATCGACACTCCGCCTTCGCTCTCGGTCACGGATGCGGTTGTGCTCTCGCCGCGGGCCGATGCCGTGGTGCTGGTGATTCGGTCGGGGCAAACCACCAAACAGGCACTGCGCCGCTCGCGGGATACTCTGATGCAGGTCAATGCCAAGGTGGTAGGAGTCTTGCTGAACGCTGTCGATCTGACCTCGCCCGACTATTACTACTATTACGAATACCGCGGAAAATACGCCAGCTATTATCGCGACGAAGATGGGCCGGAAAATGAACACGAGGAAGAAGAAGTACTCGAGAAGCCGCCATCTTCAAGCAGCGCCTAACCCGGGGCTCCGGGCACACGATCATGAAGATTCCTTTCAATACTCCCGGTCGCAGAATAGCGACCGTTGCCTTTGGGGCGATCATCGCGACCGTCTACCTTGGCCTGGCTGGGAGTCGACTCGCCGCTTCCTTATTGGGAAGTCAGGCCGAGTTATCCAGTCTCCAGAAAGCAGCCTGGCTTGACCCGGGAGAAGGCGAATACCGAAATCATCTTGGCCGGTACTACGACTTAGTCGCGCGCGATCCCGCGTCAGCGGTAATCCACTACAAAGCCGCCGTTCAGGTTAACCCTCACTCGGCGCGTTACTGGTTCGACTTGGCTAGCGCTTATCAGGTGCTGGGAGACACGCCTCATCAGACCGAAGCGATGGAGCGTGCCATCCAGGCCGATGCCACCACACCCGACTTCGCATGGGAAGGTGCCAATTTCTATCTCGTCCAGGGAGAAATGGAAAAGGCCTTGCGCGAATTCCGGGTCGTGATCGCCAACGATCCTTCGCTTGCGGCTTCAGCCCTGCAATTCTGCTGGCGAATCCAGCCCGACGTTGGCGCACTCCTGCGTGATGTTGTGCCTGCTCGGGCCGATGCCTACACGAACTTCCTCACGCTGCTTGAGTCGAAACAGGACACAGCGGGAACCGAAAAAGTCTGGAACGCATTGATGCAAACTCACGAATCGTTCGAGACGCATCATGCCTACGACTACATCCGTTATCTCGTACTGCGCAAGGAAGTGGATGCAGCTGTAAGCGCCTGGCAGCAAACAGCAAGTCGCTTCGGATATTCTTCCTACCTTCCCTCTTCCGCGAACCTGGTAGTGAATGGCAACTTCAATTTACCTTTACTGAACGCCGGATTCGACTGGCAGTACCAGAAGCAATCAAGTGTTGGCCTCACGCTGGATCCGAGCGACTTTCACGCGGGCCGGCGTTCGCTTCAGATCTCATTCGACGGGCCTGGAATCGTGGATGCGGGCATTTACCAACTTGTCGCCGTGGAGCCGAACACGACCTATGATTTCACAGCCTATTACAAGAGCGGCGAAATTGAAGGTGCCGGGGGCCCTCACTTCACGGTTCAGGACATGTATAGCCAGGCCGTTTATTACGAAAGCGAAGAATTAAAAGAAGCGGCCTTCTGGAAATCGGTGAACGGAGAATTCACCACACCTCCCGATTGCAAGCTCATCGTGCTTCATATCCGGCGACTCCCGGCGGGCAGCCCGATACGCGGACGACTCTCGGTCGATGACTTTCATATCACAAGGAAACCTTCGTAGAACGCCTTCAACCTCATGAGCCATTATCACAAACGGAAAGAAAACTCCGAAGGAAATCGCGAATTGTTAATAGCGCGAATCGACGCGCTGCTGCTTTATGGCACCTTCGGACTGCTCATGTTTGGCCCCATTGCCTTTGGTGCGGTAGAGCCTTGGTCGATGTTTATTCTGGAGGCGGGGGCTTTGTTCCTCACACTGGTTTGGCTGAGTAAACAATGGCTGAACGCTGAGATTGTCCTCGTTTGGAATCCCCTGTTTCTTCCGATGGCCTTCTTTGCGGGGCTGATTCTGGTTCAAATCGTGTTCCGCTTGAGCGCCTATCGGCATGACACGATCGCAGAAGCAATGTTGTATTGCGCCTACGCCATGCTCTGCTTTCTGGCAACGCAGGTGCTGCGGCGCAGTGCACAAGCGAGAAAGATCGGCCTGATCCTGGCAGTCTTCGGCTTCGCAGTCGCGGCCTTTGCTCTGGTACAAGGCGTCGCTCCGAACGGCAAGCTGTACTGGCTGCGAGTCCCCCGGATGGGCGGCTGGATCTATGGACCCTATGTCAATCACAACCATTACGCCGGGCTGATGGAATTACTCGTGCCGATTCCCGTGATCATCTCCCTTTCGCACCTGGCGCACGAAAAGGCGCGCATTGCGGCCGGGGTAGGGGCAGCGATCATGGTTGGCACGGTCTTTCTCTCAGGCTCTCGTGGAGGCATGCTGGCGGTTCTAGTGGAATTGGGGATTTTTGCTGCCGTTCTCTTTCGCGAAAAGAGGAGTCTTCGTATTGCGATCGGCGTTGGGGCTTTTGCCATCGTGCTGGTTGGTCTCCTGGTTTGGTTAGGCGGAAAGGAGCTCACCACGCGGGTCGGGAGCATTTCGACGGAAGCTCGTGGCGAGATCTCGGGCGGCATGCGCCTGTCCATCGATCGGGACGCGATCCGGATGTTCCGCTCGAGACCCCTTCTCGGCTGGGGACTAGGAACGTTTCCGGTCGTCTATCCTCAGTTTCGGAGCTTCTACACGAATTTCTTTGTGAATGAAGCCCACGATGACTACGCTCAATTGCTGGTGGAGATGGGCCTGCTAGGGTTCGGTGCACTTATCTGGTACGTCATAGTGCTGTCGCAACAAATCCGCCGAAAGCTGGGAAAGTGGTCCACCGAAGTGAGCAGTGCGGTGACTCTGGCCTGCTCGCTGGGCGTGGCTGGCATTCTCGTCCACAGCCTGGTTGACTTCAATCTCCAGATTCCCGCAAATGCGGCTTTGTTTTACGTGTTCACCGCGATCGCGGCCGCGCCTCCCCTGCTACAACGCTCTCGAAAGGCGCGGCCCCCGGTTAGCGCCGAAGAGCAGGAGTTCATGCCCGCTTCCGAGGTCGTTTAACCCCAAAATCAGCCCGGTTGTACGTTGCAGTGGAGCAAAAAGGACTCCGGTTTATCTCGGAGTCCAGTGAGAATTCTGAAGCTGATTAATTGGGTTTGGATGGACTTGCAGGATTGTCGTTATTAAGCAGCAGAACCCAGGTCGTCACACCAATCACCGCTCCTCCGGCTATGCCGACGGCAAGGGGTGAATTGAGAATGCCGCCATGTGCGCCTGGAGTCGCTCCTGCTGCTTGCTTCCGATTCTTCTTGCTGCCCTTGTTTGAAGGGTTATCTGAAGTCTCGTCGCGAGTGGTCTCCTGACCTTGCGCCAGAGTCACCGTTTTGGTCCCATCGTCAATGGTTACGTCTCCCTTGCGGGCCGCGATCCTGACCGTGCCGTCGATATCAACGACATTGAACTCGGTCCACGCATTGGACGCCGGCGTGATCTTTACATCTCCCGCCATGGTTGTCATGGCTTTCGAAGTGGCAACGGTCACGCCCCCGTGATCGATGCGGACGGAACTCCCTTCGAACTGAACCAGGGAGTCGGATTGCACTCTCACTGTCGAGCCGGGCTGATTGATGTTGGCGACGGAATCGGAACGAGTCTGCAGAAGATCACCGGAAAAAATGGCGGAAGAAGGTCGGGGAACGTGCGCTCCGTTCACCCAAGCCGGACCATTCACGTATAACATTGCCGCATTCGCATCGGCCGCAAACGACGAAAAGGGGAACAGAACCGTCAGCACACAACACACCAAACCGCGTAACGCGGACTTGCCCATTCCCACACTCCGTTAATAACTATGTTGATGACCTTTTCCGGAATCGTACCCTCCTAAGCAGTTGTCCGTCAATGGATTTTGTGGTAGTCGCAGCGGTTTTCGGTGGAAAACTTATCTTCGCGGCGCCTCCAAACTCCGCTCTACACAAGCACTTCTGATTCACCGCCAGCGTTCGATCCCGTCCCACCAGAGAGTACGGAGCCACTCATCGGCGCAGGTCTTGGCCCATTGCCGATGGGTCCACCAGTGCTCGCCGAATTGCGTGTCATCGTGCGAAGCGGCAACGGAAAAGGACTTTCCGTGAATCTCGCGGCGGTAGATACTCAGGGCCCGGCGCGTGTGGAAGTCGGACGTGACGATAAGGACTTCCTTGACATCCAGGGGAGCGAGGCATTTTTCAACATCGTGAGATTCCTCGCGGGTCGACAACCCGTGGATCGGACAGATGCCAACCGAGGACGCGTCCGGTAAATGGCCCACATACTTCCGCGCCAATTCCAACTGAGAGAATTCGTAGATTCGTGCATCCGCCGGAACATCAATCAGGACTCGGGGCGCCAAACCTTGGTGCAGCAAGTCCAGGGCACGTGCGGGACGGCGATCGGTTTCTCCGGCCAGAACCAGAATCAGGTCGGATGGCTGTGGTGAATCCACGACCAGGAACCGGCCAGCTTCAGCCGCGAAAATAACAAGAAGCGAAACGACAATCGTCGCAACGAAAAGCTTCGTCCTATACCTGGCTTGTAATTCCTTCATGAATGATTTCGCTTCTTGAAAATGCGAGTTCAACGATTCGCCTCCGGACTACCCCTACCATCGGCCCATCTCGCGGGCAGACCTGCAGCGAAATGTTAAGATTGAGTGTTTATACCCTTCATGCTGTCGTCGTTCCGGAGGCTTCATGACAACCTACTCTCCAGCAGATGATTCAGTTGAGCAAATCAAGAATAAGATTCAGCAACAACAGGCTCGCGTCGGGATCATCGGGCTTGGTTATGTCGGACTGCCTCTAGCTCTGCTCTACAGTGAACAGAAATTCAAGGTAACAGGTTTTGACATCGACAGCCGCAAGGTCGAGACTTTGGCCAAGGGCGGCTCCTACATCTACCGCATCGCTCCCGAGGAGATCCAGGCTGCGCAAAAGAGTGGCTTTACGGCCACCTCCGATTACTCTCAGCTGACCGCGATGGACGCCATCATCATCTGCGTTCCTACACCCCTAAACGAGTATCACGAGCCGGATCTCAGTTTCATCACGGATACAACTCATTCCATCGCTCCGCATCTGCGTGCCGGACAACTGGTTATCCTCGAGAGCACGACCTATCCCGGGACAACGGAAGAAGTCATGATCCCGATCCTCGAAAAAGAAAACAAGGAAGGGCTGAAAGCGGCACGGAATCATGAATTCACCGGAAAGGAATTCTTCGTCGCTTTCTCTCCCGAGCGGGAGGATCCAGGCAATACGACCGTCGCACGATCCGATATTCCGAAAGTGGTCGGCGGACTGAATTCCCAGGCTTCTGAACTCGCTTGCACTCTTTATGGAGCGATCTTCAACCGCACGGTTCCAGTTTCTTCTCCCGCCGCAGCGGAAATGACCAAGCTGCTGGAGAATATCTACCGCTGCGTCAACATCGCACTCGTCAACGAGCTAAAGCTTCTATGCCTGCGGATGGGAATCGACATCTGGGAAGTCATCGAGGCGGCGTCGACCAAACCCTTCGGATTTCACCCTTTCTACCCGGGTCCGGGACTCGGAGGGCACTGCATACCGGTCGACCCGTTCTATCTTTCGTGGAAAGCGAAGGAGTGGGACTTCCGCACGCGCTTCATCGAACTGGCTGGAGAGATCAACACGAACATGCCTTATCACGTGCTAGCCTCAGTCGGTAGCGCCCTCAACACACGTAAGAAGTCGGTGAACGGCTCCCGTGTGCTTGTGCTGGGCGTAGCGTACAAGAAGGACATCGATGATCTGCGCGAATCGCCCGCGCTCACCATCATCGAACTTCTGCAGAGAGACGGCGCGCAGGTAAGCTATCACGATCCTTATTTCCCACTCATCGGCAGAGGCAGAAAGTACAACCTGCAGATGAAGTGCGCGGAATTAAGAGATCTCGGACAATACGATTGCGTCCTGATCGTGACCGATCACTCGGACTACGACTACAAGCGCATCGTGCAAGAGGCACAGCTTGTGGTAGATACCCGCAACGCCACCCGCGGGATTCACAGTCCGAACGTAGTTCGCTGCTGAAAATATCGCCGCGTCAATCGGGTACAGACGGGAAATCTGTCCCCTTGAGAGTGTAGTTTTTTGCATGGACTGACGAGTGCCCGTTTGGTCCTGCCATGACCTTCCCGCAAGCACTTGAAAAACAAAATACTTACCGAACCAGAGGCCGGTTCGAGAGTGGCCTCTGCCGTGCATATCCTAGACTGGAAGAGTACACTTTCATGTTCCTGCCCTCCCAGGTCTTCCATAGGCAGGGACAGCGGATTTTAAGGG
>Ga0075030_100001444_pt1 | contig 21373 bp, 15 predicted proteins | sample LitLauG_LLR_2012_FD_71393 | JGI IMG/M metagenome (GOLD analysis project Ga0075030, IMG submission 71393) | Freshwater sediment microbial communities from Pennsylvania, USA - Little Laurel Run_MetaG_LLR_2012 | ecosystem: Environmental > Aquatic > Freshwater > Creek > Sediment | place: USA...
GCCCGGCGCCGGCGTTTGTTTCGGCGTTGACTGGGGTGGCGGGGGCGGCGGTAATTCAGCGGGGCACCGAGGCGCTGTTCCGGTAGAAAGCGCCGGGCGCCGATAGGGTAGTCCGCAGAGGACGCCTTAAGCGATTTGACTGTACATACACTGTCTCCATGTAAGATAGCGCTGGGATTCGGTTGAGTGGCACCCGCGCCATCCTCGACTTAACAAGTCGTCTGCGCGATGTTTTATTCACAACTTTGCCACATGGTACGGACGCTAACCTCAACGAGCGCATGGGCGAAATACTTGTTGAAAACGGCACGCGCGCCGGAAATCGTCCTGGATTTCCCATGACTGGCGGGTTACAAAGGGAGAGTCCATTAGGCGGCTGCGCGGGCCGGATGGCAAATCTCGGGGGAGGTGGCTGTTCGGTCGCGCAGGCGTCCTGGAATCATCGACAGGCCGGCGTTGAATTCCCGGCCCGGCCCGTTCCGTTATACACCCTACACGCCGGCCGGCTGACCCGCATGCACGGGAGAGAGCCAGCCGTGGCGGTCCGGTTTCGTTCCATTCACAATAGCGAAGAATTCCTTCTGGAGTTTCTCCGCCACGGGCCCCCGGCGTCCTTTGCCGATGGGGATGCGGTCGATGCTGCGGATGGGCGTGATCTCGGCCGCAGTACCGGAGAAGAAGACCTCGTCGGCGATGTAGAGCAGTTCGCGCGGAATAATGCTTTCGACCACAGGGATGTTCAGGTCGTGGGCCAGCCTGAGTACGCTGTCGCGGGTGATTCCCGGCAGAACCGAGGCTCCCAGAGGCGGTGTGTGAATCTTTCCGTCGCGGACCACAAAAATGTTCTCCCCGGAACCCTCGCTCACATAGCCAGCCGCGTCCAACGCTATGCCCTCGGAATAACCGTTGGCCAACGCTTCCATCTTCATGAGCTGCGAGTTCATGTAGTTGGCGCCGGCTTTGGCCAACGCGGGAAGCGTGTTGGGAGCGATCCGGGTCCAGCTCGAAACGCACACATCCACACCTTCCGCCAGCGCATCTTCGCCTAAGTATTTGCCCCAGGACCAGCAGGCGATGTATACGTCGATGGGATTTTTCAACGGATTGACGCCCATCTCGCCGTACCCGCGGAGCACGATGGGGCGGATATAGCAGGAATCCATTTTGTTGACGCGTACCAGCTCGAGCATAGCCTCGGCCAACTGGGAGGTGGAATAGCCGATGTTTTCCATGCGGTAGATCTTGCAGGAATCGACCATGCGGCGAATATGCTCGGGCAGGCGGAACACGGCGGGTCCCGAGGACGTGTCATAACAGCGAATACCCTCAAAGACCGAGCTGCCATAGCTCACGACGTGCGACAACACGTGAATAGTCGCTTCATCCCATCTTATGAAGCGGCCGTTATGCCAGATTTTTTCGGTGGGCGTCAACATGGGTCAATTATAACTTAGCGCTAATGGCGGTATAAAAGTTGCAGGTCGATAGCTTTATGGCGGGGAGACGAATCGTTCTAATCGTGACCGGCTGCGCGCCGGCGGCGCAGGTTGCCCTCCGGAGAAATTCAAAACAATGCTCTGGTTACCGTGGAGCGTCCGCAAGGCCTGTTCTACACGCTCTGCGCGGCGCCGCAACGGAATTTCCAGCAATTCGCCGGCACCTGCGAGAAGATGCTCGGCTCCATCCGGTTCATCAGCGTCAATACAGCGTCACCGGCACCCGCTCCTTAGCCTCCTCATCGAACGTCTGTGCGTCCACAAACCCGCACGTGTGCGCGGCCAGCACGGTTCCCATACTCGGCACTTGATTCCGGTCCGCATACTTCGCTGGATTCCACAGATCCGCCCGCACCAGTGCGCGGCTGCAATGGATGTAGGCCTCCTTGACGCGCACCACCACGACCGTGCGCGGCGCCTTTCCCTGCACCGAGAAAGACTCTGTCAAAGCCGGGTCGCGGGTGAGTGTGGCCTCTCCATTCACGCGAAACGTCTCGTGCACACCCGGAACCAGGAACAGAAGACCAATCGCCGGGTTCTTTATCAGATTGGTGAGCGTGTCCAGGCGGTTGTTTCCCCGCCGGTCCGGAATCAGCAGCGTGTGGTCATCCGCTACCTTCACGAACCCCGGAACATCGCCGCGCGGGGAATTATCCGCGGCCGTTCCACTAAAGGTCCCCACGATCACCAGCGGCGAAGCCGCGATAAACGCGCGGCAGTACTCGTCCAGGTGATCGATCTGTTTGCGCACGGAGCGTTCCAGGGCTGGGCCATACAGATCCGCCAGCTCGGCAGGCTCGTGAATGATTTGATTTTGATCGAGTTCCATGCGTAAATTATCACGCAACGGTCGCAGAATTGTACCGATCTGCAGAAACGCGAGTGCCACACAGGCTAGAATGCCGCCATACCTGGCTGTATGGCCTACCTCGCCGTTTTATCTTCCTTTCTCTATCTGCGTCGTCTTCTGCAAGACATCTACGTTCCAGTAGGCCTGCGGCCTCACAGCCGCCGGGGCCACGTTCCGCAGCTCCGGGGAGAAAGCCATTAACGAGTTCTTATTCACCAGGTAAAGAAACGGCGCCTGTTCCCAAATGATCTGCTGCACCCGATCGAATAGTTTCTTCCGGGCCTCCGGATGCACTTCGGCCGCTTGGGCACGCATTAGCTTGTCGATCTCCGCTTCCCATGGCGTGGCGGGCGTTGGCTGATTGGGGTTCCACTGGTGGTTGGCGGCCGAGCTCAGCCATACGTTCATCTGCCCGTTCGGATCCAGGTCCACATTGCTCAATCCCAGCAGACAGCTCTCGTATTGAAACGTTTGCGTAATGCGTTCGATCAGCGATGGAAAATCCAGCGTGACGACATTCAAGCGCACCCCGATGGCCTGCAGATCCTGTTGGACCATCGCCGTAATTCGCTGGCGGGCGCGGTTCCCCGCGTTGGTGATGAGCGAGAACTCCACCGCGTTTCCCTCGCGGTCGTACAACAGCCCATTGCGCAGCTGAAAACCCTCCTGCTCGAGCCGCCGCCGCGCCGACGCCGAATCGTAGGGATGAGGTTTTAGCGCGGCATTAAACCAGAAGTGGTTGGCGGGAGAGACCGGGCCCTCCGCCGGCCGTGCATGTCCCCGGTAGACCACCCGCGCAATGTCGTCCCGGTTGATCGCTTCGGAAATGGCCCTCCGAAATGCTTGTGACGTAAACCAGGCCTTCTTATATGCGGGAAAAGACACCGTGGGTGTCTGGTTGAACCAGATGGTTTCCGATTCCAGCGAGACGCCCGCGTCGAACACCGACGCCGGCGCCTGATTCGCGATCTGATCATACAAGTCGGCATCTAACGCGCTGACCAGATCGACTTCGCCGCGCCGGAACTTCACTATTTCCATGTCGCGATTCGCCTGAATTTGCAGGTGAATCCGATCTAAGTAAGGTAGCCGGCGCCCTTGGGAATCCACCTTCCAGTAGTTCGGATTTCGACTCAGAGTCACTTCCACCCCGGGTTTGTAATCCGTGACATAGAACGGCCCAAGCACTGCCTTGGTCCTTTCCGGCGAGCGTGAGGATCCGATTCCAACCTGGTCGAAAAGCCGCTCCAGACCCGCCAGCGGCGCGCCAAAAGTGATCGATATCGTATCTGGGGACTCTACCACGATCTTAGGCGGCGTTGAACTCGAACGGAATGGATCGGCGGTCGTGGAGTGCAGCTTCGGATCCATCAGTCGAGTCATCGTATAGCTCACATCTTCGGCAGAAAATGGCGCACCATCGGAAAAGCGGACACTTCGCCGCAGGTGAAAAGTGATACGCCGCCCCTCGCTATCCACCTTCCATGACACGGCTAGCTCCGGTATGAAATGCTGGGTAACGCGATCCACGCGAATCAGTACACCCGCGGTAAGATACCGGACTGTCTCGGAGCTATCGTCGTCCACGATCAGCGGGTCGAAGGTTTTCGGGTCCGAGCGCAGGCAGAACCGCAGTTCTCCGCCAAACTGCGCTTGAGAGGCAATGTTGAAGGCAACGCACAGGAAGACGATCCTCCACAAACATCTTCCCGAAGGGCGATCGGTCATATGCCCACTATGACAACGGCGCACTGAATCGGGCAAGCCTCATACAGGCTACTAACTTTGGATAGCCGACGAGCCGTGCACCAGTCTTGCTCCACGCGCCGATCGACGCGAGTGACAACTTGGCACTCGGCTTCCGTCTGGGAGTGACAGTTTGTCGAGTACTGGAACGGGCGGAGTACTATTTCTTATCAATAACTTACACTTGGCACCGGGCGTGCCTTTGGAGTGGCAGCCGGGCAGGCATCTGCCTCAGGCAATTGGTGAAACGAGACGACAAATGAAGAAACTACTGCTGCTCCTGCTCCTCAGTGGCGCCCCCCTGGTCTTTGCCGCATCCAAGATCGCCCAGGACGTTCCAACGTCCAATCCCAATGCAGCCATGGATGTGATCGTGCGATTTAAGCTGCCGCCTAGCAAGGATGAGTTGAAGCAATTTGGCCCTTTGGGCCAGGTAAAGAGGTCGTTTGACGCCATCCACGCCCTCCACCTCTCCTTGCCCCAGCGGGCCATCGCGCTGCTGGCTTCCGATCCCAACGTTGTGTATGTGTCACCCAATCGGCCGCTGCGCGGCGCGCTCGATATCACCACCCAAACCGTGAACGCCAACATCGCTTGGACGTACGGCTGGAACGGAACCGGAGTAGGAGTGGCCGTGATTGATAGCGGCATCACTGCCAAGGCCGATTTGAACGCGGCTAATAACGTGACCTCGCGGATCGTTTACAGCCAGAGCTTCGTCAGTGGCGAAGGCACGAACGATTTGTATGGCCACGGAACTCACGTTGCTGGTATCATCGGGTCCAACGGCGTCAGTTCCACGGGCCCTGGCTTCACCCGTACCTTCAAGGGCATTGCGCCGAATGTGAATCTGATCAATCTCAAAGCTCTGAGTCAAACCGGTTCCGGGCAGGAAAGCGACGTCATTGCTGCCATCCAGGCGGCCATTCAACTCAAAAATACTTATAACATCCGTGTGCTGAATCTTTCGCTGGGGCGCCCCGTATTCGAGACTTACACCCTCGATCCCCTATGCCAGGCAGTCGAGGCAGCATGGAATGCGGGCATTGTCGTAGTGGTGGCTGCCGGCAATAGCGGAAGAGACAACTCTATGGGTACGCATGGCTACGGCACCATCCAATCTCCAGGCAACGACCCTTCTGTGATCACCGTCGGGGCCACCAACACCAAAGGTACGCTGCAAATCTGGGACGACACCGTAGCGAGCTACAGCTCTAAAGGTCCCACTCTGATCGATCAAATTGCGAAACCTGACCTGGTAGCTCCCGGCAACTCCATCGTTTCCTTGCTTGCGAGCACTTCGGCAACTCTCTACTTGACATCCACGCGGACACAAGTGAGCGACTTATATTACCAAACCAGCATCATGAGCCCTTCGACCTCCACGGATTACCTTCGCCTGAGCGGCACCAGCATGGCCACGCCTGGGGTCGCCGGCGCGGCGGCTCTTCTCATTCAGAAGAACCCGTCACTCACCCCGGATACTGTGAAAGCCCGTCTGATGAAGAGCGCAGCGAAAGTTCTGCCCAGTTATGAGACCCAGGAGGACTCGATCACCGCACAACTATTCAACGGCCAGGCCGATATTTTTACTGTGGGAGCCGGTTACCTGGACATCAACGCAGCGCTGTCCAGCACGGATGTGGCGAATTTGCCGGCGCTGTCGCCCGTTGTCTCATACGATCCCAACACACATAAGGTGACGATCTCTCGCAATTACACAACCACTTGGGGCAGCTCCATTATTTGGGGCGATGTCAGTTTGTGGGGCTCTGCTGCACTAAACGGGACGTCACTGAGTGGATTGAGCGTCGTTTGGGGTGACTCGGTGGTCTGGGGTGACGTCAATGTTTCCGGTTTCAGCGTCATATGGGGCGAAACAGCGATTAACCCCACAGGGATTACGGCCACGTCGTCCGACGATGGCGACCAATAGTCTTATTGAAGAATAACCTCAGCAAGGAAAATTTATGCCTAAATCAGCCAAACTCTATGTCTACGGCGTGATTTCGACTGGCGTAATCCTGTTTGTTACCTCTCTGAGTAGCTCACCTCCGCTGCGGCCCTCTTGGCTACTATACCTGGTACTGGCCATGCTGGCTTCGTCGATGAAGCTTCGCCTACCCGCCTTGACCGGTACTTATTCGTTCAGCTTCCTGTTCCTGCTCTATGGTGTGACCCGATTCTCGTTGCCCGAAGTTCTGATTGCCGGCTGTGCCGGCGCTCTGGTGCAGTCGGTTTGCAACTCCCGGCAGCGGCCCACGCCTCTGCAGGTCCTGTTCAACGCGGCCAACCTGATCCTCACCGTTACCTGCTGCTTCGTGGTGGGAGGGTTTTTGCTGTCTTCCGGGCTGGATCACTCACGTCCTGCCTCGATGGCCGTTATCACTTGCACGTATTTCGTGGTCAACACGGTCCTAGTCTCCGGCGTGCTTTCTCTGCTCGAGGGCAAACTCCTTGCGGACGTTTGGCGGGGCTGGTATGTCTGGCCACTTCCTTACTATCTTCTCGGAGCTACCGTCGTCGGGTTGGTTCCCGGTTCCGGCCCATCCATCTCGGAAGAAGCCTGGCTGCTTCTGGTGCCGCATGCGTACCTTATTCATTTTTTCGTTGGGCTGTTGAAATCCCGCCCAGCCAGCAGCGAAGTGAAGCAGTGTGAGTGTCTGGGGCCGGCCGCCAGGGTGTATGTCGGCGGCGTGATTGCGATGGGGCTGGTCTTATTGATCTGGTCCGTTTTCGAATGGCAATCACGGGATGTCTACCGCTTTGCCGGCTACCTGGTGTTGGCGCTCGCTGCCTCCACTCAGAAGGTGCGCCTGCCGGGCATGAGAGGCACCATTTCGCCGAACTTCGTTCTCCTTTTGGTGGCCATCGCAGAGCTGAGTCTGTCCGAGGCGCTGTTCATGAGCGCCCTGGCCGGCATGCTCCAATGCGCATGGAGGCCCAAGCGGCCCGCCACCCTTACGCGTACTCTCTTTAACGGCGGCTGCCTCTCGTTCAGTGTGGCGGTTGCCTTCGCCCTCTGCCGCGTGGTCCTGGTGAGTTGGCTCTCTCAGTCGCTTGTCGGCTCGCTCGTCCTCGCCACCGTGGTTTTGTACACCTGCAATACCTTACTGGTGGCCGCAGTGCTTTGCCTGGTTGAGCACAAGCCTCTTGGAAATATCTGGCAGATCTGCTACTTCTGGTCCTGCCCCTATTACCTGGTAGGCTCTTCGGTTTCCGGCTTGATGATCGCCACTTGCCGGGCGGCCGGCTGGCAGGCTTCGCTGCTGGTGCTGCCGGTGATGGGGTTGATTTATGTGTCCTACCGGACGCATGTAGCGCAAACTGAGTCCGCCGCATGGGGTTCGTAGTCTGTGGAAGTGGGCTGGGGGTACGCTTCGGGTCCCCTGCCACCTTAGTTTGGATCGACTAAATGATGAATTCGGGAATTCTGATTGTTTCTTACGGCATCATCCTGGCGGCGCTCGTCATGTTGGTTCGCTGGGAGTTCGTCCGTCTCCGCAAGGGGCCTTCGCTGGAGGATGTCCGCCAGCGAGTGGAGAAACAGCAGCAAATCCTTCGTGCCGCACACGTGAATGAAGCTCACCCCAGAGAGGCACACTCGCGGTGGGAAACAGGAGTTTGACATGTTTGGCGCACAACTGGAAATGACCTCACTCACGCTCCCAGCCAAAGAGCCGAGGCGCCGGGCCGATCGGCGCGAACTGAAGAGAATTCGATTCGAGTTTGACGCCCGGGTTCAACTGGACGGCCAAAAACTGCGGGTGGCGGGACTGGACGCTCATCGCGCCGGCGCCCGCATCAACTCCTCGCGGGCCTTGCCCGCGGGAGCCCTGGTTCTGTTCCAGGTCGACGCCTCGGGTTTCGCCGCCTATGCCGTCGTGCGTTCCTGCCAAAAGGCGGCCCGCGCCCGCTATGAAATCGGCTTCGAATTCCTGGTCCCCCGCCGCGCACCCTCGGCCCTCGCGGCCGCGGACCCGAAGCTTTGGGCTTAGCGGTGTAGCGGCGCAGTCTTACAAAATCGCCAGTCGCCACCAGGCCTGTTTTGACCTTTCATCTTCGGTTTTTTGCTACCCTGTTGCTTGCAGCCCCCTATGTCCCTTACCCGCGAAAAAGCCCAGCTCATGAGCGCTTCGGAAATCGACCGGACGCTGGTGCGGTTGGCCCACGAAGTCCTCGAAAGGACCAAGGACCTGGACCAACTCGCCTTCATCGGCATCCGCCGCCGCGGCGTCCCCCTGGCGCAACGCCTCTCTAAGAAGATTGAGAGTCTCGAAAACCGCAAGATCCCGGTCGGAATCCTCGATATCAATCTCTACCGCGACGATCTCACCACCGTCGACATCAAGCCGGTAGTCAGCTCCACCGAAATCCCGTTCTCCGTGCAAGGCAAAGACATCATCCTCATGGACGACGTGCTCTACACCGGGCGCACCATTCGCGCCGCCCTGGATGCGCTTTTCGATCACGGGCGTCCGGCCCGCGTGCAACTGCTCGTGCTCATCGACCGCGGACACCGGGAACTGCCCATCGAAGCGCGTTTCGTGGGACGCGTGGTTCAAACCACCGACATCGAGATTATCGAAGTGAAGTTCCGGGAGATTGACAGCCTGGAAAAGGTTCTCCTGGTGGAAAAGGTCGCCACCGAAGTAGCGTAATCATGCCCGCCGGATTGCTCGGAATCGAGGAGCTCGATCGCACGGAGATCGAAGCCATCCTTTCCCGAGCCAAGGATTTTCAACCCCTGCAGAGCCAGTCGCTGAAGAAGCTCGATACCCTGCGCGGCAAGATGATCGTCAACCTCTTCTACGAGGCTTCCACACGCACCCGCACCAGTTTCGAAATCGCCGCCAAGCGCATGGGCGCCGACGCGGTTTCCATCACAGCCGCAGCCTCCAGCGTTTCCAAGGGCGAGTCGCTGGTGGATACGTTAAATACGCTGGCCGCCATGCGCCCCGATGCCATCGTGATGCGCCACTCCGCGTCCGGCGCTCCCCACTTCCTTTCGCGTTATCTGCCCACCCCCATCATCAACGCGGGGGATGGCACACACGAGCATCCCACGCAGGCGCTGCTCGACGCACGCACGATTCTGGACCGGCGCAGCACGCTCGAAGGTCTCCGCGTGGCCATCATCGGCGATATCGCGCACAGCCGGGTGGCGCGCTCGAACGTGCATCTTCTGGCCAAGTTCGGCGCCGAGACCGTGCTCTGCGGCCCGGCGTCTCTGCTCCCCGTCGAGCTGGCGCGGCTGGCCCCCAGGGTCTGCCTCACCACGGACATTCGCGATGCCCTCCGCGACGCCGACGTCATCATGATGCTGCGCGTGCAGCTCGAGCGCCAGCACGAAGCGGCCTTCCCCGCCAGCGAATACTTCCAGTTCTACGGCCTGCGGCTGGAACATTTGGATCTCGCCAAACCCGATGCCATCGTGATGCATCCCGGTCCCATCAACCGCGGCCGCGAGTTGTCTTCCGAGGTAGCCGACTTCCAGCGCTCCGTGATCCTCAACCAGGTGGAAAACGGGATCGCAGTGCGCATGGCCGTGCTGGAAAGAGTGATTGGATAACGCATGCCGATCGTCATCAAGAACGGACGCGTGATCGACCCGGCGTCACAAAGCGATCGCATCGCCGATGTGCTGATCGTGGACGGCAAGATCGCCGGGGTTGCGCCCGATCTCTCCGCGCCGGGCGCGGAGGTGTTCGACGCGACCGGGATGATCGTGGCGCCTGGCTTCATAGACATGCACGTGCACCTGCGGGAGCCGGGCTTCGAGCACGCCGAAACCATCGAGAGCGGTTCGCGCGCCGCCGCCGCTGGCGGCTTCACTTCCATCTGCTGCATGCCCAACACCAAACCGGTGAACGACAGCGCGACGGTGACCAGCTATATCGTGGAACGTGCCCGCCGGCTCGGCGCCGTCAACGTCTTCCCCATCGGCGCCATCACCAAAGGCAGCGGCGGCGAGGAACTGGCGGCCATCGGAGCCATGAAGGCTGCCGGCGCCGTGGCCATCTCCGATGACGGCCGTCCCGTGATGAATTCGCGTGTCATGCGCCGCGCCATGGAGTTCGCGCGCTCCTACGGCCTTCCCGTGATCGACCACTGCGAAGACCTGAATCTCAGCGCCGGCGGCGACATGCATGAAGGCTTGGCGTCCGTTCGCTGGGGCCTCCGGGGCATTCCTTCCTCATCGGAAGACGTGATGGTGGCTCGCGACCTGGTTTTGGCCGAGTTGACCGGGGCGCGCTGTCACATTGCCCATATTTCCACGCGTAATGCCGTGACCATGGTGGATTACGCCCGCCAGCGCGGCCTCGCGGTCACCTGCGAAGCCACCCCGCATCACTTCTCGCTCAGCGACGACCAGATGCTGCCCTACGACAGCAATTTCAAAATGAAGCCGCCGCTGCGCTCGGCGTGCGACTGCACCGCTATTGCCGACGGCATCGCCGCGGGCACGGTGAGCGCCATCGCCACGGACCACGCGCCGCATCCCGGCAGCGAGAAAATGCAAGAGTTCGAGCGTTGCCCGTTCGGCATCATCGGGCTGGAAACGGCGGTGGCGCTGGCCCTCGAGGCGCTGGTCTATCCGGGAAAGATCTCGCTCAACCGCTTGGTGGAGCTATTCTCTACCGGGCCGGAGTCGGTCATGCGTCTCGGCCGCGGAACCCTGGCCTCGGGATCCCCGGGCGACGTGACCGTCTTCGACACCACAGTGTCCTGGACCTACGATGTCAACCAGACATTCTCCCGCAGCCGCAACTCGCCGTATCACGGCCGCACGTTCCGCGGCGGGCCGATGGCGACGGTCGTCAACGGTAGGCTCGCCTGGCGGCGTGCTTGAATTTCGGTGACGGTCTTCTGTTGGTTGGCTCGCACCACTGCCGCCAATTCGGGGTTCTGCGGCGAGAATCTTCGAAGTTTGGCCACCAGTTTCTCTGATCTTGCCGTCGTCCAATGCTGGTGAGTCATCACTGAGCGCGCGGAACATAAATTTGTAAACCGCGGTGCAGAATTTTCTGCGCTCCTCGTCCAGTTCCTCGGCGGCGAGGCTGATACTACGCAACACCTGCGAGGCCTCGGGTTGTTTCCACTGACTGATCGTATTAGCATCTATCGAGAGGCTCGCGGACCTGTCTAATGAGCCCCTCAAGGAGTGGAACAATATGGCCAATGGGGTGGGAATCCGCGTAAACGAACGCTGGTGGATCGTAAAGGCTGCTCCGGAAACGCCGCTGCTGTATGTTCTGTCGGGCGAACTGCAGTTGAACGGACCGCGTTTCGGATGTGGGCTGGCGCAGTGCGGTTCCTGCTCCGTCCTGATTGATGGTGTGGAGACGCGATCGTGCGTCACCCCACTTTCCGCGATAGGAAGCAGGGCAGTGACCAGTCTCGAAGGGCTGCCCGTCTGGTACGCTCGCCAGCGCAAACTACCGAAGCCCCCCGTGCTGACTCCGGTGCAGCAGGCGTTCATCGACGAACAGGCTATTCAATGCGGCTACTGCTATAACGGCATGACCATCAAGGCCTGCGAATTACTATCGAAAACTGCGCAACCGAGCGAAGCGGAAATCCGCTCTGCGATGAACGGCCATCTATGCCGGTGCGGCAGCTATCCACGCATCCTCAAAGCAATTCAGCGGGCGTCGCAAGCCGCCGTGGGTGAGCGCACGGAGGAGCACCGTCAATGAAACCTGTCACCGAAGCAATTAGGTTCCCCAGGCGCGATCTCCTCAAGGCGGGTGGCGCGCTGTTGATCGGATTTGCCATCCGCGATGCGGCTCGAGCGCAGGAACCCGAAGGCGTCGCTGTCGCACTGGGGCCGGATCAGCCGGATCCCAGCCGCCTTGATACCTGGATCGCTATTCACGCGGATAACACTGCGACCATATTCATCGGTTTCGTCGAACTGGGCCAGGGCTGCTCCACCGCTCTGCTGCAACTGGCTGCCGAAGAACTCGATCTCGATATGTCCCAGGTGAAATCGATTCGCCTGGAATCGCACACCATGCCGAACCAGGGAGGCACCGTCGCCAGCGCGTCGATCGCCCGCGGAGGACCGCGGATTCGTTCCGCGGCCGCCGAGGCGCGTCAGGCGCTGCTGAAAATGGCATCGCAGAAGTTGGATACTCCGGTAAAACGTTTGACGGTTTCGAGGGGTGTAGTATCAGTGGCGAGCGATCCGAAGAAGTCCGTCACCTACGGGGCGCTGGTGGGCGGCAAGCCCTTCCACCTGCCTTACACCGGAACGGCGCCGCTTAAATCCTGGCGCGAATATAAAATCGTCGGCGCACGAATTCCTCGCAGGGATATGCCGGACAAGGCCGCCGGCAAATACGTTCACATGCAGCACGTACGCATCCCCGGCATGCTGCACGGACGCGTGGTGCGCCCGCGCGGCCAGGGCGCTTATGGGGACGGCGCCCCCGTGCTGAAGGTCGAGGAGGAATCCATCGCCGACATCCCCGGCGCCCGCGTGATCCGTAAACGAGATTTCATCGGCGTACTGTCAGTGAATGAGTGGGACGCCGTGCGGGCCGCCCGCCAATTGAAAGTCACATGGGATCAGCCGGCTGCCTTGCCGGGTACCGCGGGTCTCCACCAGCAAATGCGCGGTGCCAGGACTACCGATCGAATGGTCCTCAATAATGGCAACGTCACCGCAGCATTCGATGCTGCTGCACACGTCGTTTCGCAGACCTACCAGGGACCGTACCAATCCCACGCCCCCTTTGGTCCCAACTGCGCGTTGGCTGATGTGAAGCCGGACACCGCTTTGGTAATGTGTTCCACTCAGAATATCTATGACACCCGGAGAAAGATCGCGCAGGTTCTCGGCTTAGCTCTCGAGAAGATCACGATCCGCTACTACGAAGGTTCCGGCACGTATGGGCGCAGTTGTTACGACGATGCATCGCAGGCGGCCGCGATCTTGTCGCAAGCGGCCGGCCAGCCGGTGCGCGTCCAGTTCATGCGCTGGGACGAAAACGGCTGGGACAATTTCGGGCCCGCGCAACTTGCCGATATTCGCGCAGGTATCGATGCAGCCGGCAAAATAGTCGCCTACGAATATCACGGTTGGCAGCACAACTGGTCGATCACGGAGACATCCCAGCAGTTGGCACTCGGAACTCGGGCGGCCGAGAGTCCTGGGCCGGGGTCGCAGGAGGTCAGCCCCTTCAACTTGGGCGCGATGTATGCCATTCCCAACATGCGCTTGGTCAATCACCGCGTCGATGGCATCCGATACCTCAAGGGAGCGAATCTCCGCTCGCCACTGGACGTCTCATTCTCGTTTGCTTCGGAGCAGACCATCGACGAGCTCGCATTCTTGGCGGGCATGGACCCCTATGAGTTCCGTCAGCGCAACATCCGGGATGAACGCTGGCTCGGCGTACTCAACGCAGTGGCGCAGACGGCCGGGTGGACACCGCGAAGACCCGCGGATCGATCGGATAGAAGGCGAGCGGACACCCGGCTCGTCAATGGCCGCGGCATCGCCCTCGGCACGCATACGTCGTCGTACGCAGCCGCCGTTGCCGATATCGAAGTAGACCGGGAGACCGGCAAAATCGTGGGCCGGCATATGTATGGGGCTCTCGACGCGGGCCTCTGCGTGAATCCGGGGTGCCTGGAGAACCAGATCAGCGGCATGCTGGTACAGGCCACCAGTCGAATGCTTAAGGAAGAGGTGACGTTCGGCAGTACGAACGTCACCAGCCTGGATTGGAACAGTTATCCGATTTTGCGGTTCGAGGAGTGTCCCGCGGTGACGGCGATGGTAGTACAGCACTTGGATGCGAAGTCCAGTGGAGGCGGTGAGGAAGTGATGGGGCCGGCCGCGGCTGCCATCGCGAATGCATTGTTTGACGCAACGGGAGTCCGGTTACGCGAATATCCGCTGACTCCGGCTCGGGTCCTGACCGCGCTGCAGCGGAGATTAGTGTAGTTCTCCGGTTCAGTATCGGCGGCTGGTGTACTGGCACTGCACGGCGGCGGGCAGAAGGTCGCCCGATAGCGTAGCGCATGGTCTGTCACGGCTGCCTGCGCCCAAGCTGCCAAAAGCCACTCGGGGCTCGACCTTACGGGATCGGCCGGTGCTATGCTCTATTCGTTTGGAGGCTCTTCATGGCGAGACTCGTTCTTCTCTTTCTAGGCGCGCTGCTGGTTTGCGCCCAGGAGCGTCCGATTGTGCTCAAGACTTCGACCCTGGTTGACGGCAGAGGTAAGACGCTCAAGAACACCATCATCGTTGTGGAGGGATCGAAGATTGCCCGGGTCGGCGGAGCGGCGCCGGCCAACGCGATTGTCTACGATCTGAGGGGGTTCACGGTTTCGCCGGGCTGGATCGACACACATTCCCATTTGGCCGTTCACTTCGACGACACAGGACGCCTCGCCGGCCCCAGCGAGCCTGAATCCCAGGCGCTGCTACACATCGCCGATAACCTGGCGCAAACGCTGAACGCAGGATTTACGACAGTGCAAAGCCCCGGCGCGATGATCGACCGAGATGTGCGCGATGCGATTGCCCGGGGTATTTTCCCGGGCCCGAGAGTGCTGACGTCCCTTGAAGCGCTCACCGAAACCAGCGGCGAGCCCGAGAAACTACGTGGGCTGGTTCGTGAGCGCAAGCAGCAAGGTGCGGATCTGATCAAGATTTTCGCATCGAAAAGCATTCGCGAAGGCGGCGCACAGACCATGACGGACGCCCAACTCCGAGCGGCCTGCGGGGAGGCAAAGTCGCTCGGGTTGCGCACCATTGTGCACGCTCACTCGGCGGATTCGGCCAAGGCGGCAACCCTCGCCGGCTGCACGTCGATCGAACATGGGGCTTACATCACCGACGAGGTGTTTGATGTGATGGCCGAGCGCGGAACCTACTACGACGCCAATATTGGGCTGGTGCTACAGAACTATCTGGAAAACAAGCCGAAATATTTCGGCATCGGTAATTACAACGAGGAAGGCTTCGCGTTCATGGAGAAGGGTGTCGGGATCGTTCTCGACACGTTCCAGAAGGCGCTGAAGCACAAGAACCTGAGAATCATCTACGGCACGGATGCGACCGCGGGCGCGCACGGCCAGAACTACCGCGAGTTCATCGTGCGGGTGCGCGACGCCGGCCAGGACCCGATGCAGGCCCTCATCTCGGTGACCTCGCTATCGGCTGAATCGATCGGCATGGGGGAACAGATCGGCGCTATCGCGGCGCGCATGCAAGCCGATATCGTCGCCTTTGACGGCAATCCTTTGGAGGAGGTAACCGCCGCCTCACGCGCGGTGTTCGTGATGAAGGGCGGAAAAGTGTACGAAAACCTGGGACACGGCGCTAAGAACAGCCGATGACGCGTGCGATCGGATGGCGGAGTTGTGCCAAACCCGCAACCCTGCCCGGCGGCATTGCGAACGACGAAGCTTTACCCAGCTTATGCAGGCGTCGTAAGCTGCTTACCTTTCTCGGCAAGCAGCACTGCCAGGAGCTTGGCCGGCTTGGTCGCGCTCGCGTTGCGTGAAACGGCGTGAAGCTGGCCGGGCGTTTCCAGGAACATCTGGCCGGCGGCATAAGTCTTCTCCGGTTCGTCGCCTACTTTCGAACGGATTTCCCCTTCAAGAACGTAGGCAATCGTAATGCCAGGATGGCGGTGCGCTGCCGAACTCTCACCGGGACCATAGGAGACTTCCACCGCCGTCACCGACCAGTTTTTTAGGGCCAACTCGGGCAACTCATGCTCGAAGACCACTCTCCTTCCGCCGCCGCTCTGCGCGTTCAATAAAAACGATTGGGCCAAGAGTGCCCCTGTGCTCCCGAGTAGAACTCTCCGATTCAGCATATTTCTACAATAAGACGAATTCGATCGCACCGGAACTGCACTAACGAGACAATCGGGGGAGCGGACTCTAAACTCTAGTCTCTCTACTCTTCTCTACTCTAAAGAGACACTCTACTCTAAAGAGCCTTGACACCGGCGAACGATTCTCGTACACTCGCCCACAGTCAGAGCTGCAATGAAGGGTCGCTGCCGCTGGGCTTTCTGCAAGGCTGCTTTTGGACCCTCGGAAACTCACGTTTCCGGTTTTCGCCTTGGCCGTCCTGCTCCAGGGCCGCCGCGGCACTATCGCCGGCGCCGTCCGCTCCGATAGGCAACGAGGCCTCCAGCCTTATCCCGGAAACCAGTCAATTGGAAAGGGGAGTTCCGTTCCTGGCAACGGGCAATTGGTTCTATAGCGGAAGCCGCGCGTTGGGGAGTGACGCCGTGAATGTTCCGCAAGGCCACGCTAACCATAATTAGCCGGTTCTTTCAGGAGGTCGATATGACGGTAAGCAGAAGCAGTGGTGCGCTGGTATTGGCAGCGGTGCTGGGAATTACCGGCTTCAACCGATGTTTAGCTCAGACTTTCTTGGGCGGAGTGCGCGGGCTGATCGAGGATCCTGGCGGAGCTGTGCTCGCCGGGGCAAACGTGACCCTGGCCAACGAGGCTACCGGCGTGACCCGCACCACCGTGAGCACCAGTGCGGGCGAATATGTGTTTTCTCAGGTCGAGCCCGCGAGGTATACGATCGCTGTCGAATCCAGTGGGTTCAAGAGACTGGAGCGGAAAAGCGTAATCATTGGCACCCAGGAGTTCCTCACTCTCGACCTCAAGATGGAACTCGGTCAGGTCAACGAGAAAGTCGAGGTGACCTCCGAAGTTCCCCTCATCGAGACCACCAACGCCTCCAACGGCCACGTTCTCGACACGCAGCAGGTCGAAGACTTGCCCAACCTGGGCCGTGACATATTTTTGCTGGCGAAGGAAATCCCCACCGTCGTCGCCGGCGGGGACCCCCGCTGGAATCTCTTCGAGAGCCAGATCGGTGTGTCGCAGATGTCGATTGGGGGCGGCCCGGTCCGCGGCAACAACTACTTCATCGACGGCATTCCCGTTACCGATTCCATCAACCGCTCGGTCATCATCCCGGCGATCGAGGCTGTCGGCGAGATGAAGGTTCAGGAAGGCACCTATGACGCAACCATGGGCAGAACCGGCGGGGGCGTCTTTAACGTTCTTCTGAAATCGGGCACCAACGATCTTCACGGCGAGCTGATGGGTTACCTGCGCACCACCGCCTTGACAGCGAACACGTTCTTCGCCAATGCGGCGGGCCAACCGCTGTTAGAGACCAACTATAAGGACTTTGGCGGATACATAGGTGGGCCAGTGTTTATTCCGAGGGTCTACAACGGCAAGAACAAGACCTTTTTTAGCGTGTCGATGGAAGGCTACCGGCAACACTTGCCCTATACCAACGTATTCGAGGTGCCCACTGCCTTGGAGGCGCAGGGCAATTATTCGGCGCCCGGCTCAGTGAGGATCTTCGACTCGCTGTCCACGCGCCCTTGTGCTCCGTCGGATAACTGCCCGGCGGGCGTCAGCCAGGTGCGTGATCCCTTCCCCGGAAATATAATTCCGCAGCTCAGAATCAACAGCGTGGGTGCGGCCATCAGCCGGCTGGCTTTTCCAACGCCCAACACCATCTGCGCGAAACTGCAAACCGACTGTCAAAACTTCACGGGATCGCAACTTCTCTATTTCGGCCGCGGCGATCAATACAAATTCAAGCTGGAGCATGTGGTGAATCAGTGGCTGCGCTTCACCGGGTCGTTCCTGTATCTGAAGACCCGCGAGCAGGGCGGCAATCCATTGGGCACGGCGGCGCCCGCGAGCCAACAGGGCGACTACATCAACTACCGTCATGTGGATGCCACGTTCCTCAACGCCATCCTGACGCCCAATCCCACCACGGTCGTTAATTTGCGCTATGGCTTCAATCGCTTCCCCCAATATGGGACGAACCCCAGCGCCTATGCCGGTTTCAATCAGGCCACTCTGGGCTTTCCCGCCAGTTACCTGAACAGCGTGCCGCTCACCAACACTTTTCCGCAGATCGTGTTATCTGGTGAAACTTTGAGCACGAGCGGACAGAGCTGGAACGTCTATCATTCCAAGAATTTTCTGGCCAGTGTTTCCAAAAACATTGGCCGTCACAACATAACCACCGGTTTTGATTACCGGCGCATCATGACCGGACCAACACTCAGCTTGAACCAGGGCAGCTTCACGTTCAACGGTGTGTTCTCCCGCCAGTATCCGACCAGCAACAACAATACGGGCGCGGATTTCGCTGACATTCTGCTGGGCAACCCCTCGGCCGGATCGGTTACCACGTCGTTGCCGATTGAAAACTTCGTGTACTACTTCTCCGGCTATATCCAGGACGATATCCGCGTAACCAACAGGCTCACGGTGAACATCGGACTCCGGTATGAATATGAGACCGGAGAGGCGGAGGTCAACAATCGAATGGCGATCGGCTTCGACACCACGCAGGTCAATCCGATCGCTTCGAACTTGCCCCCGGGCTCAGGCGTATCGCCTCTCGGCGTACTGCGATACGCGGGCGTCGGCGGCAATCCCACTTCCTGTTGCAACCCGTCCGGAAGGAAGTTCGGGCCACGCTTCGGGGCGGCTTATCAACTGAATGCCAAGACGACCGTGCGCGCCGGATTCGGATTGTTCTACGCGCCCCTGGTTTTCGACACCGGTGATTCTTCGGTCGGCTATACGCTGTCCAACTCTTACATCGCTAGCAACGACGGAAACGCGACTCCCGCCAATTCGCTCAGCAATCCGTTTCCGAATGGCATTCAAAAACCTTCCGGCAACTCGCTGGGCCCGCTCACGGCCATCGGGCAAAACTTCAGCGTGGTGGATCAGAACCGGAGCGGCGGCGGTCGCGTGTGGCAGTTCTCGGCGGACATTCAGCGGGAACTGGCGTACGGAATCATGGCCGAGGTGGGCTACTTCGGATCGCGCTCCTACGATATCAGTCCGGCCTCAACCGGAACCGCCGCCCTGCCCATCAATGAGCTCAATCCCTCCTATTTGCCGATGGGGCAGGCGGCCCTGAATACATCGGTGGCCAATCCTTTCTATGGCCACGGAGGCGCCGGTGTGATTGGGTCCGCCAAGGTTACCCAGGCCCAGTTGCTGTTGCCTTACCCGGAGTACGGTACCATTAGTCTAAACGCTTACCAAGCCCATGCCCGGTATGACGCCCTGGTCACCAAGGTACAGAAGCGATTCTCAAAAGGACTGACCTTCATGACCTCGTTCACCTGGTCCCGCAATGAAGACAACGAATTCGGCTCCGGCGTAGCCAATGCCCTCAATGGCTTGGGAGGGGCAGCCACAGGCGGAGTTCAGAACATTTATAACCTCAATGCGGAATGGGCCCTCGCGGCAATCGACACGCCCTGGCGCTGGACCGGCACTTGGACCTATCAACTGCCGTTCGGCAAAGGCAAGCCGCTGCTGAACGGCAACACCGTCCTCAATTACGTCGTAGGCGGCTGGGCGCTGAACGGCGCAGCGGTGATCCAAAGCGGACTTCCCATGTACATCAACCAGAGCAATCTCAATGCCAGCATCGGTGGAACCAACCAGCGGGCCAATGCGACCGGCGTGAACGCCTGTATGTCTGGGAATCCGGAGTCCCGCATGAACAACTACATTAATCCGGCGGCTTTTTCGCTGGCGCCGGCCGATACCTTCGGAAATCTGTCGCGGAACATTTCTTGCCTCTCTCCGGGTTTGGCTAACTGGGATACTTCGCTGTTCAAGGACTTCAAATTCAAGGAACGGTATACCGTGCAATTCCGGGCGGAGGCGCTAAACACCTTCAACACACCGCAATTCGCCACGCCGTATACCACCTACGCACCGGGCAGCGTGACGTTCGGACATGTCACGTACCAATGCAACCTACCCAGAAACATCCAGTTGGGCCTCTTCTTGAGGTGGTGAGTCCAGTCCTGCTGACCAAGGCGTTCCCACGCCCCGGGGGAGGGCCATCATAGGCACAAAGTATCACCGACGGCGTCGAACTCTAACCCGGGCGCCCAAAGAGCGTTCTAATGAAAAACCGGCCCGTATCGGGGCGGTCTAGCGATGGCGACCGTGGAGATTCGAAGGATAGTAAGAAGTCGGACGGACTACTCGCCGATGCATCCACCCGTCGATCCTATGCCATAAACGAACCAGCCAATTCAACATGCTGACTCCTTTAGAGGGCACAGTATCACAAAACCTGAGCGGAGTCACGCTGGCAACACACACCTGGTCCGGTTTCCCAGCGTGTAGGCGGTCCAATTGCCGTTGCACGCAGCGCAGGCTTGGGAAGGCTGCGCTGCGTGCATGGAGAGGTGGTAGCTAGCGGCCGCCGCCGGAGAGTTTACGGTAGTATTCGGCGACCGAGTCCTGATAGCCGGCGGGGACCTTGGTCGGGTCGGCGTTGCGGATCGTGCCGCCTTGGTTCGTATCCAGTTGGCGGCGCAGTTGCAGTTCCAGGGCGTCCAAGTTGCTGACGAGCTGTTGGTGCATCTGCTCGACCAGGGCGGGATTGCCGGGGAACCGGCTGGGATCCAGTTTGCGCATTTGATCGATGAGGGACTGCAACTCTTGCCGCGCCTCGGGACTGTCCTGCACTACGGCCCGAACTCCGTTGAGCAGGTTCAATCCCTGTTCAATCTGGCGCTGGGTATCGGCCGGGTTGGGACCTTGCTGGGTCGGCGGGGTCCGACTGGAGAATTGATTATTGCCGGTGTTATAGGCGCCAATCCCGCTCCGATAGGTCCCGCCACCGCCTGCATTGCCTACTGGCCCCGACTGGGGTCCACCGGCTTGACCGCCTTGCGGCTGGCCAGGCTGGCCGTTTTGTCCCGGTTGCTGGCCGGGTTGGCCGCCCTGACCGGATTGCCCGTTGCGCGTGAGCTGACCCGTTTGGAACTGTGGCTGGCCCGGTTGGGCGCCACGGCCGGGCTGACCCTGTCCGGGTTGAGGTTCGGAACGCCCGCCGAGGCCGGCAAGTTGGTTGCGCAGACGGGATAGATCGTCCATGGCGCGGTTGATCGCGGCCTCCTCGGAAGTGTGCTGGGCACTGCCCAAGGCGCGGGCCGCGTCGCCGAGTTGCCGGCCCAGCTTCTGCAGGTCGCCGGTGAGGGCGGATTCGGCCGGATCGGAGAAGTTGCCGGTACGCAGCCAATCCGAGCTGCGTTGCATGCGGGTACCGAGGTCGTTTTCGTCCATGCCCTCGAGCGCGCTACGCAACTTGCCAGAAGCCGCCGGTTGCGTGGGCGTGAGCTCGCGCGCCGCGGTGCGAATTTGCTCGGTGAGGCGCGCCAGTTCATCGGTCACCTGTTGGCGATCGCTGACCATTTTGTCGATTTCC
>Ga0075030_100001448_pt1 | contig 21342 bp, 19 predicted proteins | sample LitLauG_LLR_2012_FD_71393 | JGI IMG/M metagenome (GOLD analysis project Ga0075030, IMG submission 71393) | Freshwater sediment microbial communities from Pennsylvania, USA - Little Laurel Run_MetaG_LLR_2012 | ecosystem: Environmental > Aquatic > Freshwater > Creek > Sediment | place: USA...
TCCTTGAGCTTTTGCAGGCGCCCCAGGTCGGAGCGCATCTTGTGCTGCGCCTTGTCGCGGATGGAGCAGGTGTTGAAGACGATGAGATCGGCGTCCTCGGCCAGCGCGGTGCTCTGCCAGCCCTGCTCGGCATGCAGGACGTCGGCGATCTTTTCCGAGTCGTAGGCGTTCATCTGGCACCCGAAGGTGCGCACGTAGACCTTGTTCGCGGGCACGGTGTTTATCCGGAGGCGAAAGCGAGCAAGTTTACCCGCAGGCGGCTTCGATTCGTTTGCGGCTTATTTGGTGGCCACGACGTTATGGGTGATGGAAAATGCGTAGGGCATGCAGTTGCCGGTGTCGCTGCAAACGCGTGGGGTATGCGCCTTGCTGAGTTTGGAATAAAGGCATCCAATGAAGGCATCTGGATCGTCAGCTTCATGCACGACGATCTGGGCCTCAGCGACCTTGAGCAAAAGACCTTGCAACCGCTAGACAACCCGTTCGGCACGAGGTTGTCACCTATGTCTTAGGTGCGTTCCGTAACCCACGTGTCGGGTTCGGACACTGAATTTGTTGGTGGCGGATCAGGGACTCGAACCCCGGACCTGCGGATTATGATTCCGTCGCTCTAACCGGCTGAGCTAATCCGCCAAGCCTTCAATTATGGCGGGGAAGGGCGCCCCTCGTCAAACCTTGACCGCCATTGCGACGCCCAGGAGGACCGGCCCGCCACATCGTGCCGGTGGGCGGGCCGCGTTGAAAAGGCCGGGATAAACGCCGCTAGCGCTAGTTCTTGAAGATATCCACGTCCTTGGTTTCCCGGATGAAGAACAGGCAGACCACGAACGAGAAGGCCGCCACGCCGATGGGGTACCAGAGGCCGTAGTAGATGTCGCCCTTCATGGCCACCAGCGAAAAGGCGATGGTGGGCAGGAAGCCGCCCAGCCAGCCATTGCCGATGTGATAGGGCAGCGACATGGACGTGTAGCGGATCTTCGTGGGGAACATCTCGACCAGCGCAGCCGCGATCGGCCCATAGACCAGGGTCACGTAGATGACGAGGATGGTCAACAGCGCGCCCACGGCGAACTTGTTGATCTGCGCATCGTCGGCCTTGGGCGGGTAGCCGGCGGCCTTGATCTCGGCGCCCAACGCCTTGGTGAAGTCGGCAAACTGCGCCTTGAACGCCGCGGCATCGAGCGGACCGCCCTCAAAGCTGGTGATCACCTTGTCGCCCACTTTCACGGACGCCACCGTTCCGGCCGGCGCCGGCGTTATCGAATAGGACACCGAGGACTTGGCCAGGAATCCCGTTGCCAGATCACACGAGTCGGTGTACGTGGGTTTGCCCGGCTTGGCAAAAGCCTCGAACTGGAAATGACAGCTGTCCTGATCGGCCACCACCACTACCGGCGCGTTCTTTTGCGCCGCCTCAAGCGCCGGATTGGCAAAGTGGGTGATGCCCTGGAAGATGGGGAAATACGTCACCGCGGCCAGGAAAAAGCCGGCCATCATCACGGGCTTGCGGCCGATACGGTCCGACAGCGAACCAAATATCAGGAAGAAGGGCGTACCCACAACCAGCGCTCCCGCAACGAGCAGGTTGGCTGTCACGAGGTCGACCTTGAGCGTGGTGGTCAGGAAGAACAGTGCATAGAACTGGCCGCAGTACCACACCACGGCTTCGCCTGCGGTCAGGCCCAGCAGCGCCAGGATGACCAGCTTGAGGTTGCCCCAGCGGGCGAACGACTCGGTGAGCGGCGCCTTTGAGGTCTTGCCCTCGTCCTTCATGCGCTGGAAAGCCGGCGATTCGGCCAGCGACAAGCGTATCCACACTGAAACGCCCAGCAGGATGATGGAAACCAGGAAGGGAATGCGCCATCCCCATTTGGCGAAATCGGCTTCGCCCAGGGAAAGGCGGGTGCCCAGGATGACGACCAGCGAGAGCAGCAGGCCCACGGTGGCGGTGGTCTGGATCCAGCTCGTGTAGGAACCGCGCTTGCCCTGCGGCGCATGCTCGGCCACGTAGGTAGCCGCGCCACCGTATTCACCGCCCAGCGCCAGGCCCTGGAGGAGGCGCAGCGCGATCAGGATGATGGGCGCCGCCATGCCCACGGTGTCGTAATTGGGAAGCAGGCCCACCAGGAAAGTAGAAAAACCCATGAACAGGATGGTGACCAGGAAGGTGTACTTGCGGCCGATGAGATCGCCCAGGCGCCCAAAGACCAGCGCACCGAGCGGGCGGACGGCAAAACCGGCCGCGAAGGCCAGCAGCGCAAAGATGAACTGGGACGTCTCGTTGAGCGCCGTGAAGAACTGCTTGCCGATGATTGCCGCCAGCGCGCCGTAGAGGTAGAAGTCATACCACTCGAAAACGGTTCCCAGCGACGACGCAAAGATGACCTTGCGCTCTTCCCGGGTCATGCCTCCCGATCCTGTACCCGCTTTGCGCGAAGCCGCAGTGCCGCCAGCGACAGAACTCATGGTCGATCTCCTTGTGTTGGCTGCGTATTGCGCAGTCCGATGCTTTGCAGGAACCTGGCGCCCTTGCCGGGCACGCTTATTGGAATTGCGGCACTTGCCGTTCGTTTGCCCGGCGGCACGCAGGGACCTTCCAGCCCGGTGAACGTGCCGCACGGCTGATGTTTTGACACCGCCAGAACGGCGCCGCCGCAACAGTGCGCGGGCAAGCTTACACCGACCTTGCGGCGCCTCCCAAGGGACCTGCCGCATCGGGAAAATGTATGCAGAACCGGGTTCCCGGGCCACCGGGCACGTCCGGCGGGCACGGGGCAGCGGTTCCGACGCTGATTGAAGCGCCATGTTGCACTGCAATTTCGCGCACGATCGCCAGGCCCAGCCCACTGCCGTCCTGGCCACTACCAAGGATCCGGTAGAAACGCTCGAAGATCTGCGATCGCTCCTCGACCGCAATCCCCGGCCCGGTGTCCTCCACTTCCAGGTTCACGCCCTGGGCATCCCGCAACACACGCACGGTTACCGCGCCGCAATGTCGGGTGCCCGTCGCGCCGGGCGCCGTATGGGTACCGGCGCCGTCAGGGCCCGCTGGCCGCGACGTATATCGCAGGGCGTTGTCGATCAGGTTGTTGAGCATTTCCCGCAACGGCACCGGTGCACCGCGAATCATGCAGTCTTGGCCGCTTGTCCCTTCCGGCCCGGCCCGCTCGGCGGGACCTTCGTAACCAAGATCGATGTTCTGCGCCATCGCCGCCGCCACCCAATCCTGAACGACGCCGCGGGCCAGGCGGTCCAGATCGATGGCAACCAGGGCGGCGGCGGCGCCGGCATCGTGCTCGGCCCTGGCCAGGGCCAGCATCTGGTTGACCAGCCGGGTAGCGCGGTCGGTCGCCTGGGCAATCTGTCGCAGGCTGCGCTGGAGCTCCTGGGCATCGCCACCGCGCTGGGCCAGCTCAGCCTGGGTGCGCAGGCCCGCCAGCGGCGTTTTCATCTGGTGGGCCGCATCGGCGATGAAACGGCGCTGCACGGCCAGGTTGCGCGTCATGCGCGCCAGCAGGTCGTTGAACGCGGCGAGCAGCGGCGTGAGTTCCTCGGGTGCTGCATCGGTGTGGATGGGCGAAAGGTCGTCCGGTGGCCGGTTGCGAATCGTCCTTTGCAGGCGCGACAGCGGCGCCAGCCCCCGCGTCAGTCCAAACCAGACGAGCAGCAGCGCCAGCGGCAGCACGATGAACTGCGGAAGTATCACGCCCTTGACGATTTCGTTGGCAAGCTGCGTGCGCTCGGTGGGCGGCTCGGCCACTGCAACCAGTACGGAGGGGACCGCGCGATCGCCTGCGAGTGAGGGCGCCTCGTGCAGATCCGCTGCATGCGTCGAACGGGTGTCGGTTACCGGCGGTGCTGCCAGGCGCGCGAAGGCCACGCGCACCGGGTGGCCGCGCAGCGCGTCGTCGCGCAGCTGGAACGCGCCATTGAGCGCACCGCCGCCGCCGTTGCCCGGCGTGGCAGCCGAGCCCGGCTCGCCGCGCGGATGGGGCAGGTCGGGGTCGCCGGCCAGCACGCTGCCGTCGGTGTCCACGATGACATAGGTACCCGACTCTGCCTCGCCGTTGCCGTAGATGTCCAGCAGCCCGGGCGTGAGGTCGAATTGTGCGTGCCCGCCCTCGAAACGCACGTGTGCCGCCAGCGCCTCGCCCCGCTCGACGAGGGCGTGATCGTAGGGCGTGCTGGCGATGGACTGGGCCACGAGGTAGGTCAGGGTGACGCTCATCGGCCACAGCAGCAACAGCGGCGCGAACATCCAGTCGAGAATCTCGCCAAACAGCGAACGCGCCTCCCCCGGGCGGGTTGCATCCGCCCCCGCCACGGCGGGACCCGGTGCAAGAATGGATGGCACCGCACCGGGCGCGGCCGCCGGTTCGCCAGTTGCCGCCACGGTTGCGTGCTCGACCGCCCTATCCGGGCGTTCAGTTGGGCTTGCTGGCCTGCCCGGCGCCATAGGCGCCGGCGTGCGCTTCGGGCAGGCGCTCCAGGCAGTAGCCCAGGCCCCGCACGGTGGCAATGCGCACGCCGCCGGGCTCGAGCTTCTTGCGCAGCCGGTGGACGTAGACCTCGATGGCGTTGTTGCTCACTTCGTCGCCCCACTCGCAAAGGTGATCGACCAGCTGCTCCTTGCTGACCAGACGCCCGGCACGCTGCAGCAGGGTTTCGAGCAGGCCCAGTTCACGGCCCGACAGTTCAAGCGCAACCTCGTCGATGCTGGCCACCCGCCCGACGGGATCCAGGCACAGGTTGCCATGGCGCAGCAGGTTCTGGGCGCTGCCCATGGCGCGGCGCGTAAGGGCCCGCACGCGCGCTTCAAGCTCCGACAGCGCAAAGGGCTTGGCCATGTAGTCGTCGGCGCCAAGGTCAAGGCCACGAACGCGGTGTTCGATGCTGTCGGCGGCGGTAAGGATCAGCACCGGGACGTGGTTGCGCCTCCCGCGCAGCCGGCGCAGCAGCTCGAGCCCGGGCACGCGGGGCAGGTCCAGGTCCAGTATGAGCAGGTCGTAGGGCTGCGCCAGCAGGGCCGCCTCGGCATCGTCCCCGCACGCTACCGTGTCAACGGCGTATCCGCCCGCCCGCAGCGACCGCGACAGACCGTCGGCCAGTACCCGGTCATCCTCGGCGATCAGTATGCGCACGGTATCGCCTTGCTATCCTTGCCGCGCATGGCGTCTCCTTGTTTGCGATGCGCCTGCTTGGGAGCATCGTCGGCGTTCAGTCTAGCCGCCGAGGGCACGGCAGGGCAATCGCAGGGCAGAACGACATGGTGCGACGCAACCGGGCAGGGTGATACCGGCTGCGCGTGCAATTACCGGGGGTGGCCTTGACGGCGGTGCTGAATGAATCTACAGTGCTACTGGTGATTTGTTCAGTATGTAAATATTGTCAGGTCCAAAAATCAGGCCCCGTGGCGGCACCGGGTTGGCGCAGGCAGCAGGCGCAACCCATCCGCATCGTGGTCCGGCCAACCCGGTAATGCCCAGCGCAGGAGATCACGCAATGGATGACGGAAGGAGCGCCCTAGTGGCGGACAGCAAGGAACGGCAGAAGGCACTTTCAGCTGCGTTGGCGCAAATAGAGAAGCAGTTCGGCAAGGGCTCGGTCATGCGCCTTGCCGAGGGTGCGGTCGTTGAAGATATCCAGGTGGTCTCCACCGGGTCCCTCGGGCTGGATATCGCGCTGGGCGTGGGCGGGCTGCCGCGCGGCCGCGTCGTAGAAATCTACGGGCCGGAATCGTCGGGTAAAACCACCCTCACGCTGCAGGTCATCGCAGAAATGCAGAAGATCGGCGGCACCTGCGCTTTCATCGATGCCGAACACGCCCTCGATGCGCAGTATGCGCAAAAGCTGGGCGTGAACCTCCAGGAACTGCTTATCTCCCAACCGGACACCGGCGAGCAGGCTCTGGAAATCGTCGATGCGCTGGTACGGTCCGGTTCCGTTGAACTCATCGTCATCGACTCCGTCGCGGCGCTCACGCCCAAGGCCGAAATCGAAGGTGAAATGGGCGATTCCCTGCCCGGCCTGCAGGCGCGCCTCATGAGCCAGGCCTTGCGCAAGCTCACCGCTTCCATCAAGCGCACCAATACGCTCGTCATCTTCATCAACCAGATCCGCATGAAGATCGGTGTCATGTTCGGCAATCCCGAAACCACCACGGGCGGCAATGCGCTCAAGTTCTACGCCTCGGTGCGCCTTGATATCCGCCGGGTGGGCTCCATCAAGAAGAACGAAGAGGTCATTGGTTCCGAAACCAAGGTGAAGGTCGTCAAGAACAAGGTGGCTCCGCCCTTCCGCCAGGCCGATTTCGACATCCTCTACGGCGAAGGCATTTCGCGCGAAGGCGAAATCCTCGATCTCGGCAGCCAGCACAACGTGGTTGAAAAGTCCGGCGCCTGGTACAGCTATGGTGGCGAACGCATCGGGCAGGGCAAGGACAACGCCCGTGAATTCCTTCGCGGCAATCCGGCCATGGCCTTCGAGATCGAAAACAAGATCCGCGACGTCCTCGGCATCAACGCTCGCCCGGAAGGCGCTGCCCCCGACGCCTGATCGGCGGGGTTAATCGGCAACCTGTGGGGCAACATGCCGCTCGCCGACACGCCCGGCAATGAACCCCAGCAATTGGCGGCCGGCCTGGAGGAAGGCGCAAGGCGCCTCCTCCGGCTGGCGGTTGCAGCACTGGCGCGGCGTGAACACAGCCGCATCGAGCTCGAGCGCAAGCTGCAGCGGCGCCTGCAGGCCGGAGAAGCCCCGTCCGATATCGCGCAGGCGCTCGATCGCCTGCAATCGCGTGGCCTGTTGTCCGATCAGCGCATGGCGCTGGCCCTGGTCCGCTCCCGTTCGGCCCGCTACGGCCGCCTGCACATCCAGCAGGAACTGCAACGGCGCGGCGTAGACCGCGAGACCATTGCCGCCTCCCTTCCGCCCCCCGCAGACGAATGTGCGGCAGCGTCCGCGTTGTGGCAACGCAAGTTTGGCCAGCGCGCCGCTACGCCACAGGAACGCGCCCGCCAGGGGCGCTTCCTGGCTGCCCGTGGATTCGCATCCTCCGTCATCGCGCACATACTGTCGGTAGGCGAAGAACCTTAGGGCAGCGAAAGCACCTGCGTCGCGGGCCAGGGCGGCAATTCCGGGCGGTAACTTCCGCCCAATGGTTGTTGTTTCGGCCGCGACGATTGACCCAGGTCAGGGGAATTTTGCGCCGGATTCCGTCAAATCCGATCCCACATACCGGGACGAAGGGCAAAATCGCCTGTTATAAGATCCCGGGTCTTGCGTTACCCCGCCTGGCCGCGGCCCAGAGCCATAAAGACCCATGACCCCCGTCAACCGCCGACCGGTCCATACACGCACCATCCGAATCGACGCCTACGTGCGCGAGGATCACCTGTGGGAACTCGTAGCCAACGTTCGCGACGTCAAGTACCGCGATATCCAGCTCGCGGGCGGCACGCTTGCCGCGGGCGATGCGCTGCACGACATGGTCATAACGGTCGCCCTTGATCGGCGACTGGATATTCTCTCCGTGCAGGCAAGAACCGCTGCCGCGCCGTATCCGGGCAACTGCGACAGCTTCAGCCAGGCCTATCAGGCCCTGGTGGGGCTCAACCTGCTCAAGGGCTTCCGGGCCGCGGTGCGTGAGCGCGTCGGTGGTGATGCGGGCTGCACCCACCTCAATGAACTTGCGGTATTGCTGCCCACCGCCGCCATACAGGCTTTTTCCCACGACATGGATAGCGCCGACCACGCATCGGAGAGCATGCCTGGGCATCTTGGCCGTTGCCGCGCACTGCGCCTCGACGGTCCGGTGGTCGCAAAGCACTATCCGCGCTGGTATCAGAATGCAAACCAAGGAGAAGCAAATTGAAAATTCATGAATACCAGGGCAAGGAAATCCTGCGCCGGTACGCCGTTCCGGTGCCGCGCGGGGAGGCGGCCTTTTCCGTGGACGAGGCAGTGGCCGTTGCCCAGCGACTGGGCGGTCCGGTCTGGGTCGTCAAGGCCCAGATCCATGCCGGAGGCCGCGGCAAGGGCGGCGGTGTCAAATTGGCGCGCTCGCTCGATGAAGTGCGCAGTCACGCCCAATCCATCCTGGGAATGCAACTAATCACGCACCAGACGTCGGCCAGCGGCCAGAAGGTGCGCCGGCTGCTCATCGAAGAAGGCGCCGACATCCGCAAGGAACTCTACCTGGGCATGGTGGTGGATCGTGCAACCCAGAAGGTCTGCCTCATGGCGTCCAGCGAAGGCGGCATGGACATCGAGGAGGTTGCCGCCCACACGCCAGAAAAGATCCATCGCGTAACCATCGATCCCGTCACCGGGCTGACCGACGCGCAAATCGACGAGGTATCGCTGGCCATTGGCATACCCCAGGCGGCATTGCCGCAGGCGCGCGCCGCGCTGCGCGGGCTTGCGCAGGCATTCTGGGACACCGATGCTTCGCTTGCCGAGATCAATCCCCTGGTCCTGACCGGCGATGGCCGCATCGTGGCCCTGGATGCCAAGTTCAATTTCGACTCCAACGCACTATTTCGCCACCCGGAAATCGTCGCGCTGCGCGATCTCGACGAAGAGGATCCGTCCGAGATCGAGGCCTCCAAGTACGACCTGGCGTACATACAGCTCGACGGCAATATCGGCTGCCTGGTCAACGGCGCCGGCCTTGCCATGGCCACCATGGACACGATCAAGCTCTACGGCGGCAACCCCGCCAACTTCCTCGACGTGGGTGGCGGCGCCACAGCCGAGAAGGTAACCGAAGCCTTCAAGATAATGCTGCACAGCGAGCATCTGAAGGCCATACTGGTCAACATCTTCGGCGGCATCATGAAGTGCGACACCATTGCCGAGGGGGTCATCACCGCTTCGCGCGCTGTCAAATTGTCCGTGCCCCTGGTGGTGCGCATGAAAGGCACCAACGAAGCCCTCGGACGCAAGCTGCTGGCCGATTCGGGCCTGCCCATCATCTCGGCCGAAACCATGGCCGAGGCGGCCGAACGTGTGGTCGCATCGACCCGCGCGGCAACTGTTTAAGCAAGGAATGCAAGAATGAGCATACTCATCGACAAGAACACCCGCGTCGTCACGCAGGGCATCACCGGCAAGACCGGCCAGTTCCATACCCGCGGCTGCCGCGACTACGCCCTGGGACGCCAGTGCTTTGTCGCCGGCGTAAATCCCAAGAAGGCCGGGGAGGATTTCGAAGGCATCCCGATATTCGCATCGGTCAAGGAAGCCAAGCGCCAGACCGGCGTGAATGTTTCCGTCGTCTACGTACCGCCGGCCGGTGCGGCCGAAGCCATCTGGGAGGCGGTGGATGCCGAGCTGGACCTCGTCATCTGCATCACCGAAGGCATACCGGTGCGCGACATGATCGTGGTGCGCGACCGCATGCGCAAGGCCGGCTCCAAGACCCTGCTGCTGGGCCCCAACTGTCCCGGCCTGATCACGCCCGACGAAATCAAGATCGGCATCATGCCGGGCCATATCCACCGCAAGGGCCGCATTGGCGTCGTCTCGCGCTCGGGCACGCTCACCTACGAAGCGGTGGGCCAGCTCACCGAAATCGGCCTGGGCCAGTCCAGCGCCGTGGGCATCGGCGGCGACCCCGTCAACGGCCTCAAGCACATCGATGTACTGCGCCTGTTCAACGACGACCCCGAAACCGACGCCGTGATCATGATCGGCGAAATCGGCGGCGGCGATGAAGAAATCGCCGCAGCCTGGGCCAAGGACAACATGAAGAAGCCCGTGGTGGGCTTCATCGCCGGCGTTACGGCGCCCCCGGGCAAACGCATGGGTCATGCCGGAGCCATCATTTCCGGGGGCAAGGGCACCGCCCAGGAAAAGCTCGACGCGATGGAAGCGGCAGGAATACGGACGACCAAGAATCCGTCGGAATTGGCCAAGCTGCTGAAAGCGGCGCTCTAGTCGGCCAATTGCAAGCGCTGGCCGGGCGTTTCCTGCGCTACCCTTTCCGGGTCCGCCATTTCCTGTGCGGGAAAACTTGACGCATTCATGCCGGCTGCCCACGAACTTGCCCTGCGCTTTGCCCTGAAAAGCCATCCCGGTTGCGTTCGGCCGCTCAACGAGGACGCGGTCGGGGCGGACCCCGCCATCGGGCTTTTCGTGCTGGCCGACGGCCTGGGCGGCTACAACGCCGGCGAAGTCGCGTCGACCATGGCGGTCAGCAGCCTGCTGAGCGGCCTGGGGTCGCAGTTGCAGGTCGCCCATGGCAGTGACGACGGCAATTTCGACCCGTCGCGCGCGCTGTACGACGCGCTGGTGGCCATGAACGAGGAGATCTTCCGTGCAGCGCTCAACAGCACGGTATATGAAGGCATGGCCACCACAGCGGTCGTGGCCTGGTTCCTGGGCGGACGTCTCTGGGTAGCCCATGCCGGCGACTCCCGCCTGTATCGCTACCGCGCTGGCGCACTGCAGCAAATCACCCGGGATCACTCCTTTTCACAGGAGTTGCTCGACGCCGGCATGATCAGCGAGGAGGAGGCCCGGGTGCTGCCGGCCAAGAACCTTGTCACCCGCGCCGTGGGCGCCTCGCCGGCGCTGGAGCCCGAGGTGCATGACTACGACCTCGAATCCGGTGACGTCATTCTCATGTGCTCCGACGGCCTGACCGAGATGGTCACCAACGAAGACATCTGCGGCATGATGGCGGCCGACGAGCACGACATCGCCCAGGCGGCGCGGCGGCTGGTCGATTCGGCCAACGCCGCCGGAGGCCGCGACAACTGCTCGGTCATACTGGTCCGCGTCGATGGCGCGCTGGCGTCGCCCGCGCTGTTGCCGGCCACCGCTGCAGAGACAGGTGGCCTGTCGGTTCCCGCCGCTGTGATAGCCGAGACCGAAACCGAGTCCGGGTAATGCATGCCGTTACGGTGCCGTGCGCGGATTGGCGGTGCGATACGCAAGTTGCCGCGCTTTGCCGCGCATTTGCACTAACCCCGTCACGCGATATTGGCATGGCACTCGCGTGCTGGCAGAATGCGTCATTGGCGGTATCGTAGTTCCGAGATGGGGGCGCAAAGATGTTCGTGGAAGGGGCGGCCATGCCGAGACTGGTCTTGAGTTTGGACGGCGTCGTTCTGCGCGAAGTGAGCCTGACCAAAGACCGCACAACGATTGGCCGCCGCTCGCACAACGACGTGGTCATCGATAACCTAGCGGTCAGCGGCGAACACGCCGTGATGATCGCCAACGGCGACGACACCTATCTCGAGGACCTCGGTTCCACCAACGGCACCACGGTCAACGGCCAGCCCATCAAGAAGCACCTGCTCCAAAGCGGCGACACCGTTGAAATCGGCAAGTACCGGCTGCGCTACCAGGTCGAGGGTGCGCCCAATTCAGACAACGGTGTCGACATCGACACCTCACAGCCGTTGCGGCGGGAGTTCTACGGGCCCGGCCCATCCACCATTCAGGTGCGCCAGCCGGGCGCCCCCGAAGCCCCGGTTCCGGCGGCCGCATCCATCCGCATACTTACCGGTGCCAACGCCGGGCGCGAATTGGCACTTGTAAAGGCGCTCACCACCGTGGGCCGCCCTGGCCATCAGGTGGCTGTCATAACGCGCCGCCCAACCGGCTACTTCGTGGCCCACGTCGAGGGCGAGCTGTTCCCAATGGTCAATGGCCAGAACCTGGGTTCTGCTGCCCACCCCCTCCACCATGGCGACGTCATAGAACTGGCCGGCGTGCAGATGGAGTTCTCCAACCCTGCGCTGGCGGGAAGCTAGGGCCCCGCGCTGGATCCGGCGCTTGTGCGGTTGCCGGGCGACTTCGAAAGTCGAGCGCGGGCAGTGGTGGTTTGGGGAGACCGCTGTGCTGGCGTGGCTGGAGTCGCGGGCCGGACGCTTTGACAACGTCGCCAGGAAGTTTCGCCTGTGGTTGGAGCGGGAGGTGTTTCCGCCCCTTCACCGGCGGGCAAGGTACGGATAACCGTTTTGCACGCCAATTTGCAGCATCCAATAACAGCCCATTTCCGGCATACCGTACTGACGCGATGCGTCACTTGCTGGACAAAAAGTGTCACTTGTAGCCGGCAAGTGCCCCAAATCGTCGATAAATGGCCGGTATTTTGGCCGATTTGGGATGGCACAGATCTTGTGTACTAGTAGGCATCGGCTCGACGATTGTGGCTTTTTCGAGGTTTGACGCCGATGCCAACCAACCTTATTTGGAGTCTTTTAAATGAACCGTCAAATCCGTGCAATGCAAAAGGGTTTCACCCTTATCGAGTTGATGATCGTCGTTGCCATCATCGGCATATTGGCCGCTATCGCGCTGCCGGCGTATCAGAACTATATGATCAAGTCGAAGCTGGTCGAGGCCACCACCGATCTGGACGCGGCGAAGGTTGCCGTTACGGAATCGTATTCGACGAACGGCAACGTCTTCCCGGCTTCGAACGCCTCGCCGGTGGGCGCGGTTGGTTTGAACGCCAAATACGTCACTGCCCTTACGTACAACTACTCCTCGGCTACCCTGGCGTCAGTCGTAGCGTCCTTTGGTGTTTTGGGTAACGCCGCTGTCGACAACAAGTTCCTCGGCCTGTATGGAACGGGAAAGACCGACGGCACGGTTGCATGGGCCTGCGGTACCGCCGCCAACGCTACTGCAACTACCGCTGCTGGTGCGACCGCAATGTATCCGTACATTCCCTCCAACTGCCAGAGCTAAGTTCGGCTAGTGAATCAAACCGGCACCGGGCAGCGCCCGGTGCCGGTCCGATGTGATCGGGAACATACCCGGGGCGAGTCAGGCGCCGGAAAAGGTGCCAGGCCAGTTAAAAGCAGGTTAGAAGTTTTGCCAAATGCCGCGCGGGCAGGAATGTAAAAGCTTGAAATCTTGAGATTACAGACCCTGCGTATGTATGAGGTGAAAAATGAGACGCGCTCCAGGCAACGCTGTCATTGAATGCAGACTTGAGCAATCGCGGAAATCCCAGAGCGGATTCACGCTGATCGAACTGATGATCGTCGTTGCCATCATCGGTATCCTTGCTTCCAGTGCATTGCCGGCCTACCAGAACTACATGGTCCGATCCAAGCTCGTCGAGGCCACGACCGATCTGGACGCCGCCAAGGGTCTCATTACCGAAGCGTACACAACCAGCAACAATGTTTTTCCGGCTACCGGGAGTTCGCCCATTCAGGCCCTGGATGCAAACCACGTCTATGTCAGCGCAATCAACTACAACCAGGCGTCTGCAACGTCCGCCTCAGTCGTGGTAACGATTGCCTCCACTGTCGGCAACGCTGCCGTCAATGGCAAGTTTCTGGGGCTGTTTGCCACGGGACTGGGCGACGGTACGGTTTCGTGGGTCTGCGGTACAGCTGCTCTCGCCACTTCGACCGTCGCAGGCGGCGTCGCTGCAATGTACCCGTTCATTCCGTCCACTTGTCAGAATTGACGCCCGCCCGCCCGGCCATGACGCGTCCTGATGTTCAGAGCGACGGAGTGCTGGGCACGGCGGACGCAGTCGCACTGGCCGCGCTTGGCGCCGACGGCCAATTGCGCGGCGCGCGCCAGGATGGCGCAGCGCCCTTGCACCCTGGAAATCCCTCGGTGATGGCATCGCGCTTGCGGGCGGCTGCAGTACACCTGTTCGTCAGTGTCGCCATCGCCATTGCACTCGTACTTCTGGTTACCGAGGTGTGGTATCCCGCTCCGCTGTTTGAACTTGTCCAGGGACGCGACATTTTCTTCCTGATCGTCGGTTGCGATATTACGCTGGGGCCGACAATGACCCTGATCATTTTCAACGTGCGCAAGCCCAGGAAGGAGCTTGTCCGCGACGTTGCAATCATCGCCCTGGTCCAGTTGACCGCGCTCAGCTATGGCGTCTACGCGCTGTCGCAGGTGCGCCCGGCCTACATTGTGTTTAACGTCGCCAGATTCAACGTGACGATGGCAAACGAATTGCTGGCCGATGATGGCAAGGGTGGCCGGATCGTGCCTTCTGCCCCCTGGACCGGCCCGCGCCTCGTCGGCGCCAAGCTGCCCGAGGATGACAAGGAACGAAGCGACATGATTTTCTCGGCGCTGGGTGGGCGCGGCGACGTCCACCAGATGCCAAAGTATTTTGTCGCATACGAGGACGTCAAACCCCAGGTGGTTGCGCATATTCGGACGGTCAAGGAGATTGCAAAAATCCTTGGCGCCGAAACATCCGTAGTGGAAGCGGCGACACAGTCCTATCGCCAGCGCGGGCTCGCCTTTGGCTTGGTGCCGCTGGTCATACGCCAGACGACGGCGCTGGCCATTGTCGACAGCAATACGGGCGACCTAATCGCCATCGAGCCGCTGCATCGCCAGCTTTGACCGCATGGCGCCTGCCGCGCGTGACGAACGGCAAGTTTGCACTTGGCAGTCCGACGACACTCTCCAAATGCGCCAGCCGCTGGATGTCTATTGCCGGCCGCCCGGTCCGGTTCCCTCCCCATATTTGATGCATTCGCCGTCCTTCTGCTGGCGTAATGTCGGGCGGCGCGACGTCTTGGGGGACCGTGTTGTTTGCTACGCCCGTGCCCGCCTCTGATGCAATACGCTCAAACGGGGCCGTTAAGCGTTGCTGGCGGCTAATATTGTGGCAAATCGAGTCCTGAAGGACAAAGACCCGCCTCTGCGGGGATTGCGCCCGCAATGTGCAGCCTAGCGCCAATTTCATACCCTAGAGGTTCTTCAATAATGTCTGGAGCGATCAAGCGCGCAGCAGGTCCAGCAACGGGCCAGGCGACCGAAATGAAAGGCGACGCCGCGCGGTCCGCATCGAACGCAGCGCTGCTGCTGCGCAAGGCGCAGGCCGATATCGGCAAGGGGGACGTGCAATCGGCTATGGCGTGCGTCCAGGATCTGATGCAGACCCACCCGGAAGATCCCGCCGTGCTCGCCTGCCTTGGCATGTGCCACAACCTGCAGGGTGATACCGAGGCTTCGGTCGACCCCCTGCTCAAGGCTATCCGCCTGGACCCCAACAATGGCCAAGCCCTGTATTTTCTTGCGGACAGCCTGCACGACATCGGAGAAACCGAGCAGGCCACGGCGTACGCGCTTCGCGCCCTGAAGTTGATGCCGCAGGACCTGCACCTGCTCCTCCTCGCTGCCAATCTTCGCTCTTTCGTCGGCGCATATGCCGAAGCGGCGCAACTGATTGAAACGGCGCTGCAATACCACCCGGATTCGTACTGGCCGCTGTATTCGCTCGAATTGCTCGGCCAGCAGACCCTTAAGCGCAGCGAGTTGTACGACCGCAATCCGCGCAACGCCGAGGCGCGCCGTCGGTCGATCAATCGAATGCTGGCGGCCCAACGCAAGAAGAAGCTGGACGGCGACAGCCTGGCAGCCTTGCTCAGTCTTCTGGCCGGATCGCCGAAGCACTTCCTGACAGCCGTGGACATCGCCCGGACATCGGTGGATTTCGAGCCCATGACGGTGCCGTTATCCATGCAGATGATCATCATTTTCTGGACGATCGGTGACCGAACCTTGTCCCTGCAATTTTGCGAGCGCTGCTATGAGCGCAATCCGCAATACCCTGGCTACCGCGAATCGCTTTCCAACGCGTGGCTGGCGAGCGGCCGCGACCACTGGAACTCGGCCTGGAGCATTCTTACGAAGAGCCAGCGCGAGACTCGCCCGGATCAGCACCCCCAAACGGTTCCACTGTGGACCGGCGAAAAGCTTGGTAAAACCAAGCTCCTGGTCTATCAGGAACAGGGCATGGGCGATGCCATCCTCTGCTTTCGCTTCCTGCCGATGCTCGCCGCGCGGGGCATAAAGTTCGATCTCTGGGTGCTACCCGAACTTGCCGATCTTGCCGCCCAAGCAACGGGATATGAAAAACTTGTCCGAACCACGGGGCGCGTGGATCCTGCCGCACTGGGTTATGGCTACGCCGTCTCGCTCTTCGGCCTGATACCGGCCCTTTATCTGGGCCCGGATGAAGTGCGGCTTCCGCCGATTGTGCGTCCGCCACCGGAACAGGCCAAGCACTTGCGCGAGCAAATCGCTGGCCTGCCCGGCGTGCGCATCGGCCTTGTCTTTGGCGGCAATCCGGATCGGCGCGACGACTGGCTGCGCAGTGTTCCGCTGGATGCGCTCGCCGCCGTGTCGCGGATCCCGGGAATCAGCTGGGTCAATCTCGGGATTGACGATCGGCCCGACCGCAAGAGGGCGCTGGAAATGTTTCGGATGACGGACCTGATGTCCGAGGTTAAGACCTTTGCCGACACGGCCGCCATCGTGGATGAACTCGACGCCGTGATCGCGATTGACGGATCCGTTGCGCACGTTGCTGGAAATCTTGGCAAGCCGCTCTGGGTTCTGGTCCCGCCAAGCGCCGACTGGCGCTGGCAGATGGGCGAAGATAGCAACCCGTGGTGGCCTACGTCGCGCGTCTTACGCAGCGATGCGCCAGGATCATGGCGGGTAGCCACGTCACGGCTGGAGACGGAGTTGCATGCCTACATGGCAGAAGCAAAGCCTTCCGCGGTCCCATAAAAAAAGCGCGGGCGGCAGCATGATGCTGGCCAAGCCACGCGGCCAGCACAACAGGTATGGTTAATCCGCCGCCAGCTTGACAGCCAGCTGGTTGCCGATCTCGTGGGCGAAATCCTTGGGGTAGCCTTCTTCGACCAGTGCCCACTGAAAGGTGTTGACAAGGCTGGAGGTGCCCAACACGCCGAGTTTCACCCGACGCTGGAAACCGAGCGCATTGCCGGCGAGCACCTCGAACTCCGCGGCAACCCGCTTGGTATCGGCAATTCGTTCCGTTGTCAGGCGTTGACCGAATTCGCGTGCCAACAACTTGCCTTGCTCGATCGTCTCCTTGCGAGACTGCAGATCGGAAATAAGCCCCACGAGATCCTCCAGGGTGATTGCCAATCCGTATCGTAACGCGGGATCGGCGCCGCCGACGAGGTTTGCCCGCACGCCTTTTGTCTCGGCATCGTTTGTATCGGCGGAAAAAACCGCTCATTCCATCTGCTGGGCGCCAGCGGCGGCATGGATAATCCGCGCGTGGCCCGTCGTGCCGCTTGCATCCCAGGGTCTGGAATGCGGGCCCGGTCAGGCGATGGTCGGGCAAGGAATTTGGGGTCGACAATGACAACCCTGCTGTTCTGCACATCGTTTGCCAGTACGTCGGAGGACTGGCAATGCCGCTACCGCAAGTGGCTGGATTTCTTTTCGCGAAGCACGCTTGCACGCCAGCAGATACTGCTGATCGATGATGGCAGTCCCGTGCTGCCGGCATGGCGCGGCACCCGCATCCTCGAGTCGCTGCCGGACAGGCAACCGGCCGAAGCCAGCGTACTCTTTCACTTCCCCGATAATCTCGGGCGCTCGGATGTGTTTGTCTATCCCGGATGGTTCCGCAGTTTTTTCTTCGCTGCCCGCTATGCGCAGAAGTACGGCTTCGATAAGCTCGTGCACGTGGAGAGCGACTGCTATCTTTACTCGGAGCGTATTGTCTCCTTCATCAATGAACTTGCGTCTGGATGGACAACCTTCTGGTGCCCACGCTATGGTTTTCCCGAAACCTGCATCCAGGTGATCTGCGCTGACCAGATGGAAAAATTCCGTGAGATCGCTGCCAAGTCCTACGACGAGGGTCTGGCGAACCAGGCGATAGAATTGCTGCTGCCTTTCACCGACGTCCGCAAGGACTTCGTCGGCGACCGATACGGCGAGTACCTGGCCTGGGTGCCCGAAGAGGCTGATTATGCGAGCCAGATTCCCGACAACTGGCCGGTCTAGCCACGAAATTTGGTATTTGCCATTATTCATCACACCATGTCGACATCGCCGGCGCCCGTCGAGCTTGTGCCCTTCCGGATACGGCGAACAAAGGCCATCGGACCGCGCGACGACGTACTTGTCTACATCGCCTACTGCCCGGATGGCAAACTCAGTGCCCTGCAGCGGTTGTGCATTGCGTCCTACCATGCCGAGGGTTATCGGATAGTGCTGGTCGTCAATTCCGGCGCAGACGACCACGACCTCGATCCTGGTCCGTCCCCGGCTGTCATAGAAATCATCCGCGAGAACATCGGCTTTGATTTTGGCGGATGGGGGCACGCTGCACGGCTCATCGCCGACTTGGGCGTTGCGCGGACGGTGAGCTTTGCCAACGACAGCGTCGTCGGGCCGCTGCCCGGAGACGGTAATTCCGGACTCAGGGCGACGGTCGACGAGGTTGACGGCGAGGCCGTTTTCATGACGGAAAGCGTCCAGATACGCCCGCATGGGCAGAGCTATTTCTTCGCGTTCAAGAAGGGCGCAATTGACAAGGGCGCCTTGCAATTCATGGCGGCTTCCCGGTATTTCGGCAGTACCCGGCGGGTGGTCATCAACGAGGAATTGACGCTCGCGGACCGGCTGCGGGAGCATGGAATTAGCGTCGGCGTGGCCTTCCCGTGCGAGGAGGCCATACGGCATGCGATTAACCCCGTATTTTTTTTCTGGGACTACCTCGTAAGCACCGGTTTCCCATTTGTCAAGGCCTCGCTAGTTCCCGACGGACGCATCGCCATCGATGCCCCCGAACTGGCAGCGGTGATAGGGCCGCAGTTTCACGCCGCATTGCGCAGCCATCTGAGCCAAAGGCCGGCGCACGCACCGGTGCAGTTCGACGCGGTGCAGCCAGGCGGCGACCGTTAGTCGGGTTCCAAGTTTGGTGGGTTTTGCGTGACGTGCGGCAGAAATTCCGGACGGTCACACGTCAAACCGGCGCCCCAAATTTGCATGATTCGTCAGCGCTTTCGGTACGTATGCGCGCAGTGAAGCGTTACAATATTCCTTGATTTTGAAGTACTTTCTTCAGCGATAAGGTCGTGAAAGGATGCATGGGTTCGATCAGCCCGCTGCTGGGGGTCGTCGTGGCGCACTATCACCCGAAAGGCCGCGTAGCCGCCGACCTGAAGGCGCTCGTCCGACATTTCGCCAGCCTTACCGACCGGGTCGTGTTTGTTTCAACCGGCATCGATCCGGCGCAGGCGCAAGAACTTGAGCCGTTCGCGCACGTGATTGCGCGCGAGAATTTCGGGTACGACTTCTGGTCCTACAAACTGGGCATCGATGCCCTCGGCGAACTCACCGGACTCGATCGGGTTCTTCTCTGCAACAGTTCTTTCGTAACGCTCGATCCCGCGCTGCTTTGCCAATCGATCCTCGGCGAAGTGGAGGCGCCTGCCCTGCGTGGGCTGACGCTGTCGGCCGATGGCGTAGTCCACGCCCAGTCCTACTGGGTATCCTTCGAGCATCCCGACCTCATCCTTTCGCCCGAATTTTCCCAGTGGTGGAGCGACATGGTGCCCATCTCCGACCGGCAGGAAGTGATCGACCGGTATGAACGCGGCATGTCGGCCTACTTCGCCGATATGGGTTTCCCGGTCACGGCGTGCTTCGTTCCGGATTACAGCGATATCCTGGTGGGGATGTGCCGTGCAGCAGCGTCGCGCCGCATCAAATTTGTCGATGTCAAGCGCGAATTTAGCGTGGACCTGGATACCTTCCGCATCCTGAACCCGACGCACTTTCTTTGGGATGCCGTCGCCGAGCGCTTTGGCATACTCAAGCACGATCTGATCAAGCACAACCCTCAGGGCTTGGACCTTTCGGAGTTGCAGGCCCGAATGCTTTCCGACCCCGAATTCCGCGAGCGCATAGCGGACTCCATCGCTGACTGAGTACGTCGGCAGGCTCGTTGTTGCCGATTTGCGCAAATTCTCCAAGCAAGCGCCCTCTGGTTCGTCTCGCCTTTTGGGCGCGCTGCCACCTGTCAAAGCGTTTCGGAACCCTCATAAGTGCCAATCCGTTCATCTCCCATTAATCCGAACGCACTCTGCGCCCTTATGGGATGGCCCATCCCTACCCGCCGCGCGTATTTGCCTTTATCCTTTCGCCTCATGGGGATACGTCATGCCCCGGAAGTCAGGGAAAGCAGCATCGTGGCCTATGCAGATCGGTTGAATGCACCATTGCCGGGCAAATTGCCGTCCGAATTCCTTCGGCCCCCCGTACTTCCCAGCACCACCGTCACCGCGTCACGCAATTCGGTAGGGCGCCTGGACGGAACCCCTGCGGTGCCGCGCCGGCCCGCAGCCGAGGTTCGCCTGCCTTGCATGCTGTACGCCGCCATCGATGTCCTTCCCGGATCGGGAGCGGCGGACGTGGACTTCGCCCTGGCCGAAACGCGCAAAGCCCCGGGCGTCGTGCACGTGATCACCTATTCGGGAGTCGATTGCGGCCACGCCGGCATCGCGCGTGCCGAGCTCGCCGTCGTTGCCCGTGGCTACTGGCTGGCGCGCCATGCGCTGGCCCGCCTCATGGAAAAGTTTGGCGGACCAGCGGCGCTTTCGGCCGTAAGCGCTGCCGAGCGACTCGCGTGCCCCTCACGCATAACGCGGGGCACGGCGCACTTTGTGGAAGGGCGCCTGAGGTTGTGGGTAGCCACGTCCGATATGGAAGGCACGCGTGCGCTGGCGGCCCGGCTGGCGTCAATTCCCGAGGAATACGTGGACCTGCGGGTTGTCGGCGAGGCCGAGGGCGCAGCGCCCGCGGACATCCTCACCGCTGCCCTCGTGCTGGCCCGCAAACTGCAGCCGGCGCCGGTGCAGGTCATCGTTGCCCCGGTGGTGACGGTGCCGCTACCGGCAGCGCCGCGGGTGCAGGAAGCGAAGCCTGAGCAGGCATTGGCGGCCTGAAATCTGGTTTTTCTGGCCGCAAGCTAGCGCGAAGGCTCTACCTTGTAGTCGTACTTTTCATCCCGAAGCAGACGGTTCCTGTGCGTCGGGGCAGGCGCCCGCTCTGCGGGTAAGATTCCCGCATGCCCGTCGCAAATGCCGTCTCCTTCATCGTCAACGGCAATCGCGTTGACCTCGCCATAGACCCCGCCACACCGCTGCTCTGGGCGCTGCGCGATCACCTCAACCTCACCGGCACCAAATACGGCTGCGGGGTCGCCGCCTGTGGCGCCTGCACCGTGGTCGTCGATGGCCAGGCGCGGCGCTCGTGCGTGACGCCGCTGGAAGCCGTGAGCGGCCTGAAGGTGACCACGATCGAGGGGCTGGGCGGCGCCCAACTGCACGCGCTGCAGCAGGCCTGGATCGAGCACCAGGTCCCCCAATGCGGCTACTGCCAGAGCGGGATGCTGATGGCGGCATTGGGGCTGCTCAACGAGACGCCGCGGCCCACCGATGCGCAGATCGACGCGGCCATCGACAATATCTGCCGTTGTGGAACCTATCCTCGGGTGCGCCTGGCCATCAAATCGGCAGCGCAGCTTGCGGCCCCGGCGAGCGTCCATCCTGC
>Ga0075030_100001453_pt1 | contig 21312 bp, 33 predicted proteins | sample LitLauG_LLR_2012_FD_71393 | JGI IMG/M metagenome (GOLD analysis project Ga0075030, IMG submission 71393) | Freshwater sediment microbial communities from Pennsylvania, USA - Little Laurel Run_MetaG_LLR_2012 | ecosystem: Environmental > Aquatic > Freshwater > Creek > Sediment | place: USA...
TCTTCCGAAAAAGAATCGGTACGCACCACTTCATAAAAACGTCTCGGCAGAGAACCTGGAACTGGTAAAAGAATACTACCGATACAGTAGTGAGAAGGCTTTGTCGGTTCTTCCATTACACAAGCCGGAAGACTTTGTTCACATGAAAGAATACTTGAGCAAAGGTGGCGTCATCAAGGACTAAATAGCTTTTTGGAAGCTCTTTCCAGTCCTATAATGCCTAAGCTAAATCCTCTTGAAGATCTGGTAGAAGTTACTCTACCGAAAACTGATTCATTTCTTATCATCAAAGAAACACTGACCCGCATTGGCGTCCCCAACAAAGACGGTAACAAGCTGTATCAAACCTGTCACATCCTTTGCAAACGAAAAAAATTCTACATTACCCACTTCAAAGAACTGTTCAAATTGGATGGGAAGCCAGCGACCTTGACCTCGAATGATCTTGCCCGCCGCAACAGCATCATCAATTACTTGGTCGAACGCAATTTCTTTTCCCTGGCATCGGGTGAGACCAAAATGGAACCACATCTGCCGCATACAGGAAAGAATGATGACTTTACCATCATCCCCCACATTGACAAGCCAAAATGGGAACTGATTCCAAAGTACGTCATTGGCAACCCGGCCAACAAACACAAGAAAAAAGAGAAAGCTGTCGCAGCGGTAGAAACCCAGTTGACAACTTCATGACATGTGGTATCCTGAGATAGAAAGGTACATCTCAACATGAAGTTCACATATGAAGGTCGGCAGTACAGAATCACATTCACTCATCCGCAGGAAGACAACGACATTCCTGGCATCGGTCTTCGGACCCAAAGGTCATCGATTGCAAAGATCTATGAAGTTATCGGCGCAGTTCGTGATCCCGAGCAGCGTCCGGTGGCTTGCGGCAGTGTGACCTGCAACTACAAGGATCAGTTCAGCTTTGCAGTGGGTCGCAAGCTTGCCCTCCAGGAAGCTCTTAACGGCTTCGGTAAGGATTTTCGCACCGCTGCATGGAATTGCTATTTGAATCGCAACAACACGACCGCAGCAGCATCAGGAGTCTAATGGAAACAACGACAACAGAAAGTAGACAGGTAATAAGGGCGTCTCTGCGCAACGAGAATTTCATTCGTATGGGTCCTGCTGAAAAGCACAATGGAAACCCGCTGCGCAGAGAGCGCAGAAGCATGTCCCGAGCGTTCGCAGCCGGGGCTTGGAAAAATCGTAAGAAAGCACTTGACAAGTAGATACATCTTGTGCTAAGATGGTTTTGTTAGCGAGATTCAAGCGAACCGAAAAGGAAAACATGAAAAGCGCATACAAAACGGTAATCGTGATGGGGTACGGTGCTTACAGCGGCAAGCACAAAAGTGGCAAGGTCATGCGCCGTACCGCAAAGAAGGTCGCCCGTCGCCTGGACGACCGCAACAGCAACTAAGTTTTCAAGGGTTTAAGTAATTTCTGCTGCACTAGTTTACATGGTGAAAACGCCTGTGCGACTGCTAGGGACTGTAGAATTTGTCAAAAGTCTGGTAAGCGAGTACACAGAGTCCACAATGTTCCATAGATTGATGCCTTACCAACATCGATCTACGTATGTGGCGCAGGAGAGACTGGTTCGAATCCAGTGTACGGCAGAAATTACTTAAACCCGAATCTATCGGTAAGGGATAATGGGCACCTGGAAAGTGCAACCTCAAGTGAGCGGTAATGCGGCGAGTGGGGGTTCCATAGGTAGATTTGTTCGAGATGTGTTGTAAAATGGCCGAGCACAGATAATTGTCAGTACCATCGGAACAAAGTCATTTGAGTCCGTTAACGATTAGTGTACTGGGGGCTGACAGCCAGCGGAGTGGATGTCTAGGAAGTCTCTAGAGGGTGAAGCTTCAATAGCAAAGCGGTGGTCCTGCGATAATACGGACTCGCTATCATCCACATTTACTGATTGATAAAGTGCCATAAAATACGCCTAAACTTAATCAAACACTATGACCGAAATGATCGCTCGTTAGAGTATGCTTTAGTCGAATGAGGGCATACGAGTCCGAGCCAAATGACGTTCGATACAAGGAAGCCCGGTTGGTGCTTCCCCAAGTGAGAAAGAGATAAATCCAACCCAGATGTTGTATCGTCTCAGTACTGGCCCACAACGGCTTCGGGTACTGAGGAATGATCTGATCCAGGCCGGAAGTTAATACAGCGCTTCTGGTGACTCTTTGTTTGCGACCAAATGAGCACACTAGTCCACAGTAGAAGAATCTACGGGAGGTAGAGCCATGTAAAACCCTAACCTTAATTAAATCAATTATATATGCGTTCTGAGGCCCGACAGGAAACCACACCCTGTCGGGCCTTCTGTGTTTTAAATTCGAATTTCTTGTGATGACATCTTGACAAGTAGATGTATCTTGTGCTATGATGGAATCACGATGAACAACGAACTGAAGCAATACGAAGTGGTTCCCGGCAACCTGGATACGCTGAAAGCGAAAATCGTCAAGTTGAACCGGAAGGCTGTCAAGCTTGGTACTTCCCCCATCGTCCTCACCGTCGTCGGTGAAAAGTTCGTCAACCGCATCACCGAAGGTGGTGTCAACCGCAAGGAACGCAAGATCCTGGTCACGGTCACTGGTGAGACTCCCAAGTTGAACGGTTGGACCATCACCACCGTCATCGAGCATACCGAAGGTGGCAACATCCTTCGTGCAGTTCCGCCCTTCACCCTCGAATCTTTGGATTCCAAATATCGCACGGTCGCTGCGACTTGCGATCATTGCGGTTATGATCGCCGCCGCAAGGACACCTACATCGTTCGTCATGACGACGGACGTACCGCTCAGGTTGGCCGTACCTGCCTCAAGGACTTCACCGGACACAACTCCCCGGAAGCGATTGCTACTTGGGCCGAATGCGTTTCGATGTTGGATGGCATGATCGAAGGTTTCTGCGGCACGGGTAGCGAATATTATTTCGACCTGAAAGAAGTTCTGACTCTCGCTTCGTGCGTCATTCGCCGGGACGGTTTCGTCAGCAAAAAGGCTGCGATGGAAAATGATCGGTTGGTTCCTACGGCATCGGTCGTAAGCTGGCTGCTTCGTCCTTCGGTGAACAACGAAGATGCTCAGGACAAGCTGGTTTATGTCGTGGCGGATTCCGACGAATCGCTGGCTGAACTGGCTCAGGAATGGGCTTCGACGCAGGAACCCAAGGTTGAAGCGGATTATCTCTGGAATCTGCGGGTTGTCGCCAACATGGAAGCCATCACGAGCCGCAATTTTGGTCTGGCGGTTTCGATGATCTCGGCCTATCAACGTGAGGTTGGTCGTCTGGCTGAAATCGAACGTCAGCGTGCGAATCGCCCGGTCAGCCAGTTCGTCGGCACCATCGGCAAACGTGAAGAGTTCACGGTCACCGTAAAGAAGCTGGTCGGCTGCGAAGGTTCTTACGGTCACACCACGCTCCACATCATGGAAGATCAGGCAGGTAACAAGCTGTCCTGGTTCGCTTCTGGCTATGCCAAAATGGAAGAAAATTGCACTTACGTCATCAAGGCCACGGTCAAAGCGCAGGAAGTCTATCGTGGCGAGAATCAGACTCAGCTTACACGGGCCAGCGTCGTTTCGGAGGTTGGCCCCGTAGCCCTTCCTGATGCGATGGTTCTCTTCCCGGCTGTTGCATAATGACTGGTGAGATGCTATTCTCAAAGTAGACATGAATAACATTGCAGTCATTTACGCTCCGTTTCAGACGCCTTCCCTTCGAGGGTATCACGAGGAAACGATTCGGGACATTCTAAAAGATCACAACATCACAATCATCACTCTCCCAGTAAATCGTGTTCCGTTCAGTAAAAATGCTCCATTGGATTTTACGATGCGAATGGAAATGATCGAAGATAGATTCATCGGAAAAGTTCTTATCGTGCCTGTCACCCAAAAGAAATATCTTTGGGATCAGACTAACACCTTAGAACAGGCTGTAATCAAAACGCTATCCGATCATTACATCGAATACAATCCTCAAGCCATTCATTTTTTCTCTGATCGGACGCAGCCGCCTTTGTATTGGTTGACTGCCAGAACAAATTTTCTCTATCACGAAGTTACATCCCGCAATTTCGTCATCAAAAATCCGTACTGGCCGATAACAGATGAATGCGATTCGATGGAACTTTTTCGTAGGGGTGTGATCTACGGACTGAACAAACAATTTCCGATCAACTATCCGACCGTCGATATCGCCGTAAGCCGTGTTTTTCGTGGAAAACTCCAATACCTCCTGGCGAAGAAGCCCGGTGAGCGAGGATGGCGGTTTGCTGGTGGTTTTAAGGACCGTGGTGACGTTTCTTTGGAGTTCGCAGTACTCAGGGAAGGTGGAGAGGAACTTTTGCGTAAAGGGGTTAATCCCAACGAAGTTTTTACGAAACCTTTATACATTTGCAGCATGAACGTCAACGACTGGCGTTACCGAGACAACCCGGATGGCATCATCACTACCTTTTTCGAAATCAATTTCCTGGGTACTGACGATCAGCTTGAAGCGGGCGACGATCTTGCAAACGGCGGAATGATTCAGTGGTGGGATCTGGAAGCAATTTTGGACGCAGATATGGAAGGCGAACACGTCAACTTGCTGCATGAACTTTTGAAATTCAAAGGATATTCCAATGCTTGATCTCGATCTTCCGGTAGTCTGTGTCAACTGCAAAAAGAAGTACATGTGTACGCCTGCGAATGATTATTATGGTCCCGAAGGTGTACCACAAGATAACATTAGCGGTCGCTGTTGGAATTGTATGCTTAATTCGCATGGTTTCGAAAACAGTCCCGAGCCAGCAAACCCCAACGTTTTACAACCAATAACACGAGTGAAAAATTATGTTTCCTGAATCAATCACAACCAAAGAATTGGTCAAACGCATTCACGCTACTCCGCAGCGGGGAGTCATCTTTGCTACTGGTGGTGGCACCGACATTTATCCGATGCTGCTCCGACGTGGTGGCGGGTCCGCTACGCTGCTCGATGGTCAAATTCCGTACAAAGAGACCAGAACCGATGAACTTCTTGGTGGCAAGCCTGAGAAGTACGTTAGTGAGCAAACTACGAGGCAATTAGCGATGGCTGCTTACATCCAAGCCATCAAAGGCGAACCGAAATTTGATGATGGACGATATTTCAAATCTGCGCCTCCTCCGTTCTTCGGCGTAGCTTGTTCTGTGTCCTTGCAGAAGACACCAGAAGAACGGGCTGGCCGCATCCACTACATCTATGCAGCTTTGCAGACTGGTAATAAAACGGTCTCGCTCTCATTGGTGCTCGATCCGACAAATCCCATTCGATGCTCCGCATTGACTGCGGAAACTATTCGTGAAAATGAAGAGTATGCCACATCACTTCTGATGCTGAATTTGGTAGCTGAAGCCTGCGGACTCAAAGAACGAGTTGAAACCGGATTGGAAGCTTATACGATCCGTACTGAGTCCACTTTACACAAAGCAACTTCTCTTCTGCCGGGATTGATCGATGGCTCCGTCCAACGCATTGGAATCGTTGTTGTGAATGGTGTATTGGTCGATAGTGTTAACGGGCGAGATTGGTGCGGCTGGAGAGATGCTGTTCATTCTGGTTTGATTCTCCCTGGCAGTTTCAATCCGGTCCACGATGGTCATTACGAAATGGCCGATTACGCATCGACCCTACATTGGTCCGGTAAAACTGAATTTGAACTAAGCATTCGGAACGTTGATAAGCCGCTCCTGGATTTCATTACTATCGAGAATCGGATCAAAGCTTTCAGAGGAAAGCAGGTAGTCTGGCTTACCAATGCGCCGACGTTTCTCGAAAAGGCAAATTTGTTTTATGGCGCTACCTTTGTCGTTGGTTACGATACGGCGAAACGGATTGTTGATGAGAAGTATGGTCCGATAGATCCGGTAATGGAAACCTTCAACGAAAGGCGAACGCAGTTCATCATCTTCGGGAGGGAAAAAGATGGAGTCTTTCAAAGCGGCCTGGACGAATTTCCAGAATCGTTTAAACAGCTTTCTGTGGCAATTACTCATCCACTGCGAACGTCGGCTGTCTCGTCTACAGCAATCCGCCATCAGCAGGATGCCGCATCTTCATCTTGAAGATTATTTGAAGATGTATCATTGCGATCTCAAGGTCGCTCGTGCTAACATGAAAGCAGTAAAGAAAGCGATGGTAAGAAGACGACATGCAGAACGACGAACTAAAAGTTAGAGCAAAGTACACCTACTTACCACGAAATGGTTGCTATCTTGCCTCTTCAAAGGTTTACGATGAATGGGGTACGGGTACGACAAAAAAAGCGGCAAAAGAATCGTTGCTTCGAGCAATTCAATCTATAAGAGATAAAGAAAAGGAAACCAACAATGAGTAACATTATCATCCCGAGAGGGTCAAGCGAACGAAGTATTACGAGGCGCACTGACGCTTACAAGATCAGCCATCACTTATTCTATGAACCCGGCATCAAGTGGATGTACGATTACATGGAAAGCCGTGGTGGAGAGTTTGGTGACATCACACCTTTCGGAGCACAGGCTTTGTGTTGGAAGGAATTCACCGGACCTCGTATCACAGTCAAACAGGTCGAAAGTGATCGCAGATTTTACAAAGAGTTTTTTGGCTTTGATGGCGTCTATGATTATGACGCCTGGATGTTCATTGCACGAGAATTGGATGGCATTCTGCCTCTCGAAGTCTGGGCCTTGCCTGAAGGTCTGAACGTTCCGGTTCGCACTCCGATTGTGACCTACTTCAATACTCACAAGGTCATGGATCACATCATCAACGGCCAGCGCAAAATCATCAAAAACTTCGGTCACAAAGTTTCGATGCTGCCGGGATTCCTTGAACCGACGATGTTTCACGTCTGGGCACCGACGACAGTCGGTACTTACTCCCAGCACATCAAGAAAGTGCTCTATCAGGCTCTACAAGAGACTGGTACGCCGGAAGCCATCCGATACATGCTTTGCGACTTCGGATTGCGTGGCGTGTCTTCTTTCGAGTCTGCTGAGGCTGGTGGTGCGGCTCACTTAGTTCACTTCTCGTCTTCGGACAACATTCCGTCCATCGCTTACATCAACGAATTTTACGGCGACGGAAAGTTCGACCAACACGGTGAACCGACTTACTTACCGTGTAATGGAGTCTGCGCAACCGAGCACTCCGTCATGACTCATAAAGGTTTGGAATACGAAGCCGATGTAGTCGAAGGCGTTTTTGAAAAATGCCCGACTGGAATCATTTCCATCGTCGCTGATTCGAAGAATCTATGGGAATTCGCATCGGACATCCTGGGTACTCGTTTTCGTGAAACCATCATCAATCGTAATGGTTTGACTGTCGGTCGTCCTGATTCCGGTGAACCGATTCCTACCATGCTCAAATTCCTCTGGCTGCTTGGTGAGAAGTTCGGAACCCACCTGAATTCGAAGGGCTACAAGATGCTGGGCCTGCCGGAACACAGGGGCAAGATCAAAGCTTTGCAGGGTGAGAAAAACACCTATGATGCGATCTACGATATGGGTCGTGCATTGAAAGGTGCGGGCTGGTCGATTGATAACATCGCTACCTTCGGTCAAGGTGGAGCGCTGTTACAGGGTCACACTCGTGATGAATTGAACATGGCCGTAAAGCTGTCGGCTCTCGAAGACAAATACGGCAACGAACGCCTTGTCTACAAGGACCCGATTACCGATCCCGGCAAGTATTCGAAGCGTGGTCGGTTCGCTGTCCTGCGCAAGCAGAATCCGGTTACTGGTGAATCCAAGATTACCTGGGAGCAGTTGAAACCGGGTGAGGAAAACCGTGAAGGTAACCTGCTTCGCCCGATCCTACGAAACGGTGAAATGCTCCATACCGACACGTTCGAAGAGATTCGTGAACGTGCCGACGAATGGATGAAAACGGCCTAGATACGTCTACTTGACATGGGATGTCGAACCTGTTATACTGGTCTTTTATGACATCCCATGGTTCAGTAGCAAAGTCGGTTCGCCAAAGAAAAGAAGCCCATCCTGAGTTGTACTGTGCGGTCCAGAAGTGTCTCTGGTGCACCGACGAGAAGTACTGTCCAAATCACAAACACCTGGAGAAAAACAAAAGCAATGTCAATGTCAACGACCGTAGTGGGAATTAAGCCGCCTGACGCTACTTTCCAAAAGATGTTCGATGCGTACAAAGCCTGTGAGGAAGCCGGGGTCGAAATTCCCAAGGCTGTAGATAAGTTTTTCAATGGAGAAATCCCTGATCCGGCTGGAGTAGTTGTAAGTTTGCGCAACAAACCGGGTTGGGGCGTCGAACCTTGGGAGGATGAATCCGCATCTGGTTTTGAGGTCGATCTGACCAAGCTTCCCAAAGACATCAAAGTCCTTCGCTTTTTCAATTCCTGGTAACCTTATGACGGACGAACAAATCCAAAAGAAACTCGATCAGATTCAAAAACTCGCCAACGAATTGGACGATGAAGCCAAAGCCCGGTACGGTCATTCGGGGAACATCTTTCTCGATGCCGAGGGCGGAATCCACATGATGGATGGCGACGAAGACGAAGGAATCTATGAGCGGCAATCGCATATTAAATTCTCTTGTAAAGGAATCTGCCGGATGGGTGCAGGAGCTTGGTAATGAAACAATTTTTGATGTTCACAACCTTGCCTCACTACGAACTGGGAGTTATGTGTGTCGTAGCTGAGAATGAAGAAGAGGCGAAAAGACAGTTCCGGCTCTTTTACGGGAAAGAACCGCATGAGACGTTTTCGTCTGAAATTGGAATTGCAATCCATACCGAATTTGACGTGGGATAAAACATGAAACTGAAAATCAAATCTGTGCAAGTGATCGAAGAGAGAGATTGGTCCAATCTTGTCGAAGAGACTTATGGGCGTCCTTACAACTTCCAGCAGCAAGACGGGTGTCAAGCTAGAGGAACCCATAATCTAACTGTTCCCGAGGACGACAACGATGAATATATGAACGATTCCGTGCCGGAAATCGTCAACCACGAAGAGATGGGCGTGAAGTTTGCCGTCTGGCTTGCTCGTGATCCTAAACAACCACTCTGTTTCGTCCTTACGTCAAATACCCAAGAACATACCATCTTCCATGGAGTCCTGGTCTGACGGATGATGATCGGCGGCTCCCTTCGACTAAAGTTTTCGAAGGTAAGATGGTCGTCATTACAAAAAAGATGGATGGAGAAAATACGACTCTCTATCCAGACTACATGCACGCCCGCAGCCTCGAAGAGGAGCACCACGAATCCCGAGGTTGGGTCAAGAAACTTCATGCCGACATTTGCTGGAACATCCCAGTCGGCTGGAGAATTTGCGGCGAGAATCTTTACGCACGACATTCCATCATCTATGATGAATTGCCATCTTATTTCATGGTATTTTCGATCTGGGATGAGAACAACATTTGTCTTAGCTGGGATGATACAGTCGAGTACGCAGGCGTCCTGGGTTTATCTACGGTCCCTTTGATCTACCGAGGAATTTGGGACGAAGAATTGGTTCGTGAACTTGGAAACAAAATTGATACTAACAGACAAGAAGGCTACGTAGTACGAATCGCTGACGCATTCCCTTATGGAGCGTTTCGTAAGAGCATTGCAAAATGGGTCCGTAAGGGACATGTGCAAACTACTCACAACTGGAAAATGCGTACAGTTGTAAAAAACGGATTACGCAATGACACCACAACTCAACAACCATAAAAAACCTCAAACCGTGTCGTTCATTTTTACGGATCACTTTGTCGAACGCATGAAAACCCGGCTCCCGGCTGACTTTGAATTTCCTTCGGTAGGATCTTTCGTTCGCCTGCTTACGGTCGAAGATACTCTTCAAGAAAAGAAGATGCTTCTTTTGCTAGTTCACGGAGGCGCTATTGTCTGTCGCTGGCATGGACCCGCCAATCAAATTGTTGTCATTACCGCTTACGATGACGATCAATTACATCGGCTCCAGGCGAGACGCAATTCTCGTTTCATGCCTGTAAATTCTCGCTGCTATGAAGTTGCTTCTATTCTACTCCCGGCTAAGACTTTGGTGAATGCAGCATAACGCTACATATTCATCAGGATGAAGACCGGACTAGAAATCAAAATCATCGAATGGCCTGACCAAAGTAGGCATGTTGCTGTTCATTTTTTAGTGATCGATCAGATGGTTACAATGAATGCAGAAAGCGCCAAACACCTTGCGTTCTTGCTAATGCAGTGTGCAGATTTCATTGATCCGCCCTTCTCCGATGCCAATCCAGAGTCAGAAAGCATTTTCGGCCCGTATGAACCTCAGAACGAAGAGGACGACGGGGAAGATGAAAATTTAGGTGCATCTACTTGACTTTGGTTTCAAACCCGGATAAGATATAGATAGAATGTCAGCATACGCAGTTATGGAACAACAAAAGACCGTGGTCATTTCCGCACAGGATAAGTGGACCAAGGCAGATCAATTTGGCCGGGAGAAGATGCTCGATGTCATCAGTGAATCCCGCTCTAGAGCTTCCCTTTCGTGGAAGAAACTCCCTTACATCGTCAAGCTAAACCTCTCCAATCGAAAGTGGACGGCCTAGATACGTCTACTTGACATTTTACCAAAATCCTGGTAAGATGAATCATGGACGAAATTCAAGCCCTTATCAACGTAGATCCCGATTCCATTGACCTGGACGCATCAGAACCATTGTCTTTGGAGCAACAACATCAAATTCTCTTCGGTTTCCGAGGCGATTCGGTGGTGAATGACACCCTCGATCCGACCTCTCGTGCCGTCTATGCGGTCGCTGGCCCTATTGCAAAGGCTGGTATTGCCATTGGCCTTATCATCGGCATTGTCGGTGCCGTGGTCGGAACTGCCATCGTTGGTGGCCTTGTTTATTGCATCTTGAAAGGATAACTTCGTGAATTACCGATACCAAATTTTCCTCAATGAAACTTACGACCCGACCAGGGAATACTCCCATTTTGACGGGTACGTTCCCGGCGCACATATGGAACAGGTTTACTCTGGAACCGTCACTGGCGACGAGGATATACCTGGATCAGTACGGTGCAGGCGTCAAGTTTTAGAAGACCTTTTCGAAACGTTCAACATCGCTCATCCTGCCGACTACGCAAATCGGTCGGTCAGCGTCGGTGACATCATCGTCATCATTGACGAAGAGTGCTGGGCGACGGCTTACGCCTGCGAAAACATCGGCTGGAAAGTAGTCGATAACTTTGATCCCGAGGTCAAGAACCCTTTGTGGACTGATTATCGGTCGAGAAAGGCGGGCTGCTAATGAACGCCTGTTGTATTGTTCTGACAGACAAAGAAGCGTTTCGAAATGAAGTCCTGCGGGATTTCATTCCGAGTCAACTAGAGAGATATTATGACTACGTTGTCCTGGTCCCTTGTACGACCGAGGAAGCGTTAATTCTCTCTATGGACTTCTTATCTCTGATGCCGTGTTTTGAAGAGAAAGATTATTGCGGGACCGTTCTGATCGAGGATAAACTTCACCGAGTTTTTGTTGTTGGATAGTAGTTGACATGTCATCTCATCTGTGATCTAATTGATGATGTTATGGAACCTCTCACACTGACGACAATCAAACGGCAAGTGACAACTTACAGCGATCAAGAGCTTTCACCGGGCGCAAAGCGCTGGGGCTTGACCGTCGATCAAGAACGGCAACGGCTTGGCTTCCTGCAATCGGAGCAAGGCGAATGGCCTGTGGGCCTAAGACGGACTCTTTTAAGTGCGAAGGCAGGAAACTATCCTGGTGTTCCGACCTTCTCTAGCGATATTCTGAATTGGAGTATCGTGACGTGGTTAAAGTCGCAGCCTCTTTCGGTTGCGGCCTAAATACAGACGGCCCTATCGTCTAACAGGATAAGGCATAGGTCTTCTAAACCTAGAATCGAGGTTCGAGTCCTCGTAGGGCTACCAAAACTCAAGAAAAGGATATGCTTTGAAAAAAGGTTTCATTTTCGCAAAGACATCAACCGCTCTCTTTTACTACGATGTCATTAAATACTTTGCAGAAAAAGGTATTGAGCTAGTTGAAGTTTGGGATGATGAATGCAGGTTCACTGTCGTCCTGGGTGGAGATGGGAGCGTTCTAGGCGCATCTCGTCAAGCACATCAATATCCAATCTTCGTCATCAACACCGGGCACCTGGGATTTCTTACGTCGTGCTCGAAAGAGAATTACCGACAAGCCATCGACGCCTTTCTTGAAGGTCATTTTACTTCTACTGTCCGTAAGCTGTTGGAACTCACCATTGGCGACAAAAAATTCACAGCTTTGAACGATGTTGTAATCAAAGATTTTCCGACTGGCGACGGTCTTGCCCGCTTAGTCGAATTGAGCCTTTACGCTGGAGATGAGCTTGTATGCCATTACCGGGCTGATGGCTTGATTGTTTCGACGCCGACAGGCTCTACAGCTTACAACCTCTCTGCGAACGGTCCTATCGTTCATCCCAACTGCATTTCACTTTTTGTCGTGACGCCGATTTGCCCGCAGGGACTTTCACAACGGCCTTTGATTCTCCCGGCTCGATACGGAACGGAACCGATCACGCTTAGAGTGAAATCTGACGACTGCAATTTGTTTGCGACTATCGACGGCCAGATAGGGTATCGACTGCAAGGACAGGACGCTCTCATCAAGTTCGATGGAACTTCTGTTGAAGTCGTAAACCCGGATCTGAGCTATTTCGAAATCTTACAAAAGAAACTAGGATGGGGGTACAAACTCGTATGATGACTTACACCGAAGCCAAAGCCAAAGCGTTAGAGGATGCTCATCGATATGATGAAGTTTGCCTGATCATTCGAGAAGTAGACAACCATGAAAAGTTTCTGGTGGTCTCCGAGAATGCTATGGTGATCGTCATCAATCCGACCGAGCGATTTGTAGCGGTCCATCCCGATGGAACTTGTCTCGCACTTCACCGGGATGCGAAAGATCTTGTATGACCCTCGATAATCAATTTCGAGCTTCCATGATTCGTGGGTTCGCCCAGCGATTAGTCGGCCCATGTAACGATTACCAGATCATGTTGGTTGCGGCCTCCAAAAAAATCATAGTCAAGATGACCGGGGTTCTGGAAGACCTCAGTGAAGATGATTCGATAAAATTGTACGACTGGCTTAGTAGAGAAAAATGAAGTTTCCTTGTCGCTACTGCAAAAAGGAACACCATACCCTATCCGCTCGTCTGAAATGTGAATGCGGGGAGTCTTTGGAAAGTTCAATGGAACTCGCTGACAAGTTACAGCGAGAAGAACAGATTGAACTGTATCATCAAAATGAAGGTAAGTTAATTGTCACAGATCGCCGCACGTCTTCAAAGATGCAAATGTAAATACCGTTGTGGCTTCTGAACTTTCATTACTCATTCCCGATTTTAGAAAAAAGGTCATTGACGTTCTGGCTGCTTGCGCTGCAAGTGGACACCAGATGGAGTCAATTTCGACTATCATTACGCCGTTAGAGCAGGCAAATCATTGGAAACAAGGTCGTTCGGTCACTGACGCTGAATTGAAAACACTCGCCTTAGAAAAAGCTGGTGCTCCTTATTTGGCAGAGTGTATGCGCTGCGCTAAAGCACACGAAACAAACCTAGTTACTGATACTCTTCCTGGGTTTTCCTGGCATCAATGGGGTGAGGCGATTACCTGCGTCTGGGTAGATAAACGATCCGGCAAACTTTGCTGGAACATTCAAACTCTCGGTTATCAAGTCCTGGCGGCACAAGCTGAGAAAGTCGGCCTGTTCGTAACCGGATCGGAACTGCGGTTGCGAGAGAAATTCCCGGCAGACCTATTTTCCCTCCAAGAAATCGACGCCGAGATGTTCAGAAGGTATACAAAATGAAACTAGCCAGTGGAATACTTCCCTTAGCAGACAATACCAAGCAAATATGCCTAGCGTGGCGGGCACCGCAGATTCCAGAAGGAAATTGTTGGGGCGTCATCGGCGGCATGTTGAAAGACGGAAAAAGCTTCAAAGAGAATGCGCTGATCGAACTCGAAGAAGAAATGGGCTACGACGGCCCAATAGAGCTTCGCCACGCCCTCAAATACCGGGTTCCGGGGTTCACCTACCAGAACTTCTTGGGAATCGTCCCAGAGCCTTTTACGATGGCTCCGACCGATCCTGAATTTGCCATGGAAACCAGCTTCATCGAATGGGTGTCCTACGACCAACTTTATGAAATGGTAGACAATCGTTCATATCAGTTTCATAAAGGGCTGTTATGTTTGTTGTACGAGAGCCAGAAACAGATTTGGGAGATACTCCACGACCAATGAAACAACGAACGCACTACCGAGCAGTATTTCTTTCGGACTTTCATTTGGGGTTCCGAGGTTGTAAGGCGAAGCAGTTACTTTCGTTTTTGAAATCGATTGAATGTGATCATCTGTATCTGGTAGGCGACATCTTCGACATGTTCGCCATGAAGAACAAAATCTGGTGGAATCCAGATTGTACAGCGGTCCTGCGGCGGCTGTTAAAGATGGCGAAGTTTGGGACAAAGATCACTTACATCATCGGGAATCACGATGACCCAATCCGACATTTCATCCCGTTAAATTTTGGCGACGAAATTGAGATTGTCGATGAAGCATTTTATACGACATCATCCAGCCACAAATACGTCATTCTTCATGGTGATGTTTTTGATTTTGTTCCTAAGTGGCTTACGATTTTGGGGAGCCATCTTTACGACCGTATTGTCATGCTAAGTTCGGTCCTGCATCATACCCGAATGGCAATGGGTTTCAAACGATATTGGTCCCTAGCCGCTTTTCTAAAAAAGAAGACGAAGCGTGCGCTGTCAGCAATCAAAAGTTTTGAGACTGCGGTCACTCAGTACGCCCGCCATAAAAAATGCTACGGCGCTATCACCGGGCACATTCATAATGCAGTCATCAATATGGAAGATGGAATTGAATACGTAAACTGTGGGGACTGGATTGAATCGTTAAGTGCGGTGGTCGAAATTGAAGATGGTTCGTTGGAACTCATTCACTGGCACGATATGACGAAGGAAGGGATAGAAGATCCCATAGTCCTAGCTGCGTAATCTCATTGAGAGTTTCTGTGACGGTGTGATGTAAGATTGCAGTTCCACCGTTCTCTCGCCATTCCCTTACGTTCGTCGGGTGGTCATCAATCAGCAGACTGTCGGGATTAGAAAATTCTCTCTTTTCTTTCCGACTGACGATGAAGACTCGATCCTTAGTTATACCTAAATTGTCGATGCACCATTGGATTTTTTCAGCGGGACATGATGGGTAAATGTCAGCGGGAGGAGTGGCAGAGAGAATGAACGGATTGTATTGCCGAAGTTGATTCCAGAGAGATTCGGCTCCTGGCATCCATTCGAGGTTGAGCCAAAAGTTGATACATGTATCGGACAAGTGCCTGAATTTTTCCGGGTCGGTGCCGAGAGACGGGTCGTTAAATTCTTTTCCTAAAGCCTTTCTAGCGCCCGCCAAGAAATTGACAAGTACTTGATCCAGATCAACATAAACTTTCATCTGGTTCTCAGAATACCACGGATCTCATTTTTGTCCAGCGGAGTTGACAAGATTTCATCTCGTGGTAACCTAAGATAGTTCAACAAAGAGGCAGATGAGTAATCGATATTACACGAATATTTTCCGCAGTGGAAATTACCTATATGTAAGAGAAGTAAAAGACGGCAAACGTCGCAGATTCAAGACCGAGTACAAACCCACCCTTTACATTCCCTCCAACAAGTCATCCCAAAAGTTCCAGGCCCCTGATGGGACACCTGTCGAGCCAATTAATCCCGGTACGATGGGGGATTGCTACCAGTTCATCAAAAAATACAGTGAAGTCGATAACTTCAGCATTTATGGTAACACAGGCTACGAGTACGCTTACCTAAATGAGAATTACCCAGGCGTAGTCGAATACAAGTCATCCCAACTAGTTATAGCTAACATCGACATCGAGGTCGATTCAAAGAATGGCTATTGCGAAGCCAAGGATGCCACCAACGAAGTCACAGCCATCACCGTAAAGAGTTCGCTCGATGGCATCTTTCATGTCTTCGCCTGCAAACCGTTCGATGAGGTTGCTTACAACCAAGAGCATCCCGATAGTCAAATCTCATATCATCAATGCGAAGATGAAATTGATTTGCTATGTCAGTTCCTCGATCTCTGGGAAACTCTGGAGCCGGATATTGTAACCGGATGGAATATTCGAATGTTCGATATTCCGTACTTGGTCAATCGAATCTCTCGCATCTTGGAAGAGAACCAAGTCAAGCGCATGTCTCCGTGGGGCATCGTAAAAGAAGGCACCGTCAACATCTTCAACAAGCCCGAGATCGTCTACGAATTGGCGGGCATTAGCATCCTCGACTATCTTCTCATCTACAAGAAGAACGTCCTTGAACCTCGTGAATCGTATCGCCTGGATTACATCGCTCAGGTTGAATTGAAAGATGCCAAAATTGATTACGGCGAGTACGGAACGCTTCAGGAATTGTACGAAAAGAACTTCAAAAAATTTGTCGAGTACAACATCCACGACGTTCGTCTGGTAGACCGCATCGATCTCAAACGCAAGTTGATTGAGCTTCAGTTATTGGTTGCCTATCACGCCAAAGTCAATTACGTCGATGTCTTGTCTCAGGTGCGGACCTGGGATACATTGATTTGCAACACCCTGTTAGAAAAAGGAATTGTGGTTCCTCAGAAATCGGACGTTGACAAGAACACCCAATTCATCGGTGCCTTTGTCATGAAACCGATTCCCGGCATGTACGAATGGATCGTCGCCCTCGACGTGGTTTCGCTCTATCCAAACATCATGCGGGCGCTGAACATGGGAATGGAAACCAAGATTCCATTGAAAGAACTGACGCCGGAAATGCGTCGTTACCAATCTTACATCAATTCTCATTTGGTGACCGCCGATGATGAAGGCAAGATGAACGTTAATCCCACGACCATTACTCAGGCTTTGTCGGATGAACTCATCATGCATTTTATGGAGCATGAAGTCACGGTCGCAGCGAACGCTATTTTCTATAAGAAATCTCCTCAGAGCTTGTACTCCGTCATGATTGAAGAACTCTTCAACAATCGTGTCGCTTACAAGAAACGCATGAAGCTGGCTGTCAAAGAACTTGACACCTGTACCGATCCAGTTCGCAAAGCAGAACTTGAAACCGAAAAATCCATTTTCGATCTCAAGCAGCACGCTACCAAGATCCTCCTGAATTCACTTTACGGCGCTATGGGCAACCAATACTTCAGATTTTTCGACGTACAAAACGCAGAAGCGGTCACAACAACAGGTCAGTTCCTCATCCAATACATCGGCCAGGGAATGAATGACTTCCTGAATCGGAAGCTCAAAACCGAAGGACAAAAATTCGTCGTCTATTCGGATACGGATTCGGTTTACATTACCCTCAAATCGGTAGTGGACAAATACTATCCTGAAGGCGACGTGATGCAAAAGACGGCCTTTGTCGATAAGATTTGCAAAGAAATGATTCAGCCGGAACTGGATCGGTTATTCACTTATGTCAGTGAGCGATTTTTGAATGCCGCTACCAACACCGAGGGCAAAGGTTACTTGGCAATGAACCGGGAAATCATCGGTGACAAGGGAATCTGGACCGCCAAAAAACGCTACATCGTCAATGTCCGAGACAAGGAAGGAATTCGTAAGCCAAATGGCGAATTGAAGTACATGGGCGTCGAGATTAAAAAGACGACTGTGCCGAAGTTCTGTCGGGACGCCATGGAGAAAGCTGTCCGTATCGTCATGGAAAAAGACCAGCAGACTTTGTTCCAATTCGTCTCTGAGACTGAAGCCGAATTCCGCAAACAGCCGATTGAAAATGTCAGCTTCCCGAGGAGTGTCAACGGCCTAACAAAGTACGGTCATCCGCATACTACATACATCAAAGGAACACCTTTCCATACCAAAGGGGTCCTTACCTATAACAGACTTATCGATCAACACGGAGTAGTCGGCCACTATCCAAAAATCAAAGATGGTGAGAAGATGAAATTCTTCTATCTTCGAGAACCGAATCCGTTCGGCGTCAATGCGATGGCTTTTCTTACTACGCTCCCGACCGAGTTTGGTGTCGAGGAATATATCGACTGGGAAATGCAATGGAAGAAGAGTTTCATTGAACCTTTGATGCTCATTCTGAATGCAATCAAATGGGACACCCAGCCACGGGCTTCGATCTCATTCCTATTCGAATACGATGATGACAATAATGTCACCCTAATTGATCCGACTCTCGAACAGGATGACGATCTTGATCCTGAAGATGACGAATATGATGGACATGAATGCGAAGAAGATGAATGATCTGGATGAGTTGTTTGAACTCGATGAACGACCTGGACCGATGGAAACTCTGTTTGCGGATCACTTCAGAAAATCCGTTTTAGAGTTCGCTTCGACAGAGCTAGATAATCCATTATGTGAACATTGTAAGCAGTTTCATCCACTGCTAGAGAAGGCCCCGGTGCGTACTATGTACGCCAGCGGAAACCAGCCACAGCCTTTACTTTGCCCCGATTGTACCGAAGAATGGATGGAGTATTGGGATGGAATGTGGAGTGACTATTATGGTGGTCTTTTATAGACAAAATCCATATTCGTGATGTAATAGATTTAGCGCCAGAAGTAGTGGCAGGAGAAAGGAGTGCCAAAGAAGAAAGAAGATACAAAGAAAGCGGTCGTTAAAAAAGCGGCGGCAAAAACTACGAACAAGAAATCTGAAGGTGCATTTTTTGATGATCTCATGAAGGCTGCTGGAGTCGATATTCCAGTTGCTTCTAAGGTGGATGAAGTTGCGGTAACCAGTTTCTTCAGCACCGGATCGATGGCACTTAATGCCCTGTTGTCCGGTTCGCTAGACGGCGGATTTGCAGGCAACAAGATCACTGCATTGGCAGGCGAAGAAGCTACTGGAAAGACCTTCATTGCGCTTCAAGCGGTCGCAACCTTCCTCAAACTCAATCCTAAAGGTCACGTCTTTTATTTCGATTCCGAAGATGCAATTACCGAATCGATGATGTTAGATCGTGGAATCGATACCAGCCGGGTTCACAAACAACGAGTCAATACGATTCAGGATTTCCGGTTACAAGGTCATCCATCTTATTGATGCCTACCTTGCCAAGCCAGAAGCACAACGTCTTCCTATGTTCTTGGTCCTGGATTCGTTAGGAAATCTTTCGACGTTGAAAGAACTGCACGATACACAATCCGGCAAACTGAACAAGAAAGGCGAAGACACCAGGGACATGACTCGAACACCTTTGATCCGTGGTTTATTCCGTGTACTTACCATCAAGCTGGGCGAAGCAAAGGTAGCTCTGCTAATGACTAATCACACTTACGCTTCGATGAATCCCTATGGTCCTTCAAAGACTATGAGCGGTGGTGGTGGTCTCAAGTACGCAGCTTCGACCATCGTTTTCCTTTCGAAGAAATCGTTCCGAGATGAAAAGGACAAGAAAGAAGTCCTGGGTTCGATCCTTACGGCAACATTGGATAAGAGTCGGTTCACTCGCTACGGAAAGCAGGTAGACATTCTCCTGCGTCATGATCGTGGCCTGGATCAATATTACGGTTTGTTCGACCTGGGAAAGAAGTACGGCCTGATTAAGATGGTCGGAAAGGAATACACCTTCCCTGATGGGCAACAAGCTTCTCGCAAAGACATCGCAGCCAAGCCTGCGGACTTCTTTGATACGCCCGTCAATCGAGCCGCTTTCGAAGAAATGGTAGCAAAAGCGTTCTTGTTCGGAAAGGGCGAGGAAGCTCCTCTCGATCCGATTGAATCTGACGATGAAGTGTTTGAAATCGATCAGGAAGATTCTAGTGGCTGGGATTCCGAAGACAACGTAGAGAGTGCCGTCGAACAGATGGAAGAACAGTTCGAAGCCGAAGAAGAATAATGTACGAATCGTATTTGAAGACATTCCGGTATGAAAAGAGCGACACACCTTTCTGTGCCGTCCGCTTACTAGTGGAACCTTACCGGAATGTCCTCCTTTACGTGGGGAAAAATGTTCAGGAAGATGAGTCACAGCGAATTGTATTCGACTACGAGATAGTATCTGTGCCCGAGACATTTACTGAGCAAATGATTAACGAAGATTTCGATCAACTGATCGGCGGCATTATGCTGGCCATCATTGAACAGGGAAATTATGCGCAACCTGATACTCATTGATTATACCAATTGGAAAGGGCAGAGGACCATTCGTACAATCAGCCCGCCATTTACATTTTACGTCGGTAGCACCGAGTACCATCCTGAACGACAGGCTTTGGTCAAGGCTATCGATGTCGAAAAACAAGCGTACAGGACTTTTGCGATGAAAGACATACACAATTGGCTTTTCAGCCAGGAAAAAGAATGGATAGAATTGAATCAATTATACTTAGAGGTCTGATGCAAGATGAGCAGTTCATGCGACGTGTGCTGCCGTTTATCAACGCTGAATATTTTGATGGAAGAGGTTCGAAGACAGAACGCAATATCTTTCTGAAAGTCAAGGACTTCATTGACAAGTTCAACACCTTACCCACCAAAGAATCATTACTCATTGACTTAGAAGGTACTCACGGGGTCGCCCAAGATGACCTGGATGAAATCGGAGAATACCTCAACACCCTGGAAGTTACACCAGAACAACCCAACATCGAATGGTTGGTCCAGAAAACCGAGGAATGGTGTCAGGAGCGGGCCATTCACAATGCCGTTCTTGAGGTCATAACCATCCTAGACGGCACCAACACCAAGGTGGACAAGGGAATCATCCCCAAGCTTTTACAAGACGCTCTAGGGGTCTCATTTGACCCGCATGTCGGTCACGATTATCTCGAAGATGCCGACGAACGCTACGAGTTTTATCACAAGATTGATTCACGTATTCCATTCCATTTGGATTACATGAACATGATCACCAAGAACGGTGTTCCTTCCAAGACGTTGAACATTTGTCTCGCCGGAACTAATGTAGGCAAATCTCTGTTCATGTGCGACCTTGCTGCCAACTACTTGATGCAAGGGAAGAAGGTTCTTTACATCACGATGGAAATGGCCCAGGAGCGCATCGCAGAACGTATCGATGCGAACCTAATGGACCGCCCGCTAGATGAACTAGCCTTCGTTCCAAAAGAGTCGTTCAAGAAGAACATCAATCGGATCAAAGAACGAACCAAAGGTACTTTGATCATCAAGGAATATCCTACGGCGCAGGCT
>Ga0075030_100001455_pt1 | contig 21307 bp, 18 predicted proteins | sample LitLauG_LLR_2012_FD_71393 | JGI IMG/M metagenome (GOLD analysis project Ga0075030, IMG submission 71393) | Freshwater sediment microbial communities from Pennsylvania, USA - Little Laurel Run_MetaG_LLR_2012 | ecosystem: Environmental > Aquatic > Freshwater > Creek > Sediment | place: USA...
TTCTCCTGGTATCTGCATTGGGATCTACCGGAACCGCGGCTCTGCTGGCTCGAAAAAAACCATCAGTGGAAACCACTCGTGCGCGCCTATCTCGCGGGAACGAGTTTCATGGACAGCCAGATTGGCCGAGTGCTCAATGCGTTGAAGGCGTCAGGCCAATATACCAATACCATCGTGGTGCTTTGGTCCGACCAAGGCTGGCATTTAGGCGAAAAACTCATCACCGGCAAAAACTCGCTCTGGGATCGCTCGACGCATGTGCCCTTGATTTTTGCCGGTCCGGGAGTGAGTCGCCAAGCGATAAGCCATCAAACGGCGGAACTGCTCGACATTTATCCGACGCTGATTGACCTGTGCGGTCTGCCGGAGCGCGGCAGCTTGGAAGGGCACAGTTTAATGCCGCAGTTGCGCGACGGGAACGCGCCGCGCCAATGGCCCGCCCTCACCACGGCCAACGCCGGCAACACGGCTGTCCGCACCGAACGCTGGCGTTACATCCGTTACGCGGACAATTCCGAGGAGCTTTATGACGAGCGCACAGATCCCAACGAGTGGACTAATCTCGCATCCGACCCGCACTATGGCGACATCAGAGCTGGTCTGATGAGATCATTGCCAGCCAGTTATGCCGCTCCTGCCCCGGGCAGCGCCGAGCGCACGCTCACCTTCACGAATGGAATCGCAACTTGGGAGGGCAAAGATATTCCGCCGAACGCGCCGATTCCGGGCCTGGATCAGGATTGATGCTTTCACATAGTGCTAAAATACTTGAAATACAAATGAACCTTCAAAAATTAAGCGGCGCTTTGCTGCTGATAACTCAGTTGGCCGTCTTCAATTGCTCCGCCGGTGTTCGGGTGGAAAATCTCCGCTGCGAGTATCGCGAAAATCCACTGGGCATAGATGACACCGCGCCGCGCTTGTGCTGGCAGTTGAGATCAGACGAACGCGGCCAGCGCCAGACGGCGTATCGCGTGCTCGTCGCCAGTTCTGCCGATTTGTTAAAGCAGGAAAAAGGCGATTTGTGGGATTCCGGAAAAATAAATTCCGACCAGAGTATTCAAGTGCGTTACGCCGGCAAGCCGATCGTTTCGCGCGAGCAATGTTTTTGGAAAGTTCAAACTTGGGATAAGAATGGCGTCGCAGGAAAATGGTCACCAGTAGCGATGTGGGAAATCGGCCTGCCCGAAACGAATGATTGGAGCGGTGCAAGTTGGATTAAGCTGGCGGAGGACACGCGCCATTCGCCGATCACGAAGCGCCCGGTGCAGACCAAAGGCATGGAGCATCCGCGAATGGCTGAGGCGTTTCCGTCGCCGTTGTTTCGCCGTGAATTTCAAATCAAGCCGGGTGTGGTTCGCGCCCGCGCCTACGTTTGCGGCGTCGGCTACAATGAAGTTTATGTGAACGGCCAGCGCTGCGGCGACGCTGTTCTTGATCCCGGTCAGACGACTTACGATATGCGCGCTTTTTATGTGACGCACGACCTCACAAAATTGCTCAGGCCGCGTGCGAACGCCGTCGGTGTGATGCTCGGAAATGGATTCTTTGGGCAGAACGTTGGTTTTAATTCAGCCGGATTGTGTTATGGGCAGCCTGCGCTGATCGCAAAAATTGTAGTGGACTATGCCGACAGCACGACGGAAGTCATCAACACCGACCCAACTTGGAAAGCGGACACCGGCCCGATTCTGCTCGACAATGTTTATGCCGGCGAAACCTACGATGCGCGCTTGGAGAAAAAAGATTGGAACAAACCGGGTTTCGATGATTCAAAGTGGGCGGCCGCGATTCCCGTGACTTCGCCCACGGAGAAGTTGCAGGCGCAAATGATTCCGCCGATTCGCGCCATAAAAACTTTACCGGTGCAAAAAATCATTGCGGGAGAAAACGGCAAATGGATTTTTGATCTCGGCCAGAACATAGCTGGCTGGGCGAAGATTCATGTGAATGCTCCCGCCGGCACGAAACTCACGATGAAGTTTGCAGAGACTCTGCTGCCTGATGGTAAGTCGCTCGATTTTGGCACGACGGGCATTTTTGCCACCGGCGTGGAGCAGACGGAAATCTATGTCTGCAAAGGCGGTGGCGTGGAAACGTGGTCGCCGCGCTTCACTTATCACGGCTTTCGCTACATCGAAGTTTCAGGTTTGCCGAAACCGCCGGACAAACATTTTCTCGAAGGCGTGGTGGTGCATACCGACGTGACGCCGCAAGGTTCATTCACTTGCTCCGACGAATTGTTGAATCGCATATACGGCACCTCCATGTGGACGATTGAAGACAACATGCACAGCGTGATGGAGGATTGTCCGCATCGTGAAAAATGCGGCTGGCTTGGTGATGCGCACGCCACCGGTGAGACGACGATGTTCAACTACGACATGGCGCAGTTCTGGACTAAGTTCGTGGACGACATCGGCACGACGCTTGGTCGCGGCGGCGCAACTTATTGGGGGCAAAAGGCCACGCCCGGCATTCCTTGCAACATCGCCGTCGGCAAACGGCTCTGTCAGGAAGCGCGGCCGGATTGGGGAGCAGCTTATGTCCTGTTGCCTTGGTATCTCTACAATTTTTACGGCGACACCGAGGTTTTCACGCGCCACTACGAACACCTGAAAAACTGGATCAATTACGTTCGCGGTCTACGTGAGGACGGCATCGTGGTGCGTGGCTACGGCGATTGGTGTCCGCCCGGCGGCAACACGAAAATGGAATGTGCGCCGCCACTCACCTCCACGGCGTTCTTCTACGGCACCTTAAACATCATGGAAAACTTTGCCAAGCAGCTCGGTAAATCTGATGACGCAGCGGCTTACGCAAAATTAGCGGTGGAGACCAAAGCCGCGTTCAATAAAAAATTCTTTGATCCCAAGACCGGCGGCTACGGCTCGCAGACAGCGGACGCGGTGGCGTTGCGTTTCGGGATTTTTCCAGACGGGCAGGGGAGCGCGGTCGCGAAATCGCTGCGTGATGAACTAGTGGATCAGCACCAAGGTCACGCATTCGTCGGCATTCACGGCGGCAAACCACTTTACACGCAGCTCTGTGAGAATGGCTGCGAGGATATTGCTATTACCTCCATGAAAACAAACTCATGGCCCAGTTTCGCCTACACGCTGGCGCAAGGCTTCACGACCTGGCCGGAGGAAGCGGATGAATTTAGTCCGACGGAACGCATCACGAACCGTTCTTTAAATCATCCGATGCAAAGCGGTTTTGCGTCATGGTTTCATGAGAGTATCGGCGGCATCCGGCCCGCCGCACCGGGCTTCAAGCGCATCGAACTGAAACCGCACGGCTACACCCAAATCGCTTGGGCGAAGGTCGAGCATGATTCACTTTACGGCCCGATCCAGAGTGATTGGCGCGTCAAAAATGGGAAGTTCAACTGGCGAGTCTCCGTTCCCGTGAATGCGACAGCGACGGTTTATGTCCCGGTCAAAGAAAACGTTGCGGTGACAGAAGGCGGTCAACCTGCGGGCATGCGGCCCGGCGTGAAATTCCTCCGCAACGAGAACGGCCGGGCCATTTACGAAATCGAATCCGGCGAGTTCGCTTTCCAAAGCCCGTTGTAGTCAACCGCCTTTCCAAAATGAAAAAGATAGTTGCCCTAGCATTGTTGAACGCATGGTTTGCGGTTCAAATTTCGGCGGCTGATTCCAATGCGCCCGCACTTTATCTCGACGTGAATCAGCCAACCGATGGTCGCGTCGCCGATTTGATCTCGCGGCTGACGCTGGAGGAGAAAGCCATTTTACTGAATCATCGCGGCCCGACGGTCGAGCGGTTTAACATTCGTTCCGACCAATGGAATCAATGCCTAAACGGCGTGCAATGGGACAAGCCGACGACGTTGTTTCCGATTTGCCTCGCGATGTCGGCAACGTGGGACACAAATCTGGTTCACGAAGTGGCGACGGCATTGTCCGACGAAGCGCGGGCGATTTACAACGGCTGGCATCTCGATCCAAATGCGCCGGGCCAGCACAAGGGGCTGATTTACCGTGCGCCGGTCATCAACATCGAGCGCAATCCGTATTGGGGACGCAACCACGAATCGTGGGGCGAAGATCCGTTTCTCGTCGGCCGGATGGCTGTCAGCTACGTCGAGGGTTTGCAGGGCGACGATCCGCACCATTTGAAAATCGCGGCGACGCTGAAGCATTACGCGGTGAACAATGTCGAGACCGACCGGCATTCGTTAGACGCGAAAGTGTCCGAACGGATGCTGCATGAATACTGGCTGCCGCATTGGTATGACGCGGTGGTAGAGGGCAAGGCGTGTTCGCTGATGGCGAGTTACAACGCGATCAACTGCGTTCACAACAACATCAATCATCTGTTGCTTACGGACATTCTCAAGCGCGACTGGCAGCATGAAGGATTTGTGGTTTCCGATCTTGGCGGTGTCGCGTCCATGATGAAGGACATGCAAATGACGGCGGAAGATGCGGTTGCCCAATCGGTGATGGCCGGCTGCGATTTTTCCGACAAGCAATACCAAGATGAAATTCCCGCCGCCATGCGCGATGGTAAACTTACAGAAGAGCGATTGAACGACGCTGTGAGCCGCGTGTTGACCGTGCGCATGAAACTCGGCGACTTCGATCCGTTTGCGGACGGAAAATACTCGACCATTCCGCTGTCAGTGATTGATTCTCCGGCGCATCGGGCGCTGGCGCTCAAGGCCGCGCAGGAATCCATCGTGCTGCTGAAAAATAGTGCCAATTTGCTGCCGCTCAATAAAGCGAAGCTCAAGCGCATCGCCGTGATCGGGCCGCTGGCCGATGAAGTTTTGTTGAACAACTACAATGGCAAATCTGGAAAGAGCGTGACCGCTATTCAGGGCATCCGTGATCGCGCCGGTTCCGAGATTGAAGTCGTTACGGCTGCCGGTTGTGCCGTTGGCGGCACGCCGAATAAAAACGCGAAGAACAATTCGCCGGAAAAACCGGTAGCTGATTCGGCCACGACCATTGCCGAAGCCGCCAAGTTCGCACACGATTGCGACGTGGCGATTCTGTGTGTCGGCGCAGATCGCACGGTGGAGCAGGAGGGTCACGACCGCAAAACGCTTGGCTTGACCGGGCATCAGGAAGAACTCGTCAAGGCTGTGCTCGCGGCGAATCCGAAAACGGTTGTGGTCGAGATGAGCGCCGGGCCGCTGACCGTTCCGTGGATTGCCAAAAATGTTTCAGCGATCCTACAGGATTGGTGGGGCGGCGAGGAAGCCGGTCACGCGCTGGCCGATGTGTTGTTCGGCGACGTGAATCCCGCCGGCCGCCTGCCGCAGACGGTTTACGCTTCCGAAGCCCAAGTGCCGCCCATTTCCGAATACGACATCACCAAGGGTTTCACTTACATGTATGTGAACGGCGAGCCGCTCTTTCCATTTGGCCACGGCTTGAGTTACACGACGTTCAAATATGGGAAGTTGAAATTATCGGCAGACAAAATCAAAGCCGTCAAAGCCGACAGTGAAGTGAGCCTCAGCGTGAACGTGAAAAACACCGGCAAACTCGCCGGCGACGAAGTCGCGCAACTTTACGTCCATCAGGAAAAAAGCAGTGTGAAACGTCCGGTGAAGGAACTGCGCGGCTTCCAGCGCATCACGTTGCAGCCGGGCGAAACGAAAACCGTTGTATTCAATTTGCCGGCGGCCAAGCTCGCTTTTTGGGATGAAACGAAGCACGGTTTTCTCGTGGAACCCGGCTTATTCGATGTGATGGTCGGGGCTTCGTCAGCGGACATTCGTGCGAAAAGCAAAATTCATGTGGAGTGAAAATATATGATCCAATCCTCGCTTTAAGGAGCGAGCATATTATTATTTGGTTTGCGCTGCCGGTTGCGTCGCCCAGCGAACGGTCTCGACCAGCCATTTCTTGAAGTTTTCGTTTGTGTGGGTGCGTCCATCGTGGCCGGGCGCGATGCAGGCCACCCGCACGCCGGGTTCGTCCACCACCCAAAATGACGGATGTTTCTGATGCGTCTGCGGGCTGACGGAAGTTTCCGCCAGGACCTTTACCGCTGCGCCGCCAGGGAATGGCTTCACGGAATACAATAGTCTGAGAAAGGAGTTTCACCTTTCTCGGCTTTTAGCGGGGATTGAGCTTCTGCCTGAACCGCTTTTCCTTTTTCAGAATGATCGGCCATTCGCCGCTCCAGTCCACTCGGTTGAAAAATGTTTGCCGTCCGGTTTTGAAGTAATCGTTGGCATAAGGCTGGCATACCAGAAAAACGGCTGCCCAATGGCCGTCAGGAGTTTGCACTAAGTCGGCATGGCCCGTGCAGGTAACCGGCTGAGGCCGATCCGCCGGGAGATCGCGCTGAGTCAAAATGGGGTTGTCGGCGAAAACTTCATACGGACCTCAAATTTTTTTGCTGCGGAACATAACTTCCGAATGTTGCGGTCCGGTGCCGCCTTCCGCCGCCATCAAATAATACCAGCAATTTTTCTGAAAGAGATGCGGACCTTCAATCCAGATGGACGGAGCGTAAATTCCTTCGGAAATGCCCTGATGCGGCAGATTCAACTGGGAAGAACGATCCAAGATATGCCCGATCTGTTTCCAGTGAACCAGGTCCGTGCTATGAAAAATCGGCACTCCGGGGAAATAGGAAAATGAGGAATTGACCAGATAATAATCTTTGTCCACCCGGCAGATACTCGGGTCAGGATAAAAGCCGGGTAGGATGGAATTCCTTCTTTGTGCCTGCGTTTTCACAGTCAAAAAGCAGGTAATGCCCGCCAAAAACATGAGTTGGAGATTTGTTAGTTTCATTGGAAGCAATGCGGGTTCATTTCTGAATACAACCGGCAGCCCGCGCGACTTCGCGCAGGTAGCGCAGACCTTCGGTGGCGAGTTGGTCGGGAGATTCAGCCAGTTTGCGCCAGATGCAGCAGAGCCGCGCGATGTTGGCCATGTTGGGATCGAAAGATTCGACGGTGACGCAGCCTTGATAGTTGGCGGCGTGCAGCGCGCGAAAAAATTCCATCCACGGAACCTGGCCGCGACCGGGAATGCCCCGCTGATTTTCACAAGCGTGAACATAGCCCAGCAATGTGCCGCAAGTCTTCACCGCGCCGGCAAAGTCGTCTTCCTCGCGAATCATGTGAAACGTGTCGAGATGCACACGCACATTCGGTAGGCCGACGGCTTTGCAGAAAGCCACACCATCCTCGGCGACGTTGATGAAGTGCGACTCGAAGCGATTGACCGGTTCAACCGCCAGGGGCATGCCGGGGGCGACGCGGGCGGCATATTCAGCGATGGCGCGGAAATGTTCCACCGCCCAATGCCACTCGCTGTCCGTGCGCATCTTGCCGGTGAGATAGCCCCAGCCGCAGTAGGTGACGCCGCCATAGCCTTTCGATCCGCACTGGGCGCTCAAATCCATGAGCCGCTTGGAATAAGTCAGTGCCGCCGCGCGCACGCTGGCTTCGGGCGAAATCGGATTGGCATGGGCGGGTAAACCCATGCCCGTGTAGATGTCGAGGCCCAGATCGGCGGCGCGTTGCTTCACCTTCGCGGCGGGAAAAACGTCCGCGTCAAACGGAATGATTTCCAATGCGTCAAAGCCCATTGCCTTGGCCTTGTCGAGCAAAGGCAGGTCGCGTTCGCCAAAGGTTTCGCTGAAGAGTAGGGAGTGGATGCCGAATTTCATGCGGTTTGATTTTGATTTAATTGGGATGATGGGGAGGAACTTGAGGCTGTAAACAAGACGTTGGGCCGATTAGTTTTGGCAGATTTAAGTTGGATTTCACTGGATGAAATCAAAGCTTTTGCTCCCGCTGCACGCTGCGCAGATGAATCGTCTTGGTTTCCAGATCATGCACCGCTCGGATGTAGCGCACCGTCTTGCTGCGGGCGCGCATGAGGATGGAGTGTGTGATCGCCTTTTTGCCGGTAAGTCTCACGCCTGGCAACATGGCGCTGTCGCTGATACCGGTGGCGCAAAATACCGCGCTCTCACCTGTGACTAAATCGCTTGAGCGGAAAACCTGGCTTAATTCCGAATCGCTTATCTGGCCGAGCAATTCCTTTCGCTCGGCTTCATCACGCGGCCACATCCGCAGCAGCATGTCTCCGCCCAGTGCGCGCAACGCCGCCGCCGCCAGCACGCCTTCGGGCGAACCGCCGATGCCGCAATACAAATCCACACCTGAATCCGGCAACGATGGCGCGACGGCGGCGGCAATGTCGCCATCGCTAATCAACCGCAAGGCCGAGCCCGCGCGGCGGATCTCTTTGATGAGTTCCGCGTGGCGCGGACGATTGAGCGTGCAGACGACGAGTTCCTGCACGCGTTTGCCCAAAGCCTCCGCCACCCGTGGTAAAGTTTTCTCCAACGGATCGTCCAATTGGATTGCGCCGAGCCCATTTTGCATGGCTCGAACCACGGCTGGACCAAAAGCCATCTTGTCCGAATAAAACGCCGGCAAGTTTTTCATCGAGCGCGCCTGGCCGTTGCGCCGCTCGCTGGCGCCATCACCGAGATGGAATGAGGCAGGCCGTTCGCGAGATTCGTCGTGCCGTCCACGGGGTCGAGCGCGATGTCGAAGGCCGGCGCATTCGGCTTCCAATTGCCGAGTTTGTCGCCGAGAAAAATTCCCGGCGCATTATCCTTAATGCCTTCGCCGATGACGACTTCGCCGCGCATGTCCACCAGGTCGAAGACGCCGTTGATGGCATCGCACGCCGCCGCATCCGCGAGTTCCTTTTCGCCACGCCCCAGCCACTGCAACACATTCAGCGCTGCGTTTTCGGTGGCGCGGACAAATTCATATTCCAACGTCCGTTCGGGATCGTCCGTGGTGAGGGAAAATGGTTGAGTCATAGGATCGGAAAGTTTTAGTTGAGTTTTTTAACCCAAATATTTTTTACGTAAAGTTTGGTGATGGATTCGAGTTCAATGCCGAAAAGTCCGGATTGGTTGTTTGACGAAGCGGGATCGTCGTCAACGAGGACGGCCATCACCTGGCCATTCACGATATGGATGAAAGTGCCGCCGCGAGCGATCACGGTGTATTCATTCCAATCGTCCTGCTTGACGAGTTCGCCAAGCGCCTTGCGGTCGCCGATGGTGCCCATGAGCCGCTTCTTGGCCAGTCCGTAGCTTTCGACCACCTGACCGCGCCAGGCGATGATGCGCATCGGCGTGTTTTCAGAATAAAATTGCCCGGTGTAAACCTGGCTGGGCCAAAAATCCGCCTGCGGCCCAGTCATCATCCACGACAAATTATACGGCCCGATATTCGACACGACCTGAGGAGGCTCCGGCGCCAGCCACGGAATCCCGGTCTGGCTGCGATATTGAAAACCGCTGCCGCCTTTGCCGACAATTTTCATTTCGAATTTCAAGGTGAAATCCTTCGCCTGCAAGTCCCGATAAACGAGATAGGTATTGCCGCAGGGATTTTGCGGCGTGGCTTCGCCGACGATGGAGCCATCCTCAACGCGCCAGAATTTGGAATTACCGTCCCAACCCTTGAGACTGGCACCGTCAAAAAGTGGAACGTAGCCGTCGTGGTCATTAAAATCGAGCGGATCAGGTTCCGTGAAATGCATCGGACGCTTTATGCCCGCAGGCTTGCCCGCGTTTTTAACCACGCTGCTGGTGTTGAGTGCCGGTGGAATTTGCCCGCCGGTGGGAGCGTTGGTTTCCTGGGCTTTCACGACCAGCGCGCAGATCGTCAGGATCAAACAAAGGCCGAGCTTTTTATTCAGAATCATAATTTTACAGAATCATCAGTTAGCGTTTTGAAAATCTACCGATTGGAGGCAAACAAAGCCATCACCCCTAGGGGTGATTTCAGTCCGTTTCAACTCCTCGATGCGCTGCTCGACGCAAGCCCGCGCGTTGTAATCGCGCCACAACTCCAGCGGCGCTTCCGGCCGGTTGGTCACCCAGACCCGGAACGTGTAGCCCGGCAAGTCAATTAAGGTGCGTCCCACTGCCGCTTTGGTTTCGCGCACGCGTTTCCGCACGACGACCGATATCAGAAAGGCCGTCAGCGTGTGCGCCAGCGGAATGGCGTTGTTGGACGCCGGTTTGGCAAACTGCAGATGCGCCTGCACCTGCCGGGCAAATTCGATCTGCCCAAGAAAGGAGATGAAGCTGGCCAGCCCGCCGAAAGGCGAAACCGCCTTGGGCGTTTCGTCCAGAACCAGCTTGGCTTCGCCATAGAGCGAGGTAATTTCAGGGCCGGTCGTTTCGTGCCGGGTCGGGCTGGATTGTTTAAGCATCAATCCCTATGCTCTAAACCCTTCCCTCAAAGCTAACCTTTTCCCAAAATCGGAGCTCGGGTTGAAAGTCGCAAAAAATCCCCGGCTGTTTCAGCCGGGGATTTTGGGGAAAACCTAGATAAACGAGTCTCAGCCTTTGGCCTGCTTCCGGCGGGCGGCCCCGAACAATGCCAACCCCGCGATCGCGATGGTGGAAACGGCCGGCTCAGGAATGGTGAAACCCGCGTTCACGCTGACGCCCGTCGCCGCCACGGGCGAAATTGTCAGCACTTCAGTCAATGAATACGTGGACGGCAAACTAACCGTACCAGAAATAATATTTGTCAATGCCAGCGGCACTGGAGCAAAATTCGCCAGGTTCTGGCCCAGTGTGTTTAGATTGTTGCCATTATCAGCCCAGACTTGGTACGACTCGGTGGCTCCGGTGCCCGTTGTTAGGTGGCCGGAATTGTTCGCCGTGAGGGGGCCGGTGGGGGTGGTGAAACCAACGTCGGAAAACCAAATGCTCAAAGCATTCGTGCCGGTCGAGTTTGCCGAAACCGAAATATCCATCTCAGGTGATCCGGCCGTGCCCACCGCTGGCTTGGTCTGGGCCGTGTCAATTTGAAAACTCCATAAAGCGTCCGAGTGAATATAGCTGATCACGCCCGTCGCTGGATTGCTGTCGCCAGCGAGATTATCCGTAACCGTGGCAATCAGGTTCCCGCCTTCATAGATCGTCATGGTCGGCTGGGCGTGGACCAAGCCGGCAATACCAAATGCCGACAAGGTGATGAGCGAATGTTGCAGAATTTTTTTCATGCGGGTTTTCTTAAGGTTTTTTGTTGCCGTTAATCCAGTTCGGGATTGGGCGGCGGGCTGTGTCTGGTTGCTACAATTGGTCCGGTTAAAAAAATATTGGGTCTAAGTTTTGCCTTTTTTACACCGTCCTTGCGGGTGTGTCAAGTCCTTTAATGAAAAAGTTGACACTTAATTAACCGCAGTTCCAGCATTTCACCGGGTTGGCGGTGGCAGGTTCACGGTGCGTCCAGGCGGGCCTGAAGTTCCAAAACGAACCGGTTCGGATCCGCCGGCGTGACCACGAGGTTTCGGTGGGGCAGTTTTACAACCACGGCGAGCGCCGGGTCGGTGCCGTGCGCCCGGTAAACGCCAAGCTTGCGGTTGCGAAACCAGCCGAAAAAGCCGAACAACCCCCCGCTACCGCAAATCCGGATCGAGCCGCGCACGGCGTCGGGGTCCGCCGTGACAGAAAGCACCGCCGACAAAGGCACTCGGTGGAACCAGCCCAGCCGTTCGATCCGCAACTCGTCGTTCCGCAAAACGTAACCGCGCACGGCAAATGGCAGCGTGAACAACAGAATGGCCGGGGGCGCGGCCATGGCCAGCAGCCGGGCGAAAGGCGGCGTGTTCGCGGGCAACAGCCGCCAAGCCAAAAAAGTTGCGGCCGAAAGCAGTCCGAGTGTCACCCCGGTGATGATTTTCACGGACAGCGACCACGGGGCCGGGAAGCGCATCTCATCGTTCATGTTCGTCCTTTCTCAAATTATGCGTCATTCATGGTGAGGCGCTGCCTCCGTTCTGTCAAATTAGCGCCGCGCATCGCCATCAATATGTCCTGTAATCGTGGACAGTCGTGCCAAGTTCTGGGACAGGACCTCCAACTGGACTGCGCAGCTGACGCCTTTCCGGACTGGTATGGCTGTTGCTGTCTGATTTTCATGCGCAGTAACTCGTTGTCAAAGCCGACCGCCGGCCTTCCGTCAGCAAAAGGGTTGTCTGCGGTCAAGTTCGGGCGACTGGCGAAATATCCTTTCGTTCGACGCTGGCTGACGGGTGGGGTCGGTTGCGCAATGCTCCTCGCGACGGCAACACGGGCGCAAGAAATTGGCATTTCCACAGCCGCAAATCCGTCCGTCGGCGCGGTGCTGGCCAAACCCGTGATTGCCTCCGAGCATTTCGCCGCCACCATGGTCCACTCACTTTTTTACCATCGAAACGATAACGAAGCGCCATCCGCCAACCTGTTCCGCCTCGAAACCCCGCTCGAATTGCAGCCGGCCAAGGCGCCGCATCCGGGCTTTTTGAATCTGCCGTTTTTTTCCTTGTTCAAGCGCAAGACCGTGCGCGAACGCGAATATGCCCACTCCTGGGCCACGCTGGAACCTGGGTTCGGGCAGATTTACCTGGACCATCCCGAAGCGATTTATGGCCGCCACGGCGCCGGCTGGCAGGAGCCGAGTTGCGGCTACCTGAAGGTGTGCTTGAAGTTTTAAGTGCTGGTGTTGTTCCATGCACTGCGCCCTGCTTGTCCATTGGCAGGGCGCGTTTTTTTTGACTACTTGTGCAGGATGGTGTTCTGCCGTGCCAGGGCTGGGTCGGTGTCCGGGTAATCCAGATTGTAGTTCAGCCCGCGGCTTTCGCGCCGCTCCAGCGCACTGCGGACGATCAGTTCCGCCACGGTGGCAATGTTGCGCAGTTCCAACAGATCGCTGGTGACGATGAAATTCCAGTAATACTCCTGAATTTCCTCCTGCAAATTGGCGATGCGTTTTTGCGCGCGCTGCAACCGCTTGTTCGTGCGGACGATGCCGACGTAGTCCCACATCAAGCGCCGGATTTCGTCCCAGTTGTGGGAAACCACGACCAGCTCATCCGGGTTGTGCGCATCGCCGGATTGCCAGGCGGGGATGCTGAGTTCCGCTTTCGGCGGCGGAACGCAGAGCACTTTGGCCGCAGCTCGATGTGCGCACACCAGAGCTTCGAGGAGGGAATTGCTGGCCAGCCGGTTCGCGCCATGCAGGCCGGTGCAGGCGACCTCGCCCACGGCAAGGAGGCCGGGAATTTCCGTCTCCCCGTCCACGCTTGTCGCCACGCCGCCGCATTGGTAATGCGCCGCTGGCACGACGGGAATCGGCTCCTTCGTAATGTCGAGCCCAAAGCCCAGGCACGTCTGGTAAATGTTTGGAAACCGCTCGATGATGAACCGCGCCGGCTTGTGGGTGATGTCCAGCAGCACGCAATCCGCGCCGCTCTTTTTCATTTCACTGTCAATCGCCCGAGCCACCACGTCGCGCGGCGCCAGCGATTTCAAAGGATGCGCCGCGTCCATGAATTCCCGGCCATCCAATGATTTGAGCACCCCGCCTTCGCCGCGCACCGCTTCGGAAATCAGGAAGGATTTCGCCCGTGGATGGTAGAGGCAGGTCGGATGAAACTGGATGAATTCCATGTTCGCGATGCTCGCGCCGGCGCGGTAGGCCATCGCCACGCCGTCGCCGGTCGCGATGTCGGGATTCGTCGTGTAAAGATAGACCTTGCCGCAACCGCCCGTGGCCAGCAGCGTGACCGGCGCGGCGAACGTTTCCACCTGCCCGGTGATTTTGTCCAGCGCGTGGACGCCCAGGCAGCGGTTCTCCCCGGCCAGGCCGAGCTTGCGGCTCGTGATCAGGTCAATCGCGACGTGGTTCTCAAAAATTTCGATGTTCGGCTGCTGCGCCGCCGCGTGGAGCAGGGCGCGCTCGATCTCCCGGCCTGTCACGTCCTTCGCATGCAGAATTCGCCGCTTGGAATGGCCGCCTTCGCGCCCCAAATCCAGCTCATGCGCGCCGGGCGTGGTCGGGATTTCCCGCTCGCTGAACCGCATCCCGAGTTCGATCAATTCCTGAATTCGTGGCGGCCCCTCCTGCACAATCGTCCGCACCACCGACTCCATGCAAAGACCCGCGCCGGCCTCCAGGGTGTCGCGCACGTGCAACTCGAAGGAATCCTCCTTGCTCGTCACCGAGGCGATGCCGCCCTGGGCGTAGTTGGTGTTCGATTCCGCCTTGTTTTTCTTGGTGATGATCGCCACCCGCCCGTGCGGCGCGACTTTCAGCGCATAACACAGGCCCGCGATGCCGCTGCCGAGGACGAGGAAATCAAATTGTTTCACGGACGGAAAACTTAGCGCAGAGACGCAAAGGCGCGAAGAATTAAATTATTCACCGTGAAAACAGTCTCTGTGAGGATCACTTCCGACCAGCGCCGCCGCCTGCGCCGACTTCAATCCGCAGATGACGCCGATTTACGCAGAAAAAATCTGCGACATCGGCGAAATCTGCGGATGTCTTAATAAACCAAAACGAGAACGGCGGCAGCTTGGGCGGATTTCACCACCTCCTCAAACGATTTCTCTTTGGTGTTTGGCTCCTTGAGTTTCGCCGCCACTTCCGGCACCGATTCCAGGAAGCTCAAGAGCAGGCTGCTCTTCACCGCGTAATTCACATTCGTCGAGCAGGGATTTGCAGATGGGAATCACGCGGTCGCGTTTCACTTTGTACGTGATGGCGGTGGCGTTTTTTCCGTGACGTCGCCGTAGCGAGCGAGATTTTCCGCCGGATGCCAATCAGCGCTTTCGCATTGAATGGTGATAAGCTTGAAATTGCCGAAGCGGGTCACAATTTCATTCAGCTTGCCGCCGTGGCCGTTGAACTTACAACTTTGCGTTGTCAATCAACCGCGTCTTGCCGAAGAACACCGCCAAGGCCATCTGGGTTCCGCGTTTCACCAGCGAGACGGGTTGCAATGTTTCCGGCTCAAAGAACTCAAGGTAATCCAGTCGGGCCAAAGGGGCGGCAGTAAGGAATTCTTTTAGATCGGCTTTTAATCGCGCGGCGCCAAGGGGTTTCTTTTTCACGGCCATCCGCGTCGCCTGCAAGGCGTGAAAGAGAATCACGGCCTGCGCCCGTTGTTCCGGGTCGAGATATTTGTTCCGCGAGCTCATTGCCAGGCCGTCCGGCTCACGCAGCGTCGGCGCCACGAGGATCTTCACCGGAAAGTTTAAATCCGCCGTCATGCGCCGGACGACAGCGGCCTGCTGAAAATCCTTCTGCCCAAACACCGCCGTGTCTGGCAGGACGCAATGGAACAGCTTGGCCACCACCGTCGTCACGCCGCGAAAATGCGTCGGGCGCGAAGTCCCCTCCATCCCTTGCGACAATTTGTCCTCGACGACGTACGTGCTGTAAAAGCCGGTGGCTTTGCCCGGATACATTTCTGCGTCGCTGGGCGTGAACACCGCGTCCACACCCGCGGCGCGGCACAATTTCAGGTCGCGTTTCAGGTCGCGCGGATAGTTCGAGAAATCCTCCTTCGGTCCGAACTGCGTCGGGTTGACGTAAATGCTCACGACCACTTTGCCGTTTCGGCCCACGGCCCGGCGTGAGTGGTTCATCAGGCTGACGTGGCCGGGGTGCAAATAGCCCATGGTTGGCACCAGACCAACCGGGAATCCAGCGCCGCGCCAATTCTGGGCCAACCGCTGCATTGCGGCTGCTTGGTGAACGATTCGCATTAGCAGAAATTGCGGCAGTGGCGTGGCGCAATCAATTCATTTGTCATGCAAGGGAATTTTCAATCCCCGAACGGGTTGCGGAATCGCGGCGGAAAAATTGCAATGACGCTGGCGGGAGCTTTCTCGCTCCGCCGGTGCCTTAGCGTTGCCGCGCTTGCGCCATTTCCCTGCCAACGGTAGTGTTGCCTTGGCCAGCGCCCGTAGCTCAGTTGGATAGAGCACCTGCCTTCTAAGCAGGTGGTCGCGCGTTCGAATCGCGCCGGGCGCGCCACGTCAGCTTCTGCAAAATCAGCAACGGACCACTGACTCGCGCTGGCGGAAAGCCCCCGAGCGCCACTCGTTTTCCGAACGGCTGGCTATCAAACAGAGGCCGGCGGCTTCATAAGCGCGCTGCACACCGGCGAATTCCGTTTTCAAAATGCCCGCCAGCACCAAAACGCCCCCGGGCTTTAACCGCGACAAAATGCGTTTGCGTTCGGCGATAAGCAGATTTGAGATGAGGTTTGCGCACATCAGATCGTATTTTCGCGCGGCGCGCCGCGGGAGTTTGGTCAAGTCGGTCCGGCGGAGTTTGATTTTTTCCAACACGCCGTTTCGCCGGGCATTCTCGCGGGCCACGCGCACGGCGTCCGGATCAAAGTCAAAGGCGTCCACCGGCGCGAAGCCGAGCTTGGCTGCAGCGATCGCCAGGATGCCCGAGCCGGTGCCGATGTCCAAAAACGACCGGCGGGTTTCGGGCGCGCGGCCGGCGCAGATTTGTTGCAGGCAGAAGCTGGTCGTCGGGTGCTGCCCCGTGCCGAAGCTCAACCCGGGATCGAGCACGACCACGGCCTGGCCCGGCCGGGCACGACGCTGACTCCAGCTGGGTTTAACGAGGAGCTTTGCGCCGATGTTCAGGGGTTTGAAATGCCGCTTCCACGACTCGGCCCAATCCTGACGCCGCACTTTCCGGATCGAAATTTGCGCCGCGCCGGCATCCAGTCCGCAGTTCCGGATGTGCGTCAGCCCGGCGCGCAACCCGGCCCGCACCGAGCTGGACCGAGGCAGCTTCGCCAAAAAAATTGAAACGGTCGCGGCGCGGGTTTCGGCGTCGGTATAGCTGGTGGCGGTCTGGTGGAAGCTGCGGTGAAACAACTCCGCCACGGCGTCCGCCGCTTCGGCGGTGGTCAGGACGGAAATGTGCCGGAGCGGCGCGCGGTTCATGGGGCGGTTTCACGCCACGGGGCGAAATTTAAAAACTGCACCTCGGTCTTGTGCGGAAAGAGCGAAATCTTGGTGACGCTGGCGTAGTCAATTTCAAATGCCGCCATTTTGGTCAGCGGAAGTTCCAGCAGGATCGCCAGAATCATGCGGATGACGCCGCCGTGGCAGAACACGCCGACGCTGCGGCCGGGTTGTTCGCGGAGGATTTGCCGCACGCACGGCTCGACGCGGGCGCGGTAGCTGGCGCCGGTTTCGGCGTTGCGAATCGCGCCGCGGTCCAACTGGTTCAGCCAGTCAAACGCGCTCACGCCAAATTTTTCCTGTACCTCGTCCCACGAATGACCGGTCCAGTCGCCGAAATCCACTTCTCGCAAATCCGGCAGCACCACCGGCGCGGGGATGCCGTGGACCAGCGCCGGGGCGAGCGTCTGCCGCACGCGTTGCATCGGGCTGGCGTAACTGAACTCGATCGGCTGGCGCTGGAGCCAGTGCGCAAGCGTCGCGGCTTGTTCGTGACCGCGCGGCGAGAGTTCCATGTCAATGCGGCCGCCAAAAACTTTTTGGTAGCGCGCCTCGACTTCCGCATGGCGAACGAGCCAGAGATGGGTGCTGGATTTCATGCGACGAAAAAATTGCCCGGCCCGGTTACTCCAACGCCGCTTGCTGCGCGGCGAGCAGCGCGCGGATGCCGGTTTTGCCCAGCGCGAGCAACTGCGCGAGTTGCGCCTCGCTGAACGCGGCTTCCTCGCCGGTGCCCTGCAGTTCGATGAATTCGCCGGCGGCGTTCATTACCAGGTTGAAATCCACCGCCGCCGCCACGTCCTCGGTGTAACACAAATCCAGCAGCGCCTGCCCGCCCACGATGCCCATGCTCACGGCGGCGACGCCGTGCTGCAGCGGGTTTTCCTTCAGCTTGCCCTCGGCCATCAGCCGCCGCACCGCCAGCGACAGCGCCACGAACGCGCCGGTGATCGCCGCCGTGCGGGTGCCGCCGTCGGCCTGCAACACGTCGCAGTCCACGCAGATCGTGCGCGGGCCGATTTTCTCGAGATCAATCGCCGCGCGCAGCGCCCGGCCGATCAACCGCTGGATTTCCTGCGAGCGGCCGTCGAGCCGGCCCTTGGTGATGTCGCGCGCCTTGCGCGGCTGGGTGGAGTAGGGGAGCATCGAGTACTCCGCCGTGATCCAGCCGCCGGTGACGTTCTGCTCCTTCATCCAGCGCGGTACGGTTTCGTCCACCATCACGCCGCAAATGACGCGCGTGTGGCCCCACTCGATCAGCGTGGAGCCGGTGGCGTGCGGCGCGAAATGGTTTTGAAAACGCAACGGCCGCAACTGGTCGGGCCGTCGGCCGTCGGCGCGCGGTGTGGAACTTCGTGGTTCAGACATAAATCACGGCGAGGTTAATCCCGCGTGGTTTTGAAACAAAGCGGAAACTCGCGCGGCTCAATCCGTTGGCAGCGGATACCATTGGATAAATGCGTCAGCCTCGCCTGCCGGTTCGGTCATCCTCGCAAGTTTTGCCACATCCTCGAAATCGCCACGCGGGTGCGCTGCCTCCTCATCCCCAGCCCAACCATTTGCCGAGATGGAAGGCGGCGAACGCCAGGCCCCAGGCCAGCACGCCCATGTAAAGCCATTGGAAAAACGGCCATTTCCACGAGTTCGTCTCGCGCCGCACGATCGCGACGGTGCTGACGCATTGCAACGCGAACACGTAAAACACCATCAAGGTGATGCCCGTGAGTTTGGTGTAAACCGGCGAAGCATCCGCGTGTTTCTGTTGTTGCAGCGTGTCGCTCAAACTGCGGATGCCTTTCTCGGACGAATCGTATTGGCCGACATTATAGACAATGGACATCGTGCTGTTAAAAACCTCCCGCGCGGCAAACGAGGCCATGATGCCTACGCCCATTTTCCAATCGAAACCGAGCGGCGCGATGATTGGTTCAATCGCACGACCCGCCAGGCCGGCGAAACTGTGGCGGAGTCGCTCACCTGATTCCGCCTTTTCAATTTCTTCAACCTTTTTCAAAAAAGGAATGTAGGGTGGATAGATTCCCATTTTTTTTGCCTTAACTAGGATTTCGTGAACAGTCCCTGCAACCTTTTCCGGATTGCTTCTATCCGCAGGTGTTAAACCTCCTGGACCTTCTGGCAACAACTGAATAGCTGCCACAATTCTTTCTTGATCAAATTTTTTCACGGTTTCTGAACTTTTTGGATACGTCGCCAGAAACCACAGCAAAATGTTGATCCCCAAAATCACCGTCCCCGCGCGCCGCAGAAACAGCCGCGCCCGATCCCACATGTGCCGCAGCACCACCTTGAACAGCGGCAGTTTGTATGGCGGCAGTTCCATGATGAGCATCGGCGTCTCGCCCTTGAGCAAGGTCTTTTTGAAAATCCACGCCATGATCAGCGCCACGAGGATGCCCAACAGATACATCGCCAGCATCGTGACCGCGGCGAGTTTGACCACGCCGAAAATTTTCACGTCCGGAATGCAAGCGCCGATGAGCAGCGTGTAAACCGGCAGCCGTGCCGAGCAACTCATCAGCGGCGCGACGAGGATCGTCACCAGCCGGTCCTTCGGCGTCTCGATCGTGCGCGTGGCCATGATGCCGGGAATCGCGCACGCAAACGAACTCAGCATCGGAATGAAACTCTTGCCGTGCAGCCCGACCTTGCTCATCAGCCGGTCCATCAAAAACGCCGCGCGGGCCATGTAACCGGTGTCTTCGAGAAAACCGATGAACAAAAACAGCAGCAAAATCTGCGGCAGAAAAACCACCACCGCGCCGACGCCCGCGATCACGCCATTCACCAGCAGGCTCTGCAAATCACCCGGCGGGATCAGGCCGCCGACCAGCTTGCCGATCCCGTCCACGCCGTTCTGCATCGCGTCCATCGGTAATTTGGCGAACGTGAAAATGCTCTGGAACATCAACGCCATGATCGCCACGAAAATCAGCGTGCCCCAGACTTTGTGCGTCAGCACCCGGTCCAGCTTGTCGCTTAAATTCTCGCCCGGCGGCGCGGATTCAGTGGTCACCGACTGTTGGATTTCCGCCACGCGCGCATAGCGCCATTCGATCGGCGCGCCACGCCAGTCAATGTTGTGGCTTTCGAGCCGCTTGCGCGCGGCGGCGACGGCGTCCTGAATTTTTTGCGGATAATGTGTCGTGCTCGATGCCAGCGCCTTTTCATTGCTCAACAAAAGCAGCGCTTCGGCTGTCGCCTGCAAACGGCGGTCCTGGTACGTCTCCGCCAGGAGTTCCGCGAGTCCCGTCGCTTCGATGCGGAACAATCCCGGCAACTGGCAGAAAAGTTTTGGCTTCACCTCGGCGGGATTCTGCACCGCTGCCAGGAACGCCTTTTTCAGTTCCGCAATCCCCTGCCCTTCGCTGGCGACGAGGGGAATCACCGGCACGCCGAGCGCGTCGGAGAGCTTTTTGTCGTCGATCCGATGGCCGTTGTTTTCCGCCACGTCAATCATGTTCAGCGCGATGATCGTGGGGTGACCGAGTTCGATGACCTGCGTGGTGTAGTAGAGGTTTCGCTGGAGGTTCGAGGCGTCAACGATGACGACGATCAAGTCCGGCGGCGGCAATTCGGGCAGGCGATGCAGCAGCACGTCGCGCGAAACCTGCTCGTCGAGCGAGTTCGGGCTGAGGCTGTAGGTGCCGGGCAAATCCAGCACGCGGATGTCCGCGCCGGCGGGCGCGCCGAGCAGCTTGCCTTCCTTGCGCTCGACCGTGACGCCGGCGTAATTGCCGACCTTGGCGCGCAGGCCGGTCAAAGCGTTGAACAACGTCGTCTTGCCGCAATTCGGATTGCCGGTCAAGACGATGTAGGCCGGGGAAGATCTAATTCCGAGTGGAGTTGATGTAGTTGAAGCGGAATAATTCATTCGAACGCAAACCGCCTCATATTACGTTTGAGTCTTCTTGGACTGTTTCGCGGTTCGTTTGCGTGTGGTCCAATAAATTTGTCCTTTTCGGAAAATTGTCAGGTTATGTTCATCAGAAATGAATGATGCACCCAATTCGGTCCCCAATGATCCATGTTTGTCCCGAATGCTCAATTGTGCATTCTCTTCGGCAGTCATGTTGAAAGCCGCAAAACTCTTTGTTCCTTCCAGCGAAATGTGAAGGCTCCCCTCGGGGGTTGTGGAAATTGAAATTGCCCGATTATTGTTGCTGAACACGCAAATAGTCGCGTGACCATCGCCATTACCGGCATCCATGAAAATTCGGGGTTTACCGGCTGCATCTCTCAATTCAATGGAACGAGCAACGATATGGAGGAACTTCTTTTTGGTTTTCGGCTTCATTGGGGTTCTCATTCCACTAAGAATTAGGCTTCACCAAAATTTGTTCCGCCTCGTGTTTGCGCAACGTGAGGTTGTAGCCGCGCACCTTGATTTCGACGGGATCGCCGAGCGGCGCGAAGCGGACCAGTTGCACGGCGCTGCCGACGAGCAGGCCCATTTCCATCAGGCGCGGACGTTGCGCGGGCG
>Ga0075030_100001456_pt1 | contig 21306 bp, 24 predicted proteins | sample LitLauG_LLR_2012_FD_71393 | JGI IMG/M metagenome (GOLD analysis project Ga0075030, IMG submission 71393) | Freshwater sediment microbial communities from Pennsylvania, USA - Little Laurel Run_MetaG_LLR_2012 | ecosystem: Environmental > Aquatic > Freshwater > Creek > Sediment | place: USA...
CCACCGAACCTTCTGCCAGCGCTGCTTCGCTAACGGTCGCTTCGGTGGCGGCTTCTCCCGTGTTTTCGGGTTCCGCGGCGGCTACCGGCTCGCCGCCATCCAGGCCGGCAAAATGATTATTGACCGCGATACTGATTTTTTCCACCGTTTTCGGGCCAATGCCTTCAATCGCTTCCAGTTGCTCCGGCGTCATATCGGCCAGCGCTTCCACGGTATTCACGCCCGCCGCCTTCAGTTTCTCGACCAGACCCTCGCCCAGCCCGGTAATATTTTCCAGCGGAGTTACGGTCTGCGTGTTCAGCGCCGACATCTGCTGTTCCACTTCCTGGCGCTTCTCTTCTTCGCTCTTGATGTCGATCTTCCAGCCCAGCAGCTTCGCCGCCAGCCGCACGTTCTGTCCTTTTTTCCCGATGGCGAGCGAGAGCTGCGTATCGTCCACTACCACTTCCAGATGCTTGTCCGCGGAATCGACGATCGTTACCCGGCTTACTTTCGCCGGCTGCAGCGCCTTTTCCGCGAACGTCACCGCATCCTCGTGGTACTCGATGATGTCGATCTTCTCGCCACGCAGTTCACGGATGATCGACTGCACCCGCATCCCTTTCATGCCCACGCAGGCGCCGACCGCGTCCACGTCCTTGTCCTTCGACATGACCGCGATCTTGGTGCGCTCGCCCGCTTCGCGCGCGATGGCGCGGATCACCACCGTGCCGTCGTAAATTTCCGGCACTTCGGTCTGGAACAAATGCTGGACTAATTCCGGAGCAGAGCGCGAAGCCACGACGCCCGGACCCTTCACTGCTTTTTCGACACGCACGATCACCACGCGAATCCGCTCGCCCACGGCGAACGATTCCAGCCGCGACTGCTCCTTGCGCCCCATGCGTGCTTCGGCCTTGCCGATATCGAGAATCACATCCGGACCCTCGATCCGCTTCACGGTCGCGTTCACAATCTCGTTCACATGGCCGATGTATTCCTTGTAAACGGTGTCGCGTTCCGCCTCGCGAACCTTCTGAAAGATGACTTGCTTCGCGAGTTGGGCCGCGATCCGCCCCAGGATCCCTTCCGTTACTTTCGGAATCAACAGTTCGCCGCCCGCTTCCGCAGTCGGATCGAGCTTCCGCGCCTGCTCCACGGTCACTTGCAAGTTCGGATCTTCCACCTGCTCCGGAGTTTCGACAATCGACTTCACCGCATAGGCATTGATCTTGCCGCTGTCCTTGTCGAGCACGGCGCGCAAGTTTTCCTGCGTCTTGTAGTATTTGCGCGTCGCGACGACGATGGCGTCCTCAACCGCGCTCACCACAATCTGCGGATCAATGCCCTTCTCGCGGCTGACCCCTTCGATGATGTTGTAAAGCTCACTAGCCATAAAAGTCAGTTCTCAGTTGCCAGTATGCAGTTCTCCAAACTCCGGCTTCCCGCCAAGCGCATTCCCCCAACCGCTTCGCACGGCGCTTCAGCCGCACGTTTCAAATCGTAGTCGCCAAACACTGGCAACGATGCTGGCAACTGCAACTGGCAACTATATTTCCGGTACCAAATTCGCTTTCTCTACGTTTCGTAATTCAATCTCGACGTTGGTTGCTGCGCCCTCTTTCGGACGCGTCTTCTTCTTGCGCGCCGCGCTCAGATCCAGCCGCAGCTTTCCGTTCTCGAAGCTTTCCAACTTGCCTTCAAAATGCCGGTTGTTGTTCACCGGCTCGCGAGTCATCAACTTCACGCGATGTCCGCGGAAACGCTCAAAATCCGCCGGCCTGCTCAGCTTCCGATCCAGCCCCGGAGAAGAGACTTCCAGAACATACGATCCGCCGGGCACCGCATCTTCCACGTCGACAATCGTCCCGAACTCCCGGCTGAACTTCGAGCAATCTTCGTGCGTCACGCCGTCCGGACGATCGGGCGCAGGCGCCGCTCCGGGCCGGTCAATAAAGACACGTAGCGTGCGGTGCTTCCCAGCCCCGCACACTTCCACTTCGACCACTTCCAGCCCGCTCGAGCCTGCCACCCGCTCGGCAATCTGCCGGACCCTATCAAGATCAAGAGCCATGTTTTCAACAATTTGTGTCGGAGTCGCCGCGTCAATCATTCCAGCGAAATCCACGCCAATCGCCACAAACTAAAAAGTGGGCTTGCGCCCACTGGTGTGCTTCGACAATCCTGACACTACGACACAACAGTTTTCATAACCAACTATACGCCGCCAATATGGAAAACACAAACCGCGCGACGCGCCCGCATAGAGGCGAAAGCACTCGTCCGCCCAGCCGAGCCAAGCTCAGCCGACTCCCTGCGAGCCCGAGGTTTCACCAGATCTCTCGGCCCTCGGGCCGACGGAGGAAGTATCGGAAGTAACCTTGCTGTCACTTCGCCCATCCCCCAAACTTCTCCTGATGCAGTTTTCACGCACCCATGTCGCCGTCGCCGTGAGCTCGGCCGGCCTGCTGGTGCTCGTATTCCTCGGCTGTCTTTACTGGCTCAGCCATCAGCCGCCGGTCCTCTCGCGCTCCGAGGAACGCGACCCACTCACGCAGATGCCGGTGAGCATCACCATGAATCCGTTCCGCGAACGCACCGTCGAACGCACCGCCAACCGCTTTATCTCAGCCATGCGCGACGGCAATTGCCGCAACCTGCTTGCGCAGTGGGAAAAGGACTACCGCAAGAAGCGCGCCGACTTCCTCTGCAACTCCGAAGCGCAGCACCCGCTGATTTCCTGGAATCTGGTGGATTGGGAGGAAGCGCCGCCGCTCGTGATTCTGCACTACAAGGGCCAGCGCTACAGCACCCCGAGCCAGGACGCAACTTATAAGGATCTGTTCTCGTTGACCGAAGAAAAGAAGGATTCTGGTTGGGTAGTTACGAAATACGACGCTCTTTACTGAGGTCGGCTCATTTTCAAGACCTCATGGCGCGGTTTGCGACCGTGACGAGGTCGTCGGTCTGCAGATAGCTTGTGAACGCTCACCGCCCAATTCTGCAGACCTGCCAGCTTACTATCGTGCCGAGTATCATTCGCCCGGCAGCGACTTCCAATGACATTACTTCCTGACCGCGTTAGCCGATGCCTCTCGCGCCAGCAGTCTTTTAGCTTGTGCGTCACCGGTACTGGCTTCCTTTGCGGTCTGCACCGGAGTCTCGATGGCTTCCTGCAGAGCCTGGGCAGCGGCGCTGATCTGAACTGTGGCTGCCGGCTGCAGTACGGAAGGGGGCTGCGGTTTCGCTGCGGGCGCTGACTGGCGCGCTGCCGCCGGCTGAATTATGTCCTGGGCTTGAGCATGCGTTGCACTAGTAACGGAGATGGCCATTGGTGGAAGCCTCCTGCTGGCTTCTTTCGGCAAAGGAGTCTATGGGCTTTAGTCTTTCATCCAGCGCAATGGCTGGGGCTGGGCACGGCAGGAACTCAGTAAGTAGGTTACCGGAAGTTACCGGGGATCGGAGGCAGGGCGATCATAAGCGTGGTCTGCATCGTGGGGATAACTTTCTACCCGCCAATATGTACCATGGTCCGCGACGCCGGAACAAATCCCGGCTCTCCGATGTGATGCCGCGCTTCTTTCTTCTCCACCACTTTCACGATGAACTCGGTGAGCTTCTCGTCCGTCGCTCCGCGGCGCATCAACTCATGCAGGTCGTGGTCCCACACCGAGAATAAACACGTCCGCAGCTTGCCGTCGGAGGTGATGCGGATCCGGCTGCAGTGTCCGCAGAAGGGATGCGACACCGGCGCAATAATCCCAATCTCGCCCAGGCCATCGGAGAAGCGGTAGCGCCGCGCCGTTTCGCTGCGCTCATGCGCGATCTCGTCGAGCGGCAGATACTCCGCCATGCGCGACACAATCTCATCGAGCCGAACCACAATTTCCGGAGTCCAGACACGGTCCTCTTCCAGCGGCATGAATTCGATGAACCGCACCACGACCCGCTCTTCGCGCGCGAACATCCCAAAGGGAATAATCTGATCTTCGTTAAACCCGCGCAGCAGCACGCAATTGATTTTCACCGGATCGAGTCCCGCCCGCCGCGAGGCGCGCACTCCCGCCAGCACGCTCTCATATCCGTTTGGCACGCGCGTAATGCGGGCAAAGCGCTCCGGATCCACCGCGTCCATGCTGACGGTCACGCGGTCGAGCCCCGCGTCTTTCAGCGGTTGCGCGATCTTGGCCAGAAGATGGCCGTTCGTCGTCAATGCAATTTCAGGCTTCTTGCCATCTGTGGTGCGCAGTTGCGCGAGGTCGCGGACAAAGTCCACAATGCCCCGGCGCAGCAGCGGCTCGCCGCCCGTCAAACGAATCTTCGTGATTCCGAGCCCGACCAGTATCCGTGCCATCCGCAGATAATCGGCGAACGGAAGCTCCGCATACGCCGCGCCGTTGGTCCCCGTCCGGCAGTACACACAGCGGTAGTTGCAGCGGTCGGTGATCGAAATCCGCAGGTCGTGGATCGAGCGTCCGAAATTGTCGGTAAGCGGCATGGGTAAAGCAGCACTTAGCGCTCAAGGCCCAGTCGGTTTGGCTAAGTGCTAAATGCTGAACCACAGGAAACAAGCAGGTGAGCACAATCCCAGCGAGTGTTTCCTTTCCAACCTGGGAGGCGCGGACGTTTCCATCCGCACCCTCGGATCGCGCCGATCCAGCCGGCACAACCCTCGTCCCCGCCGCCAGAATCGCTCAGGCCGCGGGGATCGGAAACTCGGTCATCATTATAGATGCCGAAGCCGCCTTCCGCGAGTCGCATTTTGCTGCTCCCTGAAAGGCATCCACCACCAAGGCCACGAAGGAACACGAGGGCCTGCAGGCCGGCAATTTCCTCCGTGGTCTTTCCTTCGTGTTCCTTCGTGCCCCTCGTGGTAAACAGCCCAGATGCCGCGCCGCAAGGACGCCGCACTCCCATGACTGTTAAACTCTCCCCATGAAAGCGCTCGTCATCACCCGTTTTGGCGGTCCCGAGGTTCTCGAGTTGCAGCAGGTTCCCGAGGCACATCCCGCGCCGGAGCAAGTGCTGGTGAAGGTGGAAGCTGGCGGCTTGAACTTCGCCGATCTGATGACGACGCAGGGAGGATACGCCGGGACGCCCAAACCGCCGCTCACCGCCGGCCGCGAATTCGCCGGCCGCGAAGTTACCAGTAGCGGCGCCGCCGGACGCCGCGTCATGGGCTACACGCAATGGGCCGCCTTCGCCGAAAAAACCGTTGTCCATCGCAACCTGGTCTGGCCCATGCCGGAAAATTGGACCGCCGAACAGGGCGCCGCCTTCCCGGTAAATTTCTTCACCGCCTACTTTGCCTACTGGAAGGCCGGTTTGCTAACTCACAGTAACGACCAGCCCGCAGCCCGTGTTCTGATTCATGCCGTCGCCGGCGGAGTCGGCACTGCCGCCGTGCAAATCGGGAAGATTCTCGGCATCGAAGTGTACGGAACTTCCTCCTCCGAGGACAAACTGGCCCGCGTGCGCGAACTTGGCCTGCAGCACGGCATCAATTACAAGCAGCGTGACTATGCCGAAGCCATCAAGGATCTCACGCGCGGCGAAGGCGTCGATGCGGTTTTCGAAATGCTTGGCGGCGAGCACGTCGCGAAAAGCGTCAAATGCGTGCGCGACTTCGGACGCGTCATCGTGTACGGCGCCGCCACCGGCGAAACTCCGCAGCTTGACACTCGCCTTCTCTACGCCAAAGGCGCCAGCGTCCACGGACTCTGGCTTTCCTATCTGAGCGCCAACCGCCCGCTCATGGAATCCTCCTGGAAGCAGCTTTCCCTATGGCTGGCCGCCGGCCAACTCCATCCCGTGATCGGAAATGTGTTTCCCTTGGAGCAGGCGCGTGAAGCTTACACCCTGATGAAGGAAGGCAAGAACTACGGCAAGATCGTGCTGAAGATCGGTTAGCGCGCCAAGCAGATTTGTCATCCGTCCTAATTGGCCGTCATCCCGACGTCATTTTGAATCGGTTGTCATCCCGACAGCCAGACAAAACATTCGCACCCTGTTACTCCGCCAGCGCACACCATGCTCCGCTAACGCAGTGTTCGTTTGCGCGTCCAATACGTATGCCCACGAACAAGACGATTCGCAAAGAAAAAACAAATCGGGAACTTACTCCAGCCGGGATTCGTATCCCGTAACCAACAACGTGAGGTGGACACGACTGTCGATCCACTTATAGAGATTGCAGGGTGACAGGACTGGCGCACTCATGGTTTGGCGGCCCTGGTGAACCGAGTCCGAGCAAGAAGATCGAGGTTTGAGGCCCGCGTCTTTTTGCGTCACCCTGACACGCGTATTGTAGGACTTCGCAGCAAAAAGGCAAGCCCTCAGTCGAGCGTCCTCGAACTATCCAACCAGCCGCCCCTAAACGTCCCGGCCGAACACCGGGCAGAAAGCGAAGGAGCAAATGAAACTGACGCATGTCGCACTGAGTCGCGTGGTAATGATGAAGACTGTGGTGCTCGGGCTGGCGGTGCTGCTGGCAGCGAGCGCTTTCGCAAGTAACAAAGGCTCGCTGCAGGTGGTGGAGCGGATCGAAGTCGCAGGCCAGCAACTCGCCCCCGGCAACTATCAGCTGCGCTGGGATGGCACGGGGTCGAACGTAGAAATAAGCTTCATGCAGGGCAAGAAGGAAGTAGCCAAGGCCTCCGCGAAAGTCGTGGCCCTCGACAAGGCCCCGGACTACGACTCGGCGGTGGTGGACCACAGCAGCGGCAAGGCAACGGTTTCTGAACTGCGCTTCGCCGGCAAGAAGTTCGCTTTAGCGATCGGCCCGACCGAGAAAGCCGAAATGAGCGGAAGCTCGACCAAGTAACTTAGTAATGCCTGGAAAAATAAAAGCAGACAGGGAGCGCTACGGCGCTCCCTGCCGCTGGTCGATCTCATGATTTCGCCTTATTTCAAGTCCACGCCAAAATCGAAGATGACAATCGCTCCCCCAGATGCTGTGCCGCCCATGGAGGGGGCTGCCACAAATGCGTACTCGCCCTCCTTCAGACTGGCGCTGGGCGTGACCCTATACGCGTAGGCACGAATCTTATCCGCGTCGAATTTGAAGATCCGTTTTTCGTCGGTCCCGGCACTCGCGCTTCCAAACCCGATTTTAGCCACGGCCGTTTCGCGATGGTCTTTCTTTACTTCTAGAGAGAGGAGTGAGAACTGGCCCGGACTCGAAATCGTGTCTGCCGCGCCCAGATTGCCTGTTGGCGGAAAATACATATAGAAGTCGGGCTTCTCTTGTTTGGATCGTGTTGCTGCCTGTCGCCCCGGCAACTCTGCTTTGACCTTGGCCTTGGCGATCCCATAAGAAAACGCGTGCCCCCAGGTGTTCGCCGTTTTCTCGTGACCTGAGCCGGCCCGTTCGAGTTGCACCATCTCTTTCCCGCCGTCTCGGGTGACCTTCATGAGATAGATTCCAGGATCATGGGCCGCCATGGGATCGTCCGGATTCGTCGGGGCGGGAACGGCCGTAGCCAATGGCGCCGCTGGATCGCTCGCCTTGGGCTCGATCATTGCTTTCATGACCGCGCTGGACACCTTGGCCTGCGTTAACTTAGCCAGCGCTGGCGTGGACAGGTCGAAGCTGGTCTTTGAACTGTTAATCTTGGCGATGATGATTTCGTCGGGCAACCCGGCGGTAACCATCTCGACAACGGAATCGTTGGTAAGGACTTCTTGGCCGATAGCAACACCAACGAATAGCAATACCACAACTACAGTCAGTACCGTACGAATCTTCAGCATTAGTGCCCTCCTTAGAAAGCTAAGTAGTCGACTGCCCGAGCAGCAAAATGAAACTCGCTGCCAATATAGTCCTGTCGGATCATTAGCTTCAAGGAGTTTCTTCCAATCGTCAAAACGCAATCGATCCGGGCCTGGCCGTTCAGTACTTAGGCATTTTAGGGTCAATCCGCTCCGCCCAGGCCGTAATTCCGCCGGTCAAGTTATGAACCTTGGTGAAACCGGCCTGCTTCAGGAAGGCGACGGCTTTCGCGCTTCGTCCGCCCATCTTGCAATGGGCCACGATCTCGCGGCTGGAGTCGAGTTCACTTACGCGTTTTGGCAAGTCGCCGAGGGGAACGAGATATCCCTTGAGGTTACAGATCTGGTATTCGTGGGGCTCGCGCACGTCGAGAATAAAAATATCGGCCTTGGCATCAAGCTTCTTCTTTAGTTCTTCCACCGACATGACCGGTAAGTCGCCACCATAGACGGGCGCCTCTTCGCCGCGGATTCCGCAGAATTGTTCGTAGTCGATCAGCTTGGTGACTGTCCGGTGCGTGCCACAGGCGGGGCATTCGGGATTCTTGCGCAGCTTCAGTTCGCGGAACTTCATGCCCAGCGCATCGACCAGCAGCAACCGTCCGGCAAGCGAATCGCCTTGCCCCAGAATCAGCTTGATGGTTTCGGTCGCCTGAATCACGCCGATGAGGCCGGGTAGAATGCCGAGCACTCCGCCCTCGGCGCACGAAGGCACCAGACCCGGCGGGGGCGGTTCGGGATAAAGACAGCGATAGCATGGTCCGTCTTCGGTCGCGAACACGCTGGCCTGGCCTTCAAAACGAAAAATCGATCCGTAAACATTGGGCTTGCAGGTAAGCACGCATGCGTCGTTGACCAGATAGCGCGTGGGAAAATTGTCGGTGCCATCGGCGACGATGTCGAACTGGCGAAATAACTCAAGCGCATTGGCGCTGGTCAGTTTCGTGTCGAACGTCCGCAGATTGAGGAAGGGGTTGATGGCCTTCAGTTTGTCGGCGGCGGAATCGAGTTTCCGGCGGCCGACGTCGGCTGTGGTGTGGATGATCTGGCGCTGCAGGTTGGTATAGTCCACGACGTCGAAATCCACGATGCCGAGCGTGCCGACGCCGGCGGCCGTCAGGTAGAGCGCGAGCGGCGAACCCAGTCCGCCCGCTCCGATGCACAGCACTTTCGCCGCCTTCAACTTCTGCTGCCCCTCCATGCCCACCTCGGGCATGATCAGATGGCGCGAGTAGCGCAGGATTTCGTCGTTGCTTAGAACGGGCTGGGCGGCGGCGGGTTTGACATCGGAAATCGTGGCCATAGGTTAACTTAGCCGCCGGCGATCGACGGCACAATGGAAATGGTATCACCGTCTTTCAGTGTAGTCGCTTCCTTCTGCAGGTAGCGCATGTCCTCGTCATTGACGTAAACATTCACGAACGCGCGCAGCTTGCCGTCGTCGGTATAGAGGTGGCGCTTCAAGTCGGGATGCCGCGAGACCAGGCCGGCCAGGGCTTCGCCCACGGTACTTGCCGGGACATCGACCGAGGCCTGTTTGCCCGAGTATTGGCGTAGGGGAGACGGAATCTGTATCTGCGGCATATAGATAAAGATGCTATGGTACGGCGGAAGATGCAAGAGGAAATGGGGTGAGGGGCGTCCGCGCGGGTCCCACTAATGCGGAGCCCGCATTTTGCCGATCTGAACACCAGGAAGGGCGCATGTCTGAACTGCCTGGCCTGGCGGAATCACAGCCGCTAAAAGAACTTCCCGACTGCGGACGCATTTGCGACGAGCATCTACGCGAAGCCCAACTCATCCAGTCCTCGCTGCTGCCCGTAAATGGGGTCTACCACGAGACAGTCGAGATCGCGTTCCGCTGTATACCGTTCTCCGAAGTCGGGGGCGACTTTGCCGACATCTTCCGCTTGCCTGACGGTTCCGTTGGCATCTACCTTGGGGACGTGGTCGGCAAGGGACTGCCCGCCGCCATGTATGGCGCACTCGTGATGGGGACCCTGCGCGGCATTCACAAGACCGGAACCGACACTGCACACGTTCTTGACCTGCTGAACCAGCGCCTGGTGCAGCGGCCCATCCGGGGCCGTTTTTGCTCGACCTTGTACGCGGTATTCCTCCCCGCCACGCGAGAACTCATCTTCTCCAACGCCGGCATGCCCTTGCCCTTGCTGGTCTCTGGATCCACATGTCGTGAAATCGGCGACGGAGGATTTCCCTCGGGAATGTTTCCGGGCGCCACTTACGCAAGGCACGTTGTGGAACTCGGCCCGGGAGATTGCGTGCTGTTCGCGAGCGACGGTCTGCATGAGTTGCGTAACGGCGAGGGAGTGGAGTTCTGTACCACAAAAATGGCGGAGGTTTGGGCGCAATGCGAGCGTAAATCGGCGGCCGGATCGGTGGATTTTATCTTCGATCACCAGATGGCCTTCTCCGATGGCGTTGCCCCGCACGACGATATTACTGCGGTGGTGCTGAAGGTCGTGAGCTAGTTCCCTGTCATTTTCTTTGCAGATGCGCCACTTCGGTCTTCTCGTCCACAAATTTCTTGTCGGCCTCGTCGCTGCCTGTCAGCTCAAACGAACTCGTAATCGCAGCTGAGCCTTTCTGCACGCTCGTGATCACATAGGAGCAGCCGAACCAGTGCGCCTCGGCAAGGTCGGTGGACGACCATCGCGCGGGATGGTCGGGGTGGGAGTGGTAGAAGCCGACGATATCCTCGCCGCGCTCGCGGCCTTCGCGCTGAATGCGAATCAACTCCCGGGGATCAATGTTATAGCGGTTGTGTGGCGAATCCTCGCGCGTGTTGCCGCAGCGGACGATGCGCGAGACAGTCTTCGCGCCCTTGTCGTCGAACTTCCCAAGCAGCACGCCACAGCACTCGTGAGGATAGGTTTCTTCTCCATGCTGGCGGAGAGAGACGTAGGCGGATTGTGGAATCTTCAGCATGGCCAGGTCAATCACAAGGTAAAAGGTAAGAGGTCAGAATGCAGAAGCGAAAACCAAGCGCTTTGCCGTAGTTAAAACCAAGGTTTTCACCTCTGCTCTCTGACCTCTGCCCTTATTCTTACCTCGGCAATTATTTCTCATGCCAGAATCGCTCGCTGAGATATTTTTCGCCCGAGTCGCACAGAATGGTGACGACGGTTGCACGCTGATTGATTTTCAGACTGTCGATGACTTGCAGACTGCCAACGATGGCCGCGGCGGCGGAGACTCCGACCAGCAAGCCTTGCTCGCGCGCCAGGCGGCGGGCCATGGCGTGGGCGTCTTCGGTTACGATCTCCAGATTCTGGTCGGCGAGCGACGCATCGTAAATGCGTGGCACGATCGCCGTGGGCAGGTGCTTGGCGCCTTCGATGCCATGGAAAGGCGAGTCCGGCTGGAGCGAAATGCAGCGGATGCGCGGGTTCAACTCCCGCAAACGTCGCGTGGTGCCGACGAAGGTTCCGGTGGTGCCGAGCATGGCCACGAAGTGGGTGATGCGCCCCTCGGTTTGTTGCCAGATTTCGTTGGCGGTGGTTTCGTAGTGCGCGCGCCAATTCGCATCGTTCGAATACTGATCGGCATAGAAGTAAAGATCGGGATGGCGCTCGGCAAGCTGGCGAGCCAGCTTCAGAGCGCCATCAGAGCCTTCGGCCGGGTCGGTGTAGATGATATTTGCGCCGTATGCCTGTAGAATGCGCTTTCGCTCGGGAGAAACATTCTCCGGCACGCAGAGTGTGACTGGGAACCCTAGCGCGGCGCCGAGCATGGCGTAGGCGATGCCGGTGTTGCCGCTGGTAGAATCGAGCAGAATTTTTCCGGGAGCGAGTTTGCCCAACCGCCGTGCTTCGGCTACTATGCCGGCGGCGGCGCGATCTTTCACCGATCCGCCGGGGTTGCGCCATTCGGCCTTACCCAAAAGTTCGACGTTGGGAAGATCGCTGGTGAGGGCGTCGAGCGACAGCAGAGGCGTGTTGCCGATTTGCGCGAGCACAGCTTCTCCGCGGCTGGGCAAGGGTTTCCCCTCGGAGTGCCACTGCGGCGCCGCGGAGTCGGAAACTGGCGGTGTCATTCGACAGGATGCCCTTGTGACTAGAGTAATGTGCCCACAATCTCAAAAAGGTATATCTATACTAGCGTTACAGAATCGCATCGTCATTAGCTTAGATTTGCGGCGGATAACTTTGGTTCCATCGAATTCGCTGAAGCCGCATCTAACCTGATGGAACGGGAATTGAGTTCATACCATGGCAGCGAAAGTCGAACAACGGACCTATGAAGACGCGGTGGCCTGGCTTAAGGATCATGGTTTTGATCTGATCGAGGCTCCGGGGGCGCAGACGCGCGTGTTCCTGAAGAAGTACAACTGCTCGGCGGCGATCCAGAAGACGGACGACGGCGGCGTGAAAATCTTCGCGTATCCCGGATACATGATCGGCAGCGAGATTTCGAAGCTGGTCAATCGCGGCTACCAGCAGTTTCTGAAGACGACGAAAACCGAGGTGCCGGCGACCGCCGACCACCTGAAAGCGCTGCAGCAGTTCTCCGAAGAGATGAAGGAAGCGTTGGGAACGCCGAGCCTGTACAACGAATCGCTCGGAACCACGAGCGAGTCGTATCATTACGATCGCATCAAAGACCGCGACCAGCCGGAAGTAGAGCGCCCCAAGCGGCCGTGGGAGACGGTGAAGGTGAAAGTGGTGGCGGCGAAGAAGACCCGCGCGTAGGGGCGGCGCACGGCCCTCAATTGCTAGTTCTTAGTTCTCGGGAGTTCGCAGCAGGGCATCGCTTTAGCGATGCCGCAAGTCGTCGAAACGGCGCTTCAGGGGCCGCCCGTCGCAAAACCATTCCGTTTTTACACTCCGCTTCACAATCAAAACACAGTAAGATGCGAACTATGGCGCTCACGGAGGGCCTATGCGGGATTTCATCCTGTTGGTGGGAGTGATCGCTGCGTTGGCGGTTGCAGGACTGGGGCAGAACGCGGACGCCGCGCGCGCGACAATTCGCAAGGTGATTGAGGATCAGCAGGCAGCCTGGAACCGCCATGATCTGGAAGCTTTCATGGCCGGATACTGGAACTCACCCGAACTGACTTTCTTTTCTGGAGCGCACGAATCGCAGGGGTGGCAGGCGGCGCTCGACCGCTACAAAAAAAGCTATCAGGGGGCAGGGCACGAAATGGGCAAGCTCGAATTTGCCAACCTGCGCATCGAAATACTGGGGCCGGAGGCGGCCTTGGTGCGGGGAGAATTTCATCTGACCATGTCCGATGGCAAGACGCCGCATGGCTTGTTTACGCTCGTCTTCCGCAAGTTCCCCGAGGGATGGAAGATTATTCACGATCACTCGGCCGGAGAGTGACTTTTCAACCCAGCTCCGGAGTTGTCATCCCGAGCGAAGCGGGGATCTGCAGTTCGCCGCAAGATGCAGATCCCTCGCTTCGCTCGGGATGACAAAATCAAGATGCTAGCGCCCGCGATCCATCGCCTCGTTCGCCAGCCGGTCCGCCGTCCGGTTTTGTTCGCGTAGCGCGTGGCGAATCTCGAAGTGCTCGAGCCGCCGCACCAGTTGCTGCGCCTCGTCATAGAGCTTGCGTAATTCCGGATGACGCACCTTGTAGATGCCTTTCATCTGCCGCACCATCAACTCGGAATCGCTGATCACCTTGAGGGCTTTGATCTGGTTTTCGGCAGCGTAACGGAGGGCGGCAAGCAGCCCCTGATACTCGGCGTAGTTGTTGGTGTGGTGTCCAAGGTATTCGCTAAGCTCTGCGACTGGATTCCCAGAGGCGTCCTGAATGGCGACTCCATAACCGGCAGGCCCCGGATTCCCGCGGGCTCCGCCATCGACGTGGGCAGTGTGGGCGGCGGGCACGGATTTCGGAGCCGAGAAAAGATTGCTGGAGTGCGAAGAACGCGAAGGCATAGAGCGAGTTTACAACGTGGGGGATCGGGATTTCTTACCTTCCCGTGGCCAGCCGCGTAGCCAGCCTCTGCGGCAAATTCGCCGCCAGAATTTTTTCTTGCGCCACACGCAAGTTATAAGGCACGCGATAGAAAGTGACGATGCCTTCTTCCGAGTCGAACATGGCAAACGCCGCCCTCCAGTCGCCATCCCGTGGCTGTCCAACGGAGCCGGGGTTAATGAGATAGTGGCAGTCCTTGCGCAGCCTCCAGTCGGAAGACTCGGGCTGGCCCACGGTGCGATAGCCGGGGCGGTAGGCTTCGCTGATATCTCCCGTCAGCACGAAGCCGCCCTGCAGATGCGTGTGTCCGAAGAAGGTGATGGGTACCGGATCGGTAATGAGCGGTTCAATGGCGTCGCGAGCACTGACCATGTATTCATCTTCGTCGAGCGACGACCCGTGGACAAATTGAACACCGGGGAGCTCCTCGAGATGGATAGGGCCCTGCGGCAGCGACCGGAGCCACTCGAGATTTTTGGAAGTCAGCTGGTCGCGCGTCCAGAGCGTGGCCAAGCCGGCCACGGGATTGAACTCCTCAAGGTTCATGAGCCCGCTGACGGCCTTGTCGTGATTGCCACGCACGAAAATCTTTCCCAGCGATTGCGCCTTGGCAATCACCTCGTTGGGATTGCCGCCATAGCCGACCGTGTCCCCAAGATTGATGGCGAGGTCATAGGCGGGCGCGGCCGCCAAACAGGAGTCCAGCGCCTCAAGGTTGCTGTGAATGTCGCTGAGAACAAGGATGCGCACAAAGGGAGGATTATAGCGTCTCTGGAGAGAAAACGACGGGTTTAGGGACAGCCGCCCTCGGCTGCCCGCCGTGGCGCAGCCCCGCCACGCTTCTGACTCCACGGATGGAAATCCCCCAGGACAGCGCCAGGCAGCTGTCGTTACTCTAGCTCGTTTCCGCCAGCTTCCGTTCCGGGAGGAAATACGAGAGCGCGACAAACACAAAAATGAAAAACGAAATGCGAACGTCAACGAAAGCAAGCGGCACCGAAGCCATGTAGAGGAGCATCGAGTACAGATTCTTGGACTGAACGCGGCGATGGTAGCCGATCATTTCAGGATTGTCGCCATGGTGCTGAATGATGGCGGAGCGCAGCACCGCGAATGACACGGAGCACAACGACAGAACGACGCCATACAGCGCCACGGCGCGGGGGTCGCGAGAATGGTCGCCCATATAGGCGGTGACGAAGGGCACCAGCGACATCCAGAAGAGGAGCGTGTTGTTCGACCAGAGCAGGCGGGCATCGGCGCGCCGGGCGGAGTGCAGCATGTGATGATGATTCACCCACATGATGGCGACGACGAGAAAGCTCAACAGGTAGCTCAGAAACTCCGGGGCAAGGCTGCGCAGGGCGGCGAGCGAGGTGTCGCGCGGAGGCTTCAACTCCAGCACCATGATGGTGATGATCACGGCGATCACGCCGTCACTGAAAGCCTCGAGCCGGTTGGTGCCGATGCCGTTCATATCCAGCAGAATATGTTTATCAGATTCGTGGTGGATTCACGACCGGGCAGCGCGCCCAATGCCCGGCGCCGACTTCGACCAGCGGAGGAAGTCCGACGGCGCAGGCGGCAACGCGGTGCGGACAGCGTGGTTCAAACGGGCATCCCGGAGGAAGGTGCGCCATGGACGGAACCGTGCCTTCGATGGTCGCAAGCGGGACACCCCGGTCCGTCGCCAGCGTGGGAATGGCACGCAGCAGTCCTTGCGTATAGGGATGAGCGGGCGCGCGGAAAATGTCGTCTTTGGCGCCGAACTCCACCAGATTGCCGGCATACATCACGGCCACGCGATCGGCAACGTGCGAGACCACCGCGAGGTCGTGCGAGATAAAAAGCATCGCCAGTCCAAATTTGCGGCGGAGGTCGTTGAGCAGGTCGAGAATCTGCTGCTGAATGGTGACATCGAGCGCGGTGGTAGGCTCGTCGGCAATCAGCAGCTGCGGACGGTTGACGATGGCCATCGCGATCATGACGCGCTGGCGCATTCCTCCCGAGAGCTGATGCGGATAGCTGCGGGCGCGCTGCTCGGGCTCGGGGATGGCAACCTCGCGCATGCCCTCGACCGCTTGCCGCCAAGCTTCGGCCTTGGAGACACGGTGGTGAGCGAGAACAGCTTCCGCAATCTGCTCGCCGACGCGCATGACCGGGTTGAGGGCGGTCATGGGTTCCTGGAAAATCATGGCCATGCGTGAGCCGCGAAGTTGGCGCAGTTGATCGGATGGCAGTCTGGTGAGATGCGACGCCACGCCGGTGCCATCTTGAAAAGCGATTTCCCCGGTGACGATGGCAGACGGCGGAAGCAGACCCATGATGGCGAGTGACGTAACGGATTTTCCCGAACCCGATTCGCCGACTAAGCCCAGCACTTCACCCGCTGCGATGGAGAACGACAGATTGCGGACAGCAGGAGCAGACGTCGCCCCAGGACTGGACGGGAGATCGTGCCTTGCACGGGACCGCGGGAACTCGATGGTCAGATCGCGGACGTCGAGCAGCGGGCTCACGAAGGCCATGGTAGCAGCGCTGTGACTACTTCTTAGGGCGCGATTCCGGTGGCACCAATCCGGCCACGCGGTAATAGACGACCAGTTGCCCGTAATGTTCCCCGGAATGCTCGAGCAGCCCCCACGCCATATCGGAGACTCGCACCTGCTGATTCGCGAAGGGATCGACGACCAAATCGCTCATCCCCTTATCGCCCTTTTGCTGGATCGCGGCCGCGCCGTCGGCAAACGCCTTCTTCACAAACTCCACCACCGCCGCTTTCGTTTTGTACTGCTCGCGTTTGGGATCTTCTTCGGCGGGCGGCTTCAGTCCCATCGCCGGGTTCGTGAAAAAATAGTTTGCGTTCGCGGCGTGCAGCAGTTGCTCGGCAAAGCTGCGTTGCGCCGGCACCGGCTTGAAGTCGTACTTGTCCTCGGGAAAATCCTCCGCCATGGCGATCAACTTGCGCCCGACGTCGTTCCAGTTATCCAGCAGCGCTTGTGACGGCCCCACCGCCGGCTTCGGCGGCGCGTTTTTCTTCACTGTGTCTTGCGCGCCCGCGAGCGCTGCGAAAATTCCAACCGCTAGAACCGCGCCAGCCATTCGCTTCTTTATTCCGCCAATCCTCATTTCGCCTGTCCTCCAGATATTTATTCCAGTCCAGCCTTCCCCAGCATCTCCAGAAACTGTTTCTGCGTGCGCATGTCGATCGACTGCGCCGCCAGTTTCCCTTCCCGGTCGTAGACAAAACTCTTCGGAATCCCCTCCACCACAAACATTTCGTTTACCTTGCGTTCGGGATCGAGCAGCACGGGGAATGAAACCTTGCGCTCGCGAACAAACGGCTCGACCTTGGCCGCATCTTCGTCGGAAATCCCCAGCACCACAAATCCCTTCGCCCCGAAGCGCCGGTAAAGCGTCTCGAGATCGGGCATCTCCTTGCGGCACGGCGGACACCAGGTCGCCCAGAAATTCATCAGCACGACTTTGCCCCGCAGCTCCGAAAACGTCCAGCTCTTGCCGGAAAGGTCTTTCAGAGTGAAGTCCAAGTGCTCGCGCTTGCGATCATCCGCCTCAAGCCGCGCCATCGCCGCGCGAAACTGTCCGTCGTCGTTAGTAAGCGAAGCATCCAGATGCTCGTAGCGAAGCAGCGAAGCCAGCTCAACATAAGGATAAGCCGGTGCCCGTGTGGCGCGGGCGCCCCCGGCCGCTTCAGCCTGCTTCACCTCAGCCCAAGGCACGGGCCGCTCGCGCAGAGTATCGGCCAGAGTGGTAGCGACTTCCTGCAAAGTATCGTGTCCGAAATCGCCTTCGGTGGAAAGCCCCGCCAGACCAACTGCCAGTCGCAGTTTGTTCTCGGTCGCTGTCAGCTTGCGGATCTTGAGAGCGAGGTCCTTGGTAGTTACAGCCCGAACATCGTCCGCCAAGCCGCGGAGTCCGTGGATCTGGTCGGCGAGGGGCTTCTCGTCGGCGCTCCACACAATTTCTTTCTTTTGCGCGGAGGCGAGATGGAGCCCGAAGGCCAGCAGCGAAACCAATGCAGGAAAACACTTCATCCGGCGAAACAGGGTATTGGGTTTCATGTCCACCAAGCTTAACAGGCGCGCGGGGACGCGGAATTCCCGTTTCCGTCACCGCGCAAGACACCGGCCTTCACTGTGATGCTGCGTCGAGCAAGACTGCTCATTCCGCCGCGCGGGTTCTGCTATGATCGCGGCAGGGCCGGTAGAACCGGCGGATTACCTTACCAGGAGTTTTTATCATGGAAGCACCCGCTCTTCCTCTCGGCGCCCGCCGCAATGAAGACATCGCGCTCGACCTCATGAAATTTATCGCCATGACCACCAGCTACGGCAAGACGACCGGGACTGGAGTCGGCTTCCAGGGCACAGGCGCGGCGGCCAAGCCCGAGGATTACGCGGCTCAGTTGCTGGAACTCTACGGCCGTTGTTTGCAGTCGGTCGGTGGAAAGTAAGCTGGGTTTCTTGGGGCGCACCTTAGCCGCCAATACGATGTGGTTAAGGCACAACCAGTGGCGCATTCCGTTTGCACCAATCGCTCTCCGTTCTATAAAATCATGAGTTTGCTGCACACTACCTGAGCCGCAAGCAGAGTCCTCGCGGGAGTCCAGAAAAGGTATTCACCGCGGTTTCGTGAATAGCGAACGACCATCGACAATCTACCAACGACGATCTTGGAATCATTATGAAAATTCATGAGTATCAGGCCAAAGGAATTCTGAAGAAGTACGGCGTGGCCGTGCCGCGTGGCACCATGGCGACGACGCGTGAAGAAGCGGAGGCGGCAGCGAAAGAAATTTTGGGTTCCGGCGCGAGCGGAGTAGTGGTCAAGGCGCAAATCCATGCCGGGGGCCGCGGCAAGGGCGGCGGCGTGAAGATCGCCAAGTCGGTGGAAGAAGCGGGCGAACTCGCCGGCAAGATGCTGGGCATGAACCTGGTGACGCATCAGACGGGGCCGGAAGGGCACATCGTACATCGGCTGTTGGTCGAAGAAACGTTGCCCATCGAGAAAGAACTTTATCTCGGCATTCTGATCGATCGCGGCGAGGGCAAGCCGGTGTTCATGGCGTCGGCTGCGGGCGGCATGGATATTGAGAAAGTGGCCGCCGACACGCCCGAGGCGATCCTGAAGCAGTACATCGATCCGGGCATGGGCCTCGAGCCATTCCAGGCGCGCAAAATCGCGTTTGCCCTGGGGCTGAAGGCGGCGCAGATCAATCCCGCGGTTCAGTTCCTAAGCAGTCTGTATCGCGCGTTCCTGGAGACCGATGCATCGCTCGTCGAGATCAATCCCTTCATCAGCTGTACGGATGGCCGGTTGTTCGCGCTCGATGCCAAGCTGACCTTTGACGATAACGCGCTCTTCCGGCATCCCGATCTCCGCGAGCTGCGCGATCTTACGGAAGAAGATCCACTGGAAGTGGAGGCATCGAAGTACAACCTCAACTACATCAAGCTCGATGGCAGTGTGGGTTGCATGGTGAATGGCGCGGGCCTGGCCATGGCCACCATGGACATCATTAAATACGCGGGCGGCATGCCGGCCAACTTTCTGGACGTGGGCGGCGGCGCCAATGCGGAGCAAGTTGCGCATGCCTTTGAAATCCTGCTGAGCGACAAAAACGTGCGCGCCGTGCTGATCAATATTTTTGGCGGCATTCTGCGGGTGGACACGCTGGCTGCCGGAGTGGTCGAAGCGGCAAAGAAAACGAATCTCCAGTTGCCCGTGGTGCTGCGACTGGAGGGCACGAACGTTCAGGAAGGCAAGAAAATCCTGATGGAATCGGGTCTGAACTTCGTGGTAGCCGAGACGATGAAAGATGCCGCCGATAAAGTGGTAGCAGCGGCGAGCGCCTAGATTTGTACAGATACTGGTACCGGTGATTTGTTAGAGACTTCGTATTAGAGATTCGTATCAGGGCGCCGCTTTAGCGGTGCCGAAAGTTCGAGATCGAATGCCTCGTTAGGGGCTGCATCGGGAAGAGAGCAATTATGGCAATCCTGGCTGACAAAAGAACTCGACTGATTGTGCAAGGTCTGACGGGCCGCGAGGGCACTTTCCACGCGAAGGCTTGCGCCGCCTACGGCACGCAGATTGTGGGCGGCATCACGCCAGGCAAGGGCGGGACAACCCACGAAGGCTGGCCGATCTTCAACACCGTTCAGGAAGCCGCCGACAAGACGGGCGCAAATGCTACGGTCATCTTTGTGCCGCCACCCTACGCGGCCGACGCGATTATGGAAGCGGCCGACGCGGAAATCGAACTCATCGTCTGCATCACCGAGGGCATCCCGACGCTCGACATGGTGCGCGCCTGGGAGTTTCTGCAGGACCGGCGCTCGCGCCTGATCGGCCCGAACTGCCCCGGCATCATCTCACCGGGCAAATGCAAGATCGGAATCATGCCGGGCGCGATCCACAAAGAAGGCAGCGTAGGAATCGTGTCACGCTCCGGAACGCTAACGTATGAAGCAGTACATCAGTTGACCCAACGCGGCATCGGGCAGTCGACCGCAATCGGGATTGGCGGAGATCCCATTATAGGCACGAATTTTATCGACGCGCTTGATCTGTTCAACCGCGATCCGCAGACCGAAGCGGTGGTCATGATCGGGGAAATCGGCGGCAACGCCGAGGAGACCGCGGCGGACTTCATCAAGACGCACATGAAGAAGCCGGTGGTGGGCTTCATCGCGGGACAAACAGCGCCTCCGGGACGCCGCATGGGCCATGCCGGCGCGATCATCTCGGGCGGCAAAGGCACAGCGGCCGAGAAGATTGCGGCCATGGAAAAGGCTGGCCTCAAGGTTGCGAAATCTCCGGCGGATATAGGAGAGACGCTGGCGGCGGCTTTGGGAGTCCGAGTGTAGAGACGCGGCTTGCCGCGTCTCCTGCGGCGAAGTGAGACGGTGCGAACCCCGTCTCTACCATTAAGTTAGACGAGACCTGACATCTGACATTATGAAAACACTGCAACGCACACTGACCATCATCAAGCCCGACGCGGTGAAGAAGAACGCGGTCGGAGACATCATCGAACAGTTCGAAAAGAATGGCTTTCATATTCTAGCCATGAAGATGCTGGAGATTTCCCAGCACCAGGCCGAGCAGTTTTACGCCGTCCATGCCAGCCGGCCGTTTTACAGTTCGCTGACCAGATTCATGTCAAGCGGACCCATCGTCGTCCTGGCGCTGGAAAAGGAAAACGCCATCGCCGATCTGCGCAAGCTGATGGGCGCGACGAACCCAGCGAGCGCCGAGGAAGGCACCATCCGCAAGAAATGGGCCAGCGACATCGAGCACAACGCGATTCACGGTTCCGACGCAGATGAAACGGCGCGCTTTGAGTTGAGCTTTTTCTTCGCGGGATTCGAATTGACGCAGTAGGAGCAGTTCTCAGTTCCCGGTTCTCAGTAGATCGATTTGAGCCCTGGGTTTCTTGAGAATTGAGAACTGGGAACTGAGAACTTTCATGCCTCTAGTTCAAGTCACTATGCTGCAAGGGCGCACGGCTGACCAGAAGCGGAAGATTGCGCAGCGCATTACGGATACCATGGTGGAAGAGGCGGGGGCGCGCCGCGAAG